>Ga0164290_1000298_pt1 | contig 178534 bp, 139 predicted proteins | sample Micstemetagenome_FD_108782 | JGI IMG/M metagenome (GOLD analysis project Ga0164290, IMG submission 108782) | Contaminated culture microbial community from soil near Moab, Utah, USA - Microcoleus steenstrupii SON62 (Illumina Assembly) | ecosystem: Environmental > Terrestrial > Soil > Soil crust...
CGAAACCACCGTCCATCACCTCGTGCCTTCGAGAACCTCAGGCAACTCGGTGGTTGAGGCACTCGAAACCACCGTCCATCACCTCGTGCCTTCGAGAACCTCAGGCAACTCGGTGGTTGAGGCTCTCGAAACCACGGATTCACTCACCTCTATAAAGGAAATTCTATGAAACAGGGATGGGAAATAAAACGGTTGGGGGAGTTGTGTGAGAATTTAGATAGTATGAGGATTCCAATTACAAAGAGTCAAAGGAAAGTAGGAGAATTTCCATATTATGGTGCATCTGGTATTGTTGATTATGTTGATGATTATTTGTTTAATGAAAATTTACTTTGTATTTCAGAAGATGGTGCAAATCTATTAGCCAGAACTTATCCAATAGCTTTTTCTATAAATGGTAAATCATGGGTTAACAATCATGCCCATGTTTTGAAATTCTCAAACATAGTTACTCAGAAATTTGTAGAAATGTATATTAATTCAATTTCAATTGAACAATATGTAAGTGGAATGGCACAACCAAAATTGAATCAAGCTAAACTAAATAGTATACAAATCCCCATCCCACCCCTCCCAGAGCAAGAGCGGATAGTCGGAATCTTGGATAGGTGTTTTGAGGCAATAGACAAAGCCATCGCCAATACCGAACAAAACCTCCGCAACACCAAAGAACTCTTCGAGAGTTACCTCAACGCCATCTTCACCAACAAAAGCGATGACTGGGAAGAAAAGCGGTTGGGGGAGGTGGCAGAAACTAATGGGAGAATTGGTTGGAAAGGATTAACCGCAAAAGAATATACAGAAGAAGGTCCATTATTCCTTTCAGTTCATTCATTAAATTACGGAATGTATGTTGACTTTAGGGACGCCTTCCATATAAGTCAATCAAGATTTGATGAAAGTCCAGAAATACAATTAAAAACTGAAGATATATTAATATGTAAAGATGGTGCAGGTATTGGAAAATTAGGAATTGTTCCAATTTTAAAAGAAAATGTTACGATTAACTCATCTCTTTTGCTTATAAGATGTACTAAAATTGTAATTCCAAAATACTTGTATTTTAATCTTTTAAGTCCTTTATTCCAAAACATTGTAAAATCAAGATTAAGTGGCGCAACAACTCCTCATTTATATCAAAGAGATATAAATACGTTTCCAATTCAAGTTCCTTCAATAAAAAAACAACAACAAATCGTTTCCAAGTTAGATAAACTTCGAGCAGAAACAGAACGCATGGAAACCATCTACCGAAAGAAAATCGCAGACTTGCACGAACTCAAAAAATCCATCCTGCAAAAAGCATTTGCAGGGGAGTTAAATACTGAAGAGGTGAAGGGATGATAAAAAAGATAATAATGAATAACATTGCTTCATTTAAAAATAAAGCTGTTTTATCCTCCGAAAAGAAAGTAAATCTCATCTATGGATTAAATGGGACAGGTAAAAGCACCATATCAAATTTCCTTTATGATACTAATAAAGGAGAAAATTTAGAAAAATATAATGAATGTAAAATAGAATCAAATGGAGAAGATCATTCCATTTTAGTGTATAATCAAAAATTCATTGATGAAAAATTTAGAAAAGTTGATATACTTGATGGTGTCTACTTATTTACACTTGATAAAGGTAATGGAGATGCTCTAAATGAGATTAAACGACTTGTAAATGAGAATGAGAAATTAGAAGAATTAATTGTTGAAGCAAAAGAAAAGAAAGGTAAATCTGAGACAGAGTTTAAAGATAAATCTTCTGAACAAATTGATAAGATTTGGAAAATAAAACAGCAATTTGAATCTAATAAATTTTTAGGATACTGCTTAATTGGATATAAAGGTTCTAGAGAAATAATGTTCAACCATCTTTTAAGTATTACAGTACCTAAAGAAGAACCAAAAGAAAATATAGATGAATTAGAAAAAGAATTATCTTTAGTATCTGGTGAAAACACTGAGAAATTACAACTTTTACCGAAATTAGACCCAACGCTATTTTCAATCGAATTAAGGGACATTTTCAAAAAACAAATTGTTGGTAATGTAAATAGTTCAGTTTCTGAATTAATAAACTCATTAAACAACTCTGATTGGGTGAAGCAAGGTCTTACATTTTTAGCAGATGAAATTCACCAAACTACTGAATGTCCATTTTGTCAAGAAAAAACAATAACTGAACAAATTCATAATTCTATTAAAAACTATTTTGATACAGCATTCGAAAATGATTTAAATTTGTTGAATGAAATAAAGCAAGAGTATAATAATACTATAAATTCGATTCCAGATTTCTCAGAATTTGATTCACATCTAATATTTGAAAAGCAAAAGACTAATATTAGTCTTTTAATTCAAGAACTAAAAATCATTTTAAATGAAAATTTTAGAATTATCAATGACAAAATAAAAACACCTAGTGTACCAATGACATTACAAAGTTCAGCCAGTAAAGTTATTGAATTTAATTACCTAATTACATCTTTAAATCAAGAAATTCAACAGTATAATAGTAATTTAGATAATGCAAATGTAATTAAAGAAAGAATTAAATCATCATTTTGGATGTTGATGCGATGGAAATATGATCCTGAAATAAATAATTATGTGAAAGCTTTTAATGAGAAGAATTACATTGTATCCAAAAGCGATAATCTAATTTTACAATATAAAACTAAAATCTCAACAATTAAAACTGATATTGTAACATTACAAAAAAGTACAGTCAATATAGACGTTGCGATTCATAACATTAATAATGGTTTATTAGATTTAGGTATAGATGAATTTAAGATTGTAAAACATGAAGAATACACATATAAAATTTCTAGAAGTTTTGATAATGAAGGTGTTTTTTCTTCCTTAAGTGAGGGTGAAAAAATGATAATAAGCTTTTTATACTTTTTAGAGATTTGCAAAGGGAAAGTAAACATTGAAGAAGTAGAAAAGAAAAAGATAATTGTCATTGATGATCCTATTTCAAGCCTTTCACATATTTTCATTTTTAACATTGCTCAATTGATTAAAAAAGAATTCTTTACGATAGATAAAGATGAAAAAAAAGATGTACACAAGAAACAGTATATACAAATTTTCATTTTAACTCATAGTCTTTACTTTTTTCACGAGTTAGTTAAAAATATGCCAAAAGATTCTATTTTGATTAAACTACAAAAGGATACTTATGGTAGTAATATTTCTATTTTGAAAAAAGGAGATTTGCAAAATGATTATCAAGCATTCTGGGCAGTGATAAAGAATAAAAATCAACATTTTGCATTACAAGCAAATTGTATGAGACAAATTGTAGAATACTTTTTTGGATTTGTACAAAAGAAAGATTTAAAAGAGCTTTTTGAAAATGCGAGTTTAAATGGAAATAAATATGAAGCATTTAGAAGATACATGCAAAGAGAGTCTCATTCTGATGCAATAAATATGAGTGGATATAAAGAAATTGACCCTGAAATATTTAAAGAAGCATTGAAAAGCCTTTTTGAGCATAATGGATATAAAGAACATTATTCCATAATGATGGATGAGAATTTTGAAAGCTAGAAGCACGATATTCTATTGAGCAAACGATGCGAGAAAATCAATAAATACTTAATAGAATGCTCAATAGAAATGAAAAATCAATAATTTGTTATATAGTTATTTACTAATATTTTACACAACCTATGAACGAAGCAAATACCAGAGCAGAACTGATTGAACCGCAATTAAGGGCGAGTGGTTGGGGTGTGGTCGAAGGGTCACGAATCCTTCGAGAATATCACATCACTGCAGGTAGATTGCAAATCGGCGGTAGAAGTAAACGCGAGATTGCTGATTATGTCCTTCAGTACAAAGGCATCAAATTAGCGGTTGTTGAAGCCAAAAGTTCCAACCAAGTAGTAGGCGAAGGGGTTACGCAAGCGAAACAATACGCTCAAAAACTTCAGTTAGACACCACCTACAGCACCAACGGAAAAGAGATATACCATATTTGTATGAAAACGGGTACAGAAGGTATTGTCAATGCTTTTCATACTCCCCAAGAATTATGGGACAAAACCTACCCTCGGTTGGTACCGATGCCTTCGAGTGCCTCAGGCATCTCGGTGGCTGAGGTTCTCGAAGCCACTTCTTCTTTGCGTTCGAGTGCCTCAGGCATCAACACTTCCTCGGTGGCTGAGGGTCTCGAAGCCACTTCTTCTTTGCCTTCGAGTGCCTCAGGCAACAACACTTCTTCTTTGCCTTCGAGTGCCTCAGGCAACGATGGTGCTCTCGAAGCCACACATTGGCGAGAACAATTTGCATCTGTTCCATTTGAAGATAAAAGTGGGTCTTGGCAATTGCGATACTACCAAGAATTAGCTGTATTACGGACAGTGGAAGCTATCGCAAAACAACAAAAACGCATATTATTGACCCTTGCTACTGGGACAGGAAAAACTGCAATTGCATTTCAAATTGCGTGGAAACTTTTTCAAACTCGCTGGAATTTGTCTGCTATAACAAACAATTATGTATCAAGACGTCCGAGGATTCTTTTTTTAGCGGATAGGAATATCCTTGCAAATCAGGCTTTTAATTCATTTTCTGCATTTCAGGAAGATGTCTTAGTTCGTATCAAACCATCAGAAATTAGCAAAAGGGGTCGCGTACCCACCAATGGTAATATCTTCTTTACGATATTCCAAACCTTTATGTCATCTTCTACTGAGTCAGAACAACCTTCTGTTCGAGAGCCGTATGCATTGGCAGCTGAACCAAGTAATGTTTATCAACCCACCCAATACAACTTTGGTCAGTATCCACAAGATTATTTTGATCTCATTATTATAGACGAATGTCATAGGGGCGGAGCAAATGACGAAAGTAATTGGAGAGGGATATTGGAGTATTTCTCTGAGGCTGTACAATTGGGTTTAACTGCCACACCAAAACGAAATGACAATGTCAACACCTATAAATATTTTGGTGAACCGGTGTATGTGTATTCACTCAAGGAAGGTATCAACGACGGATTTTTGACACCCTTCAAAGTGAAACGCATCAAAACAACATTAGATGACTATCGCTATACTTCCGATGATATTGTTTTGGAAGGCGATGTTGATACAGAAAAACTGTATACCGAAAAGGACTTCAATAAACGGATAGAGATAGTTGCTCGAGAAGCAAAACGCGTTGCTGTTTTTATGAACGATGTCAATCAGAATGAAAAATCATTACTCTTTTGTGCAAGTCAAGCCCATGCAGCAATGATTCGTGACCTTGTGAATCAACAAGCAACCAACAAAGACCCATTCTATTGTGTTCGAGTTACAGCAAATGACGGTGAAGAAGGCGAACAACAATTACGACACTTTCAAGACAATGAACGCACAATCCCAACAATGTTGACTTCCTCTCAAAAACTCTCAACAGGTGTAGCTGCGAGAAACGTACGGAATATTGCTTTGATGAGAACCGTTAATTCTATGATTGAATTCAAACAAATCATAGGTCGCGGTACACGGCTCTTTGACGGTAAGGAATTTTTCACAATCTATGATTTTGTTGATGCTTCTTTGCACTTTTCTGATCCAGAATGGGATGGTGAACCATTAGAAGAAGAACCATGTACCAAATGTGGCAAACAACCATGCGAATGTGTGTACTCTCCACCAAAGCCATGTTCTGTTTGTGGAGAACGACCATGTATTTGTGAAAAGCAACCCCCAGAGCCGTGTCCAATTTGCAATAGAGTTCCGTGCATTTGCAACAAAAAAATAAAAATCAAACTTCGCAATGGCAAAGAACGAGAAATCCAACACATGATAGCGAGTTCGTTTTGGAGTGCAGACGGAAAGCCAATTTCAGCAGAAGAATTTTTGAGCAATCTTTTTGGTGAGTTACCAAAACTCTTCAGAGATGAAGCAGAATTACGAACAATATGGAGCAATCCAAAAACCCGAAAAGCACTTTTGGCTCATTTAGAGTCAGCAGGTTTTCCAAAAAGTGATTTGTTGACCTTGCAAAAATTAGTGAATTTGGAAAAAAGTGATTTGTTCGATGTATTGGAATATGTGTTCAATGGAGATTACATTGCTATCACTCGAGAAGAGCGAGTGATAGCCGCTCAAGCGACTATACTCACCTTTCTCACAGATAAACAAAAAGAGTTCATCGAATTTGTATTGAAAAAGTATATAGAAACAGGTGTCGATGAATTGGACCAAGAAAAACTGCCTTTGCTTTTAGTCAACAAATATCAATCTTTAGAAGATGCTATGGAAATATTGGGAGATGTTTCCTACATCAGCAATCTATTTATTGAATTTCAAAAGCATCTTTATTCATCTCAAGTAGCATAACCTACGCAAACACTTCCAATTCTTCTTGGAGTGATGCCCATTTGGTGAAGACAATGTTGAGTTCGGCTTTGGATTCTGCGATTTTCTTTTGTAGCTCGGTGGCTTTTTTGTGGTCGGTGTAGTTGCGTGGGAGCAGTAAATCTTCTTCAAACCCTTTGACAATTGCTTCTAAACGTTGAACTTCTTTTTCCACTTCTGAGCATTCGCGTTCGAGCTTTTTGCGACGTTTTTCTGCTTCTTTTTGTTGTTCACGATCAAGTAAAGCAGGGTTGATGATTTCTTGTTGTTTTTGCTTTTTCTGTTTTGATGAGTATTCCAATTCTTGCAAAGAATTCAACTCTTTTACTCGAAGATATTCCATAATATCCCCTGTGTATTCTTTGATATTTCCTTGGCGGATTTCTACAACAGTATCTACCAAATCGGTCAAAAATTCTCTATCATGAGAAATAACTATCAATGCACCTGTGAACTGTTGTAATGCTTCTTTGAGTATGTCTTTTGAAAACATATCCAAGTGGTTCGTCGGCTCATCGAGAATAAGCAAATTCACCGGTTCTAAAAGCAAACGTGCCATCGAAAGACGCGATTTTTCCCCACCAGATAGTACACCAACTTTTTTATTAACATCATCACCAGAAAAAAGGAATGCTCCTAATATTGCACGTAATTTGGTGCGAATTTCTCCAACAGCTATGGTTTCTAATGCGTCATAAACACTCATTCCGGGATCTAACATATCGTTTTGGTGCTGTGCATAATAACCGATTTTTACATTATACCCAAGTTCTACTGTTCCAGCTGTTAGCGGTTCTTCACCTTTGATAATTCTTGCAAGCGTGGATTTACCTTCACCATTTTTTCCAACAAAGGCAATTTTTTGACCACGTTCGAATTCCAAATTAACATTTTTGAAAAGTGTTTTTGATGGAAAGGATTTTGTCGCATCCGATAATTTGACGGTAATTGCACCTGAACGTGGAGCATCAGGAAACGAAAAATTAATGGATTTGGTATCGGTATCCTCGACTTGTATACGCTCCATTTTGTCCAACATTTTCATACGAGATTGAGCTCGTGATGCCAATGAGGCTTTGTAGCGGAATCGCTCAATGAAACGTTCCATTGAAGCAATCTCACGACCTTGCTGTTTTGCAGCAGCTCTGAGATGTTCTATACGTTCTTCGCGAAGCTCCACAAACCGTGAATAGGCAACTGGATAATCGTCCAATTTCGCCATTGACGTGATTTCAATGGTACGATTTGTAACCGAATCCAAAAATGTTTTATCGTGGGATACCATCATAATGGCACCATCATATTGCTTCAAAAATTTCTCCAACCACTGCACGGATTCAATATCCAAGTGGTTCGTCGGCTCATCTAAAAGGATACAATCGGGTTTACGAAGAAGAATTTTCGCAAGTTCAGCCCTCATTTGCCACCCACCACTAAATTCTTTCAACGGTCGTTCGGAATCTTCTGGTTCGAATCCCAAACCGCTTAAAGTTCGTTCGATTGCTGCTTTATACCCCGTTCCACCCAAGACATCGAATCGTTCTTGCTTTTCGACCATCTCATTGAGCATATCGTCGTAATGTTCCAAATCCCCACTTTCAAATGCTTGATGTATTTCCTCCAAACGTTCTTCAATTTGCAGAAGCTCATCAAAGGCACCTGAAACATATTCCAACACCGTTTGATCAGTATCGAAAACCAATTCCTGTGGCAAATAGCCCACAGTGGTCGCTTTGGCAATATTGACCGTACCAGATTCGGGTTGAAACGGCGTTACAATCAATCGCAGAAGCGTTGATTTACCAGCACCATTTTTTCCAACCAGACCGATTTTATCGCCGTATTGAATTAAAAACGAAGCTTTATCGAACAAGGTACGCCCTTGCACATAGTAGGTTACATCAGAAAAGGAAATCATGTAGTTTTTATCGGAAGTGAAGCACAATGAAACGATAACGTTACAACCGTGAATGTATTGAAAAAAAGAATGTCTGAATCAGGAATTTAAAATTTCTGATTCAGGATTTGCAAGATTATTGGATTGACAGGATAAGAAAGTAATCCTGCTAATCTATTAATCCTGATTCAGACAGAAAGTAATCCTGCTAATCTATTAATCCTGATTCAGACAGAAAGTAATCCAACTCATCCTCAAATCCTGAAAATCCTGACTCAGACAAAAGATTTTATACGAATTGCCTTCACATTTATAGTTTCTTTATAGTAAATGCAGTAGTTTTGTACTTTAATTTTTTACTTTGAAAGAATTTTTCGTGAAAACTGTACAGTTGTGTTTTGTAGTTATGTTGATTGCCTCTTCTCAATTATTGGCACAAGGGTATTCTTCAATGGATTTTACTTGGGCGAATGGAAATAATAGACAAAAAAGTTTCCCTTTGGTGGTCAAAGATGATTCAAACGAAGTGGTCTTGATTGGAATGGCGTGTGTTGATAATTACTACAACTTCGATTTTCACAGACCGAATGATAACACACATGTTGCTTCAAGCAGTATAGGAAGAGATAATGAATTTACTGTCAATTTGGCTACTTTTGGGTTTGAAACTACGTACAATAACATTACTGGAAAGCTATATTTGCAATTTGGTAATTTTTTGAACTTTGTTCAAGATGTGGATCTGACTGTACAACGCGGTAGAAATACCAGCATTGCAGATATGAAATTTATTCGTGAAGTTTCTGCAGGTTATCATTTTGATGTTTGGAATGGTGTGAATGTAGAAATGGGAATCTTGCCAAGTTTTTTAGGGTTAGAAAGTTATCTGACGAATGAAAACTGGACGTATCAGCGTTCTAGTGTTTGTGATTTTACTCCGTTTTATTTTACAGGTGCTAAGATTCAAATGTTCCCTATACAGAGACTTCGCTTAGAACTGTTATTGGTAAATGGTTGGCAAACATATAACTCTTGGCACGACAGACCCGGAATTGGGTTATCAACGTCCTATCGATTTGATAACAATCTTCAATTGATGGCAAATTTTTACGAAGGAAATGATTCAAGACAAGATGTTAATCGATACCATCACGACAATAGCATCGTTGCAAGATTGTACGAAAATTCTAATTCGGAGTCTCTCTCTCAAGTTGCAATTTCATTGAACAATCACTTTGGTTTTGAATCTGGTGAGGGTAAAAATTACAAGACACATTTTATGGCAGGTTCCTCATTTGCGACGCGTTTTTGGTTTCGGAAGAATACTATTGGGCTTACATTACGAACAGATTATGTGACAAACCCAGGGTTGCATTTGGCATATGTTCCGTCCTTGGTTACTCCTAATGATTTTACTGATGCAATTGCCAATGATCCACTCCAACGAGTCTCCATCGGACAAGGTACTGTTACTTTGGACTATATGCCTAATGATTTTGCAACGTTTCGTTTGGAATATGGTTATCGACAAGCTAACCATCCTTACTTTGCAGGACGTGGTGGAACAACCTCACCAGACGGCTGGTCATCGACACCCATTCCTGCCGATTGGAGACCCGATCTGCAAAAAACCGAGCATCGCCTCACAGGTGCTATTAATATTCGGTTGTAGTTAACTGAATTAAATGTCTGAATCAGGATTTGCGAGATTTGAGGATTGACAGGATACGAAAGAAATCCTGCTAATCTAACAATCCTGAAAATCCTGATTCAGAATAATTGTAAAATCCAGATTCAGAAAAAAAGACAATAAAAAAGGGTGTGAAAGGTCAACATTTGCGAACGTATTCGTAGAATAACTTCTTTAAAATGAAATCACTTCTTGCCCTACTTCCCTATCTGAAAAAATATAAAGTTCGACTGCTTTGGGGTTTTGTTTTTGTTACTGTTGCTAATGCTGCTTCCTCGTTTATACCAAGAGTGGTTGGAACGGCTATTGATGCCCTTGGAACGCCCGGTTTCACTATGTCCACGGTCTTTTATTATTCATTGGGAGTAATAGGACTGACGATACTTTCGGGGGTGAGTATGTATTTGACTCGCCAAACGATTATTGTTACTTCTCGTTTGGTGGAATACGATTTAAAAAATGATTTTGTTGAGGCGATAGAACGTCAAACTGCGACGTTTTTCTCGAATAACTCTACCGGTTCACTGATGGCACTTTCGACAAATGATATTGCCTCAGTTCGTGAGTTTTTAGGACCAGCAATAATGTATTCTGCAAATACCATTGCGTCATTTTTATTCGTTTTGACGTTGATGCTTATGGTAAGTCCGATGCTGACCTTGTATGCCTTGTTACCACTCCCAATCATTGCACTGACGACCTATTTCGTTGGTCAAAAAGTCCATTTGATGTACAAAATAGTCCAAGAGCAATATTCTAATCTCACCACAACCGCTCAAGAATCCTTTTCGGGAGCAAAGGTTATTCGAGCGTATTCGCGTTCAAATTATGAATCGGATGTATTCGCTCAAGAGTCTAAAAAATACGTCCGCCAACGACTTCGTTTAGCGACATGGCAATCATCGACAATGCCATTGATGATTATCCTTATCGGATTCGCACAAATTATCACATTATGGTATGGAGGTGGATTAGTCATCAAAGGTGAAGCTACCTTAGGAACATTGACCCAATTTTTCATCTACATCGCACAGCTTATTTGGCCAATTGCAGCAGTTGGTTGGGTAACGAATTTGATTCAACGTGGAGCTGCCTCAATGGAACGTCTTACCAATATTATCCATCAAAAAGTAGACATCCAAAGTCTTGAAAACGCAACAAAGACGATTCAACTTGGTAAAATAGAATTCGAAAACGTTTCATTGCAGTATACTCCACAAATGCCAAAGGTATTGTCGGATGTAACACTTACCATTCCTGCCGGATCTTCTTTAGGAATTGTTGGAGCAGTTGGTTCCGGAAAATCTTCATTCATCTCTCTTATTCCACGTTTATATGATGTAACCTCCGGAGAAATTCGCATTGACGGAGTTCCATTAAAACAGTATGACATTGAAGCATTGCGAGAACAAATTGGCGTAGTGCAACAAGAACCATTTTTGTTTTCTTCTACCATCGCAGACAATATTGGAATGGGTGCAGTTGGGCAATATGACGTCCCAACGGTACAATTGGCGAGTCAACAAGCTCAATTGCATAACGACGTTTTGAGATTTCCTGAGCAATATGACACTATTTTGGGTGAACGTGGAATCACACTCTCAGGTGGTCAACGTCAACGAACCGCTATTGCTAGAGCTTTGATTCGCAACCCAAAAATTCTTATTTTCGATGATTCACTTTCTGCAGTAGATACTCAAACAGAAGAGCAAATTCTGAATATGTTGGAAGAAGTGAAAAAAGAACGTACGACAATTATCATATCACACAGAATTTCTGCTGTTAAGCTCACAGATGCTATTGTAGTCTTGGATAAAGGTATGATAGTTGAACATGGCACCCATGAAGAACTTTTAGAATTGAATGGCATGTACGCAACGATGTACACCCAACAATTACTAGAGCAAGAATTAGATACGTACTAACTATAGGTAGTTAATCATCATTAAAGTTAATCACTCGAATATATAGTCCCACTCTTGCATACATCCAATGGTCGTAAGTGCCATTGAGAATGGGATTTGTTTGGTCAGAATTGGTAAGTACGGCACCAAATTGGAAATCCAAATCGGTTCTATGATTGAGCGAAGTAGAGCCACCTACAAACAATGGCGTCATAAGAAAAGCACCAGCCGCTGGTTGTAGGGGGTTAGCCAAATTTTTTGGCATCGAATTATTCACAAAATAGGAAATACCTAACCCTCCACCTACATACGGTGAAAATAGAAAATCACGGTTAAAAAAAATTCTTGCTCTGACATCAGTTGATATAATCGAAGTACTATAATCATTGTTTCCATCAAGTGTTTTCGTACCAAGATTGGAATAGAATATAGAAAACTCGGAAGATACTCGAGAAATATTTTTCATATTATAAACAACTGATCCTCCAAACATCCATTGATTCTCCTGATTTCCGCGTTGAGCACTTTCGTCAATTCCTTGAGAAAAACCTGAATATAAACCCATATACAATTGACTGCATGCTATAGTAGAGCTTAAAAAAAGAAACGCAAGTAAGAATAAACTTTGAACAAACATAAACAAACGTGATTTTATTTTTGAAGAATTGAAAAACTTGGAAATGGGGTATTAATTCCGATACGTAGATACATCAATTCATCATTTGATCCATCTTGTAATGGAAATATTTTATCTGAAGTTGTTAATATTACTCCTGTATGTATATCCAAATGAGTATACTTTGAAATAGGGATTGTTGTACCTACAAAAAATGGGAAAGTAAAAGTAAAACCGGAAAATTCGATAAAATCCTGTTGAAGATGATTTTGTAATGTGTAATTATAATAATAACTAAATCCAAGTCCAATGCCCAAATATGGATTAGCAATATGATCTTGATGTAAAAAATAATATCGAGGTATCACATTAAATGTTAGTAAGGTTGACTCAAAATCATTTGATTGTGTGAAAGTTCCCTTATTGATTTTTGCTACCCATAATTGATATTCCACAGAAATTGAGGATGAAGGTGATTGGTCTAATAACAAACTCAATCCTAATGTCGAATTATTTAAAGATACTTCCTCAGCACTACTATTCAAGGGATGATTAAAACCAAAAAAAATTCCCATTTTATTTTGTGAAAACAAATTGATGGTAAGAAAAAAAATCGAACATATACTTAGAATGAGAATTGACATAGAAAAAACCGTAATTATTCTTGAGAAAATAATCGAGAAAATGTACAATACACACCTAATCGCATATATACCCATGCATCGTTGGTGCCGTCTTCAATTGGATGAAGTTGATCATTCATTGACACTATTGCTCCAGTTTGAACATCCAAATCAAATGCATTGGAAATAGGAATTGTAGTTCCTGCAAAAATAGGAAAACTTAAGGATATTCCCGAAAAAGAACGAAAATTTGTTGGCAAATTTTTAGGAATAGAGTCATTATTGAAAAAAGTGAATCCAAGTCCCGTTCCTACAAACGGTTTGAATGCTTGAAACCGTTTTAAAAGATAATATCGTCCAACAAATTGAATGGTCAATAAACTTGTTTGGTAATCATTGGGCATTGTGAAGGTTTCGGTACCAATTCGAGAGGCAAATAATTGTAACTCAACAGAAAATGAAGAGGAAGGCAAGTGATCAAACAACACCCCAATTCCAGCAGATGGTTCGTAGGCTTGTGTACCCACCGAACCTTCGTTGAGACCTCGATTGAAACCAGCGATTACACCCAATTGATGTTGAGCATTGGATGGAACAACCATCAGAAAAAGTAACAATATTAATGTAATTGCAACACTGCTCGACCAAATTGTTTTTGCCATTGATGTGATTGGGTTACATATGGACAAACCTCCGAAAGGCGTTTCCAGAAATGTTCTGAGTGATTCAAATGCTCGGTATGGACTAATTCGTGCAACAAAACATAATCACACACAAAAGGTGGAACTAACAATAGTTTCCAATTTAAAGAAATGTTAAAGTCAGAAGAACAAGAACCCCAACGAGTACTTTGAGATCGAATAGAGATTTTATTGATGCGAAAACCAAACTCTTCTGCTAATTCTCGTAACCTTTTTGGTAAAAATACTTTTGCTTCTCTTTTGAGAAGTGCAATATACTTGTTTCCTTCAAAATGTTCACTTCTTCCATACAAACGTGCGTGCTCATAATCTATAAAGGGAGTATCAATAAATCGTTCGTGAATAATATAGATTTTACCGCGAATAAACCGCTCGTTTTCTTGCAATTGAACAGCATTTTCACGTGATTTAACCTTAGCCAAGGCTTTTAAAATCCAATCTCGTTTTGATTCCACCAAATTATCGACGTGAAGTTCTGAATATCGATGGGGTACAATCAATTCTACTGTCGTTGAATTTTTAACAACAATACGAGCGTTTTTAACTTTCTTCCTGATGAGGGTTATCGGTATTGATTGCAAAATATCAAAAATTGTATGAGAAAATACAAATGTACGAAAAGGAATTGATATAAATAAAAAACGAGGTGCTTTCAGCAATAGCACCCCGTCGTTGAGAAATGAAGGAATGATTAAACACTCCTTCAGTATCTACAATGTTATTTCATTCTTTTGAATTCAATTCTTCTATTTTGAGCACGACCTTTATCTGATTGATTCGATGTCAAAGGTTGTGTTTCACCACGACCAACTGCTGTCAAACGAGATTCTGCAATTCCTTTTCCAATGAACCACGTACGAACAGCATCAGCACGTTCTTGAGACAGTTTCAAATTATTTGGAGGTTCACCAATATTATCTGTATGACCATCAATTTCTAATTCAATTGATTTGTTGTCGTTTAAGATACGTAAAACTCTATTAAGTATTTTTTCTGAGGAAGGATCAATTTCTGCAGAACCTGTTCTGAACAAAATTCCTTGGAAATTTAAAGACTGACCAACACGGAAATCATCTTCTCTATTTAATGGATCTGTATTACGTCCTACTTCATCTCCGTCATCAATACCACCAAAGTCAGTATCAGGGTTTTTAGGGTCAGATTTGTAATTATCAACTTCTGCACCATCTTTAAGACCATCACCGTCAGTATCAGGGTTGTTTGGATCTGTACCCAAATTCACTTCGTCTTCATTGCTAAGTCCATCATTGTCATCGTCTTTAGCTTCTTCAAATTTTGCAACACGGTATAAAATACCAAGACGTGCGGAAGTAAATGCATCATTCACATCATCTGTAACTGGATTAATTGCATCAGAGAAAAACAAATGATTACCTACTTGTAAATCTAATAACCAATTATCAGCAAATTCATTTTGAATACCAATATGAATAGGTAAAGTCCCAACTAAACCATCAATAGAATTTGCAAGGTCACGATTAGTCGGTACTGAATCAACATTGTACATTGCAAGTCCCAAACCAACAGAAACGTACGGATCCCAATGAGCTCTTTTAAATGGAGAATAGCGTACTCGTAAATCACCACCAATAATTCCGGAAGAATATTCTGAAAATTTTCCAAATTCTGTAGTTTTATTTGTAGTAAAGAATCCACCTAATTCTGCAGAGAAACCTGTTGTAAACAAATTCGTATAAATTGCATTTAATCCTAAAATTGGCGTAAAGGCTTGAGTACCAACACCATTACCTTCATTGATTCCTCTTACAATACCGCCATTGATACCAAGATACAGGCTTTGTGCAACTAATGAATTCGATGCTATGAGAAGAAATGTCATAGCTAAAAGTACTATGCGTACCATAAAATATCCTAAATATGAGTGTATTAAAATCAACTTAATATCTACAAAAGTATACAAAAAAAGCCGTAAACAACAATGTTTACGACCTTTTACGAAGATTTTACGTACAATTACTGAGAAAAAAGCACCTACTTCAAACCTAATTTTGCTTTTACTTGTGCTTCTAATTGCTCATACAAAGCAGGTTGTTCGAGAAGGATTTTGCGTAACCCATCACGTCCTTGAACACGTTCTGTACCATACGAAAACCAAGAACCAGCTTTAGAAATTATTTCATTGTCAATAGCAATATCCAAAATATCGCCTAACTTTGAAATACCTTCATTGTACAACACATCAAATTCTACTTCTTTGAATGGAGGTGCCACCTTGTTTTTCACAATTTTGACCCTTGTTCTATTGCCTATGATATTAGTACCGTCCTTAATAACATCTTTACGACGAACATCTACTCGAACGGACGCATAATATTTCAGCGCATTCCCACCAGTTGTTACTTCCGGATTGCCATACATAACGCCAATTTTACTACGTAATTGGTTTGTGAAGATAATACACGTATTCGCTTTTCCAATAGCCGCATTCAATTTTCGCATTGCCTGGGACATCAAACGAGCGTGTGATCCCATCTGTGCATCGCCCATATCTCCTTCGATTTCCACGCGAGGAGTCAACGCAGCAACAGAGTCAATCACGATGATATCTACTCCACCAGAGCGAACTAATGTTTCAACGATGTCTAAGGCTTGTTCGCCAAATTCTGGTTGAGCTAAAAGCAATGTATTCAAATCCACACCAAGTCTTTGGGCATATTGAACATCAAGTGCGTGTTCAGAATCAATAAAGGCAGCAATCCCACCTTGTTTTTGGCATTCTGCAATCGCATGCAAACAGAGCGTCGTTTTTCCTGAAGACTCAGGACCATAAATTTCTGCAATTCGTCCTTTTGGGAAACCACCAATACCAATGGCAGCATCAAAAGAAATACACCCAGTCGGAATTGCCTCTATCGCTACAACATTCGAATCATTCAATCGCATTATGGAGCCTTTTCCATATTGCTTATCAATTTGTTCCATCGCAGTGGAAACCGCTTTCATCTTTTGTTCGATGATTTTCGTTGCTTCCAATGAGTCTTTTTCTTTTGAGGTCATACGTCCATTTCTTTCGTTGAAAAGTACATCAAGTTCTTCTGTTGAAGTTTTCATTGTAAAATCCTTGTATAAAGCGTTAGATTAGAAACCATATACAAGCTACTCTTTTGCATACGATTTTCTTCCATAATTATTTACTGATACAAATATACGAAAAGATTTTTACAAATTGTAATAAATATTCGACATTTTGCGAAAAATATTTTTTTACCACGTCCGAATCAGGATTTACATATGTCTGAATCAGCATTTACAGGATTAATAGATTAGCAGGATTTCTTTCTTATCCTGTCAATCCTCAAATCTTGCAAATCCTGATTCAGATAAGAGTAATAAAACATACTGCAAACCAATAGCATTGCTTAATGATATAGGAAATGTACATTTGTATTCATATATAACAGAAAATTATTTTTTACCCATCATTTTTAATAATTTCAGGTTGTGAGTAAACTAAAATATATTTATTGCATCTGATTTCGCAGATAAACATGAGAATCCTACTTAGTATTCAATAATCCAGTGAGGCTACCTCTTACTTTTTTCATGGATGTTCCGACATCAATCTTAGCATATCTGTATCGGTAGTCGTACGGCTATATTCCTGCAACAATGGCAGTACTTCATTTCGCAACGAAAGAGTGAGGGTCTTCAGTTGAAGAGTGTAGTGAATTTCCCCCCATTGGAGGGGAATTTGTAATGTTGGAGTATTCATAGTTGTTGATAAAATGTGGATAACTTAGCTATTTTGTGGATAAAGTAGTGGATAACTGCCAATGTTATCCACAATATGACCGAAAAATCCTATTCTTCTGCATAGGTGATAAACTCAATTGCAGTGTGTCTTTTTGCGACAATTGATAGTGAAGATGACGCTTCACACCCATCAACCACCGGTAAAGCAGTAGTAGGAATAGCAAGGGTATTCGATAGTTTCATAAGTGAAATCGAAGGTGTCAATTTGACAAATTCACCTCCTTGAACAGTATAGTTTAGTGATGATGATTTTAACAACCCAATACACGCTCGAATATAGTATGAACCAGCTCCAGTAAATCCTCCTGCATTTGCTTTTGAACCGCGATAGAGTAGTAAGACCATAGAATCTGATGCAACTGAAGGCGTATGAAGTTTTACTCCATTTTCAAAAGAAATACTATCTCGTTTGTTTGGTAAATCTTCTTCATCGATTGCTAAGGTTTGAAAAAACTGTAAATGCGTTTGGGAAACAGTCACACTTTCGATAGACGCTTCGTTTGCTTGAAGTTGTGGTTGGATAATCTGATCAAATGAAACTCCATCCGTTTCATTTGCTGCGGAAAGTGATGTTATGGCACTCCAAGTATCAGAATTGCTGATGGCATTTGCAACGGTACGATATTGCCATTGACTGCCGTTATAACGAACATTATAGAGTTTAGAGGAATTTCCTCCTCCGAATAGAACTGATTGCATTGTGACTCCTGTTGTAGAAAATAGTTTCCACAAAAATAGAAGTCAGTCGATATCAGTTTTGGCTATTAGTGTTTGAGAACGAAAAGTCTATTTTTTCTTCGGTTTTACTGTAGGTGGTGCCAAAGAATCCGGTGGTGCAGGGGATGGTGTCATTTGTTTTGGTTGAGACAAATCTTTTGGCAATTCGAGACTTGGTTGCATCGGTTGAGAAGGGTCTAAAGAAGGTGCTAATACTGGACGTTGCATTTTGTTTGCCGACTTATCGTCAATTGGGTCCATTCTATTATCAACAGGTGTTGTTGTGCGAACAGCTTTTCCGTCAATCCCTTTTGGAGTCTCTTTTTGGGTTGAGTCAGTAATTGTTGGTTTTGGTGTGACGGTATCTTTTTTGTCTTTATGAGCTATCGCATACATCAACGAAGGACTAATTTCAGAAGTATATTCTGAGAAATTATATCGTTGAACTAACATATTATAGTAGAATATCGCAGAATCTAGATTTCGAATATTATGCTCGAATGTCCAACCGAGGGTGTACAATGCTCGAGCTGTATATGTTGAACGTGGGTACAAGTCTACTAAGGATTCAAATTTGTTAATTGCAGTACTATGTGAACCAATTTTACGGAAGTAGAGTCCAGAAGTGTACAATTCTTTCGCAGTGTCGATAATTGCTTCTTCTGTTAGTCCTAAAAGTACTTTCGCCTCACGTCCATGATCAGTATTTGGATACGTAAATGCTATGACTTCCAATAATGAGTCGCAATAATCTTCGCGTTCCATTACCACAGGGATTTTTCCGTATCCTTTTTTCATTAGTCGTTGTTTTGCAAACAACAATCGAGCAGTTTCTGAATTTTTTTTAGGACAAAATTTCAGTGCATAATTAACATAATTCAACGAAGAATCGAAATTACCTAATTGTTCATGTATGCGACAAAGTTCGTACAAATTTAATGAAAATGGAACATTGATAGAATCTATCATTGCATCAAGATGACGTGGTTCGGTAAAAAATGCGTCAACCGATTTACGTTGCTCTGCCCAATTTGAAAGCAAATTGTAATATTGTGTTGAAGATTCAAATACACCAGAGCGTACAGATTTGGAACGACCGAAAAATGGTAATGCTTTACGATAATCTCCGCTATCAATATAATCCATACCTCGTTCGAAATATTGACCTAATAATGCCTTTGAACCAACAAAAGCAGAATCAGCAAACTGCATCTGACGATCGTACAAAGCAGAAGAATCAACCATGCGTGTTACGGTCATTTTTTCAGCGTGAATATGCGATGCCCATTCATCATAGTTTCTATTAGATTCTAAATCTTCGAGAATAAGTTTTGCTTCTTTCACCTTTCCTAATCGAGCTTTGCAAGAAGCCTCATATAGATACGATTCGAAAGTAGCTTGAACGTCTGGATCATATTTACGAACCAATATAAATTCTTTTTCAGCTTCAACAAATTTACTTTCTCTGAAAAGTAAGGCAGCCATATCAGCTTGCCAACGAGCCTTCAGAGCATCATCATCAGATTGTGCTATAGCTTGTCTGTAAGGACGCATAGCATCTTCGAGATTTCCATGAAATAATTCTAATTCAGCAATGAGTCGAAATGCCTGTGAAAGAATATCCCAACGATTGTATTGCCAAGCAACATCAACAGTACGAGAAAGCATTTGTCTGCCTTGAGGAAATTTTCGCTGAACTATAAGACTTTTAGATAGTAATAAGTGAACATCCGGCATTTTATCACTATATTCATATTTATCTATCAATTCCTGACATTTTACCTGAGAAGGAACCCATTCACTTCTGTAAAAGAAGGCGGTCGCCATCAGAAACAACGTCTTGTCTATAAAATCTGATTTGGGATGTTGTGCTAATATTTTGGAACCTTTGATGATGATGGAATCTACCTTCACCTTTACAGGCATTAGTTTGGTATTATCTATGATAAAATCTTTCATAAACGGAGGGATGGGTTCCGTAGAGCGAAAGAGTTTGAAATTGCCTCTTTGTGGAGTAAGAGCAATAGGAACAACGCGTTTCAATTCATCAGCATAAGCAAACTCATCTTCTGAAAAACTCAAAAGTCGGTTAGCATTATAATAGGTATTGAAATACACCATTGAGTTATCATACGCTTTTGTTCTACAGCCTGTAAATGTACAAACTGAGATAGCAAAAGCAAGTAATAACCACATTCTCACAATAGTTGTTGTCAATGTTGTTTGCCTTACAAAGATGAAACTACAGCAACCAAAGCGACTGATATGCTTTTTGGTTTTCCGTTAGTTGTTCAGAAAAAGTCAATGTGTATTCAAATGGTATTTCGAGAGTGAGTGAAGTTGTATACAATCTTCCATCGCATACTGCAGTGATTTCTATAGATTCACCTACAGGTAACGATGTGAGAATTGCTTCAAAACTATTGACGTTTGAAGTGTGCTTACTATTGATTGCAATAATAGAATCATCCACTGCAATTCCAGCTTTTCGAGCAGGAGTACCGTCAGTAACTGTATCAACCACGATTGCACCGTTTTTGTCCGACACAGTAATTCCTAATAGCTTTTTAGGAGTAAACAGTTCATCATTTTCTTTGGTTATAGCAATTGTTTTTTTAGAATATACCAAACCAAATTGAGAGAATATCTCTTCGTACGGCAATTCTTCTTTACCATAGACCCAGTCTTTTACGACCTTGCTCACATCAACCTTGGTTTCTTGCGAGATGATAGTAATAATATCTTCTTCTGTTACACCAATTTCTGGATTTTGTTGATACTGCTTCCACAAGCCTCGAACTCCATCATCTAAGCGGTGTACTCCATTGGACTGAATGATAATATATAAATCCAACAACCAAAAGAAGATTCCACCTTTGAGATAATATGATGGAAATCGGTTTCGCATATCCGCAGACATTGCGTACAGTTTTACCCATGCTAAAAAGCTACTTTCATGTAATGACATTGAAAAACGTCCTGGTACTTTGTCTAATGCACCTAAATTGTCTTTTGCCAAAACATCAAGATATTTGGATTGTGAGAAAAAACCACAACGAAACATAAACAAAGTATCGTAATAGGATGTAAGTCCTTCTGCTAACCACAACAACCCTGTATAATTTTCTGTTCTATACTTGAATGGACCTAATTCAATTGGGCGAATTCGTTTGATATTCCACGTATGAAAAAACTCATGACAGAGTAATTCTAATACCCTTGCTGTTTCATTTTCAGAAGAAAATGCTGATGGATCAACTGCATTGACAGATGAACGAGCATGCTCTAATCCACCATAAATGCCCGGTGAGCAGAGTAAAAAGAAAACATATCTATCATAAGGTAATTCATTTCCAAACATTGTTGCTTCGGTTGAAACAATTTTCTCTAATTTTTTTACAATCCAATCAGCATCAATCACTGCATTTGAAACTAATGCTAATTCGTGTTTAGCTCCTAAAACTTCAAAAGTTTTAACAACATGATTACCAATTTCAATAATTGAATCAGCAAGAATATCGTAGTTTAATGCACCGTAAAGATTATTGTCGTTCTTTGGCAATACTGGAGAAAGTGATGTAGAACATTGGTTCCATTCGTGCTGGGTGTACTGCAGTCTTACATGGTGAATCTCATTCATTCTACCTTCAACATAGAAAAGCGAACATACTGGCATAACAAAGGCATGCCAACGATTGATGTGTGAATTACGAGGTGTTTTTGTATTTGCATATACCAAGTAAGTAACTCTAACCTCATTTATTCCTTTTGTTTGAATCAAAAATTCATCTTTTGCAATCCATTCTGATTGAAGTTCTTGACCATCTGTAAATGCACGAACATCACTAAGATCAGACACCATATCACGAATCTTGTACGAACCTGGTATCCAAGAGGGAAGAATGCATGAAAGAGAATCGGTCGTTACGTTAGTAATGTTCATCGTAACTGACATAATATGTTCGGCTGCTCGGGTAAAATCTAATGTATAGGTAATGGATGCTTGTGAATGGAGTAGTTGTTCGTCTTTTTGTTCTATTGAATAGTGCGAATTCATATTTCTTTTGTATATTGTTCTGTTTTTGAAACATTAAAGTATCAAATTGTGTTTTATTGTTACACCAATTTGTTCAACATCTTTGATTCCAATGAAATTAATAATCTCAATTTTACTCGTAACAGTATTAAGTGCTTTCTCACTTTGGTCACAAAATCGTTTTCATACATCGAGAAATTCCTTCCAAATACAACCATCAACAATGGTTGGAATCTTAGTCAAAGGAGATAGTGAACTGTTGGAGGAAGAAATTCGCAAACACAATGGAACTATTACAGCAATTTCAGGTTCCATTATTTCAGCACAAATTCCTGCTGGAAATGTTGTTCAATTTGCCCAATCACCTTTCGTGACCCAGTTTGAATGCGGAGTACGATATTATCCTACAAACGAACAAACAAAAATCCATTCTCGAACTGACAAAGTGCATCAAGGTTCATCTCCATTGACTTTTGGGAGAACTGGCAAAGGAGTGATTGTTGGTATAATTGATACAGGAATAGATATTTTCCATCCTGAGTTTATGAAACGGAATCAACCAAATCAGACTCGAATTTTAGCAATTTGGGATCAGAATGATACCACTGCAGATTTCAGACCAAGTGGTTTCTCTTACGGAGCGGAGTGGTCTCAAAACCAAATCCAATCTACTCTCAATGGTGATTCGATAGTTCGACATCGTGATTTCAATTTTTCCTCACATGGTACTCATGTTACAGGTACCGCTGCTGGACTTTCAGGGAATGCTCCGGATGCTGATATTATCGTTGTTGGGTTGGATTGGGACGGTACAACTTCGCTTACAGATGCGTCATTATATATGGTAAAAAAGTCCATAGAGTTTGGCAAACCTATTGTTATCAATGCTTCTTTAGGTTCACATGAAGTTCCTCATGATGGAAGTGATTTGTCGACTCAGTTTATCGATTCTTTGATTGCACAACATCCTCAAGTTGCCTATGTTGTAGCTGCGGGTAACGAAGGAAGTAGTCCCATCCATTGGGAAGTGGATCTTACTGATTCTGTGCAAATGACCTATACCCAATTTGGTTCAATGACATCTTATTTTGAATTACCTTCCAATGAAAATTTTCGAATTCAATTCCGTTTGGATTCCATCCATTCTGGGAATGGTACAACAACTATTCATTCATTAAATAGCACTGAAGAATTTGAATATAGACAGTTATTGACAGATTCATTGACTTCCTTTGTTTTTACAAATCCAACAAACGACACTATTTTGACTGTTGAGATGGTTGCAACTTTACTTGGAAACAAAAAGGAACTTCTTGTTTCTTCTAAGTACAAAAATCCTCGACATAATTTCGGAATTTTGGTTAAAGGGAAAGAAAAACTTCATGCTTGGCATTGGGGCAATTGGTTGTGGCAAGATGGACGTGATTTGGGTATAAAGGGATATGTTCCAACGAATAGTTACTACAGTTTACGTGCTCCTGGAACAGGCAAAAACGTTTTAACCGTTGGAGCGTATGTCAATATCGGTCAGTATATCAATATCAAAGGTGATACCTTGGGGCGTGGTTTAAAACCTGGTTCGAGAGCAAATTTTTCGAGTATTGGACCTACAAGCGATGAACGAATGAAACCAGAAATTTCTGCTCCGGGTCAAAATGTTATGTCCGCTTATCCAGTCAACAGTCCCGTAAGAAATGCCAATCGAATGGTGGGAGATAGCATTACTGTCGTTAATTCTGGCACCAGTATGGCTACTCCAGTTGTCACTGGAATCGTTGCCACGTATTTTGAGGGTTTTCCAAATGCTACATTTTCCGATATCAAAAAACGTGTCATTGCTTCAGCAATGCAAGATTCGTTTGCATTAATGAATGGTGATTTGCCAAATAATTTTTGGGGATTTGGTAAAATTGATGCGTTTGGACTTCATACTTTGAATATAACTTCAGTTCAACAATTCCCGATTAAGGTTTCTAACTCATCAGTTACTTCTTTAGGGAATAAATCGTTGTTAATTACTATTGCTTTACCTACGGCAGGTAATTTTGAATGCGAATTCTTCGATATGCATGGTAGATTATTGCAATCAATCCCTTTACAAAATTCATATGTTGGCGAATACACATTTTCTCTTCCACTTGATTATATTGGGTTGGTTTTAATGAGAGTGAAAGATGGTAATTCTATTATAACATCATCTATAGGAATTAATTATTAATCGTAGAAGATATACGACAAACAAAAAGAGCAGTCAATTGACTGCTCTTATTAGTTTAGCTTATTTTCCAGTAAATTTGGGTGACCGTTTTTCTATAAACGATTGAACACCTTCTTGATAATCAGCCGATTCACCAGCTAGTTGTTGATAATCAACTTCCATCGCCAACATTTCTTCTAAAGACAGTACTTCCCCTTTTCGAAGAAGATGTTTCACAAAACCATACGCTTTTGTTGGACCTTGAGCATACGTTTTGGCTAATTTGGAAACGGCAATTGGGAATGAATCTGCCTCGACGATAGAATTTACTAATCCTAATCGAAGTGCCTCATCAGCTTCAATCGGTGCATTTAAAGTTGCAAATTCAAAAGCACGTGGATAACCTAATAGTCGTGGGTACCAATAGGTAGCTCCAGAATCAGGAATAAGAGCAATCCCAATAAATGCTTCTACTAATTTTGCTTTTCTACTCATAATACGCACATCGGCAGCTAAAGCTAACGACAAACCAGCACCTGCAGCAACTCCATTGATACCTGCAATGATGGGCTTTGGCATAGCCGTCATTAGCTCGATGATTGGATTATATCGGCGTTGAAGGGAATCAGCTAACGAGCGTTTTCCTCCACCTGTTGGAGCGTCCTTCAAATCTTGACCAGAGCAAAATGCTCGGCCTGCACCAGTCAACACCACACAACGAACATCTTCTGAATCTGTAGCAAAACGAAGTGCATCTTGCAATTCTGTTGTCAACGCTTCATTACAAGCATTGAAACTTTCTGGTCTATTGAGAGTAATGGTATAAACATTCTCTTCTAAACTTGTGAGTAAGGTTGTATATTCCATATTATCTTCCTTTCCAATTTGGTTTACGTTTTTCTACAAATGCTTGCATTCCTTCTTTTTGATCTTCAGTGGAAAAAAGCATATAGAAGTTTTTCCGTTCAAATTCTAATCCACCTTCTAAGGTTGAGGAGAATGCTTTCAAAACTGCTTCTTTCACTAACACTGTGGCAATAGGTGCTTTTGAGGCAACTTCTTTGGCTAATGCTAAGGCTTCTTCAAAAAACACTGATGTAGGAACTACTCGATTGACTAACCCAGCAGAAAGCGCCTCTTGTGCTGATATCATTCTTCCCGTTAGAGCAATCTCCATTGCCAATGCTTTCCCAACAGCACGTGTAAGGCGTTGAGTACCACCAGCACCTGGCATTACACCAATGTTTATTTCTGGTTGACCAAATTTTGCTGTATCAGATGCAACAATCATATCGCATAACATAGCTAATTCGCAACCACCCCCGAGTGCAAAACCACTTACGGCAGCAATAATAGGCTTTTTTGTAGTACGAATTTTTTCCCATTTTGCGAATTGGTCACGTTTCATCATCTCAATAGTATCAGCACCCGCCATTTCCTTTATGTCAGCTCCAGCAGCAAATGCTTTTTCATTTCCATATAGTACAATACAACGAACAGTAGAATCAGCATCAAATTCACCTAAAGCAGAGACAATCTCTGTCATTGTTTGCAAATTGAGGGCATTGAGAACCGTTGATCTATTGATTTGTATGACACCAACTCCATCAAATGGTTTGGTTACAAGAATACAAGTATACTCCATTATTCTACGATTATTAATGAACAAAAAAAATGGCGAGTTTGTTGAAACTCGCCATTATGAAATTAGTTTGAATTATTGACCTTGCCCCATAGAGAACCCATATTCTCCATCGAATGTACAGAGGTTCTCAGTTTTAATAAAATCAATACCTGCTTTCGAACAAGCATCTAATATAGAAACAATATCATTATGTGAAATTGAGTTTGAGTCACTTCCCATATAACGACATCTCCAATGATCGGTACAGAACGTCTCAGGATTTCCGTTAGGCCATACTTTTAGTCCACGATTTGAAATCATAGCTAATTTTAAATTTCCAGATGGAATAGCTTGTAATTTAGAAGCTAATTCTTCCGTTGTACCAGCATAATGAACGAAAACATCTACACCTAAGGTTTCTTTTTTAGCGACTTTACGAGCAGAAGCACCTTTTGCTTGCACGGCTTTAGCATCTTTGTTGTAAACAACAGTTTTTAATGTTGTAGGATTTTGTCCCAACCGAGCAATCACTGCATCTGCAAATTCTGAAGTACCTACTTTTTGCTTAGAAACACCTTCTTTGTAAATATCGTAGGTATGAATACCATCTTCCATTGTTTTCAACCAAGCGTTATGGATACGTTCAGCCACGTCCGGTTGTCCAATATGCACCATCATCATAACTCCACCTAAAAGAAGTCCGCTTGGATTGGCCATATTTTGCCCAGCTCTACGTGGTGCAGAACCGTGAATAGCTTCAAACATTGCAAAGTTTTCACCTATATTCGCTGAACCTGCTAAGCCAACAGACCCTGCAATTTGTGCTGCTACGTCAGAAAGGATATCTCCATAAAGGTTTGGCATTACAATCACATCAAATGCTTCTGGAGTATCTGCTAATTTTGCTGCACCAATATCTACTATCCAATGTTCATTTTCTATTTGAGGATATTCTGCTGCAATTTCATCAAAAACCTTATGAAATAACCCATCAGTTAATTTCATAATGTTATCCTTAGTAAAACATGTTACTTTTTTACGGTTGTTACGTACTGCATAATCAAATGCATAACGAACAATCTTTTCACTTCCAGGACGAGAAATGAGTTTCAAACATTGGTAAACATCATCTGTTTGACGGTGTTCAATCCCAGCATACAAATCTTCTTCGTTCTCACGAACAATGACAGTATCCATAATTGGGTGTTTAGTTCGTACAAACGGACTATAAGAAACACAAGGACGGATATTGGCATATAAACCTAAAGTTTTTCGAACTGTTACATTCAAACTTTTATATCCACCACCCTGAGGTGTAGTAATAGGTGCTTTATAGAAAACTCTCGTTTTACGTAAAGAATCCCAAGAAGATGTTTCAATTCCTGAGGTTTCTCCACGAAGGTACACACTTTCGCCAATTTCTATAGTTTCGATGTCAATATTTGCCCCTGCAGCTTTGATAATGCGTAACGATGCATCCATAATTTCAGGACCTATACCATCGCCATACGCCACCGTAATTGGTGTTTTTTCTGACATATTTGCCTTTCGATTTTTTTAGAGGTTTTTTAAAATTTTTTCAAAAATATGGAAAACCAAGTGTTTTTCCTAATTATCACTTGATTTAAGGATTGGTGAATTTAGTATTCTAATTCTGTCAAACCTATCTTTTTATATACTTTACGAAGGGTTTTTCGAGCAATTGATTGAGCATTTTTAGCACCCGTTGACATTACATCGTTTAAGAAATCTTTTTGATTTCGTACTTCATTGTATCGTTCTGAAAATGGTTGTAAGAAATGAACTAATTGATCTCCTAGTTCTTTTTTAAATGTTTCAAAACCTACACTTGAAAACTCTTGTTCTAATTCTTTTATTGAACGTCCGGTTGCAACTGAAAAAATCGTTAGAAGATTAGAAATAGCAGGTCGAGATTCGTCAAAAGTTATGGAAGTACCAGAATCGGTCACAGCACGTTTGATTTTAGAACGAATTTCTTCCGCAGTGTCTGTTAAAAATATGGTTGCACGAGGATTTTCATCCGATTTTGACATTTTTTTTGTGGGCTCCTGTAAGCTCATTATTCGAGCACCTTCTTCTGGAATGAATGGTTCTGGCACCACAAATGTAGGAGAATATGCTCCATTAAATCGTTCAGCTAAATTTCTTGCCAATTCTAAATGTTGTTTTTGGTCAGCACCAACTGGCACAACATCTGTTTGATAGAGCAATATATCTGCTGCCATCAAAACAGGATACGTAAATAAACCAACGTTTTGGGAGAATTTTTCGGATTTCTCTTTGTACTGTGTCATTTTTGAGCATTCACCCATTTGAGCAAAACAATTCAATACCCATGTCAATTGTGAATGTTCCGGAACATGTGATTGAACAAAGACTATACTTTTTTCAGGATCAATTCCTGTTGCAATATACATTGCTATAAAATCTAAGGTTTGTTTCCGCAATAAAGCTGGATTTGGTCGAATTGTTAATGCATGCAAGTCTACGACAGAGAAGATACCTTTATAGGTATCTTGAAAGCCAACCCATTGTCGTAATGCACCAATATAATTACCAAGCATTAATTGGTTTGTTGGCTGCATTCCGGAAAAAATGATTTTTTTTGAGGGTTGTATTTCTTCTGACATAACGTTATTTACGATGGTAACGAATATTTCCTCAACGAGTATTTTTGAGGAAATTTGTTTTTTTCGGTACAAATATAACTAATTGGTGACTTCTTTCGTGTAAATTCAATGTCGTTTCAAATTGAACGAAAACGTTAAAGTTAACTCATAAACTGAATCCGAAATTTTCTTCCATGAATTTTCTCAATCCTTTTGTCTTATTTGGTTTAGCTGCTGCAGCAATTCCTATTTTACTTCACTTATTAAATTTACGCAAAACGCAAACAGTTAAGTTTTCAACACTCTACTTTTTAAAAGAGTTAAAAAAATCAACAATCAGAACAATCAAGATAAAACAATGGATTTTGCTACTACTTCGTACACTCTTGATTTTATTCGCTGTATTGGCATTTTCTCAACCAATTTATAATGGTTCATTACCATTGCTTTCAGCAATGCAAAACAATCGAAGTATCATTGTTTTGGTAGACAATACTTCGTCAATGCTTCATTCGACCAATGCAGGTACACTTTTCTCACAAGTGAAAAATGACCTTCGAACTTTGGTTGAAGATTTACAAGAAAACGATGAATTGTGTATCATACCCTTCGTTGCATCGAACACCTATCGATTTTCTTCAACGAAACAGCAATTGCTTCAAGAGGTTTCGACTATAAGTCCCTCTATTGCAAATGCTACGATTAGTGATGTGTTTCAAAAAATCATCGCTGTAGCTGCTTCAGCAAAACATTCATCTAATCTTTCAGTGTTTATTGTGAGCGACAATCAAACAGAACCCTATGAACGTTTGATAAAAGATTCATTACAATTCCAACTCCCTTTTCCAACAGTTTTCTACAAATCTTATACACCTTTGACAATCAATGAAGAACCGAATTGTTCTGTAGATACAATTCAATTTAGAACAACTATGTTCAGAAGTGGTAAACCTATTGAATTGGAAATGAAGGTCAGAAATACTTCAACAAAAGAAACTACAACCACGTTATATTGTCAGTTTGGAACCTCTATTGTGGGTCAACAACAAATTACTCTTCAACCAAATACCACACTCAGGGTTCCTTTTTCTGTACTCTCTTCAGAAAATGGTTTAGTTTCAGTGAAGGGATTTATAGAAAATGATTCTTACGAGGCTGATAATGCATTTTATTCCAGTATACGATTGAATGGGAAACCAAATGTAGTTGTCATTGGCTCTATAGAAAAAACATCCTTTGTTAAAAAAGCTCTTCAACTTCCAGGAAGTGTAATGGCTTCAATTTCTACCATTACTGCTTCAGAAATTGGGAATCAAAGTTTTTCAGGTATTCAATCAGTATTTATAGTAGATCAATTAAATGAAATTCAACCATCATTTCTATCACAACTGAGTGAAAAAGGTATAGGTGTGTTTCTTTTTGCTGATGGTAATGAACAACAAATCCAGTCTTTTATTCAATTTATTGGTGGGTCTGGAGTAAGTGAACAAAAAGGAAAACCTTCTTTACAATTTACAACCACTGATCGTAGACATCCTCTGTTCCAAGGGGTTTTTAAAGATGATACAAAAGGAATTGTTGAAAGTCCAACAATGTACACTGCTTTTCCTGCACAAGGTGGTATTCCAATTATTGAGATGCAAGGTGGAGCATTTCTGAGTGAATTTCGTTTTGGACATTCAAGTATTTTGTATTGTGCAGTTCCTGCTAATATTACTCAATCCAATTTTCCCTTACTATCTTTGTTTCCTGTATTGCTAAATAGAAGTGTATCCTATCTATCCCAATCGGAAGGAATAGGTGAATTGAAGGATGGAGGAATTCCAATAACAATGGAAATTTCAAAATCATATCAAGAAAACACTGTTTCAATTACTGACCCAAATAATGTCGTTTCAACTGTAACTCCGTATTCATTGCCATCCAAAACAGCAATTCAAATAGCTCCACAATGGAATGTTGGAACATATAAAATTGTTACAAAGGACAAAGAAGCCATAACTTCATTCTCAATCAATATTCCACAAATAGAACGTAGTAAAATTGACCCAACGACAGAAAAGATGCAAATAGTTTTGAAACAATTGGTTCCCCAATTAACAATAGAATCAATTCAAACTTCTAAATTATATACAAAAAGTTTATCAAATACACATTCAAAAACTGAATTGTGGCAATTTTTTCTTACATTAGCAATATTTTGTGCGTTTACTGAACTAATTGTTGCTTCTCAATTTAAAGAAGTAACTGAATCGTAACATATGTCAACAACTACTACACTCTTTGAATCTATATCCCTACTAATGAATAAAATCAAAGATATCCAAGCAACGATTTCTTTGTTAGGATGGGATCAGGAAGTAAATATGCCGACAGGTTCTGCACCTGCCAGAGCTGAACATATCTCAACATTATCGAGTATTTCTCATGAGTTGATAACCAATGATACGGCAAAATCTCTTTTTGAAGATGCAAAATCTCATCTAGAATCCTATTCTGGAACGGAAAAAAGGCTACTAACTCTTTTTATTGAAGAGTTTGAGCATAACATTGTCTTACCAAGGCAATTAATCAAAGATACCGCTAAAGCCAGAGCTTTAGGTCAAACTGCTTGGAGACAAGCTTATCACGATTCTGATTTTTCTTTGTTTCAGCCTTATTTGCAACGATTATTAGATTTAAAAATAGAAGCTGCCGAACACATTGGATATAAAGAACATCGCTACGATGCAATGTTAGACAATTATGAAAAAGGAGCTACAGTAACATTGCTTACTCCAATTTTTGAAGAGTTACGACAAGGTACTATTGAATTACTACAAGAAGTTGATTCAAAAAAAGAATATGTAAACCGCGATTTTTTACATAGAACATTTGAACCAGTAAAACAGCTATCATTTGCAAAACAAATGTCTGAACGATTGGGTTTTGACTACAACAAAGGAAGAATTGACCTTTCGACCCATCCTTTTTGTACATCATTTTCTCCTATAGATGTTCGAATTACGACCAGAGTTTCTGAAGATAGGTTTCATTCCTGTTTTTTTGGTGTTATCCATGAAACTGGTCATGCTTTGTATGAACAAGGTGTAAGTCAGGATATTTCTCGTACGTTCGCTGGTGGTGGATCGTCACTCGGTATCCATGAATCACAATCACTATTTTGGGAAAATTATGTCTGTAGAAGTGAAGAATATTGGATGTATGCTTTTCCAATATTGAAAAAAGAGTTTCCAGACCAATTTTACAATGTAAATTTAGAACAATTCTTTAAAGCTATTAATAAAATCTCAACATCATTAAACAGAGTTGAATCAGATGAAATAACCTATAATCTTCATATTATTCTTCGATTTGAGATAGAAAAAGGATTGTTTGAAGGCTCAATTCGTACTGAGGATATTCCAGAAATTTGGAATACTAAAATGAAAGAGTATCTTTCTGTTGTTCCTGAAAATGACAAACAAGGCTGTTTGCAAGACGTACATTGGTCATTTGGTGGATTTGGATACTTCCCAACATATACTTTAGGAAAGCTCTATGGTGCTATGTTCTGGAATCAAATAAACAATGACCTTCCTAAAACGAAGGATATGATTGCTCAAGGGAACTTTACTGAAATTTTGCAGTGGTTACGTACAAATATCCATCAATATGGTCGTTTGAAAACTCCTCAACAAATAGTCCAAGATGTAACTGGAAGACCCTTAACTGCTACTGACTTCTTACAATATGCTAAAAATAAAGTTACAAAGGTGTATGGTGCGTAAATACGTATTTACTCTCATTGTTTTTGGAGTAATTTTCTCACTTGTTACTCCGACAATTGGATATTCTCAAAAGAATGGTAGTGTTGAAGGATGTAAAAAGTGGTTTAAAACTGCATTGACAGATTTCAAAAAAGATAAACAATCTTTTGTAAACAAATACTGTAAAATACCATTTTTAAATGGTAGTGGAGGTGATGCATATTATTCGTATTCTCGATTATCTTCTTCAGAAGAAGTTTTGAAAAATTTTGTAGAATATTTAGAATACTGCGAATCTGATATCGAAAAACCAAAAAATCTTACTTTCCTTAAAACAACCGCTTCTACAAAATCATTGACCTATCTGACTAATTCTTATGAATTTAATGAGAGAGATGAAAAAGGAAAAAGAATCAATATAACTATGAAACCTCATTATGATGGTTTAGTTACTATGGGAGAAAAAATATATATAGTAAAATACAATTGTGGAGAAAAACATCCATCATATGGCGTATCTCCTCTTTACGAATTATATGTTTCATTCGATAAAGCAACTCAGACCTATAAATTTTGGGCTTCTACTTCAGGGTTATAATGAAAAACTATCAAATTAAGATCTTTTTAGTACTATTACTATGCATCATTTCGTTTAACGGTGTGATTCTACGAGCTCAAAGTGGAGGGAATCTTGCTGATTGTAAGGCTTGGTTTTTTAAATCAATTAAGGAACTTCCTAAAAACAAGAATACTTTTGCTCAAAAATACTTTCAACTACCATTTTTGCGAGGTTTAAGTAGTGATGCACATTATTCCTATGATAAAATCTCGGACCAGAAAGAATTACTTTTTTGTGTTTCAACTTATTTTACTGATTGTTTAAAAGATTACAAAAAAACTTCCAAAATCAGCTTTACAGAAGTCCTTGCAAATGATGAAACATTATTCAATCTCAACATTCGAAATGAAGACCAATATGATGATAATGGGAACATTATTTCACAAGATACTCTTCGTTCATTTTCCGGTTTAATTAATACTAATGATCAAGTTTTCATAATCACCTCTTCTTGTGGTCCTGTATATAAAATTTACGATCTCCCTTTGTCTGTAACATTATATGTGATATATAATAAAGACAAACAGCAATATAAATTTTGGGCTGGTGTTATTGGATTTTGATACTTATTTATTGTTGTGAAGAGTACCCATCATTCGTTTATAGCTTTCAATTTCTTGAAAGTATTTTGTAGGATAGCCTTGACATTTTGCTTGGTCAATATCATATTCTGAAGCCACTTCAACTGAAAGTATGGTGACAATATTTTCATTCACTTCGTACAAAATTCTCCATAACTTCACTGCTAAAAGATAGGTATTGTCTTCAAGTTGTCTAATTCTTCTGTATGGATGTGGCAGTGGATCTTTCTGTAATAGTTCTTCTACATATTGCTGATTTTCAGTTGAAACTTCCTCAAATATTTTCCAATTAGTTCTACAATCTTCCGAAATAACAATCGAATTTTTTGACTGTATATGTTCTTCCATCCAACCAATTGATGCATCTGGGTATGAATCAGCATGTGGAAGATATGGCTTTATGTCTAAGACGACAGTTCCATCTAATAAATCATTGGTTCCGATATATATTTTTCTCCCATCTATCCTTACAATAGGTACTGCAGATATTCCAATTGGATTAGGTCTATGGGGTGAACGCGTAGCAAAAACTCCTTTTTTTTCTCGAGAAAGTGGAGTCAGAATTTTGGGTTTTTGGAATGTATTTCCTTCAAAGTATGCAATAATCCAGATATGTGAAAACCCTTGCAAATCTTCTATTGCTTGTTCATAGTTTAGAAAAGGTAATAACTCTATATACGTAGATGAGATAGAAGGTTTTGTAGCTTGTCGTGGTAACTCGTACTTAGATAGTGAAGTTGTATGAATATATCCAATTGGAGTGAAATGAATATTCATTTATTTCTACTTAGGTAGATGTTTTTGATTTTCTGTCGGCAATAAAAGCTGATAATTTGGTATACATTTGATCATTCAATTCTTTAAGAAACACTGCTTGTTCACTTGCTTCTTCAAAATGATTCTTTTGTGCCATTATGACCGCATAGTTAAAACGAGCTCTTGCTAATTCAGGATCATATTCAAATGCTTTTTTGTAAGAACCCAACGCCAAATCATACTCTGAGAGTTGCTCATAGATCACACCCAATCCAACGTAGACATTTGACTGTTTAGGGTCAATATGGAGTGCTTGTTTATAAGAATCAATAGCAGCTTGATAGCGTTTTAACTGAGTGTAAGCAAGTCCAATATGAACAAAGGTCTCAGGTTTTCCGGGAGAAAGTTTTATAGATTGTTTAAAAGAACTAATTGCTCGATTATATTCGCCAAAATGAGCATCGATAACTCCTAAGTAATAATGTGCGTCTGATAAGTCAGGCATAATTTCAATTGCACGAATCAAGTTATCACGAGCAACTTCCATTTTTCCTAATGCTCGTTGAGTGATACCTAAACGCATTAATACCATCGGAGAATCTGGCTTCATTTCTTTTGCTTTTTCTAAAACTTCCAATGACCGTGAAAAATCTCCTTTTTCAAAATAGGTAAATCCTAACCCAGCAAAGGCTTCTATATCATTTGGATTCTGTTTCAATGCTGCAGAAAACACTTTGATTGCATCGTCGAGTTTTCCTTTTTTTGCAAGCATATTCCCAAACTCTACTTTTATTGTTGAGGTAGATTGTTGAGAACTAGCAGCTAATCGCATAATATCTAAGGCATTCGAATCCTTACCTAATTTGGAATAGATAATTCCTAAAGTAACGATTGCTTCTTCATTATTAGGTTGTAATGATACAGATTTCTCTAAATCAATGAGTGCATCAGAAAGAGAATTCAATTTATAATATAACATACCTCTTAAAAACAAGGTTTCTGGGGTTTTGTCTCCTAATTGAATACATCGACTGTAAACATCTATCGCTTGTGGTAATCGTTTTATGGTAGTATAACAGAATGCTATTTTCAATAAACCAGGAATATACGATCTATTATTTTGTACAGCAGTCTTGAATGACTCTAAGGCTTGTTCATATTCTTCTAAGGATAGATATGTCATTCCAATGTTATAATGTGTCGCAAAATAATCTGGGTCAATTTCCAAAGCCCGTTGAAACGATTTGATTGCGTTGGAATAGTCTTCCACTGCATTGTAGACAATACCCAAACTATTATATGCGTTCAAAAATTTTGGTTGTGCTTGTATAGCACGTACTAAATTCCTAAGTGATTCCTTGTATTCTTTGATATTATAATAACAAAGCCCAACAGCATATAAAGCTTCTGCATTCTTTGGATTGTTTGCTATCACTTTGGTGAATGATTCTATTGCAGCTGAATACTTTCCTACATTCATGTAGGCAGAACCAAGGTTGTACATTGCTTCAAAATATTCTTTATGTTGCTCTACTGCACGTTGAAAACTCAAAATAGCAGTTTCATAGTCCTTTAAGGCTACCAAAATTGAACCTAAAACATTATACGCAGAAGGATATTGAGCTTGATTCTCTATAGCTTTTTGTGCAGCTTTTGCAGCTTTATCATACATTTCTAAATTATAATAAGCTACCGCAAGATTATACCAAGATTTTGCATGATTAGGAACCAATTGAACAACTTGTTCAAATTGATGAGACGACTCTTTCCATTGTGAAGAACGAATAAGAGTAACTCCAAGTTCAAAAAATTGCAAGGCACTTCCACTAAGACCCTTATTAGGATCTTCTTGTTTTGCCCCTGATGAAAATAGATTTTTGAACATTGGAATTTTATTAACAATTACAAACGTTATGAAGGGAAATTTTATTTCAAAATTTACTTGATAATTTTCTCTTTAAGATAAAAGTGCATATACTCCCGGGAGAACCTTTCCTTCTAAATATTCTAAGGTTGCTCCACCTCCAGTTGAAACATGGGTAACACCCTTTTCCAATCCAAATTGATGAATTGCTGCTGCAGAATCTCCACCACCAATGACTGAAATTGCACCATTTGTTGTTGCACTCACTATTGCTTTGGCTATTTCTTTTGTACCATGTTCATAATTCAAAAATTCAAAAACACCCATTGGACCATTCCACAAAATAGTACCTGCATTTTTTATTTCGTCTGCGAACAATTGTTCCGTTTTTGGTCCTATATCCAGACCCATTTGATTTTCAGCAATGTCACAACATTCAACAATTGTTGGTTCAAAGGAATTAGAAAAATCTGGCGATGTTCTTACATCAATGGGAAGTAGCAACTGCACACCTTTTTCTTTTGCTTTGAAAATCAATTGTTGGGCTAATTCAATTTTGTCTTCTTCCACTAATGATGTTCCCGTCGAATGGCCAAATGTTCTAAGAAAAGTAAACATCATTCCACCACCAATAATAATTGTATCACAGATATTCATCAAATTTTCTATTACATCTATTTTACCAGAAATTTTTGATCCACCTATAATTGCAACAAATGGTTTTTTAGGTTGTTCTGTGACAGATTTTAAAATACGTAATTCCTTTTCCATCAATAAACCAGCATATTTCGCTTGAGGAAAACTTGTTGCTATTCCTGTAGTAGAGCTATGGGCTCTATGTGCAGCACCAAAAGCGTCATTGACAAATACATCACCATTTGCCGCTAATTGTTTTGAGAATTCTACATCATTAGATTCCTCTTCTACATAAAAGCGAACATTTTCTAATAAAAAGATAGTACCAAGTTCAGCACTCTGAATAGTTTTTTGCACCGTCTCACCAATACAATCATCAATAAACTGAACTGGTGCCTTTATAAGTGTTGGTAAATACTCGGCAATAAATCGAAGTGAATACTTCAAATTCTTCGTTCCTTTTGGGCGACCATAATGTGCCATCAATACTATCTTGGTGTTCTGAGAAAGCAAATATTCCAAAGTAGGAAGTGTTTCACGAATACGTTTGTCGTCAGTAATGACTCCATTTTCATCTATAGGAACATTATAATCAACGCGAACTAAAACTGTTTTTCCAGTTACATTTGCTTGGTGTAGTGATGGTATCATATCGATGATATAGCTAGGGAGGATTGTAAACACTGTTATATTATACAAAAATACAATCCTTTAGCCATTCTTCAATAGAATTAAAGTAAAATTACGTGTTTTTTCGTATATTTACTGAATATTTCCATACATTCTGACTATTACTTTTTTTACTAAATACACTATGAGTACTTCGAAAATAACAATGGATTCCATTCTATCACTATCAAAAAGAAGAGGTTTTGTTTTTCAGTCCTCTGAAATTTATGGTGGATTGAATGGTTGTTGGGATTACGGTCCGTTGGGAGTTGAACTCTTACGAAACATTAAAGAAGCTTGGTGGAAATCAATGACTTATCGTGATGATATCGAGGGTATTGATGCATCCATTTTGATGCATCCACGTACATGGGAAGCTTCTGGGCATTTGTCTCAGTTTTCTGACCCTATGATTGACAACAAAACGTCGAAATCTCGTTATCGTGCCGATACACTCATTGAAGAGTATATCACAAAACTACGCAACAAAAATAAAACAATTAAAGCTGATGAAGTAGAACAACGACTTGCAAAAGTTTCTACGAATGAAGATTATTATTCTATTATCATTGATGAAGGTATTACAGACCCAGTCAGTGGTAGTACAGAATGGACTGAAGTTCGTAATTTTAACTTAATGTTTAAAACCTATTTAGGACCAACTGAAGACTCGAACGCTGTAGTCTACCTTCGTCCTGAAACTGCACAAGGGATTTTTGTAAATTTCAAAAATGTTTTAGATACTTCACGTCAAAAAATACCATTTGGTATTGCTCAAATTGGTAAGTCATTCCGTAATGAAATCAATACAAAAAACTTCCTCTTTCGTACACGAGAATTCGAGCAAATGGAGATGCAGTATTTTGTCAAACCAGGCACGCACAAAGAAGCTTATGAAGAGTGGGTACAAATTCGTCGCGATTGGTATAAACGCTTAGGAATGAAAGATGAATCCTTGCGTTTCAAAAACCACGAAAAACTTGCTCATTATGCAGATGCCGCTGTGGATATAGAATTTCTGTTTCCATTTGGGTGGGGTGAAATCGAAGGTATTCATTCTCGCACTGATTTTGATTTGATGAAACATCAAGAATTTTCAGGCAAAAAATTAGAGTTTGTCGATACCGTTACAAAAGATAGATTTGTACCCTATGTTGTGGAAACTGCCGCTGGTGCCTCTCGTAACTTTATGGCATTTTTGTGTAATGCCTACGATGAAGAAGCTGTTGCTGATGACAAAGGTGGGGAAGAAATTAGAACTGTATTGCGTTTTAGCCCTGAGCTCGCACCCATAACAACTGCTGTTTTTCCTCTTATTAACAATGAAAATTTGTTGGAGATTTCAACAAAATTATATAAATCGCTTCAGCAGTCAATGAAAGTACAATTCGATAAATCAGGAGCTATTGGTCGTCGTTATAGACGTCAAGATGAAATTGGAACTCCATTTTGTATTACCATTGACTTTGAAACCATTGATGATCAATGTGTAACTATTCGTGAACGAGATTCTATGGCTCAAGAACGTGTGTCACTTGATCAAGTTCGTTCGTATATTCAATCAAAAATGTAGTGAGATTATGAAAGTTTGTGTATTAGGTGCCGGTAGTTTCGGAACTTCCATTGCTAATGTGTTAGCACATAATGGTCATAAAACCATCTTATGGGGTCGTGAAAATGAGTTAATTAACGATATTCAAACGAAATTTGTCAACACACTCTATCTACCTGATTTTAATCTTGATCCAAACCTAATTGCTACGACCTCTCTTGAAGACACTCAAGATTGTGATATTACATTTATTGCTATTCCAACACAGTATATTCGTTCTACAATACAAGAATATTCCATTCAAATCTCTTCTCCTATTGTTGTAAATTTATCGAAAGGAGTAGAACAACGAACGCTATTAACTGGAAGTCACATATTAGAACAAGTAGCAGGTATTTCTTCAGATAGATTTTGCGTTTTAACTGGACCCTCACACGCTGAGGAAGTTGTTCGAAGTATTCCGACTGCCGTGGTAGTTGCCTCTAAAAATGTGGAAATAGCTCAGACAGTTCAACGTGCTTTAATGAATGCGTTTTTTAGAGTCTATACTTCTTCTGATGTTGTTGGTTGTGAATTATCTGGATCATTGAAAAACATCATTGCAATTGCTGCAGGTATCATTGATGGTTTGCAATTGGGTGACAATACCAAGGCTGCAATGTTTACGCGTGGTATTGCCGAAATTAGTCGTTTGGGTGTTGCACGGGGTGCAGAAATGTCTACTTTTTTTGGTCTTGCAGGAATTGGAGATTTGATGGTTACCTGTAACTCGGTTCATTCTCGCAATCGATTTGTTGGAGAACAAATTGGTAAAGGCAAAAAATTGTCTGATATTCTTGCAGGTATGAAATCTGTTGCAGAAGGAGTAATAACGACATCTTCAGCATACGAGATGTCAAAAACATATAATGTGGAAATGCCAATCACAGAGCAAATTCATCAAATTCTTTTTGATTACAAAGATCCAATGAAGGCTATGTTCGATTTGATGAGCAGAAGCTCAAAGTCGGAAGTTTGGTGGTAGCATGAAACTTTTCGAACAAAGTGGGATCTTATTCGTAATATCGCTTTTTTTTGGAATTTCGCTCTATTCTCAAACGAATATACTTCCTAAGGGTATTGAATCTATCACATTTACCTTAGATTCCCTTCATACTGTTGCTTATGAGAAAATTGAAACTGAACTTCAACTAACCTTGATTGAAAAAGATTCACTTTGCTATGCTCGATTTGAAAATGGAACTTTGTTCGAAGTCAAAGAACTTCCTATTGGTTCGTTAGTGAATGTAAGAGGTTCGTGGTCATTTTCTTCTCAGCCAGTTTCAGCTTTAACCTTTCATTTCACTGAAGCAAATGGGTATAAAAAAATCAATCAGAAAGAAATTCTTGTTCTTCGAGGAAAAACAGACTCTACAATTGTTGCTACGACAACAAAGACATTTGGCTCAACAGCTGAAATAAAACAATTTGCCATTTTTTTGAAAGCAAAAGAAACAATCTCTTCATTTAACGTATTTTTGAAAGAATTTGCTTCAATAGTTAGTTCGAAAAAATCTGAAAAAATTCTCACTTTCTTTGCAGATCCATTTTTCTCACACGATCTTGGATTTCTATGCTCCAAAGCAAAGAAAAAGCAAACACCTCTGCTCAAATACGAATTTACTCATAAAGTACTTAAGTCATTTTTACAGTGTCTTTTCACCAAAGATGTCATTCAACAAATGAAAACGTACAATGGAGTTCGAATGGAACGTGAAGAATCAGACGACGAATTGTACGGCGTCAGTTATACGTATACTTTCCCATTTTACCGAAGTAAAAATACTCTCATTTGGTTTACATTTAACTACGACACCCAATCCCATCAATGGAAACTCATAATGACAGACAATGTTAGTTTTGATACCGACGAAGAGTAATTTACCCTTTAACTGAAGCCCACACTAATTTAGGTGACAATTGTCCTTTGCGTACCATTGTTACCCAAAGCAATGTCATGTGTTCTAAGTGTAAGGCTTGTGACAATTCCCCACAATCCATTGGTTCAAATCCCATTTCTTCAATAAGTTTTGCTACGAGGATTTTACTTTCGGGATTATTTCCAGCATACAGCATCATTGGTCTTATTGTTGAATTCTCAAACCACTGTTCAGCCAAATTTTCATATCCATAAATTGTGAATGCTTTGACGACATTTGCACTCGGAACAACCTTTTTTAAATACTCCGAACCGGATTCGGTACTTTTCAATCCATGGGTCAATCCAGCACCAACAGGATTAGTGCAATCTACCAATGTTTTCCCTTTGAAGTCAATTCCGGCAAGTAATGTCTCCGTTGCAAAGAATGGCGTTGCAACAAAGATGGCATCTGCATTGTCGACTGCATCTTGTAATGGCAAAACAGAGAAATTCGGATTTTTATCTATTGCTACGTCAAGACTTTTCGACATTTCTTTTTTTGAAGCGACGATAATTTCGTGACCTTTTTGTTGGAGTTTGTTCGCTAATGCAAACCCAACATTCCCAATTCCAATAAATGTTAATTTCATTTTACTTCTTTTGATAATTCATAATTATACAAAAATAGGTATATTAGACAAATTAACTCTATATATACTGAAAAGTATAGTACTCACTTTTTTGTAAGTATACCCAATGCCAAATTTTATTTACGACCAAAAAGTATATTATAATCCTGTTGAATTTGCAATGGATAAGATTGGTGGAACTTGGAAAATGCCTATTTTATGGCGGTTACAAGACATTACTCTACGCTATAGTGAAATTAAGAAAACGCTTCCTACCATTACCCACAAAATGCTTACAACATCTCTTCGAGCGTTAGAGGAAGATGGTTTCGTTATTCGTACTGTCTATCCGGTTGTTCCCCCTAAAGTAGAATATACCCTCACTGAACGAGGAACAAAAGCAATCGACATCATTAAAACAATTCGTGAATATGGTCTGGAACTTATGAAAGATTTCGGTATTTCTGACAAATAAAAAAGCCCCATTTTGGGGCTTTTTTTGTTTAAAAGTTCTAACCTTTACTTCACTAACATCACCGGTACTGTTTGGGTAGTGGTGGCAGTAGTAAAAGTGAGATAATACACACCTGAACTGAAATTTGTTGTGTTTATGGTTTCTTGCGAACGTACTTGTTCGGTATACTGCAAGGTTGTTGAATATACAATTTGCCCAATTTGGTTGGTGAGGGTCAATTGTGCAGAACCAGCTTCAGCACGATCAAGCTCCAACTCAATTCGTCCTGCGTTCACTGTCAACGCTACAACACCAGTCCTCCCTGTTGGATTCAACAAACGCGTCCCACCTTCTTCACATATACCAAGAAGAGTGAAAACACCTTCACGAGTATCAACATAGGATGGGCCACCTATCGGAACTACATTTGTTAAAAAAAGTCGACAAGAAGGTGCATTCCCTAAACCAACTCGACATTTTACTCGAGCAATTTCACCTGTTTTGGCAGGAATGTTTTTAAAATGAATCGCAGAAAAGCTACTATCAGGATTAACGATAGTTGGTGTGAAACCAATTGGCATTAACAATGTATTATTATAATTTAAATCAAAATCGAATGCTGTTACACCGGCTATATTAAGATTTGAAGCATCAGTAAGAATAATCGGAATTTCTACAAATGTGGAAGGGTGAGCAGACCTAGAATCAGGATATAATAACACATATCCCGAATCAATCTTCTTTTCAGTCATAAATGGTTTTGAAATAACAGAATCAACTTTAAAGGTTGAATCTAGATACCAAACTCTAGGAATTCCATCTCTACCATTGGTAACGAGTCTTTGCCCATCTGGTGACCATCTAGCTGCAACTAATATATCTGTATGACCTATTAAGGTATGAAGTAAACTTCCAGAATTTACATCCCATATTTTTGCTGTTCTGTCAAAGGAAGCAGTAGCTACTTTACTTCCATCTGGGCTAAATTCTAAATAATATACAATATCTGTATGATTAGCTAACTTATGAATTAATTTACCTGTATTTACATCCCATATTCTTGCAGTTCTGTCATTTGAACTCGTGACTACTTTCGTTCCATCTGGACTCCATTTTACATACCATACTAAATTAGAGTGTCCTATTAAAGTATGTAACATCTGACCAGTTGTTGCATCCCAAATAATAGCTGTACCATCTAAACTTGATGTTGCAACTTTTGTTCCATCCGGACTCCAAGATGAAAAGTTTATTCCACCATAATGTCCTGACAACGAAAATAAAGTTACTTGGTTATCAGCATCGAAGATACTTGCTGTGTTGTCAGTTGAAGCTGCTAGAATTTTTGTACCATCTGGACTCCATTCAAATTGATTTATTCTACTTGAATGTTCCGAAAAGATATGTTTGATACTACCTGTAATTCCATTAAACAAATACAGTTTCCCATCATCACTTGCTGCACCTAATAGTGTACCTTGTTTGTTCCAATCACTCATTGTAATTGGATATGAGTTCTGAAAAACTATTTTATCTAAAGTACAATCTTTATTAAAAACAGAAACAACGCCATCTTTGCCTGCAGTTGTAATTTTTGTACTTTGAGAATTCCAAAAAACATTATTTACAGTACCACTAAGAACAAAATTAGTGCAATCAAGATTACCATTAACTGTTTCAAAGATTCTACTAGTGCCATCTATACTAGCTGATGCAATTTTTGTACCATCAGGACTCCATTTTGTATACCAAACTTCTCTATTATGTCCTATAAGTGGAAAAGAATTATAAAATGGTTTAGAATCGTATTTATCAGAAATAATTCTAATCAAGTATGTAGTTTCATCGCTATTAAGATTAACCCATTGATAACTACCACCAGTAACATTAGACTCTTTTAACTGCCAATTTTTTCCATTATCTGTTGATAAAAAAATAGAAACAGGGATCGTATTAGGAATTCCATTCCACTCTACAAATATTATTTCATTCATTTTAAAAATCTGATTTGGTAAAGGTTTTACAATTGTCAATTGTGCAAACATAGAAATTGTAAAGAAAAATGATAAAACTAGAGAAGAGTAAACAGTTTTCATAATGATTGCCTATTCATTTTTGATAAATTAGTGAAAAACTTACATTAAATTACGAAGTTATTTTAAAATAAACAAGTTTTTTTTAAAATCAAACAAAAAAAGCCCCATAATGGGGCTTTTTTATTGAATATCTTTAAAGAAAGCTTAATTTGTCATTTTATCAAAGTTGATGAGCATCGAAAATCGCATCGTATTTGCTAGTGGGTGATTCTGCTCGATTGTATTGATAAAGCTGAAATCCAATTGGAACATATTGTATTGTACACCTGCTCCAAAGGTCAAAAACTGACGTCCACCAATACGTGATGGCTCAGAGAAAAATCCAGCACGAAGAGCTACTGCTTGTGCATACCAATATTCAGCACCAATAGAAAACTCTGCACCAGGTGTCTGCCAAGCAGTTACTAATGATGTTGGTAGTGGGTCAGAACCCAATGAATCTCTTTTTACTAATAGTTTCGATACATCGACAGCTAATTTGAGGTCATTAAATTCATCATTGACTAATTGAACTGCTGTACCAAGTCTCAATGATGTTGGCAATGGATCTGCTTCACGAATATAGGTAACTTTTGGACCAATGTTTTGCAAATTTACACCGAATGAAAATCTATCATCCAAGAATGTTGGTCTCCACAAAGCAGACAAATCGAATGATAATGACGTACCGGCACCAGCACCTGCTCCACCTGAGGTGATAGGCGAAAGATTGGAACGGATGTAACGAACTTGAACACCAGCCCCTAAATTATCAGCAATCAATGTTCCGTACGATAATCCTAAGGAAAATTCATTGGAGCGGAATTTGCCGAGTACGGTTCCATTTTCTGAAGTACGCGTAAATTCGCCAAGATTCATAAGAATGAAATTAACTGCAACCATTCCATTTAATTCATTGACATATTGACCATAGGTACCATAAGAATAGTATAAATCAGCATTAAATTGCGGTAACCAACGCGAAAATGAGAGAGAAACTTGACGTTGATTTTCCATAAACCCCATTCCGCCGGGATTCCAATAAATAGCATTGACATTATCAGCAATAGCAGTACCTGCCTCACCCATTCCAGCAGCTCTTGCATCAGGTGCAATAAGCAAAAATGGTACGGCAGCACCACCAGCTTGTGCAAAAGCTATCTGATTCAACACAATAAATGAACAAAGAAAAAGCGAGAAATTACGCAGGTATTTCATTCAGTCAACTCCGAATTGTTTGTTAAGTGTTTTACTTAGAATAAATAAATGTTCCCATTGATTCAAAAACTTCAGTTGAACCAAAGGGTTGTATAGAGATTGTATAATAATATGCACCCTGTGCGATTGCTAAACCCGCAAGGTCAGTTCTATCCCATTGGATTTCACCAGTTTGTAAGGTCGTAATGACTTGCTCGATATTTTTCACCAAGGTACCATCTGAGGTATAAATAGCAACCTTTGCAGTAAATGCAGACGAAAGAGTGTGCTTAAATAGAAAGTAAGTCAAACCATAATCCACAACTGGATTGGGGAAAGTCAAACATTCGCTAATATACGTAGAAGTAGACGCAAGAGTTTGAAAAAACGTCTCATTTTCAGAAAAATTATTCAGTACGTCCCAGGCTCTCACACGAACAGAATGAATTCCTTCCGATAAACCGAAAAGAGGTGTCGTTGCAGTTCCGGTCCCTGCAGCAGAAATTGAACTGCGGAAAGTACCCGTAATATCCATAGCTTTGGGATTGTTATTCACCCATACTTGAATTTTATTTCCAATGCCTTCACCAGTCGCATTCACTCCAGTTTCATCAGACAAATCAACAATTAACGTTGGAATAGGTCTAACGATATCATACGGTTGGAACAATCTGCCATCAAGAAATAAATCAATTTTTGGTCCTACCACATCATCAAATTCTTCAGTGCTTATTCCTGAGACAACAAATTTATTCGAAATTCCTATAGCATAGTCTTTTTGCTGAGAAAATCCATAAAGATACAATTGTCCAGAATCAGTAGAAAAAGTTGATACTTTTGGAATAACAAATTTGGCAGTAAATTGCCCATTTTCAACTGTGTAAGCACCTTTATGCAATATAGATCCACTTCGAATGACAGAGAATGAACTATTATGTCTATCAACAAAATTATCAATAAATGGAGCAGAAAACATAGAAATATTCACTAATCCATTGAAGTTGGTATTATGTGTCGTATCGTAATGATGAATCTTTCCTTTGAGAGTTACAGTTGATAGTGAAAGAATTGGGACGGTCGAATCAACTGTTGAGGTTGCATTAATTTCATCAATAGAAACGGACTGATTCGGGATGTGTAATGTTACTAAAGGATCTGCTAATAAATAGAATTTATCATCATTAGTTTGTGTTCGAGCTTGTTTCATCGCATAAAAAGCCTCACCTATTGTCGGATAAGTTCCGTTGGAAGTTCTTTTGAACACTTGTCTATAAAATTCCTCGTTCAAGGCTGCATTCGCATGGGACAAGACTACACGGGAAGCTGACATAACTCCAATGGCACCTCCAAATGAACTAAATGCTAATTCTTCAGCACCAGAGCGTACAGAAAACTCATCAAAACGAGCGAAATCACACGTCGCACCAGTCATAAAGAATAATTTATCTTTGTTAGTCATCAATGGAATGGATTTATCTCTATCAAAGACTTCTTCATGTGCCCAAACTCGAGGGGAACCATGACCAGTGAAATTCAAAAACAAACCGCCAGTTTCATTAACCGATTGCAAAATTGATTCATTTGCTTCAGGAATTCGAATGCGTGTACCTACAAAAACATTTGGATAATCTACCAAATAGATTTTTTTAGATTGCATAAAAGTCGGTATATTCTTATGAATCAATGTTTCAGATTGAGATGTATGTAATGAACCTTCACCTGTAGATTCTGAAGTAACACCATCATCAGCGATCATAATGGTAGAAGATCTCCAAATATCTTGCGATTGATTATCGCGATAATCTTGTAATTTCGAAATATAACCAAGAGCTTCACTATTAGTACGGAATGGTAAACGAGCAATAGCTACATCAGGAATTTTATCAGTATCGGTTCCTACTATCCTAACGAAATAGTCATCAGATTGCGTTGCGTCCACAACTCCATTTGTTCCTAATCTATCGTACTGCACATAGAAACTGTTTTGGAAGATATACGCCATCCAAGTTGGAACTAAGACAGGCATTGAAGTTGTAATGTTTCGATAGTCATAATGACCAGTACCCCACAAAAGTACTTGGGTTGGTTTTGTGCTCCAATTTTGGTAGGCAAAAGCTAAAAAGTCACGAATAGCTGTTGGGTCTAACTGACCATAGCTGAATTCGTTCATTATTTGTTCTTGCGTTATAATTACAATGGATTTACCACTATTTTTATGATGTAATTTGTATTGCTCAGCACTTGAAGTCATTGAAGAATGGCAAATAACAACGACATCAGCGTTGAGCATTTTTGTACGTAAGTATGGAGTTTCAATCGTTGAAAAATTGATCGGCTCTTTCAAAGAAGAAGAAATGTAATATTTTCTCGGCTTTCCTTCTGTGAATGATTGACGAACAGTAAACATACCACCGATAGTACTAGCGTTTGCAACTTCTTGTGGTTGAGCTCTATCGGTAACATCAAACCCGTAAATTTTACCAGAAAACCCACTAAAGGCATATTCAGTAGCACCTTTGTCAGTAAAGGAAGTGAAAAAATCAATTTCATTATTGATAGCAACACACTCTCGAGGATAATGAATTTCATAAAAATCTATAAATCCATTTCCAGTTCCATTGTAGGAAAAACGTAATGTAGAACGTTGATCAGGTGCAATGTCATTCGTTGGTAGAAAACCTGTAATTCTTTGTAAAAAATGGTCTTCGTAATTTTTTGGATTGATTGATAACAAATTAGCAGTAGCTACTGTTTTTCCGTTATCTGATAATTGTAATTGAGCAGAAGAAGACATTGTATGCCCAACTTCTGCAACATAAGATATAGTATCATTGCGAATTAGGTTTGGCAAATTCATTGGGAATGTCTGTGGGAATGCAGCATCGACATTTCTACCGAACCAACGACGACCTGTAGAAATTTGATAAGCATTTCGTAGTTCTTCCTCAAAAACAACTCTATGTGTGTATTTCATTGGTTGAGCAACGACTGGCTCTGTTGTTGGAGGAATTGGAGAAGTTCTCAGTCCATTTCCATCAGAACCAACACTCAAAAGATAACGCCCATTACGAATATAGGTATTATGTGTTCGTACTATAGTTTTTCTATTATTAATGGTAGTATCAACAAATGCAATTGGTCCACAAGCATACAAAACAATCGATTCAAGACCACCAGATGAATTCGTATTTACTATTATTGGTTGTTCAATCAATTGATTATTTCTACCTGTAGTTTGTGTTTCAGGTAACACTGCTCCACCATTTCCATATACTTTGATCGATGATATTTCCGTCGGAGAAATGGATATACCTGCTTCAGATAACATTGTAGGAGTAATTTGATAAATTCCTTCTGCAGGAATATCAAATGAACACCATCTTCCTGAGGACAAATGTTGTTCTGATTTTTTAGCAGTGAATTGTTTTGTAGGTTCTTGTAATAAAAAATTTGGGACTGAAGAACCATTAATTGTAATATCGTAAGAATTTGAAGTCTGTATTCCTTGTGTCGAAGTATTTGTTATTGGACGAGAAAATCGAATTGTAACAATAACATCTTCTATAATCTCTGTTGATTGAGATGTGGCATTCCATTGTGCTAACGTCACATCTAAGTGAGCGATATGCCTATTGCGAGAAACACCTTGATAATTGAGTGATGCCCAAGATTTTGTAGTAGTTTCTTGATATAAATCTTCTGAAGGCTGATAAAATGGAGTATGTCGCTCATTGATGAGTTGTTGCGTTGGGATTGGAATAATCGGCAATAAAATGGATTTTCCAGTGTTAACTTTTATACTTTCAATAAATGCACCCTTTTCGTTCGGTACTGTAATCGGTATTGATATAACGTAGTTCGCAGGTGCTCCCATTTGTGAACGAAAATCCGTATTTACAGAAAATTGTGGTTGAACATAATTTTTTCCATTGATTTGAATAGTATCAACTGATTCTAAATCAGGCTTTATAGAAAGAATTAGAATTTGCTCGTTGGAGGAAACGACAGAAACTGCTGGATTGAAACTTTGTGAAAAAGCGACAAAATGCACACAAAGTAATAGGAGAATGGCTGATAGTATTCTCATTGGTTATTCGAAAATAATGAATAAAATTCTAATTTGAACTTGTCATATTTATCTAAACACAAACATTTAGAAAAAAGTTACATTGAACAAAAATAGAAAAAACCGTTGAAGTATTATGTAAAAAGAACCAGCTCTATCCTTTGTGTAATTTTTGAAATAAACGCTAACCAAAAAATTTAATTGTAAATTCTTCGGATAATAAAATGCAATTGAAACTTGAAAACAAAATTTGTCCTGTAATTAGGATCTATTTACAAAGTTTTTAAATGAACTCTATCTTAAGCTTATTATTTTATGTGCATAATCTTTTAATGACTTATCTTCAATTTGACCCGGTCTCATCAGTTTTGCTCCAGGTTTTGGACGTGGATAAGGTGGTAAGAGCAAATATTCAACTTCAAATTTGAATTTCAGATTATTGTGTGGTGCCCAATTCTCTTTTTTAAAGAAAAAGACCCAATCTTTGTCAGATTTTCTTACGCCTTTTGTCAAAAGATACGCTGCACCAGGAATATTTTCATAACTAGCTTGGTTGTCAATTGTAAATTGATACCATTGTTCTAAAACTACTTCTCCTGGTTCAAGAGGCCAACGAACAATTAAACTTGGTGGTTTCGTAAAATGGTCATCGCGTCCAAAGCCTATATTTGCACCACTACTCGAATCACCATGGTAAAACTCCATTACACCTGCCATATGCTCGTTAAAAGGAGCACTATCTGGAGGAACTCGAAATTTGACATGTTCACGAACTCCTACATTTTGTAGAGAAGCCATATTACCAGTACTACTTTTCCATTTGAATTCCATAACATGATGAAACGATTTCATTGGAATAAAACCTGGTATTAGAGTCGAAAGATTTGGTTTATCATTATCATCAATAGCTGAATAAGAAAATTCCGAAGTACCTGATCTTTGTAATTGCATTGTCGGCTCAACTGGACAACCACAAATTTTAACTCCTGTTTCTAACGCCAAATAATCTAATGCTATCTTGTATTTTATTTGTTTGTCGAATGGTATATGGAAAATAGCATTTTGTATAGCTTTCTTTTTATCCGGTGTTGGAAAGCCATTGAATCCTCCTAATTCTCTCAAGAGTGTCGATAAACTACTTACTTTATGCCGAGATAAATGAGAATTTTTGTCAGTAATATGACGATTAAAAATATTAATATCAAACATAATAAATCAAATAATAGAAATTAAACATTTTGTTAATTACATTTAGATGATGCCATCTAACATTTGGTTTCATAATTGTACTTTCAAATTTAATGCCTTTTTGACTTATCATCAGAACTATACCATATATTTTTCAGATATGATGGAGGCAAAACATTTCAGTAGTGCGACTCATTCAGAGGTAAGTATCAGTCTTAGGCTTTTGAATTAAGTAAACTTCATAAACAATTCAGAATTAATTCATAAAACGGCATTATAAAGTAATAATTGTATTCTTTCAAAGAATTATTAAAATTTTACAATTATTACCATATGATACACTCTAAAGCAATGATTTGTAGATACTATTGTTTTTTCATAATTATAGTCGGAAGTGTTTGGTACACATAATGTTTGTGTAAAATACAATGAATTTGTAATTTTTCATAATTCCCTTCCCAAACAACCAATAAAAACGAAAATTTTCGTACATTTGTATAATGGAGAAGACCGTCAAGGAAGAATCATTTTTTAAAAGTGCTTTTGTTTTTTGTGCAAGAGTATTCCGTTTTATGTTTTTACTGGCAGTTGTACTGTCAGTACTACTGTACTTTGTGGTGCATACGGATATGTTTCAGTCTTGGGCAAAACAACAATTGCTCCAATTTGCCAATGACAATTTACGAGGGAAAATTGACTTTGGTTCATTAGATATTGACATCTACAAAGGTCTTTCTCTTAACGATTTACACGTGTTTGCTGATGGAGATACGGTCGTTTCCTGTAAGTCATTGTCAATTCACTATTCGATAGAATCACTTTACTTCAAAACAATTTCCTTACAATCATTGATTTTGAAAGAACCTCGAGTAAAGGTCCTTCGTTCTAATCAAGATTCGATATGGAATGTAGAAAAAATAGCAAAACCTTCTACGGATACAGCAAAAAGTGAGCCGTTTGATTGGTTTGTTGCGGTACGTGATTTGCAAATTCAAGATGGTATGTTTGCCCTGGTCGATTCAATTTACAAAGGCAATCAGCAAAAAGGAAATGTTGATTACATCCATATGGTCTATGATCAATTGCAATTTCGTTCTGCATTTTACGGACGACCAACCCAACGAGAATTCACACTAGCATTGCATACAATTTCCTTAGTTGAACGAAATACCCAATTCAAACTTACTTCTCTTTCAGGTGTTTGTAAATTTGATTCTACTGGAGTAGAAACATACGGTTTGGAAGTTGTTACTCCAACAACTGAATTTACCCTCATAGCAAAATGGAAGAATATTAACTTTTTTGCATTGACCAATGAGATGCTTTTTACTGCTCCATTTGAAGCAGTGATTGATGCACCAAAAGCGTCAGCACATGATGCACGTTTTTTCATTCCTCCAGTATTTATCGTTGGTGGTGATGTTACCAATTTACGAGGGAAAGCTAGCGGTTCATTACGGAATATGGATGTCGATTATTTGGAGATGGCAACGAAACAATCAAATGTCAGAGTCAAAGGTAATTTGCGAAATCTTGATATCATTGACAAATTCACCTATGATGTAACAATGGATAATAGCTATGGAAACTATGATGAAGTACGTTCGTATTTGCCAACAGTCCCTTTACCAGATTTGCCTTTTGTAGGAACAACTACCATACGTTCAGCACGTGCAACTGGCTCTATCAGACATGCTGATGCAAATTTTGATGGCGTTGCCTCTTGTGGAGGATTTAAAGGTGAATTGGGTAGTAATTTCGACCCAAAAAAAACCCTTAGTTATTACATAAAAGGTACGTTAACCCAATTTGATTTACACAAAACACTCCCTACCATTGAACAAATGCAAAACACTGTTTTAACAGGTGAAGTGGATGTTAAAGGCTCTGGAGTGTCACTAGATAAGATGGAATTATCTCTATTTGCAGATTTGTCTGCTTCTACAATCAGTGGTATTGCTTTAGATGGGTGTGATATTCGATTACATGCTGAAAAAGGTTCACAGTTTTTCTTAGACACCTTTGCTGTTCGTTTCAAACAATTTTCCGATGGCTCAATTGAAAATCCAATTGTAAAAAGCGAATTAGAAAAAGGTTCTACTTTGTATGCCAATGGTAAAATTTTGATGAGAGACAGCAAAAATCCTGAATATTTTTTAAATTTAAAAGCAACAAGTTTACCTCTTGCTAGATTAACAAAATCTGCTCTGTTGCCTGAATATATTAGTACTGAGTTTCGCGTGAATGGAAGCGGTTTTCATCCTGATTCTATTCAAGCAAGAGTTACTGGAGCAAAGATACCATTCTGCTATGTAAATAACACTCTCATTAATCCTTTTGAGATTCAAAGATTCATCCTTTCGAAAATTGATGGAGAAAGAAAACTTGATTTTCGTTCAGATTATCTTTCTGTATTAGTAACTGGTAACTATAGATTCGAACCATTAGCAGCAATTCTACAACAACAAGTTGCTGATATAATGCACTTTTTCGAATCAAAATCTAACTTTGTAATTGATGGAAAAGAACGGACTGAGTATGATACCTTACAAGTCAAATCATCCTTAATCACAGAACCAACAAAATGCTTCATAACTGTAGAAATCAAACCAAATATCGTTCCTATTCTTACGACGTATACTAAAGCACCAATTGAAGAAATTCAAGGGAAATTGTATCTCGAAGTTGAATCAGTAAACAATGTGAATACTGTTAAAATTTTACCTTCAACATTCTTAGAGAAAGCAACTATTGTATCTGAAGATGATGTATTCTTTTTAGATAAAATCAAATTTTCTTCAACGATTCAAACAACTCCTCTCAACCGTTATGAACCCATAACGATAGTAAAAGCGTCGATGTCTTCAGATTCGTCTATTGTTTTGGGAAGTACCGAATTTAGTCATCCAAAGGTAACATTTTCTTACGACAACAACAAAGCAACCTACAAAGCCTCAACATCAATTACTTCTATTGGTGCCTTTGATATTGTAGGGTCTATTGTAACCCTACCACAGTCTTACGAGTTTTACATCGATTCATTAGACTTTGATTATCAAGGTAAGGCATATTGGGAACTAATCAAGCCTTTTCAGATTCACTTACAAGATAAGATATTTACTATTGATAGTGCTTCAATCCAACGGAATAAGGCAGAAACAATTCGTATTGCTGGAAGTGTTGATTTGGAAAAGTTTTACAATATGACTGTTGATATTAGTTCTTTCCCTTTGTCTCAAGTACCTTTGTTCACGAATGATGAATCGTTAAATGAGATTATTAAATCGCTAAAAGGAAACGTCAATCGATTGTTACTGACTTTAAATAAAGAGTTTAAAAACCCTGCTGTTGAGGTTGTTGGATCTTGCAGTAATTTGGAGTTTAATTCAGTGAAACTTGGCAATGCCATTATCGATATGGCATATGCAGAAAATTCTATGACTGGTATTATTGACATCATACCTTCCTTATTAAGAAAAGACCAAAAATTAGTCGAAATCACTGTAGATACTCTTCCAATATCCCTAAATTTTTCGGAAGGTAGTGCATTTCTAATGGAAGATAAACCAATCAGTATGAATGCGAAAGTTTCCAAATTACCACTTGCTATCGCATCACCATTTATACCGAGTGTTAGAAATTTGACTGGTGTAGCAAATCTCAATTTGGATATTCGTGGTGACAACTACCATGACCTTCAGTACACCGGATTAGCAAAAGGTCATAATGTCCGCTTTATTTCTGTTTCAAACAATATGGAATATTTGGCCGAGGCATCCGCTAGAATCAAGAACAACAAGGTCTATTTGGATACTGCAATTGTAAGAAATAACCCATTAGATCTACTCAATGGAAGAGCTGATATCACAGGAGATATAACGATAAAAGATTTAGCAATTGATAGTTTCAACTTTGATATAACTACAAAACAAATTGCGATACTTTCCGATGACTCTCGATCTACAGCTTTAGGTATGTACGGTCCATTTGTTGTTGGAAGTACGAAAGAACCAATCAAATTCTATGGAACTTTCGAAAAACCGTTCCTGACTGGACCCGTAATTGTTCGATACGGAAATATTGTTGTTGTACCGAAAGTAAAAAACCTCAATGCAGTTACTGAATTTGAGTATATCGTCTTAGACTCTTTGTTCCGTTTCCAAGATTCAGTACCAATCTACAAAGATACAACAGTTGATAAACGCAAGTTTAAACCAATAACTACTCAAAATTCTAATACGAAACAAGAAAATCAGAAGGTAGAAAAACCAAAAATTGAAGGTGCACAAAAGGCATTTGCCGAATTACTTTCGATGGATTTGAATGTTGAAATCGTTGGTGCTTTTACAGTAACTATGGACTTGACTACTCCAGGAATGCTTATTCCAACAACCCTTGTAGCGAAAATTGCTCCTTGTAATCTAAACTATAAACAGGAAAATAACATTCCTCAACTGTGGGGAACAATGAAGTTGGCTCAAGGTTCAACTTATAGTTTTTACCGTCCATTTAAAGCAGAAGGTATTTTAGAATTTAATGGCGATATGTATAATCCTGCATTAAAATTGGTAACTACATCAAGTAGTTCCCGATATTATAATGAAAGAAATCAAAATATTGATATTAAATTGGATATAACTGGAACACAAGAATTCCCTGAAATTAAGTTTTCTTATAAGATTGATGATGTAGATGGACCTGGAGACGATGACAGAATCAAAGGTGATGCTATAATGTTAATTCTAATGGGAAGAACCCAACGTGAATTGGGTAGCCAAACTGCATCTGCTGGTACGGACATTGCTTCTTCATCATTTGCTGCAATTTTATCCAAAATAGCATCTGACTTTTTGCAAGGAAGTAATGTGATTCAAAGTTTTGATTTGCAATTCCAAAATGGTAATACCAACATTAATAATGCTCAAGTGCAAGTTGGTGGAAATCTCATAAGTGATGTCAATTGGCGTTTTTCTGGTACCTTAGCAGATTTGTCAACAAATAGCCTTATAACAATAGAATTTCCATTAGCTGCTCTTATTGATAAAGAGTATTTTCAAAACGTTGTTTTCCAATTTATTCGGTCGGCAAATACTGTGACAAGTGTCAACAGATTACAAAAAGAATGGGAACTTAAGTTGTTTATCAGAAAAATTTTTTAATTTTGAATAATTAAAAGCAAAATACTATGGTTTCGATAACAATAGGTCGTAGCACCGATTCAATGATAAATCCTTATATTATTCCCGAACTTGGGGATAGTAAGGTATCTCGTCTTCATGCAGTAATTGAACTACGTGAGGATGGTAGGTCGTTTATTGTTGATAAAAGTGCAAATGGAACTTCAATCAATGGAATAAAAATTCCTGAAAATATTCCTGTTGCTGTTTATCCTGGTGATATTGTTCAATGCTCCAATTCAGTGAATTTTGATTGGTACCGTGCTTATCAAACTGTACGACAAATTCAAAAGCAAAAACGAGAGCAAAAAAATGCACCTATTGTTCCTCAAGCTCCTGTTTCGCAGATTGCTCCAGTCGTTAAAACTCCTATTGCAGAACCAATAGTATCAGAACCTTTACAAGAACGTGTCGTTACACCTACTTTCGAAGTGAGTGAAACTCCAAAGGTGAAACAAGTTCCTGACGCACCCGCTCAAAAACCTGCTGAAAAAAGCATTCCTAATAATCCAAAAACAAATTTTGAGGATCAAGCGAAAGAATTGAAGGAAAAATTTCCGCCATTAAAAGAATTGAATATTCCGAAAAAGACTCCTGTTGAAGAAAAAGCTGCAATCATTGCCAAAAAAAATAAATTAGTAACTGCTGGTTATATCTGTGCAATGTACTCATTTATTTTTCCTATTCTTGCTGGAATTGCTGCGATTGTTATTAGTGGTATACTTTTTAACAGAGGAGATTCAAAAACTGCATCCTACCAATTACTTTTGGTTGTCATTTTGGTAAGTTTGGGCCTTTTCACAGGATTAGCAGATATTATGTTAATAATGAATCGATAGTTTCGTGAGCAAAAAATTCTTTTAATGCTTTTGCAGTATAGGAATTAAAGAAGTTGGCAACATCACGTGGTTTTCCTTCAGCTACCAAATTTCCACCCATTTCTCCACCTTCCGGACCAATATCGATTATCCAATCGGCCGTTGCCATCACATGTATATTATGTTCTATCACTACGACAGAATGCCCTCGAGATACTAAGTATTTGAAAATACGAATTAACTTTGCTATATCATCCAAATGAAGCCCCGTTGTGGGTTCATCAAAGATAAACATCGTATGTTCAAAGACTTCTGTTTCTAATGCTTTTGCAAGTTTTACGCGTTGCAATTCACCACCCGAAAGTTGATCTGTTGACTGTCCTACAGAAAGATAGCCCAACCCAACATCTTGCAACACAGTCAAACGTTGTACGATTTTTGGTTCTTCAGCAAAGAATTCTACTGCTTCATCAACTGATAATTGCAAAACATCAACTATGGACTTGCCTTTATAGAGTATTTGTTGTGCTTCACGCTTATATCGTGTTCCTTTACAAGCTTCACATTCTAAAGTAACATCGGGCAAAAACTGCATTTCCACGGTAACAACACCAGCACCTTCACACACATCACAACGTCCACCAGGAACATTGAATGAATAGTGTCCTGGTTTCCAACCTAATGCTTGAGAGCTTTGTGTATTTGCAAAGGTCTCTCTGATGTAATCAAAAGCTTTTGTGTATGTAACTGCTGTTGATCTTGTCGAACGACCAATTGGAGATTGATCTATAAGTTCGACACCAGACACATACTCAAGACCACGAATTTCTTCACATTCTCCAATGCCCTCTGGTAATTTTTTATTTGGGTCAGAAAGAACCTCTTTACCTAGTTTTAGTCGTTGGTATAAAGTATCGTGAACTAAAGTACTTTTGCCTGAACCACTTACACCAGTAACAACAACATATTGTTCTAAAGGGAAAGAAATAGTTCCAGGTTTCAAGTTGTTTGTTCTTGGATTGACTACGTCAATAGTTTTGCCTAAAAATGAGTTTTTTACGCCATTTTTTTTCTCTACTTGCGAAGCTGGTTTGATGGCTTCTTTGACTCCCATTCGAGAGTTCATTTTATAGACTTTTGAATCTGGCAAATCAGAAATAGTAGAAAGGTCTATTGTTTTTGTTCCATTCAAATACCCAGCAGTAATAGAAGTTGTACTCGTAAGTAACTCTTCATAGGTGCCAGAAAATAATATATGACCACCATTTCGACCAGCTTTTGGACCGATGTCAATGATAAAATCTGATGCTTTCATAATGTCTGGGTCGTGTTCTACTACAATGACCGTGTTTCCCAAATTCTTTAACCGATGGAGGATATTAATAAGTCGTTGTGTATCTCGAGGATGGAGACCAATACTTGGCTCATCGAGTACATATAGCGTTCCAACAAGTGACGATCCTATTGCAGAAGCCAAAGAAATTCGCTGCATTTCACCTCCAGAAAGCGTATGAGCCAATCTATCTAAAGTAAGATATTCTACTCCAATATCCACCAGTAAACGAACGCGCCAAATAATTTCTTCAATAAGTTTTCCAACTGCACTTTGCTCATAGGATGATAACTGAGGAACAATATCTAAGAAATGTTGCAACAACTGTTCTAAATTCATAGCAACTAAATCTGGGATACTTTTCCCTTGAACAAAGGAATATCGTGCAGAAACTCTTAATCTTGAACCATTACACGAATTACATTTAGTATATCCACGATATCGAGCATACAAAATACGATTCGGCATTGTGGTAGAACGCTCTAAAAATTCAAAAAATCCCTTAACACCAGAATAATCCTCATCACCAAAAAGAATGTAGTTTTTATCTTCATCTTCTAAAGTATTCCAAGGTTTTTTTCGTGATATTCCACGTTGTCTTGCAGCTTCAAGCATAATATCGTCCCATTGCTCAAACGAACGACGAGTCAATGGTTCTATCGCCCCTTCATCTAAACTTTTTGATGAATCAGGTACAACTAAATCCCAATTAATACCAGCTGAACGTCCAAATCCCTGACATGTAGGACATGCTCCAAAGGATGAATTAAACGAATACAACTTAGGTTCAGGCTCTTGATACGGAAGTGAACATGTAGCACATTCAAAGGCTGATGAAAACTTTCTCGTAATTTCTGAGGAAATTGAATATACTTCTACATTTCCTCTTCCGAAACGCAGTCCTTGTTCAATAGATTCTGTTAAACGTGTAATTCCGTCTGCAGATTGGTCAAACACAATTCTATCTATAAGAAAGGCGATTGACTCTATCATACCAGAATTGGGAGGTGCATCTTCCAAGGTCAACAAGGATGTATCGGGCATTAAACAGTATCGTGATAATCCATTTTCTCGAAACGTTTGTATTCCTTCTTCGAAGGAAAGATCTTTTGACATTCGAATTAAAACATACATCCGTTCGGAAGGTGTACATTGTTGAAGTAGTTCTTCTGCGATACTTTGTGCATTATGTTTTTTCACAACTGTGCCGCATTTCTTACAATGTACCTTTGAGATTCTTCCGTATAAAACACGCAAAAAGTCATAGACTTCTGTCGTGGTACCGACGGTAGAACGTGGATTTCGGTTGGCACCTTTTTGTTCAATAGCAATTGCTGGGGGTAATCCTGTGATGGATTCTACCTCAGGTTTACGCATTCTTTCTAAAAACTGACGTGCATACGAAGATAGAGACTCTACAAATCGCCTTTGACCTTCCGCATAAATTGTTTCAAATGCTAATGAAGATTTACCTGATCCAGAGACACCAGTGATAGTTGTGAGTGCATTCCGTGGTATGTCTATAGATATATTCTGTAAATTATTAGTTTTTGCACCACGAATTTGTATATATTTTTTCATTGACTTGCTCTTTTTGTACAACTGTTTCAAGACGTTCAATTGAGTTTTTTTGTGGGTAGATTCCTATTTTATTTTCTTATTCTTCAGTTCTCAGTATTAGTATGCTTGCAAAACAATAATTTTTTTAAAAATAATTTGCCATTTCGTAAAAAAATACCTATTTTAATACAAATTTAATATGATTTACAAGAATTCACAGATTTTCATATGAAACTTTTACTGCTTTTACTATTTGTTTTTGCACAGTCTTTTGCAAATTCTCAGTCACTTCATGTGTTTTCTGTTTCAACTGAAAACTACCCTAATATGAGTGCGAAATTTCTTTCATTCGATCAATTAGGAAGAAAAATTCAACCTTCACAAGGTACTTTTTCAGTCATCGAAAATGGAATTACAAATGGTACTGTTACTCTTTCATGTCCTCCTAGTGTATTGAAAAAGCCAGCTTCAATACTTTTTGTTGTTGATATCTCAGCCTCAATGAATTCCAATTTTTTTAATGGGACAGCGATAGAGAAGGTAAAAAGTGCACTTAAAAACGTATTAATCACCCTACCTCAAAACACATTTGAATGTGCTGTAACTGCATTTAATGATAAAGCATATCTTATTCAAGATTATACAACTGATATTTCAAAAATTGAACAAGCAATTCTTTCATTAGCGCCATTTGGTGGAACGAGCTTTGCTGATGCCTTGTTGAAACCTCCATCCGGTGCTGTTCAAATTACAAAGAATGCAAAACATCCATCAACCATTGTTTTTATTACAGATGGCTACAGTGAGATTGCAGATACTATTTTTAACCCACTTTTGAGTGAAATCCTTACACAGAAACTTACGTTCCATGTTATTGCCTATGGAATAAACACCTCAGAAAAACTCAAGAAATTAGTCGATACTACCAATGGTACGTTACACGAATTCATACTAACTGAAAATGACATTAGTTCCATTCTTATGGATATTTTTAGTTCATCGTTTGGCGAAAGTCCCTGTATTGCCAATTGGACCACTCCATTAGAATGTACTGTAGGGAGAAAGAATGTAACTTTTGAGTGGTTCGGGAATAAATTATCAAAAGAATACAAATCAACAAAAACTGTCGAAGTCCCCTTCAATTTCACTCCTTCGGAATTAACATTTGGTTTCAAAGGATTGGGAGTTACATCAGACACAATTCTTCGATTGACAGCAAAGGATTTGCCTGTGACTGTTTCGAATGTGGTATGCACAAATCCATTGTTTACTGTCTCTCCTACTTCTTTTTCACTTCAACCAGGTCAGAGTGTTGATTTGAATATTTCCTATTCAACTCCAGATAGTTTTTATGCTTTTACTGAATTACGCTTCGATACCCAATGTCCATCAAAGTTCATTGTTCGAGGAGGATTTAGACATCTTATCAATCCCAATGGTAAAATACGATTACTTTCTCCCAATGGTGGTGAAATATTCAGAGCAGGATCAGAAACGATAATTCGATGGGATAGAGTTGCACCGACTGACACCGTTACATTACATTACAGCACTAACAATGGAAATACTTGGCATTTTATTACTGACCATGCAACTAACAATGAATATCTCTGGAATATTCCTAATATAACTACAAATAATTGTATTGTTCGTGTTTGGTTAAATGACCCTTTTAAAAAGCGTCGTAGAACTGACTCGAATGACATTTATATGGTATTACCAACAGTTAATGGCGAAATATCTACTTGGAATAAGGATGGTTCAAAAATATACTACGGAAGTTATAGACAACATTCTAATCAGGATTTGTATGTAATCGATGTTGCGAAGAAACGCCTTATTGATACTCTCAGGTTACCACTATGGTCAAATCACGTTAGAACTGTTCATAGAAATCCACAAAATGAACTATTGGCTATTGGAGATTCGAATTTGATCATCTATGACCCAATTGCAAAAATGGAGATTCAACGATTTCCTACCCCACGTCAATGGCACATTGTTCAAGATGTGAAATGGAGTCCTGATGGAACAAAATTAGCAGTGGTCTATATGTCTCAATTTTCGTTAGTTTCAAATATTTTCACTCTCTATGATGTTGCGACCAGACAACGACTTGATATGATAGAATATGTTGATACCCGTAGAGGACGCACTGAAGCTGTTGCTTGGAGTAAGGACGGAGGTAAAATTGCATTCTCTGGCTTCGGTGGAGAGGTGTCTATATATGATCTAGCAACAAAGGTTGTTGATCCAATTATCCAAATTGCTACAGGTATTCATAGAACCGACTTGGATTGGTCTAATGATGGAGATAGAATAGCTACAGCATCTGGTATTAAGGGTGAAATATATACTGATGATAGAAATATTTTATATAACACCTCCAGTGGTACAGTTGAAGCCTCAGTTGCAATGTCACATTTTTCAAATTTTTCTGTCTATCATCCGAAAGAAGAATTTATAGTATTTGATTCTATTGCTTCTGTCATTGCTTATGAAGATAAAACCTTGCGTAGAATTCGTAGATTCTCTACACCTTACCCAAAACATACATTCACTGATGCATTTACATCCTTAGATTTTTCACCAATAGGAGATCAATTACTTGGAACGATTAACTTCATTTCCAATAGAAATCAAAATTGTTTGATTGTTTGGGAAATTCAAGATACTTTAATGCCCAGAGATATTTCTGATTCTGCATTTAGTATTGTTCAGCCTGAATTACAGACTATAAGTATTGATATGCGGGAAGTTCTTTTGGAAACAGTAAAAGATTCCCTCATCAATCCATTTGTCACCAATGCTTCGATTTTCCCTGTTGGAATTGAATCAATACGCATTAGCGGTATTGACTCTACTTCATTTACGATACTACAAGGTGTTCCTAATAATGTTTTGCCTCCTAATGCAGGTTCTGTAGCTGAAATTCAATTTGCACCCAAAAGACTTGGCGTTCATAGTGCGATAATCATTATACAAACAGATGCTCAAACCATTACTATACCGATAACTGGTATTGGTGTGCTTCCTGAAATTGTAATGAATGGTTCATTTATCGACTTTGGAAAAATTGAAGCTGGTACTTCAAAAGATTCTATAAATATTCCAACTGTACTTTCCCAAAGTCAAAATCAAATTGTTGTGGACTCTCTTTTCATTCGTGGTGGAGATGAACAAAATTTTGAATTTATTTCCATAGTTCCAACTGGAACTCCCATTTCAACGATAGACAAACTACCCGTAGACCTCAGATTTATAGCTACCGAAATTCGAAGATTTCAGTCTAATCTAGTATTATATCATTCAGGTATTTTTACTCCTGTTATTCTTCCTCTTTTTGGTGAAGGTACAGATACTGCAACTGGTGAGGTTCGTATTGTTATTCCTCAATTAGAAGCTCGAACGAATTCTGTTCTAACAGTTCCAGTGTTTATTGAGTATCCACCCAATACTATTTTTTCAACAGAAGGAGAGGTGCTTTTTAATCTTGTAGTCAATGGAACTGTGTTATTCCCTCGTCAATTTTTAAGCATTTCACGATATGAAAACGAGAAATTTACTATACCTATTACTTTGCCGCTTCAAGCAAATTCCCAAGGACTTTTAGGTACGATTCCTCTGGAAGTAAATTTAGGAAATGCTTCTTTTTCAGTATTGCAAATTGATTCATTGAGAGTGAGAAATTCTCGATTACGTGCAACAAAACGAGATGGATATGTTCTTATTCTCGATATTTGCGAAGAAGGTGGAGAACGTTTGTTGCACTCTTCAAAGAAAGTTTCTATTGCCTTACTTTCTGCTCAACCTGCGAATGAGGAAGCGACAGTGGAAATGACAGTCGCTGAAAAAGGACAAACAACTCTTTCTGTTGTTGACCTCAGTGGAAATATGATTGCAATCTTATATAATGGTTCACCAGAATTTGAATCATCTCGCATTCGTTTTTCAACTGCTTTACTTTCGAATGGGATATATTTTATTACATTAAAAACTCCTACGGTTGAACAAATGATTCCTATAGTAATTCACAAATAATAGAAACACTTATTGATAGTATGGTATGAAAACAATACTTACTTTGACATTATTCCTTTTGGCTTTGAATAACTTATTTAGTCAAAAGATACGTATCATTGCGTTGGAAACAAAAAATTATCCGCAAATATCAGCAATGATAGTAACGAAGGATAATGCAGGGAAAAGTGTTGTGCCAATTCTGAATGAAATTAGTGTTACTGAAAATACTCTACCAGTTCAAAATCTTGTTCTCAATTGTCCTCAACGTCCTGCAACAGTAAAACCAATATCACTTGTTATCACCCTTGATAATTCTGGGTCAATGGCAAATATAAGAAATGGCGAACAGAATATGGAGATTGCAAAACGTGCAGCACTCAAATTGATTTCTGAACTTCCGTCTTCAAATGTCGAAGTTGCCATTACCAGTTTTGATGGCTCAAGTTTGTTATGGCAAGATTTCACATCCGATAAATCACTTCTGATTGCAGCAGTTAATTCCATTTTCCCTGCAGGTTCTACAAATTATGATGCAGGATTATTGTTACCTCCTTCTGGTGCCTTAAACATCACTAAAAATGCTAAATATGCACGAAATATCATCTTTTTAACAGATGGAGAATCAACTCAGATTACCGAACAATCCATCATAAACGAAGCTTTGCTTCAACAATGCAAGATTAATGTCGTTTGTTTACGGACGAACGCTAAAGAATCGTTAAAAAACGTTGCAATTTCGACAAATGGACTGCTCTTTGAGAATGTTCAAAATACTGAAGAAATTGAATTTGTATTTACAACCTTGTTAGAATATGCGCAAGGAATTGAGCCGTGTACGTTAACATGGAATTCACCAGAACAATGTGAAAATATCGTTAAAAATGTTACCATAGACTGGTTACAATCCCAAGATTCAAAAGTCTATTTTCCTCCTTCAACTATTACACCATTATTAACATTTTCACCATATTATGCAGAGTTACCCTTTAACGGAATTGGTGTTGTTACAAATTCTAAAGTAACTATCACTAATGTTTTCACTACTCCATTAACGGTAACATCTATACAATCCACAAATCCAAATTTTACGGTTATTCCAACATCATTTACACTCAATGTTGGTCAATCGATTGATGTACAGGTATCAACAACAGCAACTGACAGTACCTATCAATTTACTACACTAACTGTAAATTCAAATTCATGTCCAGTAAGTTTTTATGCTGCAATTAACCGGAATCCATCTGCTTTGAAAACTCCATTGGTATTACAAAGTCCAAATGGTGGAGAGACATTTATCGCTGGAGTTGATACCATTATTCGCTGGAAAAATGTTGCACCTTCTGATACAGTTTCCTTGTATTACAGCACAGATAATGGGAAAACTTGGACACTCATTACCAATACAGCTACAAACTTACAATACCGTTGGAAAATACCAAGCATCAAAAGCGATAGTTGTTTAGTGAAGGTTGAATTTTCTCAAAAACCAAAACGAGATAGAGATTCCAACAATGTTTCCATTTATTATAAGACAAGTTATATAACTGATGCTGTTTGGAACAAAGACGGAAGATTTATTTACTATCTTGAATCAGATAAAAGTGACATTCAATATATAAAAGTTCTTGATTCAGAGATTGAAAAGATAGTTGATTCTATCCCATTTATAGATAAATCAGGAATATTAGATTACAATAACTCTTTTAATCTTCTGGCAGTCGGCTATGAAAGTATTAAAGTAATTGATCCTGTAACTAAATCTGTTGTAGATTTGATAAATTTTCCCGCAGGTATAGATTTTATAAATCCTACAGTTTCTGAAATGAAGTGGAGCCCAAATGGACAATATCTTGCAATTTGTTTTTTTTGGTCGAGAAGTGCAAATGAATATGAAAGTTATATATTAGTATACGACTTTACGACCAAAACAAATGTTTTTACTTATTTTAATAAACCTACAACAAATAACTATCTTCGTGCATTAACATGGCATCCGAACAGCAAACTTTTAGCTATGTCTGCAACGAATTCAGAAATTTCTATTTTGGATATAGACACAAAAAATTTCACCTTAGAATTTTCTAACAACCCCACATTATCTCGAAGAGAGATAGCATGGAGTCCTGATGGAACACAGATAATGAGTGCTTGCGGAATTGCAGTAAACACTTATACTGATAATGAAAATATTCTTTATAATGCTATATCTGGAAATGTTGATGGTATACTTCCTATTCGAACATTCTCTGACAACATAGAATATCATCCATTCAACAAAACAATAGCCATTGATTCTTCAAGTAAGGTAATTATCGTTCATGACAAGTCACTTAGTAAATTACAAACATTATTACCTCCAAACTTTAACTCAACTGGCTTTAGTTTAGGTATATATGCCAATGTCAAATTTAGCCCTGATGGTACAAGGTTGATGGCAGCTTCCTCGAATAACGATCCAGAAAAATTGGCAATCATCGTTTGGGAGATTGACGATACAAATTCGCAAGTGGATATTTCGGATTCGGTGTTTCGGATAGTCGTGCCGGAATTCAAAACACAAGCGATTGATATGGGCAAGGTGATTGTTGGGTCTGCCAAAGATTCGGTGATTACGCCGTTTATTGAGAATACTTCGGAATCTCCGTTTGCAGTGAATGAAATACGTATCATTGGACCAGACGCATCGGCATTTTCGCTAGTAAGTGGAACGCCGGTGTATACAATTAGTGCGTTTTCGAGTAGTTTTGGAGAATTTCAATTTGTGCCAAATCGTGTTGGCATCCATAATGCGTTTGTGGAAGTAATTACCCAAGCCGATTCGGTTGTCATTCCAATTCAAGGTGAGGGAATTCAAGATGCCATTGCTCAAGCAACGAAAATCATCGATTTCGGAACCATTGATGTATTTACGCGAAAAGATTCACTAAATGTAACGACGATTTCTGCTGTTTCAGCAACCCCAATTCAAGTAACGAATGCTCGAATTGAAGGTGGTTCAGCTTCGTCGTTTTCGATTCTTTCTCCATTTGCTGGGAATACAACGATTACATCCACTGACACTCTTAAACTCGACTTGCAGTTCTTTGCTCAATCCGTTGGTAGGGTGCAATCGCAACTTATCCTTGACCACTCTGGCGTAGGGTCTCCATCAGTAATCACGCTTTTTGGCAACGGAAGAGATACTGCAATTGGTAATTTGAGAATTGTAGCACCTGAACTGACTGCCAAAACGAATAACTTCCTGAAAATTCCAATTTATCTTGAAAATACAGATAACTTAACGTTCTCCTCAAATGCAATTGTAGATTTTAATCTGCGATTTAACTCTACAATCTTAACTCCAAGAACTATAAACGCTCAAAGCACTATCGCAAATGGCGAACGTTCAGTACCACTTTCCTTCCCATTACAACCAGATTCGAATGGTGTTATTGGAACAATTGATGTAAGGGTTGGATTAGGGAATGCAACGTCTACTCCGCTCACCATTGATTCCGTTCGTGTAAGAAATTCGTCCGAAAGAATCGGCAAACGAGATGGTCTTGTAACCATCATCGACATTTGCGAAGAAGGCGGAACACGTTTAGTCAATTCCTCAACCAAGGTTGGATTGGCATTGATGTCAGCAGTACCAGTGTCTCAACAAATAGAACTTAAATTAACCTCTGCTGAAAAAGGAATTACAACTATCCAATTGTTCGATGTTGAAGGAAAATTGGTATCAGAACTGTGGAATGGAACTCCCATCATAGGTGATACATACTTGACGGTTCGTGCATCAAACTATCCAAACGGAACTTACTTCTTGCTACTTAAAACTCCAACAGTGCAAGAAACTATCCCATTCATCATTCAACGATAATTTACCATAGAATAAAGGGTATACTTTTTTCATCAATTCGAAGAAAGTATACCCCTTTTGGGGAACCATTCATTTGTAATTCCATTGTCGTCGATAAAACCACGTCCTTAGTCACCAAAGTACCAATGGAAGAGTATATCTCTGCAGATTTGCCTAGCAAAACGGTTGGTAATTTGATAGAAAGAACATTATTAGAACAATCAATTATCACACCAAGAATGTTCGAAGGAGTTTCATTTATACTTGTCTGATTAGCAAATTCAATTGCGCCTACATTTGAGGATGCTTTTCTTGGTTTATGGAAAAAGTCATCCGTTATATATGGTATCGGAACTCCCGAAGTAACTAATGGTAAATTTGTGAGCGTAGGTGTCCAAGTAGTATAATCTGCAAAATCAATACTAATAGGCAATAGGGATTCTTCTTTATCCAACAGAAATGAAATACCATCAATTAATGGTGTTTTCTTCCATAGATTAGATAAAAAAGCAAGTTTATCTTTCCAATCTCCATTACAATTACCAATCGGAGCATACATTCTTGCAGATGCTGAATTTGGGCGATTTTCGTCATAGCTGACAATATTATTGCGAAAAACAATTGAGTTGCTATACGCAAATGGAGTATTAAGATTAAACTCAATCACTCCTTTTCTCACACTATCGGTGCCTTCTATTCCAACAAAAGTGTTATTTTCTACAAATACATTGTTGATGTACCCAAAGTTCAAAAGTCCAGAAAAAGCATCCCAAATAGAAATTCCAGAACCTTGAATTATGTTGTTATTCACATAAATACTATCAATTTGTTTATACCCAACGTGTTTCAAAATCGGATTGTCGTAATCGGTGTAGGCACAACAGTGAAGTTTGTCACCACAAGAACTGTTGTAATTAACAGTTGGGAAAAAACATGCGTTTTCACAAGTTAATTCATTGGCTATTCCAATAGATGCAGCAGTACCTTTTGCACCATAACAATAACGCCAAAAGATAGGATTTTCAATTTCTACACGATTATGAGATACAATGGTATTCGAGGCAGAATGGAGATAGATGTTTGCTGAATAATTATCCTTGACGTTGTTATCTTTGACAACTGCTGTGGTGGTATAGCTCAAATTTATGCCTTCCCCCCAATTTTCCTCGACTGTACACCCAATAATTTGCACATTGCTACACGAAGTCGTTCGTAACCCTGAAGCCCATTGACACAAATTGTTTACTTCAAATTCATTGCCTTTACACGTTTGTTGTACAGTACTGTTTTGAACCAAGACACGGTCGTAACCTTTGACTAAAATTCCAAATTGTGATACATTCTTTGTAACTACATTGTCAATAACCACATCGGAATGATGCGTTATTTCAGAACCATCAATAATGAGTGCAGAGTTAGTTCCATTTTCTATTCGAAGATTTTTAACAGATATACCCGACCCCATTAGAAGTACTAATATCGACTTATCTGGTAATGAATCACCTTTAATCACGACCTCTCCTTCACCTCGGAGACTGATATTCTTTTTCAACATCCCATTCGGTGTTGAAGTTCTCCATTGGTCTACTGTTTGGGTCATACGTTCAGAATTTTTTAAATTATATATTCCTTCCAACAACACTATCTCACAATACGTATTTCCAAATTTATCATCATCACGAAATGCAAAATTTGCAACAGCATTATTAAACGTTCTCTTAGGAAACATTGCTGAACCGACCGCACTGTCATTCCCATTTGGCGAAATGTAGAGCCGTTGTGTAATTGGAAACAAAACTGGATCCTGTGGCATTTGTATCTGAGAAAAGCTTTGAAAAGGAATACAAATGTAAAGAAAAAATGCATAAAATACTCGTAACATGTAGTTTACTTTCTATAAAGAAATTCATTGTAATTAGTAAAATACAAAAAAAAGTTAATGTAGCGAAGAAAATATAAATAAAGAAACCCAAAAATCGTCACTTCTCGACTACATTACAACTCTATTTATCTTAAGGATCATTATGAAACACCCACTTTTTGACATTCTCAAAGAAAGAATTTTAGTACTTGATGGTGCTATGGGTACAATGATTCAACGCCATAAATTAGAAGAAGAAGATTTTAGAGGTTCCTATTTCGCACCAAAGGATAGCACTGATTCATCAGTCGGAATGGTGCTTTCTGATGATCTTAAAGGCAATAACGATATTTTGGTATTAACACAACCTGAACTGATAAAGAATATTCATCGAGAATACTTCGAAGCAGGTTCTGATATCGTAGAAACAAATACCTTTTCAGCTACTTCCCTTGCTCAGGCAGATTATTCTACTGAGCATTTGGTGTATGAAATCAATGTTGAAGCTGCAAAATTAGCTAAAGAAGCAGCAAATGAATTTACAGCATTAACACCTAATAAACCTCGTTTTGTAGCTGGTGCAATTGGTCCCACAAATAAGTCTCTTTCACTATCTCCTGATGTCAATAATCCTGGATATCGTGGGGTAACTTGGGAAGAAGTTGTAATATCATATAAAGAACAAACTCGCGGACTAATTGATGGTGGAGTTGACATTATTCTCATTGAAACCATCTTCGATACATTGAATGCTAAAGCAGCGATTTATGCTGTAAGTGAGGCAATGAATGAAATGGGTAAACAATTGCCTGTCATGATTTCAGGGACTATAGTTGACCTTAGTGGAAGAACTCTTTCAGGGCAAACAACTGAAGCATTTTATTATTCTGTTGCTCATACTCCCAATCTACTTTCTGTTGGACTTAATTGTGCATTAGGTTCTGCTCAAATGCGACCATTTTTAGAAGATTTATCTACTGTTTCTCCTTGTTTTGTGAGTCTGTATCCAAATGCAGGATTGCCGAATGAATTGGGTGGATACGATGAAACTCCTCGAATGATGACAGAAGTATTAGAAGAATATATTAAAGAAGGTTTTGTCAATATCATTGGTGGATGTTGTGGTACAACTCCCGAACATATCAAGCTCTTCTCAGAAATCGCAGATGGCAATCAACCAAGACAACCAAATCAAAAAATTGAAACGACATCTCTAAGTGGTTTAGAACCATTTGTTTTTCGTGAAAACACCAATTTTGTCAATGTTGGTGAAAGAACAAATGTTACCGGTTCAGCGAAATTTGCGAAACTTATCAAAGAAGGAAAGTACGAAGACGCACTTTCAGTGGCACGTCAGCAAGTTGATGCCGGTGCTCAGATTATCGATGTTAATATGGATGAAGGGATGTTAGATTCTGAAGATGCAATGGTTAAGTTTTTGCAACTTATCGGTTCAGAACCAGATATCTCACGTGTTCCAATTATGATTGACTCTTCCAAATGGTCTGTTATTGAGGCTGGTTTGCAATGCGTTCAAGGCAAGTCAATAATTAACTCCATCTCAATGAAAGAAGGAGAAACTATATTTATTGATCAAGCCAAAAAAGCCTTGCATTATGGAGCAGCAGTGATTGTTATGGCATTTGATGAAAAAGGTCAAGCGGATACCTTTGAACGTAAAATTGAAATTTGTGAACGTGCATATAAGATTCTAACAGAACAAGTAGGTTTTCCCCCTGAAGATATAATTTTTGATCCAAATATTTTTGCCATAGCAACAGGTATTGAAGAACATAACAATTATGCAATGGATTTCATCAATGCTACAAAATGGATTAAAACAAACCTACCAAAAGCGAGGGTTTCTGGAGGAGTATCCAATTTGTCATTTTCGTTCCGAGGTAATGAACCTATACGTCGTGCTATGCACTCTTCATTCCTTTACCATTCTATTCAAGTTGGGATGGATATGGGAATTGTCAATGCTGGTCAAATAGATATCTATGATGAAATTCCAAAAGAACTATTAGAACGCGTTGAAGATGTTATATTCAATCGAAGAGCGGATGCAACAGAACGATTAGTTGAAATTGCTGAGCAATATCGTACTTCTAAAGATTCAAATGATGACACGGTACAATTAGCATGGAGAAACACTTCCGTTGAAGAACGATTATCTCATGCACTTGTCAAAGGAATTACTGAGTTTATAGATGTAGACGTAGAGGAAGCACGTCAAAAATATGTACGTCCACTTCATATTATCGAAGGTCCATTGATGGACGGAATGAATGTCGTTGGTGATTTATTTGGTGCTGGAAAAATGTTCTTGCCTCAAGTAGTCAAATCTGCTCGTGTTATGAAAAAAGCGGTTGCAATTTTGTTACCATATATGGAAGCAGAAAAAGAACTTTCTGGAAATACACAAAAGAACAATGGCAAAGTGCTTTTGGCAACAGTTAAAGGTGATGTTCACGACATTGGTAAAAACATTGTTGGTGTTGTCTTGGGTTGTAACAACTATGAAGTTATTGATTTGGGGGTGATGGTTTCAGCAGATAAAATTTTAGATGCCGCAAAAACACATAATGTTGATGTAATTGGCTTGTCAGGTCTTATCACTCCATCGCTTGACGAAATGGTGCATGTTGCTCGTGAGATGGAACGACTGAATATGAAACTTCCACTACTCATTGGTGGTGCCACAACTTCAAGAGTTCATACTGCTGTGAAAGTAGCTCCTAAATATTCAGGAACTGTAATTCATGTGTTGGATGCATCTCGTGCAGTACCTGTAGTTGGTAATCTTTTGCAAGAAGCATCAACTGAATTTGAGCAAAGCATCAAACAAGAATATGAAAAAGTTCGAACTGATTACGCAAATCGTTCAAACGACAAAGAATTTTCTTCTTTAGCAGTAGCACGTTCAAGAAAACCAATGTTAACGTATGATTCGATAACAACACCATCGACTTTTGAAACTCAAACATTTTACGAAGTACCTATCGAAATTGTATCAAAATATATTGATTGGTCACCTTTCTTTTTATCGTGGGAAATGAAAGGAAAATATCCTGTCATTATATCAGATCCAACCTATGGAGCTGAAGCAACGAAGTTATTTAATGATGCAAATCAGTTACTCCAAGAAATCATCAAGAACAATACAATTCGAATAAGTGCAGTTTGTCGATTATTTCCTGCAAACCGTAGTAATAATGAAGATGTAACCTTATTTTCATCAGATGACCGTGAATCGCCAATTGCAACCTTACATTTCTTGCGTCAACAAAGTTTAAAAGCTCAAGGTCAACCCTATTTATCATTAGCAGATTACATTTCACCGAATAATGATGATTATGTGGGAGCATTTGTTGTGAATGCTGGAGAAGGCGTTGACGAACTAAGTGCAAAGTATCTCCAAGACTATGATGATTACTCATCTATTTTGGTAAAAGCAATTGCAGATCGATTGGCAGAAGCAACGGTTGAATGGCTTCATGAGAAAGTTCGTAAAGAATTATGGGGTTATGCAGCTAATGAAATATTCTCCAATGATGATTTGATTAAAGAGCGATATGCTGGAATCCGTCCTGCACCTGGATATCCTGCATGTCCTGACCATACAGAAAAAGAAACATTGTTTGCTCTACTTGATGCCACTAAGCGTATTGGCGTTTCTTTAACAGAATCGTATGCGATGTATCCGACAGCTGCGGTGAGTGGATGGTTCTTTGCTCATCCCCAATCCAAATATTTCCCAATTGGAAAAGTAACCAAAGAACAAGTTGAAGACTATGCCCAACGCAAGTCAATGTCATTACAAGAAACAGAACAATGGTTAGGTCCATGGTTGAGTTACGACCCTTCCTAAAATCTAAAAATGATATGTACACCAAATCGACATGATGCAAAAACGTGTCGATTTTTTTGTATTTTTTCGACATATATTTTTGATATGTCGATTCAATCAACATTAGATATTGAGAAGATGCCAAAGAGAACTATCTAATTTTTTCACCGTTATGGTTGCTAAATCTGTTTGCTTTTCTCCCCTATCAACAAAAACTGTTGCTCGAACTCCCGCTGCAATTCCTGCTTGTATATCAGATTCTGTATCACCAATCATTATTGATTCAGATAAAGAAATGGAATGATAATTTGCGGCTTCTATCAACATCGAAGGAGTTGGTTTTCTTCGTGATAACTCTGATTTTCGTTCAGTTGCAGCAAAGATGTCAAAAAACATATGACCGGTCAACCGTTTCACATCTCGTTGCATTTTCTGGTGAATTTGGTGTAAATCCCAATGATTCATAAGCCCTTTACCAACACCTTGTTGATTAGTGATAAGTATAGGAACAAAACCTTTTTGGAACACTGTTGGAAAAAAACTAATAAAGTCAGAATGAAGTTCCAAATCATTCGGTTCACAAACGTAACCACACATAATACGATGATTGACAACACCATCTCGATCAAAAAATATTGCTTTCATTGTATTATAGTTGAGAGTAATGAATCGAAAGATTCGTAAATGGAATCCCATGTATGGCTGGATTCAATAAGTAACCGTGCTTCATGGGATAAAGACTGTGCTAAATTTGAATTATCTAATAACTCAATAACTCGAAGATGCATAGTAGTAACTGAATCAGAAATAAGTACATGCTTAGAGTCTACTGCAGAAATACCTTGAATACCAGAAATAGTAGTAACGATAGGAATACCTGTTGCCATTGCTTCGATAATTTTATTCTGAATCCCAGTCGCTCCAGCATGGGGATGGATAAAAACAGAATGCCTATGTAAAAACGGAACGACATCATCTACATTTGCAAAAACGGTAACATAAGGGAATCTTCGCAAAAAAGTTTGAAGTTGATTGGAGGGATTTCCCCCAACAATTGATAAACAAAGGTTTGGATAGTGTTTTCTCACTTCTGGTATAATTGTTTCAACGATGTTTCGAACCATCATTTCATTTGCCCATACATCTAATTTCCCAACAAAAAGAGCATTAGATCTTTCTGATGAGTAGGGAACATACGTGAATCTTCTTTGATCAAATCCATTCGTTAATAATGCATACTTTGACTGTGGATTGACATGTGAGACATACGAAATGTCTTCATTCGTTACGAATGTATTACAATCAAAATCATTCATCACTTCTTGTTCATACCTTAGAAGTTTCCGATACTCCCACGTACGAATGAGTTTTTGAAGTAAATTCGTAGAAGTTTCTGCTGAACGTTTCTGGTATTCGTATCGACAATCTTCTGCAATGAGTATTTTGGGAATCTTTTTATCTCGAATATACTCAGCTGTTCTCATAAAAAATGCAATTGCAATATCGAAATGTTTGGTTTCAAATAGCTTGTCAACAACTTGCTTCATAGAAGGTTGTAAATAATAGAGAACTTCTAATGGTTTGGCACCAAGAAACGAAGAAACTATTGTGGCAATTGAAATTTGCAATGATAAACGAATTGGTATGACAGTGACCCCTATAGATTCCATATGTTTCACATAGTCTAGCAAATGAGCATCTATCCCTTGATGTAAACATACTAAGGTTACTGAGTGGTGTTGAGCCAAATGTTTCAAAAGATGGTAGGGCTTTATTCTATCGCCACCAATTAGTGGGAAAGGAAAACGACAAGTTAAGAACAAAATGGAAAGCGATTTTAATGCCATTGTATATTTGGAAGTAGTCCTAACAATTGTTGGTATTGTTCTGATAATTGTAATAGCTCAGCAGAACCACATAGAACGAAATATTCTTTAGCACGAGTAATAGCAACATTCAGTTTTCTATCCACTATTACTCCATCAATAAGAGAAAGTGATTGTATTGATTCAAATTGTTCTACTGCAATAATTGGGACACAATAAATGATTATTTCTCTTTCTGAACCTTGAAATCGTTCTACTGTATCAATATCAATGTTTTGGACGTTTTTTGAGGCAAAGTGTTGAAGAATGGTATGATTGAATTTTCGAAAAGGTGATATAATACCAATTCTAAGTGTAGGTGCAAAATTCGTAAACTCTATTACTAATTTGTCAACAAGCGATAGAATTTGTTCTTCAATTGAACGAGATTTATAGTTAATATTAAAAAAAAGAACTCTTGAATTCTGAAAACTCTGTACTAAAAATTGCGAACTACCAAATAGTTGATTTTGAGATATTTGTGATGCCTGAAGAGGTAACAATTGATTTTGGTAAAAAAGTAAATTAGCTAATTGCTGAATATCAGAGTGCATTCTTCCTTGCTCTTGAAGCTGTGAAATACAATGTATCCAATTATTCTTTTTTGCATTCGATAACAACCGCGAAAACAAAGACTCAGACAAATTTATGAGTCCAATTTCTTGTAAATCTTTTGAATGTAGGATTGTATCCTTTTTGTCTTGAACAACTATAGCAGGAAGTTGTTTTTCATCACCAATGAATATAGACCTTTCACAATACGACGCTATTCCAATACAATAAGCCTCTACAATTTGTGCTGCTTCATCAAAAATTACAGTTTGAAATTTCCACAACAAGAAAATTTCAGGATTAGATGCTATCGAAGCAACGGTTGAAATACAAATTCTTTTTTTCAACAATTCTGTTGAAACCTCTTTTAAAGGAATTGATGAAGTAACATTTGACAGTAGAAATGGTTTGACTTCTTCAGTTTGAGTTGAACCTAATCGAATCAATAGCTCGCAAAACCCTAAACGTACAACCATAGAACATAACTCATCTACAACCTTATTGGTGTACGCAACAATCAAAATTGTTTCGTTAGAATTCTCAATGATATTTTTTACTATTTCCGCAAGAACAACTGAGGTTTTTCCTGTACCGGGTGGACCTTGAATAAGAAAATAATCTTTCGCATTGAGTGCACCTTCAATCGCACGAATTTGGGAAGATGTTATACGTTTGTTCGATAAGGAAGTAAGCGTGATACAGTTCTTTTGAGGTATTGATATTCCCAAAAGTAAGGATTTTTTTTCTTCAGAAATCCATAAGATATTCGACAACAACTTCATATACATTGTTGAAACAGCTCGTTGTGTCGAATCTATTTCTAAACACCATTGAGACTCAAGATAAGAAGCAAACAAATTGTTTGAAAGTTGAAACGGTTGTTTTAGAACTATCTGAGAATTTGAAATACTTATTACAGTGGCTTTCAACAACGGCATTGACGTTGGTCTAACATTCTGAGGATATACTAATACTGAGTCACCAACCCGAAGAGATGTATCTCTTTCTTTTGAAACCAATAAAGAAATAGTACCTTCTGTCCAACTATTAATTCTAAGATTGTCAAAGAAATACACACTTTTTCGTTTTACTTCTTGACTTTGAAAAAAATACAATGAACGAAAAGTTGATTCACTATTTCCATTCCCAATAGTGAAAGTAGAAGCAATAGCTTCATTCTCTAAAAAATAGACCATTGAACGGAAATACAACAACAATAAATGAGAAGTGGTTTTGTATTGTGCTTGAACAGTCGAATATTCACTAACAGAATAGGTGGGTATCATTCCCAATTCGTTGTTGACAAGTGCTTTGTGAAATGAAAACTTTTTTGAAATGATTGCTTTTTTTGCACTTATTATTTTATTTCTCACTTCCAGACAAACGCGTTTGTACGTATTTGTAATTGGTACAGAACGTAAAAAATTTTCATTTTCCGATGCGTATAAAATGGAATGTCGAATTCCTTTTTCTGGATAGACTGATTCCAAAAGTAACTGATAACACACCACTTGTATAAAATGTGAACTCCACATTGTAGATGGGTACTTGATAGATCGAAAGAAGAAATTTCCAGAAAATGAAGGAGCTTTAGAAGACTTTAACTCTATCATATCTATAATTGGTGCATCTGTGTGAACTTTCATAAAATCCAAACGCCCAACAATACTGTAATCTTTTGATACAAATTGTGGTTCTAATGTGAAAGAATCGATTGGTAAAAACTGAATTTTATGTGACAAAGAATCATACAATTCTAACCCTTTGGAATATAAAAAATCCAATTGGGAACGTTTCTCCTCAGTGCTTGAAGCAGTTTGTAAAAGTGCAGGAATAAGTGGTTTTGAGCGAAGAAATTGTTCGAAAATCACAGGAAGAGCTTTACTATTATCTAGAAGTAAATCGTCAAAAATAGCATTTGCTAATGAACCAACAATAATAGAGAAGGAGAGTGAAAGAGGAGTAAATACTTCATAATAAGTTAGGTTAGTATTTATTTCATTATCCACAACACATTGCACTATTTCTGAAATGCTTATCAACCAATCTGGCTCTATAATGAGAATTGATTCATGTGTGAATGCAAGTTCCACTTTTTCAACATTTTTTTCGAGAATGTTTGGATTCAGACATTTTACCGTAAGTAAAGTAGTGACATCTTCAAATGTTTTTAGAAAATCAAATGGGTAATAGAGCGTAATTAATTCAGTGGTTTGTAAAACACCTCTGACAACTCCTAAAGAATCTTTTGTAACTATGGAGTGTGACTGAACGATAAACGTAATTGCGTTGACAGTTTGTTTCGATTTCAAGGGATTTCTAATCCTACGAATTACTCTTCAGAAGGACGTATATCCTTGATGCGAATTTGTGGAGACATTCCACCTTTAAAATAGTTTTCTTCTAAGGTGTATACGATAGAGAATTCTTTACCAGCACCTACATACTGAATTTTATCTGCTAAATGGTATCCAATAGCATCTATGACAAAATTTCGTTGAATTGCTCTAAATTTTAGATGATTTTGACCAACAATTTTCACTCCTGAAGTTGTTCGAACATTTTTTGTGAAAAATATAGGTTTATGATTATGATGACCAAAAGGTGAAAACAGTCGTAATACTTCAAAAAATCGCGGCGAGAGTTCGTCTAAATTTAATTCCGTATCAATGATAATTTCTGGTTCAACCATTTTATCATTAATGTAGTTTTTAGCAATTTTCTCAAAAGCAATGCGAAATTCATCAATATTCTTTTCTTCAATTGCCAAACCTGCAGCGTGCTTATGTCCTCCAAACTCTACTAAATAAGATTCACACTTCTTTAAGGCTGAATGAATGTCAAAATCTTTAATAGAACGAGCAGAACCTTTCGCTAAACCATCAACTGAAGTTAACATAACAGTAGGTAGATTATGTTTTTCAACTAATCGAGAAGCAACAATACCAATGACTCCAGCGTGCCATTTTGCTGAGTGAAGTACCAATGATTTTGCCGAATTATCCAAAAGATACTTTTGAGCAACCTTTTCTGCTTCAGAAAAGGTATATTCGTCTAATGTCCGACGTTTTCTATTTTCTTGTTCTAATTGTTGTGCAATATGGTAGGCATTTATTTCTATTTTTTGAATCATCATTTGCACCGCACGACGTGCATCTCCAACTCTACCGGCAGCATTGATACGAGGTGCTAATCCAAAAATAATACTTGAAGTAGTGAGATTTCCAAGTTGCAATCCAGCACATTCTACCAATGCTTTAAACCCAGGTCGAGGATTTTCATTGAGCTTCCTCAGGCCAAAATGCACCATAATTCGGTTTTCATCCACTAAAGGAACTATATCTGCCGCAGATGCAACTGCAACATAATCTAAGTACGAATAGGCGTCTTCAGAAGTGGAAACAACATCACATACTGCTTGAATTAGCTTAAATGCAACTCCACATGCGGATAAATATTTAAATGGATATTCACATTTAGGTTTTAATGGATCCAGGATTGCTACTGCTTCAGGAAGTACTTCAGCAGGTTCGTGGTGATCACAAACAATAGTGTCAATTTTTTTGTCTTTCGCATAACGAATGACATCAACAGAGGTAATACCACAATCTACCGTTATTATCAACGAGGCATTGAATTCAATAGCATGATCAACACTGGCTATAGAAAACCCATACCCTTCTGATAAACGGTCAGGAATATAAAAACCTACCTTAGCACCTATTGATTGCAAAAATTGAAACATCATTGCAGTCGAAGTAGTACCATCAACATCATAATCACCATGTATCCAGATTACTTCACCATTTTTAATTGATAAGAGTATTCTTTTTACTGCTATATCCATACCATCCATCAAAAAAGGAGAGTATAACTTAGAAAGTTTTGGGTGAAAAAATAAATCACCCTCATTTTCATTTGTTATTCCACGAGTGGAAAGTACAGATGAGAGACTTTTTGGTATTTTTAATGTTGCGGCTAAGTTTTCAACGGTTTTTTCATCGTCAATTGTTCGGAAAATCCAACGGTAGCCCAAGTTACCGCACCCCTTTAATTAAATAATTACCACCAATTTACGAAATTTCTATTATATACACAAAAATATGTGTATTTTTATACACACTTTTTACGTTTTGTACCATCAAAGCCATATTTTTTAGACATAAAGGAAAACTATAATTAGTATCGATGATCGATCTTTCGAATTAGAAAATGAACACTTCTCTGATAGAATTAGCAAAAAATCGAAATCAAAAACAAAAAGAAAAGACTCTTTTTATAGTGCTAATTCTGAAAGATTAGAAGGGAAAGTAATTGCTTCTAAAGGTAGATTTTGGAGTGTTGAAACAAAACTGGGTCAGTTTGACTGTGTAGTTGCTGGAACCGTTGTATTCCCTGAAAATGATGGCTCTTTGGTTGTTGTAGGTGATTTGGTTGAAATTGTAGCTGATGAAGTTACCCCATTTATAGGGAAAATTGTTTCTATTAAACCAAGAAAGACAAAACTATCTCGTACGGCTGCTGGGAAAAATAGTAGAATAGAACAAGTGATTGTTGCAAATGTTGATCAATTAGTTATTATGGTTGCTGCAGATGATCCTGCATACCATACCCGATTTATTGATAGAATGTTAATTTCTGCATCTAAAGGTGATTTGGTGCCAATCTTATTTATCAATAAATGTGAATTAATGCCTTTAGATTTTTTGAAAGAAGACTTAAAAGAATACTTCAAATTATTGAAAGATAATATTCATATTTTTTCGTTAGAAAAGCAGTTGTTCTGTGATGAAATAGTTAATTTTTTCAACTTAAAGACTACTGTTGTGGCTGGTCCATCCGGTGTAGGCAAAACAACATTAGTCAATTATCTCCTCGGCAGTAATACAATGAAAACTGGGAGTACGAGTAAAAAATGGAAAAAAGGAAAACATACAACTTCTTCTGTCACCTTACTTTCTTTACCAAATAATGGGTATATTGTTGATACTCCTGGAATAAGAGAATTGTCTATTTGGTCTATCGATACAGAAGAATTAATGTATTATTTTGATGAATTTGAGGAAGTACGACATCGTTGTCGTTTTTCTACTTGTACTCATAGACATGAACCTGATTGTGCAGTTATTGAAGCTGTTGAAAACGGAATCATTTCAGAGCGTAGATATGCCTCGTATGTAATTTTATTTGAAGAAATCGAACAAAAAAGTTAAGTTGTAGTTAAATTTTTCTTTTCTGTTTACTTTTAAAACTCAATATGGAAACAAAACCTGCTGTATTATGTATCGTTGGAGCTTTATTTGGAAGACCGTTTTTTGTTGAAGCAAAAAGACTTGGTTGGCGTGTAGATTTGCTTACAGAAGAACGGTATTTGAAAGAAGAATGGAATAGAGATTATATTGACAATGTTTATGCTGTTCCAGACTTATACGATGAAAAAGTTGTTCGTAATGTGGTTTGTTTTTTAAGTAGAGAAACTAAATACGATAAAATTGTTGGTTTAGGGGAATTCGATATTGAAGTTGCTGCAGATTTACGTGAACATACCAGAACTGCTGGCATGGGCGACACAACTGCTCGATATTTCCGTGATAAATTAGCAATGAGAGAAAAAGCACTTCAAGAAGGGTTACCAGTACCAGAATTTACTCGCATCATTAATAATGCTGAGATTAAAAAGTATATGGATTCTGTTGAACCAACGTGGATTTTCAAACCACGTATGGGAGCTTCTTCTGCTAAAATTCAAAAGTTTAATTACCAAGAAGAAGTTTGGAGTAAAATAGAAGAATTAGGTGACAAGCGAACAGCGTATCTATTGGAAAAGTATATTCCAGGAGATGTTTATCATGTTGATTCATTAGTCTACGATTACAAACCAGTCTTTGATTCGGTATCTAAATATGGAGCGACGATGTTGGACATTAATACCAATGGTGGTGTTTTTACATCCTTCAACATTGACAAAAAATCAGATGATTATAAAAAACTTTCAAAGCTTAATGCAAAGTTAACCAAAGCATTTGGGTTAAAATCTGGTACCATGCATAACGAATATATTAAAAGTCATGCTACTGGTGAATTTTACTTTTTAGAATGTTCTGCTCGTATTGGAGGAGCTAGAATTCCGGATATTGTTTGGCATAACACTGGTTTATGTTTATGGCATGAATGGGCTAAAATTGAATTACTTCCACCAGGGACTTATAAAGTTCCAGACTTCAACAAATTTTCTTACGGTGGGGGAATATTTACTATGTCAAACATAGATTTTCCAGATATGAGCACTTATACAGATCCAGAAATTAAATGGGTACAGAAAAAGAAAAATTTTGCAGGTTTGATTATTAGTGCCGAATCTTCTCAGCGTGTACAGGAATTATTACAAACCTATCATCATCGTTTTGCGAATGATTTTATGACACATATACCACAGAAACCATAATTTAAGGGAAAATTTTTATCCTCACTTCATTTAGGTTATGGCTTCGGAACATTCTAATTCATTAGTTTCTCTTCATTCCAAACTTGACTCTTTGATTCAAGCGATTGAAGCTAATGATGATTTTACTGTTCGAATTGAAGAACTTCAAGAACATTTCGTATTTGAAATTGAAGATTCTGATATACTTTTGTCGTTGAAAAAACATTTCCTCTTAGGTCATATTTGTCTTCAAAAGAATCAACCACAATTAGGAATTTCACATTTTCAACAAAGCCTTCGATTTCAAGATGAGTTGTCGTATGATATTCTAAAAGTTTTTACTCTGACTTCATTATTCGAATGTTTTCGACTTACCCAATCCAAAATTCATTCATTTGAATATGCCTGTTTACTTGAAAATGAGGTAAAACTGCCGTTACGTATTCGCAAATATATACTCGAATCTATTTATGAGGGATATTTGTATGCAGGTTTTATTCAAAAAGCAGTTGATACATTAAAAATTTTACTTGGTGAAAAGCTTACTCTCATCGAAAGAATTATTGCAACAATCAATACTCTCCGATTGCAATTTTCCATAGATAATACTTTGAATTCACCAATAAATTCATTTGAACAATTAGAAGATTTTTTAAAAGAATCTTCCTATAACATAGAAGCATCAGCTTTGTATTTGTTACTACTTTTCGATTTAAAAGAATATAATCGCTTATACTTAATTGCTGGTGTAATTAATGAATTTTATACGAATAAACAACTAGCTTTTGGTAGCTTTTGGTATTATGAACTTGTTGGAGCAGTGAAAAGTTCTGACAAAAAAATTTTTAATGAAGAACGAAATAGAATTGTTCAACAATGTATTCAAAACAAACAGTATTTGTTTGCTATATTGGTTAATGTCTTTTTTGTTACAGAATCGGACAATACCGCTGAAAATTCTTTCGAAATTCTAGAGTCTTCTGTTAAACTCTTTGATGAATCTATTCCAACAACAGTTCAAGTTGATGTTTTAGAACGATTAGTGGAATGTTGTGAAAATAAAAAAGAATGGAAAAAAGGACTCTTCTATTTTGAATTATATCACAATGCGTTACAAACAATTGCGAACGAAAACAATGCAAAAACAATTGAGTCAATTCAGTTAAAGCAGTTCATTTTTTCTTTGAATAAACATCAAAACAAACATCCACAATCAGTTTCTTCCGATATTTTACAACGCAGAAATCAACTACGTCATCAGCAACAAAGCGACTTTGAACTGTTTCTACACTCTATCAAAAAGTATGTTCAAAGTGGAATGAATACTCCATTAGAAATGATTATGAAACTTCCAGTAAAGCGGTATTCTGCCATCCTATCTGAAAGTGTCATTGCTACAACTCGCTCGATGATAACAACTGTAGAAACTGTAATAGAATTACACTCTTTAGAAGTTGGTACTTATAGTGGAATCTTCGAAACAATTCCTCTGATTACTATGTTTGAAAAATTACAAACACAATTACAATTACTAACTTCGCGATATGAGTGTTCCATAGAAATATACTTAGATCGACGAATACAATGGTATGGAGACGTACATCTTCTGACGAAAACGTTTTTCCATATTATTCAAAATGCTTGTAAATTTTCACTAAAGAATAGTACTATAGTTTTAAAAGCTTCTATAACTACTAATGAGATGATAGTAACGATTACTGACTCAGGAGTTGGAGTTATAGAAGAACATATCCCATTAGTATTCTTGAAATATTTCGAATATGACCCATTATCTTCTAATTCCCAATCTGCAGGTTTAGGTTTGCCTTACTGTAAAAAAGCAATTTCTTCTATGAACGGTACCATCCAACTACATTCAAAAGTAGATGTTGGTACAGAAGTTACAGTAACACTTCCAATTACTTCTTCTATTGCAATACCTTCACCCATTATACCTTCGTATACATTTGTACCAACAGCTTCGCCATTATCAGAACAAGATCGTAGATTACTGTCTAACCTAACAGGAACAATAGCTAATTCAAATAGTTTGCTTGAAATTATTTCTATAGTAGATGATGTTCCAGTAAGTAAAGAAGTAAACGATTGGAAGCGACGATTGTATGTTTCATTACTCTATGGCGAAGAAGAAAAAGTTCATGCAATGATGAGCCATATTCATTGACATCCATACTGTCGACATTCCCTCGCAAAAAATTTCGTATATTTGTTAAAAAGAAAGAAATAATATGCCATTACTTTTAGAAGGTGTTTTCCACACCGCACAAAATTTTAAGGTCGGAATTGTAGTGTCGAGATGGAACGAATTTATAACCAATCAATTACTCGACGGAGCTATTGACACTCTTTCTCGTCATGGAATAGCAGATGATAATATTACCGTTGCATATTGTCCAGGTGCGTATGAATTGCCCTTCATTGCACGTGAATTAGCACTTACAAATACTGTTGATGTTGTTATATGTTTAGGCTGTGTTATTCGTGGTGCAACAACCCATTATGATTACGTAGCTAATCAAGCCGCTTCTGGCATTGCCTCTGTAGCAATTGAAACAAGAGTGCCCGTAATTTTTGGTGTCGTAACAACAGAAACTATTGAACAAGCTATTGAACGTTCAGGCACAAAAGCTGGAAATAAAGGTTCTGAAGCTGCAAAAACTGCTATAGAAGTTACATCCTTAGTTTCCACAATACGAGCATTACAATCGTAATTATATCTTTAAATCTACCTGTATGAAGAAATTGCTTTCTTTGTCGATGATTGTCAGAGACGAAGAAAAACGTCTTCCAACTTGTTTGAAATCTGTCGAAGGTATTGTTGATGAGATTGTGATAGTAGATACTGGATCGATTGATAAAACAGTAGCAATTGCGAAATCGTTTGGTGCAAGCGTCTATACGTTTCCTTGGATTGATGATTTTGCAGCAGCAAGGAATGAATCCTTAAAACATTGTAATGGCGAGTGGATTTTGTATTTAGATGCTGATGAAAGCATTGATCCTAATGCAAAGGAATCATTTCGTACTCTACTTGCTTCTCAGGAAGATTCTGTTGGTGGGATTGTTTGTACAATAGTTAGTAAACATCGACATAGCAATTCGACAGGAACCGAAACTCATAAAGGTGGATATCCACGAATATTCAAAAATCTTGGATATCCTATGATTCAGTTTAGTGGTCGTGTCCATGAACAAATCACACCAGCAATATTTCGTGCTGGTAAAACATTAGTTCATTCCACTATAGAGATTACACATAGTGGTTATGATCAATCAAACGAAGTGATGCAACAGAAAATCACAAGAAATTATACTCTTTTGTTGCAACATGTTCGTGAAGAACCTAATAATGCCTACGCTTGGTTTCAATTGGGTCAAACCTTAGCACAAATGAATCTATGGAAAGAAGCAGAAGATGCACTTCGATTTTCTCTTTCTTTAGGAACACTTTCTTCCTCTGTAGCAGCATCTGCTAATGCAGCAATGTCGCAAATTTGTGGTAACAGTAAACGCTTTGAAGATGCTTTACAATTTGCAAATACATCCTTGTTACATGCACCAAATCAAGTATATGCAAAACATCTTAAAGCTTACTCACTATTACATTTACAACGTTTGAATGAATCGGAAGCTCTTTTTGAAGAGATACTTTCAATTCTTCAGCAAAAAAATTCGTCAGTACCGATGACTGGTTTTGATATTGAACTACCAATTCAAGCAGTTTTTGATGGACTTACTGCCGTAAAACAACGAAAATCAACATTATCGAATTGATACAACAATGATTACTATAACTTTTCCCGATTCTACTCAAAAAACTTTTGAACATGGTATATCCGGTTATGAAATTGCATCGAGCATTTCAGAAGGATTGGCTCGAAACGCAATTGGAATTTTTGTAAATAATAATCCATATGACCTTTCTCGTCCAATCACAACCGATGCTACGATTCGGATTGTCACCTTTAATGATACTGAGGGAAAAGAGATTTATTGGCACTCATCTGCTCACTTATTAGCTGAAGCCTTAGAATCACTCTATACAGGCATAAAATTCGGTATTGGTCCACCCATTGAGCAAGGATTCTACTATGATGTAGATTTACCCGAAGGTGTAAAAATCACAACAGATGATATTGAGAAAATAGAACAACGAATGAAGGAATTAGTGAAAGCAAATTCTCCTTTTGTTCGTAAGGAAGTTTCATGGGATGAGGCAGTTGCCTATTTCACTCAAAAAGGTGATGAGTATAAATTAGAATTACTTGATGGTTTAAAAGAATCTGAAATTACTTTTTATACTCAAGGTAATTTTACTGATTTGTGCCGTGGAACACATGTTCCTTCCACTGGAATAATAAAGTTTCCAAAAATACTTTCCATCGCTGGTGCCTATTGGCGTGGTGATGTAAGTAGAAAACAACTCACTCGGATTTATGGTATATCTTTTCCAAAAAAAGATATGTTGGATGAGTTTATCCGCCTCAAAGAAGAAGCTGAAAAGCGAGACCATAGGAAATTGGGCAGGGATTTGGAATTGTATTTGATTACTCCCATTGTAGGAGGAGGTTTACCAATTTGGTTGCCAAATGGTACTGTCTTACGTCGTACATTAGAAGGTTTTTTACGTCAAGAACAAATCAAACGTGGATATCAAGAAGTAATTACTCCTCACATTGGTAACTTAGAATTGTACAAAACTTCAGGACATTATCCGTATTATGCAGATTCTCAATTCGACCCAATTACCGTCGAAGATGAACAGTATATGCTCAAGCCAATGAACTGCCCACATCACCATATGGTTTATTCTTCGAAACCTCGTAGTTATAAAGATTTGCCTGTTCGTTTGGCAGAATTTGGTACTGTATACCGTTATGAACAATCTGGAGAGCTCAATGGCCTCTCTCGAGTTCGAGGCTTTACTCAAGATGATGCTCATATTTACTGTACACACAGTCAATTAAAAGAAGAACTAAAGAATACTGTGTTGCTAACACAATTTGTATTTGAAACATTTGGAATGGAAGTTTCAACTCGATTATCGTTCCGCGATGATAACGCTTCAAAATATGGTGGTGATATAGAATTGTGGGAGTTATCGCAACGAGAAATCAAAGAAGTTGCTGATGAAATGAACTTAAATTATTTCATAGGTGAAGGTGAAGCTTCCTTCTATGGACCCAAAATTGACTTTATCGTCAAAGATGCTATTGGACGAAAGTGGCAATTAGGGACTGTACAAGTAGATTATGTAATGCCTGAGAGATTCCAGTTAGAATATCAAGGAGAAGATAATGCTAAGCATAGACCTGTTATAATCCATAGAGCACCATTTGGATCGATGGAACGATTTATATCAATTCTCATTGAACATTATGTAGGAAACTTCCCATTCTGGATAGCACCAGTTCAAATTTCGGTTTTACCAATTGGTCAAGTGCAGTATGAATATGCCGAAGCGTTTACTAAAGAGTTATTTGACTTGGGTTATAGAGTTCAATGCGACACTCGTGCAGAAAAAGTAAATCGTAAAATTGCAGAAAGTGAACAAAAGAAAATTCCATTTTCCTTAGTCATTGGTGCAAGAGAAGTAGAAACAAATACTTTTAGTCTTAGAGCTCACGGAGAAGGTGATAAGGGAACCATCTCAAAACAGGAACTTTTGGCAATGTTTCAAGAACTTTTAATACAACGAAAATAATTTTTTTGTAGATTCAAAAAAAAGTTGTATTTTTGTACTCTTATCAAATTATTTGATAGAAAACGGGATCGTAGTTCAGTTTGGTTAGAATGCCTGCCTGTCACGCAGGAGGTCGCGAGTTCGAGCCTCGTCGGTCCCGCCAAACAAAAAAACCACTCATTGAGTGGTTTTTTTGTTTCAACACTTTACCCTGAAACAACTCAATTTTCTTTCTAAAACTATTTCATTTTGTATTACCAATAAATTGGCTTATATTAGCCATTGTTCGTGCAGTTATACCACTGTATTTTCAATGTAAATTTATTATGCTTGTTTGTATTTCTGATGTACATTTTGGCATTGGCTCAAAAGAGAATATTCTTGTTAGAGAGAAATTATTTTTAGAGCTTTTGAAGCAGTTACATCATAAAAATGCAACGCTCTATATCGTTGGTGACCTTTTCGACTATTGGTTTGAATATAAGACTGTACTTCCTAAGGAATTTTACAAAGTACTGACTGCTCTTAAAACTGCTCGAGAAAACGGTGTTGAAATACATTATATCATTGGCAACCACGATTTTGGTCATCAACATTTTTTCGAAAATGAACTAAAAATTCCTCTCTATTGGGATGATGTGGAAGCTACTTTTTTTGGAAAACGGTTTCTTTTCTCACACGGTGACGGCAAAGCCTATAATGATACTGGGTATTTGATATTGAAAAAAATATTGAGAAATAGATTCTTGAAAAAACTTTACCAATATGTACATCCTGATTTTGGAATTTGGCTTGCAAAAAAAAGCTCTCACAAATCTCGAACATATACCGATAAGAAAGAGTATACTTCTCAATCGCATCATTCCGAAAAAAATGGTTTGGAAGATTTCGCAAAAACTGCAATTGAATCTGGAGTGAATTTTGTGATTATGGGGCATATACATTCTAAAAAAGTTCTTCAGCACCTTGATGGGTTTTACTACAATCTTGGAGAGTGGTTTAGCGAGCCACATTGTGCTGTTTTTACTGAACATTCTCATTCCTTGTTATCAGTTTCTTCTTTTATAAAATCTATAAAAGAATCCACTACTTTATCTATCAATGGGGACAACACCGATGGCTAAGCAACCGTATGTAATTGTCGTTTTAGAAGATGATCCGTTAGTCAATTCGACGGTAAAAAGTGTATTAGAAGAATCCTACGCTGAGGTTCATGTTTTTAGTGATGCTAAAGAAGCTATTGAAACTATCGATGATCTTCGACCTGATTTACTTCTTCTCGACATTTTTTTAGGTCATTACAACGGTTTGGAGATTTTACAAGAATTACGAGATAGCGGACATCAAGTTCCTGTCATTATGATGACAGCTTTTTCAGATGTTCGAATGGCAGTTCGCGCTATGAGACTTGGTGCTGAAGATTTTATAGTCAAGCCATTAGATTTAGAACAATTAGAACTCACTGTTGAACGTGCCTTAGAAAAATATGAGTTAAAACGACAAGTTGACGTTCTTTCTGAACGGTTAGAAACAGAACAACCTGATGAAGTTATTGGAATTTCTGATGGCATTAAAGCCGCCTTAGAAGTTTCTCGTATTGTTGCGAATGCTGATACAACTGCATTAATACTTGGCGAGACTGGGACTGGTAAAGAATTATTTGCTCGATATATTCATAAAAATTCTCAACGTTCCAAAGGGCCTTTTATCACCATTAACTGTGGTGCAATTCCCAAAGAACTTGCTGAAAACGAATTGTTTGGTTATGAAAAAGGTGCCTTCACTGGTGCAACCGAAAAAGTAAAACAAGGTCGATTTGAACAAGCTCACCGTGGTACAATTCTTTTAGATGAGGTTGGAGAATTGGGTTTAGACTTGCAAGTCAAATTGTTGCGAGTATTACAAGAACGAAAATACTACCGTTTGGGTGGTATGAAAGAAATTAGCGTTGATGTACGTGTTATTGCTGCTACTAATCAGAATTTAGAAAGATTAGTTGAGGAAGGAAAATTTCGTGAAGACTTGTACTATCGTTTGAATGTTGCCACCATTGATTTACCGTCATTACGCAACCGAACTGATGATATTATTCCAATTGCAACTTCATTTATCAAAGAATTCAATACAAAATTTTCTAAATCTATTTCTGGATTTACTCCTGAAGCAGTACATATCCTTCAAAGTTACTATTGGAAGGGAAATATCCGTGAATTACGGAATGTTATTGAACGTGTGATGCTCTTAGAATCTCATTCTGTTATCAGCAAAGAATCTTTAGCTTTTTTAAAGCCTAATTCTACATCAACATCATTACAAACCCAATTACAAAAACAAAAACCTATTGAGTTAGATCCAGGGGAACATCTACTTCATGTTTCAAAAGTAGGTGCTTTGTGGAATAATGTTGTGAAAGATCTTATACTTCAAACTCTCAAAATAACTGAAGGAAACCAAATTCAAGCAGCAAAAGTTCTCAATATCTCCCGAGCAAAACTTCGGTATAGAATAGAACAATTGAATATAAAAGTAACCAATAATTTTACAGCTACAGAAGAATAGTATTTCCTATGTATCAAGTTCAACAACAAATTGGGAATATTTCCTTATTTTCAAAGAATGCAATTCAAGAGTATTTCTTGTTGTATCCTCTGACAAATGAAGAATCTCATTTTGAAAAGATAGTCAATGATAATAATGTCATTCAAGAAATACAAGGCAATACGACCGTTGATGAAACAATTAAAAAATCTCAACTGTTTGTTACTGGAAATTTAGTATGTAATGGATCAATTGAAAAAACTACAATTCTTTGTTTGGGTGACGTAACTATTAATGGAACCGTAAATGAATGTACCTTGTTTGTTAGAGGAAATGTCCAGTGTATTTCTCTTTCAAATTCTGTAGTTGTAAACGAACAAGATGTTATAATTAAAAATGAGGTAAGAACCTCAGAAATTACTTCTGGTGGAAATTTTGATGGACTTCGAGCTGTAATTCAAGGCTCTAAAGTTGTTGTTTGTGAAAATATTATTGTCGAAAAAGTTTCAAAGCCTACAGAGTTTACACAAACATCACTTATTGCTGGTGATAAACGTCTCTTACGAGAGAAAATCGTACAACAAAAAACGAAACTAACCGACTTTGAGCAAAAAATAGCTTCTACCAAACAAGCTATTGAACACATAGTCAAACGAATGATTCAGTTGAATAAATTGACAATGAAATTTCCACTTCTTGATGAATTAAAATTGACCTTACGTCAATTAGAAGAAAAAGTGGAAAAACAAAAAGAACTTGTTGCTTCATTGATTGAACTAAACAATCTTCCAAGAATGGAAAATTTTATTCAGATAAATTCTTCTTTTTCTGACGGAATTTTTATAGAAATAAGCGGAACAAAATTTATTTCTAAAGCATCAGAAAATGGTGTTCGATTTAAAACAGATGGTGAGACTGTATATTCCTTACCAATTAAACAATTACTATAAAATTTTGAGAGGCTTTTATGGCTATATATATTACTTCCGATTGTATAAGTTGTGGTGCTTGTGAACCAGAATGTCCAAATACTGCAATTTACGAACCAAGTGCTGTTTGGAAATTAGCTGGCGTTGAATATTCTGATTCAACATCTCCAGGTGGTTTTAATCGTGAATTTTTCTCTGACGAATTGTACTACATTGTACCTGATAAATGTACGGAATGTAAAGGATTCCACGATGAACCTCAATGTGCTGCCGTTTGTCCAGTAGATTGTTGCTTACCAGATCCTGAAAATGTTGAAGAAGAATCTTCTTTGTTAGAAAAAGTTGAATATCTTAATACGATTGACACAAATAGATTACGATAAGTTTTTCTCAATTTTTCCTTTACACCAATGAAAAAAATATATTTACTTTTAACTGTATTCCTTTATTTTGGAATAACCATTTCCTTATATGCTCAAGCAGAACGATACACTGCTCAAACAGTTCTTGATTACGTTACTGGTCACTCCAAAAATGGTTCTCCAGATACTAAGTTAACTGCAGTAATTACCATTAATGGCTCTATTCCAACTCCCTTAGGAAATATCAATTTGAATTTCACTTATGCTGATGGAAAAAATTTAATTTGGCTGTATTTGTTTTATTCTGAATCTCAGCAAAAACACTATCTTTACGGTGTTTCTAGAGTAAATGTCCTAGGGAATGCAGTGAATACTGCTTTTGATATAGACCCATCACTGATTAATCTTGAAGTTGATGCATTACCAAACCAAGAAATAACAGCTCCAATTTTTGGTTCTGAATTAATCGAGAATCGGTTAAAAACTAATTCAACATATAATTCTTTTAAACAAGACTATCCAGATTCTCAACCAAATTTTGTTTATCTAACAAGGATTAACATAGATCAACTTTCTGAATTTCCTATGCTCAATGTTGATGACCCTTATTGGTCTGTTCAATATGTTGACTCTGAAGATCCTAATTACTCAATGGTCTGCTTTGTAAACACCAAAAACGAAGAAGTTGTTTGTATTAGATTAAAAGATATTACTTCCGTTTCTGAATCTAAAAAATCTACTGAGCAATTGAGCGTTGTACCGAATCCACCTTCTAACTCTATTGCACAGATTCAATTCAAACAACCTATAACTGGTGGAACTCTTAGACTATATAACACATTGGGAATAGTAGTAAAAGATCTTACTCCACTTGTTCAAAATTCAACTGGTTCAATTCCATTTTCAACTCTTGGATTATCTTCTGGTATGTATCTAATCCAATATCAAAATGGTTCCGAATCATTAACAACCACATTTGTAATTCAATAAATCAATGTCAACAAATAGAATGTATACAACCTTACGTAAAACTGACCCAGAACTCTATTCTGCAGTAGCCAAAGAGTGGCATCGTCAACAGGATAAAATTGAACTCATAGCTTCTGAAAACTTTACATCTATTTCGGTGATGGAAGCACAAGGTTCTGTTCTCACCAATAAATATGCAGAAGGATATCCAGGAAAACGATATTACGGCGGTTGTGAATATGTTGATATCGCTGAAAATCTTGCTATCGACAGACTAAAAAAACTCTTTGGAGTTGAATATGCGAATGTTCAACCGCATAGTGGTTCTTCGGCAAATATGGCGGTATATTATACATACTTAAAATTTGGTGATACCGTTTTAGGTATGGACTTATCCCATGGTGGACATTTAACTCACGGATCTCCTAACAATTTTTCTGGAAAGTTCTACAACTTTGTTGCCTATGGAGTAGACAAAGAAACAGGTCTAATAGACTATAATGTAGTTGAAGAAATGGCTATGAAACACAAGCCGAAGATGATAACAGTTGGTGCTTCTGCTTATTCCCGAAATATCAATTACAAAGCTTTTGGTGAAATAGCGAAAAAAGTTGGTGCATTTTTGATGGCTGACATTGCTCATCCTGCAGGTTTGATTGCAAAAGGTCGTTTAGATTCACCTGTTGACCATTGTGATATCATTACATCTACTACACATAAAACATTGCGTGGACCTCGTGGTGGACTTATTGTTATGGGCAAAAATTACGAAAATCCTTTTGGATTAGTTGCTCCAAAATCTGGACGAACTAAGTTAATGGGAGAACTTTTAGATTCTATGGTTATGCCTGGGATTCAAGGTGGACCCTTAATGCATGTTATTGCAGCAAAAGCAGTTGCTTTCGGTGAAGCACTCACTGATTCTTACAACAACTATACTATTCAAGTCGTGAAAAACGCAAAAGCATTATCAAATGCTTTACAGTCGCTTGGGTATGAGATTGTTAGTGGTGGTACTGATAATCATTTAATGTTAGTAGATTTACGCAATAAAAACATTACTGGAAAAGCAGCAGAGATTGCCTTAGATACTTCAGGTATAACTTGTAACCGCAATGGTGTTCCATTCGATACGCAAAACGCTCTTATCACTTCTGGAGTCAGACTTGGTACAGCGGCTATGACATCTCGAGGAATGGAAGAGACTGATATGAAACAGATTGCAGATTATATTCATACAGTATTACAAAATATAGGCAATGAAGACATCTATAATTCTGTCAAAAAAGAGGTTAAAGCCTTTTGTTCAGAATTTCCTTTGTACCCAGAGGTAGAACTGTTAATTGAACATTAATCAATATATTGTTAAAAAACAAAAGACCAACTGAATATTCGGTTGGTCTTTTTTTTTCACATGAAGTTAATATTTTATAAATTGCCCAATCATTTGATTTTCTTCTGATAGTATGAAGTAAATACCCTTTGGAAAATGTGAAATCTCTATACTGCTCGTTGAACTTATTTCACCTTCCCACACAACTTCAGAATTAACGGAATAAATTTTACTTTTTCCGTTTTTATACGTTCCTAATAATCTAACTGAATAGTTTGCTGGATTGGGATATACAGTTAGCTTATTTGATTCTTGGATGAACTCAAAAATACTAGTATTAATTTTTTGAGAGTATGCACCAATAGATCGACCTATTCCACTTTCAAATGCTATTCCATTTATTCCATGAGTTGGTTTTGCAACTCCAACGCCACTAAAATTAACAGAATTTTCTAATAAAGGTAATCCATTGGTATCTTGTATTTGTGGATCAATAAGTAGTCTTCCTAATTCATTTGTTGGCGTATTTGGTATCCATTTTGTATTCTCTTGATTGTACCAAGCATTATGTGAAATATTGAAGGAACTAGGATTAGTATTAGGACCTATATTAAATGCTGGTTGAGTAGTAGTGGGCAAAACAATCAAATTATTTTTGATAGTATTATTTGCACAAGTACTAAATCGAGCATCTGATGTTTCTTGTAGTATTCTGAAAGCCCAACTTTTCGGATTCAAGATTGTATTGTTTATAGCTTGACATTCAATTGCTGTGGCAAAAGAAATGGGTGCTTTGCAACCACGAAATATATTTGCATAAATATAAATATGTTTTGCTTCATAGGTTGCATCAATTGGTCTAAAAAATGGATAACCCGTATTTCCTCCAGCATTAATAGTTCTATCTGTTGTATTGATGAAAACATTATGTTGAATGGTAATGTTATGACTTCCACCTTTGGTCTGAATAGCGTATGCACCAGTCTTATCAAAGTAATTTTTTTCAATTTTACCATCATGACAGCCTACTAAATCAATTCCTATTCCACTTACTGGACCATTGAGAAACACACAATTTACTATTAAAAAAGAGTCAACGCCTGCCATTTTAATCATATTACTACCAGCAGGTGCATTCATAGATAACCAAGTACAATTTTCTATAACAATGTTATGGGAAGGTGTTTCATAACTTCCACCATCATCAATACTTATAGAATTCCCGGTTTGATCTTCAAAAAATAGCCCAACAATTCGAATATATGCTACATCAACCATATAAAAGGCAGCCCCACCACCTTTGAAAACAACTTTTTGATTTGGGGCTGATACAATTGTTATCCAATCTTTTGGAGTTCCTTGTAAGTTTTCACGATACGAATTACCGGAGTAAGTACCCTCAAACATAAGAATCGTATCACCTGCGATTGCAGCTAATATTGCAGGTTGAAACGTTTGATACTGTTTTCCTACTCCTACTTCGATAACTTTTCCATAAACACTTATAGGTAGTATAAGCATTGTGAATAAACATAGTATTCTTGAAATTTTCATATTGAGATTTTTACTAGTAATGAGAATGATAATGTTTTAAAACTATTCTTCAAATAGTGAGTAATTAAATAACACTTCAAAATGTTTTTGGTTACTTGTTTCAAAGTATTAGTAGTTTTTAAAGAATTTTTAGAGAGAAAGTAAAATATACTGTATATTTAATTCAGAAAATTCATATCTTTGCTTTATAATTCAGTTAATATATCAAATCTGATTAACTTCCTATTTACGACTATGCACATTCGTTTACACGTTTTCATTGTTGCTTTATTCATTCTATTGGTCTCCTTAGTAGAAACTGCAACCTCTCAAACAGTCCCTCGTTCAACTCGAGGTAGAGAATTTTGGGTATCATTTCCAGATAATCAAAGCCCCGGGAATGACCAAACTAATTGTAATATCTATATTTTTGGGAAAAGACCTACTTCAGGAACCATAAAATATGCTGGTCAACCTCCAATCAACTTTAGATTAAATGACACAAACAACTACTTTTTTAGTGAAACATTATTGTTTCCACAAGAAGTAACTTTATCTGAGATAATAGAAACTAAAGGCGTCATAGTTGAAGCTGACGATAGCATTAATGTGTATGCTACATCATTAGCAGATACTAATGGATTAGATGCAAGCATTGTGTACCCATTTTCTGCTTTAGCTCGTGATTATTATGTCATCGCTAGAAATGAAGGTGCTGGACAAACACAATTTTTAATTGTTTCACCGCGAGACTCTACACGGATAGAAATCACTCCAACAGCTACTACTGAAGGTGGTAAACTTCCTAACATACCATTTAATGTTACCTTACAACGTGGACAAACCTATATGGTTCGTAGTACTGGAGATTTAACAGGAAGTCGTGTACGTTCAATTGGAACTGCATTTTGTCATCCAATAGCACTTTTTACCAGCTCTCCTCAAACAACCGTTGGAAATTGTGCACCAGCAAATTACTTATTTGAGCAAATACCACCTGATGCAGTATTAGGTACTGGTTATGTTATTCCAAAATATCCAAATACTTCTGGCTCTATTATTCGAGCAATGGCGATTTTCCCTGGTACTCAAATTAGATTAGATGGTGCTAATCAAGGTGTACCTATCAATACTGGTCAGTTTCGAGAAATGGCTGTCGATTCTTTTGTCTATGTGAATGCAAACAAACCGTTTTTATTAGCTCATTTTACACGTGGAGGCTCTTGCACTCCTACAACTCCTTCTGTACCAACAATGACCATTCTTCCAGCTGTTAACCAATTACAGCGTGAAGCAAGCATCTATCCTCCAGTTGGAAATTTATTCCAAGTTACTGATTCTTCTACTCTTAACATTGTTGTTCGATATGATGAAAGAGGAGTAACAAGAATCAACAATCAACCTGTAAATATTGCTGCTTGGAGAATTCTTCCTGGGAATCCGCTTTTTGCAACCTTTCAAAGGAAGGTTGCTGCTGACGAACGAATACGTATTTTCCATGATATGAGTGGCTTTTCGGCATCTATTCATGGCTCTGTTAATACTCAAGGGTTTGCTATGTCTGCAGGTGGTAACTTCTCTCAAACCATCGTTGGTGGTTTAGATACTTCTGGTATATTTGGAGAAACAACGTTTTGTCGTGGTCAAGTTGCTAACTTTCAAGCCACTGCTGATACTTCAGCAGGTTCATTCCGTTGGGAATTTGGTGATGGCCAAATAGATACTGGAAGAACAGTAACACATGTGTATCAAAATTCTGGAAACTATTTTTTACGTTTGATTATTTTTAGGGGTGCTTTCTGTTCGTTTGATACAACTAGAAGACTCATAACTGTTAGAGCAAATCCAGCAATCAAAGCTGGAGCTCGACCCACATTAACACTTTGCAAAGGACAAACTGCACAACTTGGTTTGCCTGAACTTCCAGGTATTTCTTACCGATGGTCACCAGCGATTGGGCTTTCTGATACGACTGTTGGTCAACCGACAGTAACAGCAACCCTTGATTCAGTGAAGTATTTTGTTCGTGGATACGATTCGTTCGGTTGTGAAACTCGAGATTCGATTGTTGTAATATTATATGACCAACCCATCGCAAATGCGGGACCTGATACGGTGTCGTGTGGTGGGAATGGGGTACAAATTGGGCGACAAACGACTGGTGGAACACCGAATTACAGCTTTTTGTGGACACCTGCTACTGGACTATCCAATGACAAAATCGAAAGACCTATTGCTGCACCAACCGCGAATACAACCTATATTCTTCGTGTGACCGATGTGAATGGATGTATGGGATATGATACGGTCAATATTCAAGCATTACCTGCTCCAACTATTACACTTGGTACTGCACCAACAATTTGCGAAGGTGATTCTGTACAACTTTCAGCTACTGGTGCTAACCAGTTTCGTTGGGTGAATGCACGACATATTTCTGACACCACCATCGGAAATCCAACTGTCTATCCAACGGTTACTACTACGTATTATGTGGCTGGTCTCTTCCCAACTGGATGTGTGGCATTTGATTCGGTACTCGTAACGGTAACGCCGAAACCACGCTTGCCAATCGCATTCCAAACAACTGCGTGCCCAAATGCAACAAAAACCTACACCGTCAATCAAATTCCAAATACAACCTATCTGTGGGAAATTGTTGGTGGAAATCTCACTTCTGGACAAGGTACTAATGAAGCAACCGTTGTTTGGGGTGCTGGACCTACTGGTTCGGTTAAATTGACAACTACAGTTACGGTAGGTTCGTGCAAATTTGATACTACTGTCAACATCACGATTTCAAGTAGCATCAAACCAACAATTACCGAAAGTAAAAAGAATACAATTGTTCCTTCTCTCGGAACCGTCCGCATTTGCCCGAAAGAATCGGTAACGCTGGACGTAGGTGTTGGCTATACCGAAATCACATGGACAAATGGTAGTACTTCTCGCCAAACAACCGTCAGTTCGGAAGGTTGGATTGGCGTACAAGTCAAAGATGCAACAGGCTGTAGCGGTGGCGATTCGGTTTACGTAGAAATCGTACCTCCACCAACAGTTTTTGCTGGAAACGACCGCGTTCTATGTGGTGCCGACACCGCAGTGATGAGAGGGAACGTAATTGGCTCAAATAATTATACTTACCAATGGATACCACCAACGGCAGTTTCAGACCCAACAGCTCAAATCACGAATTTCATTGCTCCGAATACAACCAATTTGATTTTCCAAGCAATTGATACTGTCAATGGTTGCGTAACAAGTGATACTGTTTTGATGACCATATTGACGCTTGCTGGAGACTTTATATCGACCTCAAAAGGCAACAATGTACTTTGCTTTGGTGAGCAAATGACACTTGATGCGGGTGCGTTCGACAGCTATACATGGAGTACGGGCGAAACAACGAGAACGATAAATATAACAACTGGTGGAAACTATTGGGTGGATGCAAAGAGTGGTTCGTGCAGTGCTATCGACACCATTCAAATCATTCAAAACCCACAAATTGTAGTTATACCAACACCAGACATCACTGCATCTCCGGGAGCTACAGTCACACTCGACGCAAATGCGACAGGTGGCACACTTCCATACCAATTCCAATGGACACCGTCCGTTAATTTCATTGACCCAGCAACGGTACAAAGTCCACGAGTAACTGCTAGTGTAGGTAGCCAGACGTACATCGTTACCATCACAGATGACAACGGCTGTGTGGCACGAGATACCATTACGATATTCGTTCCATCAACAGCAACAACCGTAAGGGTTGCAAGACGCGAAGTAAGTGCGACAGCATTCGGTGAACGTTTCCCTATAACAGCAACATTGACACCGAATACACCGATTACTCCAAGTGGATTTACAGCGACAATCACCGTTCCATTTGAACAATTTATTCCAAAATCTGTTAGTAACGGTACAATGACCATGACCCAAACAGCAACGGATTATGTCATCAATATCACCGTACCGATAACAGAACCTGTACAAAATGGAGACGTGATTACTGAACTCATCGGCGACATCTTGTTGGGTCAGCAAGACAGCACGCCAATCGTGCTAAGTAACGCTCAGTGGCAAGGAACCACCTACCCAGTAACCACACAGAACGGTACAATTGTGCTGAACGATGTGTGCTACAGTGGAACGAGACGTTACTTACTTCCAACGACCGTTGGATTCGGTATCTTGTCTGTACAACCAAACCCAGCACAACACAAAGCGACCTTCGAATTTGGCATAATCGAAGCTGGACAAACCACCTTTGAAATCATCGATGTGTTCGGGAATGTCGTACATTCGACCAGTTGGAATCGACAACCAGCAACCCCAAAAGGTGGCTCTGACGACAGCCGTACCACGCACATCGTCGACGTGAGCAATCTGCCTTCAGGCACATACTATGGAGTGTTGAAATCATTCTCGCAACGTGAAGTTAAACCAATAATAATCACCAAGTAAAAAGGAAAACCCATGAAAAAAATTCAATTTCTTATGGCATTTATATTGATAACCTTTTGTACACCCATACTTTATGGACAAACTGGCTCAATATCACTAAATTCACTAACCCAAATTGGTGGATTTGCTTTCGCATCTTCAAACATGCATTCAGCTGATTTCCAAACATTACCAGGAACTTTTGGATGCTCACCTGGATATACTTCTGGTTCAGGATTTGGCTTTTCTATAGGTGGGATTTATCAAATTCCAATCAATAGCACATTTTCTTTACAAATGCGTGGAGCTTTTTCTTCTTTGGGAAGCACTCTCACTAGAGAAGAAAACATCGGTAACTCTCGTGTAAACAACGAAGCAGTTGCTACAATTTCAAAACATTCTTTAGAAAGTTCAATTTCTTCTATTGAGATTCAGCCGATGCTGTATATTCAGCCTTTGAATAATCCTTTGAATGTATCTTTTGGTCTGAATACGGGATTGTTAGTGGGTGCTACATATTCTCAAAAGGAAGAGATTCAGACTCCTTCCAACGCTTTGTATGAAAACAATTTACGACAAAGAAATGTTTCCTCAGGTTCAGTTTCTAATACAACTGCAATTCAATTAGGTGCCTTAGTAGGAGCTGGGTATGATGTTCTTGTAGGAAGAAATATCTTTGTAACTCCAGAAATTCAATACGGTATACAACTAACTAACTTAGTTTCTGACATTAACTGGAAAGCAAATTCTTTACGATTTGGTGTATCAGTACGATATATCTTATTGCCGAAAGAATTAAGTCCAACTCCACTTGAACCGGATGAAAAACGATAAATCGTTGTTACTTTTCAAAAAGCCTCTTCAATTCAGGGGCTTTTTTTTGATATTACCTACATCATTTTTGTTTTAATGAAAGAATAGTTACTCTCTACTTTGAAGTTGCAAAAAATTTACCTAATTTTGTAATTCCGTACTGTAAATTCATTCATAACAGAAAATAATCGTGTCCAAGAAAAAGACTAAGTATTTGTTCATTTCCGGTGGTGTAGTTTCATCAGTTGGTAAAGGAATCGCTTCTGCATCCATTGGTTTATTGCTCAAACAACGTGGTTATTCTGTAACCATTATGAAATTTGATCCCTATATCAACATTGACCCTGGTACTATGAACCCAATGCAACATGGGGAAGTGTATGTTACTGATGATGGAGCTGAAACTGACTTAGATTTAGGACATTACGAACGATTTTTAGATGTGTCGATGTCTAAAAATAATAATGCTACTGCAGGTCAAGTGTATTATGAAGTTATTCAACGTGAACGTAGTGGTGACTACCTTGGGAAAACGGTTCAAGTTATTCCTCATATCACTGATGAAATCAAACGAAGAATGACTATTTTTGATTCACAATTTAATATTGTTATCATTGAGATTGGTGGTACAGCTGGTGATATAGAGTCTCAGCCATTTTTAGAAGCTGCACGACAAATTTGCCGAGAAAAAGGTGAAAAAAACACACTCAATATTCACTTAACCTATGTTCCTTACATTCGTTCCGCAGGAGAAGTAAAAACAAAACCTACACAGCATTCTGTGAAAATACTTATGGAATTTGGACTTCGTCCTGAAATCCTTTTATGTAGAACAGAACAGCCTTTAGAAAAAGAAGTACGCGATAAAATTGCCTTATTCTGTAATGTTGATGAACAATCCGTTATCGATGCTGTTGATGTTCAAACTATCTACGATGTACCGTTACATTATGCAAAAAGAAATTTGGACACTATCATTCTCAAAAAATTGGGTATGCCTGTTCAATCTTTGGATATAACAACATGGTCTAATTTTGTTGACAATATTAAATCACCTAAACAAACTGTACGAATTGGTATAGTTGGCAAATATGTTTCTCATGTAGATTCATATAAATCAATTTCAGAAGCTCTCATTCATGCTGGGGCTATTAATCAAACATTAGTTGAAATTCAATGGATTCAATCCGAAAACATTACTGACAAAAATGTTGAGGCAACTTTAAAAGGTTTAGATGGAGTGTTAGTAGCTCCAGGATTTGGAGATCGTGGTATAGAAGGAAAAATTAAATCCATCAAATATGTTCGAGAAAATGAAATACCGTTTTTTGGTATTTGTCTCGGAATGCAATGTGCGACTATAGAATTTGCACGTAACAAATGTGGATTAAAAGATGCTAACTCAACTGAGTTTAAAAAAGTCAAAAATAATGTTATAGACATTATGGATGAACAACGTACTATTATAGATAAAGGTGGTACAATGAGATTAGGTACTTTTCCTTGTTTAATTGACAAATCTTCTAAATCATTTAAAGCATATCAAAAAGAGTTTATTGCAGAACGTCATCGTCATCGCTATGAATTTAATAATGCTTTTAAACAAGTTATGGAAAAAAATGGTTTGTTGATAGCAGGAACATCTCCCAACAATACATTAGTAGAAATAATAGAAATTCCTACACACCCTTGGTTTGTTGGAGTTCAATTTCATCCTGAATACAAATCAAGAGCAGTGTCTGCTCATCCATTATTTATTGGTTTTGTTGGTGCTGCTTTGAAGCACAAAAACGGAATTGGTGCATAAGATGCAATTAGATGGAATAGTACTTGTTGAACAAAAGACTGATGACTACTTTCCGTTTTCAATTTTGCATCCTCAATGGGAATTACGTACTGGATTATTCCAACAATGGGAACGTATACAACAGCAATTTCCTTCTGTTCCACTTCATTTTTTAGGAAGAACTGATCAGAGATCACTTTTTTTTGAAAAAAACAAACAAGTCTCTAACCAAACTTCTATTAAAGGCACAATCCTTTTCCTTGATGCTCGATTTGTACCTTCAATTGACTTTGCAACTGACATTACAGCCTTACACCAGAATCACTCATTAAATCAAGTTTCTTTAGTAGAAAGAAACTCCAAAAACACTGTCGGAGTTATCCGTCTGTTTGAACAGTCAACACCATTACCTGCTTTTTCAGAAAAACTTTTCGAATTATCTGAAAATCATTTCTCTGTTACAGGTATAACATTTCAATATATTTGGGATGCTATCTATGCAAATAGTGATATTATACAACGAGATACTCTGACACTTGCTCCATCTACTGTTACGCCTCAACATTTATGGCAATTCGGAGTTTTCAGCTATGCCGATGGCAAACCTATACACATCGGCGAGAATGTCCAGCTACATGCAACAGTTGTTTTAGATAGTAGAAATGGACCAATTATCATTGGAAATAATGCCACAATTATGGCTCATACAGTGATTTTTGGACCTGCTGTCATTGGCGAAAATACGATTGTAAATTCGAACACCTCTATAACTGGTGGGTCTACTATTGGACCAAATTGTAGGGTTCGAGGTGAAATTTCTGTATGTATTTTCCAATCGTTTGCCAACAAAGCTCATGATGGGTTTTTAGGACATTCCTTTATAAGTGAATTTGCTAATTTAGGTGCTGGAACGATAACTTCCAATCTTAAAAACACCTATGGAAACATTACCTTTGAATTTCCTAATCTACGTACTATTGAAACAGGGAAGCAGTTTATTGGTTCTATCATCGGCGATCATTCTAAAACTGCTATTGGAACGACGTTAAATTCTGGTACTGTTATTGGAGTAATGAGTACCGTTGCAGTTGCAGGTTTTCCTCCGAAGTTTATAGATAATTTTTCTTGGCTCTTACAAGGAACAAGTGAAAGAGTTTTCTTGTCAAAAGCTCTTTCTGTAATGGAGCATGTTAAATCTCGTCGCAATCAACAAATTTTTGATCAAGAAATCTCAATTCTTACCAAACTGTATAACGACACGAATGCAGTATAATTTCTTAATGCTATGATTGTCGATTCACTTGTTTTACAGTCTTTTCGAAATCATTCTCAAACACGCTTAAAAAACTTGCGTAATGATGTTAATATTTTTGTTGGCAATAATGGTGCTGGTAAAACTAGTATTTTAGAAGCTATTTCACTCTGTGCTTTAAGTAAAAGTTTTTTGGAAGTTCCTGATGCTTCGTTAGTTCAACAAGGTACGAATGTATTTTCCACTACATTGTATTGCAGTACAGATTTACAAACTCCTTATACTGTCTCTATTTCCTATGAACTGGGAGCTCGAAAAAAGATATCTAATTCCTACGCAGATTCTGTATTACCCAAAGACCTTATCGGTATAATTCCTTTGGTGATAATGTCACCAGACTACAAAACTCTCACTGCAGGGACTCCCAGTAGTAAACGTCAATTTCTTGATACTATACTTTCACAATCCTCAAGAATGTATGCTTCAACTTCTTTGACAGTCAAAAAAATATTGAAACATCGAAATGCACTCTTGCAACAAGCTCGTGATGGAATGGGGTTAAATCGAGATATTTTTGAAATTGTAACTGCTGACTTCATCAAACATTCAACGATACTTTGTACTGCCAGACAAAAATTTTTGAAAGAGTTTTTACCGTATATTCAAAAATATTATTCACTCATTGCACAAAATCCAGAAGAGATTAGTTTCGAATACTGTGCCTCTGGATATACTATTGATAGCGAAGTTATTGAGGAAGAATTACGTACTTCGCTCAAACAAATCGAAAAACAGGAACTTCAACGCGGAGTTACTTTATTAGGCCCACAAAAAGAGGATATTGATTTTTTACTGAATGAACGTAATGTAAAAGACTCTGCATCACAAGGGCAACACAAAACACTATATTCGAGTATCAAATTTGCAGAATTTTTGTATCTTGAGACATTATTACAAGAAAAACCACTGTTATTATTTGACGATATTTTTGCAGAAATTGACGATAGTCGTTCTTTCAATATCTTTTCGTTAGTTAATGATTGCAAATGTCAAACCTTTGTTACTTCTACAGATTCGGCAAGAATTCGACAAAGTATTGAGTCAAATGTTTCGTGGGCTATTTTCTCAGTTTCTGACGGTAGTGTACAATTGAACAATGTATAAGGTAACACATATCCAATCAATTCTTGATGAAATTCAAGAATTATCTGGAATCAATTCATACATTAAAGAAAATAAAATAGAATCTGCTTGGTCAGAAGTAGTTGGCCCAATTGTTGCTCAAAGTTCTTCTGTACGTTCTTTCGAAAAAGGTAAATTAATTCTCAATGTTTCTCACCCAGTGTGGAAGACAGAAATTCTTATGAAAAGAAAAGAGTTAATTAATCGTCTTAATGAAAATATCGGTTCGCAGATCGTACAAGAATTAGTAGTTAAATAAATTTATACAGTATAAAAAATCAACAGTAAACCTGTTGAATAACACATAGAGTATGAAATTGATTGGAATTGTTTTTTCTCTTCTATTGCTCATTGGTTTCACGCAAACAAGTGTAGCACAAACTGAAGCTAAGAAAAAACACGATAAACAGAAAAAGAACGATCCAAAAATTGAGATTTTACACGAAGATTGTAATGTCTTTATGGGTACGGACGAAACAAAAGCTATTGGTGAAGTATCAGTTTCCGAAGGCAGAACAATGTTTCAAGTGCGTTCAGTCTTGCGAAAAAACATCGGTGGTGTTCTTAATTGTTATAGAGAAAACAATGGAGAAGAGAAGAAATTGACTGCGAATTTGATGGTCGCTTTCAAAATCAATATGGAGGGGGATGTATACGACATACAAATGCTCTCTTGCTTACTTTCCAGCCCAAATCCGAATATTGAACCGTGCATTATATTACTTCTTGGAAAGATTAAGTTTCCTAAATGTGAATCCAATTACGAAGTCAATGTAATGTTTCCCCTGACCTTAGAACCTCAAACCTAATAATTTGCCTATCGTTGATAGGCTTTTTTTTTACTTCCTTCGTTGACAAATGACATCATCAAGAAAAATAATCACCTGTGATCAAGGTCACATATTCATAAAACATTCAAATTGTGTTACATGCCCTATTTGTGAAACAAACAATTTGCCCGAAGGTGGTTTTTTGTCTTCTCTTGCATCGGTCTCTCGAAATGTAATGCAAAAAAATGGTATTTCCACGTTAGAACAATTATCCAAATTCACAGAAGACGAATTACTCGCAATTCCTGGAATGGGCAATCGCTCTCTTAAAAAACTTCGTGAAGCATTAGCAACTGCCAATCTCTCATTTAAACTATCGTAGTAGAAAATGTCTTTCCAGATTCGTTTCGTGCAAGAATCCGATACAGCTGCTATTGCAGAAATTTACCATCCGTACGTTGAAAACACCAGTATTTCCTTTGAATATGAGGCACCCTCATCGGAGGAAATCTTGCAACGCATTCGTTCAACGACTGCTGATTTTCCATGGATAGTATGTTTGTCTGAAAATGAAGTTATTGGCTATGCGTATGCAATTCCCCACCGTAATAGAACCGCCTATCAATGGGCTGCTGATGTTACAATTTACTTTTCTACAGCTTTCCACCGCAAAGGACTCGCCAAAATTACCTATGAAACGCTGTTTTCAATACTAAAGCTTCAAGGCATTCATACCCTCTTAGCAGGAATCACCATTCCAAATGAAAAAAGCGTCGGTTTCCACTCAGCATTAGGTTTTGAATTACTCGGCACCTACACCAACATCGGTTTCAAATTCGGCAAATGGCACGACACCCAATGGTACCAACGCCAACTCAACGACTACACCACTTCCCCCTCCACACCAAAAAAGTTTCCAGAAATTATCAATACAGAAGAAGTGCAAGAAATTATACAACAAGCGAATCAGACACTAACAAAAAAGTAATGATTCAACAGAATTAGGTATCAAGCTCAATTCCCCTCCATTGGAGGAATGCTATGAATTGGGGGTTAGCTCTTTTTGCACTTTACCTACGATCGATGGGTTTAAATATCGCTCAATAAAGGAAGCCCTTTCAGGGCTTTTTTTGTGATAGTATATTGCTCATTCTTCGTCCTGAAAGGATGCCCTTTTATAGCATGGGGTTTTAACCCTATGATGTTAATAAATTGAATGGACAGGTCTCGACCTGTCCATTCAATTTAATCCCACCCACAAAAAAAATCCCCCTCGTTAGGAGGGGGATGAAGTAATTATCTGTTGAGATTTATGAGGGTTTGTCGGAAGCGTGGGAACGTCTGTCCGGGAAGAGCTGGTGGTGCGTAATCGTTTCGCACGATACCGACTTCATTTGCTACCCAAAAATACGAAACAAAGGTTAATGGGATTGGAGAACCACCCGGCGTTAAAAATGCATTAATTGTAAAGGTTACTGCGATTTTTTTCGTTTTGTAGTCTTTGTTGTAGTAGGTAAGCGTTTCCTCTTTTTCAACTGCTCCGTTCACGTTCACAACTCCTGTGATTGGTGTCGGAACACCAAGTACTGGAAAAGTAACATTAATGGTGTCATTGGTGGAAATCACATACGATTGTCCAATAGGACTTAATGGACGTAGGTACTCCAACCAACGTGGTTTAGAAGGTGGTACCGAATTTTGCGGAATAATATCTCCAAGTAAATCTGCAACACTATTGATATACAAGAAATAATTTCCGTTTTGAGTCGCATAAATAGCAGTGTCTCTATTTTCAGAAGCAGGTGAGTTTGGACCCGGAACTGTTTGCGTTTCCAACAAATAGCCTTCACGTCCTAAGAGTGTAATAGGAGCAATAATGCGTTTATGTAATTTTCCAATATCATAATACCCAGCTTCTGTAGTGGTAGTATCTTGGTAATAATCATACGACCATTTTGTATTCACACTTGTTGGATAGGTATATGGTTGTGGCTCTGGGTTCGATGGGTCGCTTGAACATGCACCAAGTGCAATAAGCGAAATTGCTATACAAAGCAATGAGATGTTTTGTTTGATTTGTTTCATAATATTAGTAATGAATTGTTAAAATTATTTCCATTTGATGCCACACCCAATACTTGGAATTTGATTTTCAGTTACTTCCAAGCCTTCCGCCAAAGCATCAAGTGCGTTGGAGAGTGAATCTCCCGTAATAGGTACATCATTCCCACGTCGAGAATCATCAAATTGTCCTCGATAGACTAATTTGTTTTCACCATCAAATATATAAAATTCTGGTGTACAGGCAGCATTGAATGCTTTAGCAACTTCTTGTGTTTCATCGAACAAAAATGGGAATGGATAGCCAAATTCCTCTACATCTTTTTTCATAAACTCTGGTCCATCTTGTGGATAATTGACAATATCATTTGAGTTAATAGCTATAAAGGAGAACCCACGGTCGGTGTATTCATGTGCAATTGAAGCAATCGTTGGTTTCAAACGAATCACAAACGGACAATGATTACAAATAAACATCACAACCGTACCAACGGGAGATGCTAATTCACTAAATGACATTTTTTTTGAAGTTATTGCATCGACTAACGAAAATTCATGAGCAATTGTTCCCAAAGGAAGCATTGTTGATTGTTCTGCCATTTTACTATAAAAAATTGAAAAATACTTTATTTCCAAACGTCCTTAAAGACGTTTGTCGCTGAAATTAGTTCAGAGGCAATACCTTCTTCCATAGCAGAATGACCTGCATCAGGCACAACAACTAATGTTGCCTCAGGAAAAGCTGTATGCAAATCCCACGCAGAGGTCATCGGACAAACCATATCATATCTGCCTTGAACAATTACCGTAGGAATATGTCGAATCTCTCGAATGTTTTCAAGAATAAACTCTGGATTATCAAAAAATATCTTGTTAATGAAATAATGGCATTCAATACGAGCAAACGCCAATGCTAACTCAGGATTATCAAATTCTTCCACGTTTTCAGGGCTATAGAGTAATTTTGAAGTTGCTGCCTCCCATTTACTCCATGCTTTTGCTGCTTGTAATCGTGTTTCAGAATTTTCTGATGTCAGTCGTTTATAATATGCAGTTACCATATCGTGTTGTTCCGATGCGGGAATGACGCGAACATAGTCTTCCCAATAATCCGGATACACATAGGATGCACCTTTTTGGTAGAACCATTCAATTTCGTGTGGTCTACAGAGGAAAATTCCACGCAGAATGAGTGCCTTCACACGATTTGGATGGGAAATTGCATAGGTTAAAGCCAAGGTTGACCCCCATGACCCCCCGAAAACCGTCCATTGCTCTATTCCCAAATGTTCACGTAATGTTTCTATATCACTTACCAAATGCCACGTAGTATTGTCAGTTAGTTCCGCATTCGGAGTAGATTTACCACACCCACGCTGATCAAAGAGAATAATTCTATAAAATTCTGGATCGAAAAATTGCCTAATTTTAGGAATAATTCCCCCACCAGGACCACCATGAAGAAACACAATGGGTTTACCATTTTTGTTGCCACATTCCTCGAAATACATTGTATGAAGTTCCGAAACGTCTATAAACCCAGAAGCGTACGGTTCAATTATAGGATAATATTCTGCCATTTGTCTACCTCTTATTTTACCAAAATTTATCGTTAGAATCTGCAAAGATATAAACTTTTCGTAACTCTACAATTTGTATAGGTAAAAAGAGTATTTTTGCTGAAAACCACTTTGGAATATTATGCCAATCCCAACCATTGTCTTCTTCATTTCTCTGCTGATTTTTATCCTTGCAGATTATTACCTCTACCGTCGATTTTCTCATTATGTAACTTCGAGAAATTGGCATCCACTCTTACACAAATCCTATTTCGTCATCGGTTCTATCTCAATAATTTTTCTAGTTTGGGTAGGAATAGAACGCTTAATCTTACCGATGTTGACAAAACCTGCAATAGTGATGAATTCGTTTTTGGCAATTTGGTATGTCCCGAAACTATTAATCGTGCCAATTTTGCTTATCATTGATGGAATTCAATGGTTGGTAAAGAAGTGGTTTCATTCAAAAATTGATACTACTCCCTCTGAAATCGAACCACAACAACAAGAAATACCAGCCCGAAGAAAATTTGTACAAAACCTAGGTTGGGCATCAATTGGAGCTCCCTTTGTTTTGGTTTCCAATGGGGTACTTCGAGAATCAATAGATTTTCAGACAGAAAAGGTAACCTTATATTTGCCAAATCTTCCTCGTCAATTTGAAGGATTTACTATTGCTCAAATTTCTGACATCCACGCAGGTTCGTTCTATAATGACAAACCAATGCAAGAGATTCGTCGCATTACGCATTCCTTACGTCCAGATTTGATCGTAATGACAGGTGACTTTGTCAATTTTGCAACTGAAGAAATCGCAAAAATCACAAATGAGTTAGGAAAATTTTCTGCACCTTTTGGTGTTAAAGGTTCTCTTGGCAATCACGATCATTATATGAACTGGCAAAACCATCTTCTTTTAAGAAAAGCAATTCGCGATACTGGAGTAGATTTGTTAGTAAATGAACATCGTAAATTTAATGTAGATGGTGCTTCGTTACAACTCGCAGGAATTGATAATGTCGGATTTAAACAAAATTTTGGGAATCTACCTGTAGCAATGGAAGGTTTATCTCCTGAAAACTCAACAATTCTTTTGGCACACGACCCAACATTTTGGGATAAAAGTGTGGTAGGAAAAGCCCCTATTGATTTAATGCTTTCAGGTCATACACACGGTGGTCAAGTAGCATTTCATTTTTTAGGTAGTGAACTTTCAGTTATCAGAATGGTTTACGATCAATGGGCTGGTTTATACACTAAATGTGACCAACATTTATATATCAATCGTGGAGCTGGAACAACAGGTCCTCCTATAAGAATTGGAGTTCCCCCAGAGATTACGTATATTACACTCAAAAAAGCACAAAAATTTGCTTCAAAAGCATAAAATCTATGTCCGAACTCTATTCTCTCATTCGCTCGTTACCAACAGAACAACGCAACCTTAAAACAGCTACAATTGATGAAATGTCAATAGATGAAGCACTCTCTGTCATGAATGCTGAAGATAAAACAGTAGCTTTTGCAGTAGAAAATGAAATTCCCTACATCAGAAAAGCTGTTGAAAAGGTAGTAGAAAGTTTCCGTCAAGGAGGTCGATTACTGTATGTTGGAGCTGGAACTTCCGGTCGATTAGGAATAGTCGATGCAAGTGAATGTCCTCCGACGTTTGGTTCTGACCCCTCGATGGTACAAGGTATTATTGCCGGTGGGACAAGTGCAATTTTTCAAGCAGTTGAAGGAGCTGAAGACTCTTTTGAATTAGGACAACAATCGATGATTGAATTGAATGTGTCTGAAAAAGACACCATCTGTGGGATTGCAGCGTCTGGAAGAACCCCATTTGTCTTAGGTGCATTAGAAGAAGCATCAAATAGTGGAGCTTCCACTGTTTTTGTAACTACTTCCACTCGTGAAGCCATTGCACCACTCGGAATTTCTGCTGATATTATCATTGCACCTTATGTTGGTCCAGAAGTGGTTGCAGGTTCAACACGTTTAAAATCAGGTACAGCTCAAAAAATGGTGTTGAATATGCTAACGACTATTTCCATGATTCAAATTGGAAAAACGTATGGCAATGTAATGGTAGATTTACAACTTTCCAACCAAAAATTGATAGAACGTGCAAAAAACATTCTTGTAACCTTAGGTGGTGTGTCGTACGAAGAAGCTGGAAACTACCTAGTTACTGCGAATAATCACGTAAAAACTGCTTTAGTGATGATACTTGCAAAAGTAGATGCCGTTACTGCATCTGGTGCATTAACAGCATCAAATGGTAAAATCAAAAATGCTATCTCACAATTTCAACAATCACATTAACAGATATTACTCATCAAATAGTCCAAACCCTTTGTTTTTGTCTTGATTCTTCTGTGTAAGAGTAATTGGCCTAATTGAAGTTATCGTCGGCACTATTGGTTTTGGAGTTTCTTTAGGTTGTTCTGAAACAATTCTTTCAAAATCACTTTCCATTGGTTCTACATTTTGAGGCTCAAATTGAAGTGGATCAGTCGTTGGAACATACGGTTTTGGTTCATCATCACTGTCAAAATTATCGTCCTCATCATGTATAACAACCACCATAGAAACTAATGAATCTATCGTTGGAACCGGTACAATTTGTGTTCCATGAATGACACTTCCTTTTTTACCAATCTGAGAAAGTTCGTAGCGTTGAACAACACTCTTTGCAGAAATAGTAATCAAATCTTCCGAATCGTTCACAGCAACAATACCAATAACATCTCCTGTTTTTGGTGACAATTGTAAACTTCTGACACCTTTTGCACCGCGTCTTGTCAGTCGAATATCCTCGTATTCTGAACGTTTGCCAATACCGCGTTCACTAAGAACTAACAATTGAACATCACCACGTTTGATATCAATAGCAGAAACAACTTCATCAGATTCATCAAGATTAATACCAATAACACCAGTTGCTTGACGCCCCATTGGTCGAACTTCCGTTTCGCGGAAACGACAGGCCATACCTTTTTTCGTTCCTAAAATGATATCACATTCACCGTTGGTCATCGATGCACCTATGAGCGTATCATCTTCTCCCAAATCAACAGCAATAACGCCATTTGCTCTCACATTTGCAAATGCAGAAAGTGTAACTCGTTTTACAGTCCCATTTTTTGTTGAGAAAAAGATATATGCGTCATCAACAAATTCTTTAACTGGGAAACAGGAAATAATTTTCTCATCAGAATCCTTTTGGATACAATTGGCAATGGAACGTCCTTTAGTGCTTTTACCTCCTTCCGGCAAGTCAAATATTTTGACTCGATAACACCGTCCTTTGTCGGTGAAAAATAGTAAAAAGTTGTGGGTTGTTGTTGCAAAAATATACTGCAAAAAGTCTTCTGGATTCATTGCATTTTTTGTGGACTTACTTGACTTGTAATTCCGCATTGGCGTACGTTTGATAAGCCCTTGATAGGTCATTGTTACAACGACATCTTCATTTGCAATAGTGTCTTCGAACTTCATTTCTGTAGTATCATAGAGAATTTCTGTTCGACGATCATCACCATATTGCTTTGTAATAGCTTCTAATTCTTCTATTAAAATTTTCAATTGAATTTCTTTTGAGGCTAAAATAGAACGTAGGCGTTGTATTTCATGTAATAAGGCAGTATATTCGTTTGCAATTCTTTCTCGCTCCATAGATGTTAAGCGTTGTAAACGAAGTTCTAAAATTGCCTTTGCTTGTAGTTCTGATAATTGAAAGAGCGTTTGAAGTTGAGAAGAAGCATCTGCAATATTGACTGCTTTTTTGATAATTGCAACAATTTCGTCAATACGTTCAGAAGCTATTCTCTTTGATCCTTCAATGACCGCACCACCAAAAACTTTTAGATACCCTTCTAAAATATGAGCTCGTTTTTCTGCAGCATTGAGGTCAAATTTTGTACGTTTGACAATGACATCAATTCGATGATCAACGTACGCAGAAATGAGTTCTTTGAATGTAAAGATTTTAGGACGTCCATTTTGTAATGCTAAAAGGATCACACCAAAAGTTTGTTGCAGTTGGGAATGTTTGAAAAGAGCATTGAGAACTACTTTAGATTTCGAATCCTTTTTCAATTCTATCACCAACCTCATACCATCACGATCGGATTCATCGCGTATATCACTGATACCATCAATTACTTTTTGACGAGTTAAGGATGCAATTTTTTCGATTAGGGTTGTTTTATTGACTTGGTATGGTATCTCAGAAATAATGATTGATTCTCTTCCAGTTTTCGATTTTTCGATGGATACTCTTGCACGGATGACTATTTTCCCTCGACCTGTTTTATATGCGTCAACAACACCATTATATCCATAAATTATTCCTCCCGTTGGAAAATCAGGAGCTTTGACAAAATTGACAAGTTCTTCTATTGTTATTGCAGGATTTTCAATATATGCCTTAATTCCTTCGGTAATTTCTCTGAGATTATGGGGAGGAATATTCGTTGCCATTCCTACAGCGATTCCTCCTGCACCATTCACCAAAAGCGTTGGCAAAACTGTCGGCAATACTGTTGGCTCTTGCAAAGAATCATCAAAATTTGGACGAAAGTCAACAGTTTGTTTATCAATATCTCGCAAAACATCTAAGGCTGGAGTAGCAAATCGAACTTCGGTGTATCGCATTGCTGCTGGAGGATCTCCATCAATAGAACCAAAATTTCCTTGCCCATCGACCAATGGATACCTCATAGACCACGGTTGAGCCAAACGCACCATTGCATCATAGACAGCAGTATCACCGTGAGGGTGATATTTTCCTAAAACTTCACCAACCAAACGAGCAGACTTTTTGTGCGGTTTCGTAGGATCCATACCCAATTCAGACATTGCAAATAATATTCTTCTATGGACAGGCTTGAGCCCATCTCGAACATCGGGTAATGCACGCGAGACAATAACCGACATAGAATAATCTAAATAAGAGGACTTCATTTCGTCTTCCATTAAAACAGGAAGTATTTTTTCGCTCAGTAATGCCATATTTCGAATTGAAAATTTATGAGAATTGGGTTGTGATGTTCTATATTTTTCGTCACAAAAATACAAAAAAAAAGGTATGGAGACCATACCTTTTATACTTTTCTTACAAATAGTCAAACATTTACTCTTTACCTTTGAATGAAAATCTTAGTTGTAATTGTTCCAAATTCTGATGTCAATACCAAAGTATAAGCACCAATAGCAAGATTAGAAACATCTAAGGAAGTTTCTTTTACATTGGTATAGTTACGATTATACACTTTTGCACCATTTGAAGTAAATATTGATACAAGTACATCTTTTTGTTGTTGAATAAATAGAATTGTTATATTTGAGCTTACTGGGTTTGGAAATATTTCTGCCATCATCCCTCCCATTGGATTTTGTATTTTAAAAGAAGATTTAGGAATTTCAAAAATTGAGCGATGTTCGAAATACTCTCCTATATCATCCCAAGTTCCGTCTTCTAAAAGCACTGCACAATTCTCTTTTCCATTGTAATTATTAGGTTGGTTTGTTGCCCAATTTGTATAGTTAGTTTCATCATTGCTATACCAATACCATTTGCTATAATTCCCTTTATTGGAATATCCAAGCCATGTTTTTTCTGTCCCAAATGTTGTATGAATCCAATCACTTTCTTCCTTTGAACGAATGGTTAGTGGGACAGCTCCTAATTCTTTTGCATGATTTCGTGCCATTTCTGCTGAACCTGCATAGACTACTGTATAACAACTTCCATTATCAGGATTACACACCCATTCTAATTTTTTGAATTGCCATATAGTTGACCATACCCCATTAGAGAGTCTTTTCACTCTCCAATAGTATATTGCATCAGAAGGAAGATTGGTGATGGTAATGTAATTGTTTTTTGTCAAAACTGAAAGAAGAGGATTTTTAAAACTTCTTGTAGTATCAACTTCCACAAGTACTTCTTCAGCATTTCGTTCTGGGATTGTCCATAAAAGTGAAGGGAAATATGCTGTAAATGAATTGTTTTTGGGTGAAATTTGTACCGGTGCATTCAACAATGAATTATTAATTCTACCCATAAAACCACTACCTAACGAGTCGTTGAATTTGTTTTGGTCATTTTCAAGATTTGTCCAAACGCGTAAAAAGTAACGGATTCCAGATTTCTCACCATTTGGAATACGGAACTTTGAGAATACTATAGAATCTTCTTGTTGAGACTGTAATTCTGGAATAATAATAGAATCCTCAAAAACCAATGCCCCATTTGAGGCATGATGAATTTGAAGGTAAAGAGGAATAAGCTTTGTAATGGACGTTGAGTTATTTTTTATAAGCACTTTTACAGAAACAGTCGTATCATACACCATAGACATATAACTATTATTAGAAAACTTTGGATGAATAATTTTAATTGGTAAAACATCTGTTTTTACATCAATTGTAAAGTTTGAATCGCTAACATCGACAATGCTACTTTCATCAAAGGAAGATATTCGTATTTTTCCAAATTTGGTATTTTGAGCTGGTATACTCCAATTAAATAGTTTTTCCTGAGCTGAAGTTCTTGAGATAACAGGATTCCAAGTTATTCCACTATCCAAACTATAATCAATTCTAACATCTCCTTGAATAGTCGTTATCCAAGAAATAGGGAAAGTATCTCCAACTTCATATATTTTACTAACATTTATGGGTTGTAGTTGAAGTTCATGATTGTTTGGTTGACCAGCCTTAATTGGAATAGAAAGGATATTATTATATTTCATTGAATCGTTCGGTATACTTATTTCAAATGTTATCAAATAGTCATCTACTTGCTCAAGAGAAATTGATTCAAAAGTAATTGTTCTCACTTCACCCGAACTAAGAGGCTCTAAAGAATGAACTAGTTTAGAAATGGGATTTGTTTTATAGTTCTCTTCCTTTTTTGAAAGATAACAGAGAATCTCTCCATCTTGTATAGTATTTTTACCTAGATTTTTCACCAAAATTGAAGGATTAAAATTAGTAATGGGTGGAATAGTACTTCCTATCATTGGATAAACTACTTGCTCAAGAGACAAATCTACAGTAATTTGTCTATTAATTGATGCTAAACAAGGTGAACTTTCTGCGATTGTTCTAATCAGACCCGCTACCCTTGGGTGAAAATTTAATCTGGTAAACAATGGATTAAGATAACAATAGCTCATTATCGTTCCTGTACTTCCTTTAATTCCTTTATAACATTCCCCTTCTGCAGTATAACATGAGTCTACCGGTGGATTCCATTCACATGAATGTGTATGTGGAGAACCAAAATTATGTCCTAACTCATGAGTGAGTGTATTAATCTCTCCTACGAAATTTTTGGTTGGAAATACTGAATTTTTTTCCATACCTGAGATACTAGATCCAGATGCGTTGTTATTTTGTAAATAATTAGTACAGTTAGTATTGATATTAGCAATTCCTCCCAAAAAACTACCTGAAATTAATTTAGCTATTGATCTTGGAATATGTTGCATATTGTTAAACCAATATTCTTTGAACTTATCAAATATCACATAATTACTTTCACCAAAATACGGGTCTGGAATTGTCCATACACGTAAATAATTTATTTGAAAAACAATATTCATATCACGTTCAAATATAGCAGATGCTGCACCCATAACTGTTAAAGCATAATTCACTGTTTGCGTTAGATTGGATTCATGCATTTTGTAAAAATCGTAATTACATTCTAAAGCTATGGTGCTAACTAATTTTTGAGAGTTGAGTGGTTTTTCGGAATTCTTTTCGTATTTTTCTAAGAGTTCAAAGCTCTTTTTTACTTGAGAATGATAATTGGGCATTGACTCAGTTTCACATTGAACTCTCAAATTAGTTTCCTCTTCTTGAGCCACCACCATAAGTGAATTCACGCCTTTTTCGATTGATGATGGTGCAACAACTACTCGCTCAAATTGGTGAGAAGTATTGGTATACTCAATATATCCAGATGTTTGATGTTCGAATACTGCCAAAAACACAAAGGAATTTGGATCTCCTTTGACATGACCTCGTAAAAATGTAGTTTCATTCTGGTTGATTGCAACATCCCCTTGAGCTGTTCCCAGACAAACAGTTGCATTGGGTGCCAGTATTTGGAACGGCGTAACTTCTAAATCAATAACGTTGGAAGCTGAAACAGGGAATGAATGAACCTCAAAAGAAGTAGTGGTATTTTTCGAAAGTGCTTGAAAAGCAGTTACATTGTTTTGAAACAACCCTGCTGATTTTGGAACTGAAACGCCCATTGTCTTTGGTACTGATTTTACTGTTGTAAACAAAGGAATGGTTGTTACTGCAGAAGATTGTGAGAAACAACATAGCCATGTTGTTACGGTAAAGAAGATTTTGACAATTAAATTCATAACGTGTGATGGTATTAGTTACGAAAATTTGGAAGCATAATTAATGCAATATACAGAATAATATCTTTCAGGCAACTTAGAAAAAAAAAAAGGTATGGAGACCATACCTTTTTTTTAAAAGAAAATGTAAAGTATTTATTTAAGTATCACTATAGAAGTAGTAAACGTTCCTTCTTCTGTTTGTAGCACTAACCTATAAGAACCGTTTACAATATTGGATGCTGTGATAGGAACAGATGTTACATTTGTAAACGATTGTTTATACACTTCCATTCCTTGTAGGGAAAGTAACTTAACCGTAACTACATCTTTAGTAGATGTAAAATTAATAGAAAACTCTCCTGAAGTAGGATTTGGATATAATTCTGCAACTATTCCACCTTTTGGATTCTCAATAACAGAAACTGGGAATTGTCTCGTAACAAAATTAAATCTTTCTGTCCATGCACTTACATCAAAACAATTAATGGTTCGAACTTTCCAATGGTACGTTGTATTTAGTTCCAATGGAACAGTATATTCTGTAAATGGAGTAACAATACTCACTGGATTTGCAAATTGTGGAGATGTCGAATATTGCAATTCAAACATAGCGTTATTTTGCGTTTTATCCCAACGGAAAGTTACCAAAGGAACAACTTCTGTGGCATTTTTTAGAGGCATCATCAATGTAGTAGTTTCTAAGGCTTCAATTGAGGATGTTGGTAACTCAATTAACCCAACTTTTTGTCCATTTTCATCAGCATCATTCCATCGTTGTCCATTTGCCCAAATTTCTGCAACATCTTCAATAGTTGCCCAATTGTCTGGTTGTCCACCACCCCAATAGGTAAAGGTGGAAGTATCCCCAGACACCCACTCCCATTTTCCTTCTTCTTTTTTATCGTTGTAACCAATCCATAAATTAGAATTCTTAAAGGTTGTGTCTATCCAAGTAACTTCTCTCTGAGAGCGAACAGTTGCCAAATTAGCACCAATACTTTTAGCATAACTTTGAGCTTGATTCCAATTCATTTGTGGTGTAGTAGCATAATAATTATTATTAAGAGTACTTTTTACCCATTTAGTATTAGAAATAGAACGAATTGGCGACCACTGAGAAAGATAGGTCGTATCTTTCGATGAACGTACTCTCCAAAAATATCGAGCAAATTCTGTACGCATAGAATCTGGTACAACAAAAGAATTCCCCGTTTGTGTTAATGTGATTAATGGAGCCGTAAACTGATTATCTAATGCTAATTGTAACGTATATTTATTTGCAGAAGTATCTTTTTCCCATACTAACTGAGTATTTTGGTAAAAGCAAGTACTACTATCTGGCGGTGACAGTAACGACACTTTTTTGTCAGTCGTTGCAGGTTGTAAATAAACAGGTATCTCTAAAATTGAGCGATACAATTGACCATCATTGACATCATTCCAAGATCCGTCAGCTCTTATACTTGCATAATGCTCATTATTATTATAATTATCAGGTTGACCGCCTCCCCAATTAAAGTATTTTGATTGTTCACCACTAAACCATCTCCAATCACCTTCTTTTACTTTATCGGTCATACCTAACCATGTCAATTCTGCACCAAATGTGTCAAAAATCCAATCTTGTTCTGGTTTAGAACGGATTGTCAGTGGATATGCAGAAAATTCACGAGAAAACTGTAAAGCAGATTCAGATGAACCAGCGTTCGCTACAGCGTAGTAATGACCATTGGCAGGGTTTCGAACCCAATCTAATTTGTAAAATTCCCAAATCGGAGACCAGAATTCATTTGCTTCTCGATACACTCTCCAAAAATACCGTTTACCCGATGGCAAAAAGTCTAAAGATAAAAGCGTATCGCTTGTTGTAAATTCAAAAGAAGTTGCAGAAAATATCGGAGTAGTATCTATTTGAACCCTTACTTGTTCCACTTCATCAGAAGGAATCTTCCATTCTAAATCGCTCAAAAAACCTGCGTATCCTTTGTTCTTTGGTCTTTCTAATTCTGCAGAACCATTTACAACAACTCCTCGAAATGAACCACTCAATGAATCATTTTTAGGATTTTTATCTCCGGCTAACATCGTTCGAACAGTCATAGAATACTGACCATCGAATGGAATTCTAAACGTTGGGAAATTAGCAATTCTTTCGTTCCCTGCAGGAATGGTAGGAATAACTATTGAATCAAAGTAAGCTATCGAAGTAGATGCGTGATGAACGATTAATAGCCTTACTGGAACATTATTTAAAGCATTTGAGGAATTATTTTTTACAAGTATTTGTGGAATGATTGCTGTATCTAATGTAAACCCAGTAAAAGAAGGTGTTTCAAAATGGATTGGCTGAACATCTGCACCTACAATGATAGAAAAAGTCTGTGTACTTATTGCAGAAATAGAACTATTTTCAAATGAAGAAATCTTTACTCTCGCTTGAGTTGTTGGAACAAAAGGTACTTTCCATCTAAAAGATTCTGTCGTTGCGGGAGTTTTTGAAATTACATTATTCCATGATATTCCATTGTCTGCAGTATATTCGATTCGTAAATCTTTTGTAATATTAGTTGTCCAAGTAATAGTAGTACTATCACCTGCATCAATTTGTTCACCACCATTTAAGTTCGTAAGGGTTATCGTTTCAGCAGGTGCTGTACCAACTTCAAATGTAACAGACTTAGTATTGTTTACTAAGTTATTATCTACTGGTGGCAGGGCTCGTACAGTTGCTTGATAGTACCCATTTGTACTAATAGTCATTGAAGGGAAGGTAATCGTGCGTGTTTGTCCAACTGGCAACGATGTCATAGTCTGAGTTCGAGTTTGTAATGATGTTGTAAACATATTCGTATCAACAACAGACAAATAAAAAGTCAGATTTGCACTCGGAATTGCAGTTTTTCCTACATTTTTCACCACAACCGTTGGTGTAAACACAACATTGTTTCTTACTAAACTTCCTCCAATCGGTTCAGAAATCACTAAAACCGTCAAATCAGAATCATTGGATCCAATAGGTTCATACATACAAAGTGCAAGTTCTGCATTTGTGCGCATTAATGCTGCTACACGCGGATGAAAATACAATTGCGTTCCGAACGATGTCAAATGACAATAACTCATGATGGTTCCAATACGAGGTTTTGTTCCAGTGAAACATCCACCTTCAGCTCCATAGCAAGAATCAATTGCAGGATTCCATGAACAATTATGTGTGTGTGGAGAACCAAAATTATGTCCCAATTCATGGCTTACAACATCAATATCCCAAATATAATTATCGGCAGGATAGGTTACATTTTCACCAATACCAGATGCACCAAATCCATACCCGTCATTAAGATTCGAACATAAAGTATTAACCCAAGCTACTCCTCCATATCGACCAGCAGACATTAACATTGCCAATGTTCTTGGAATGTGTTGCATACTTTTTAGCCAGTAATCGCGAAACTGACCCAACATACCAGCATTTGTTGAAGGATACGGATCTACAACTGTCCAAATACGCAAGTAAGGAATTTGGAATGATACATTCACATCTCTTTCATACACTGCTGAGGATGCTCCAACTACAGTCAGAACATAATTGACCGCACGTGATACATTTGATTGATGTGCAATGAATAATTCATTATCACAATCAATAGCTAATTGACAAACTAAATTTTTAGAATTGAGTGCCTTCTCATTATTTTTTAGGCTTTCAGCTGCTTGTTGCATACTTTTATGAACATCAAAATCATAAGAAGGTAGTGCTTCGGTATGACATTGAAACGGACGTGATTTGGAAGCATCCTTTGTTACAACCATTATCTGATTACTGTTTTTTTCGACAGAAACAGGTGCTACAATATATCGTTCGATTTTGTTGTGAGATATTGTTTTCTCAATAAAACCAGCAGTATAATGTTCAAAAACAGCTAAATATACAAATGAAGACTTGTCCCCCTTTACAGAACCTTTAAAAAAAGCTACTTTATCCATTTGGACAGGAACATCTCCTATTTCCGTTCCAAGATAGAGCATTCCTTCAGGTGCCATCAATTCAAATTTTGTCAAAATCAAATTAGATGATTCCGTAGAAGACAGAGGAAAATTTTGTATCTCAACGACAGCACCTTGTTGAGCATAAACAGACTCGAATGCTTTCTTTTGCATTGTAAACATTCCAGCATTAGATGGAATGGATATTTGCATTGGTTGAGGAACAGATTTAACTGATGTAAATAATTGAAGAGGAGTCTGTGCAAAAACTGAAGATGTTGCAAGAACTACACTCAGAACACAATGAATGAGTACATATTGAAATTTCATACGCTTTTATTGATTGAAATAAAACTCTATAATCCATAAAAATACTGAATTATATTCACATAACAATATAATATAAACCAATAAAAGTAGCTTTTGGTTCTAATTGAAGGACTTCAACAAAAAAAAAGACCTAAAGAGTAGCTCTTTAGGTCTTTAACTTTTCATCTGTGTTTAGATGAATAAGCTATTATTCTTCATCACATCCACGTTCTACAACAACAGAAATACGTCTGTTTTGTTTACGAATGTTTTCCAATTGTTCTTTGGTAACGGTACTTTTTCCTTTTTTTCCAGTAACTTTTGGTTCTGGGAATTTTGGTTTTGTAGATCCATAACCAATCGTGTTAGCAATTTTTTCAGGTTTGATTCCTTGTTCAACCAACCATTGTTTTACACGTTTTGCACGTAAATCAGAAAGTTCCTGATTTCGTTTTGGATTTCCTTCTTCTGAAGAGTGACCTTCAATTGCAACTTGTAATAAATCACATTGTTTCAAATATTCTAAGAGTTTACGAAGATTATCCAATGTACTCGGCAAATCAAAGTTAAATTCATCGGTATTGACAATGAATAAAATCTCAGGGAAATCGGTTTTTGTACCTTTCTTCACTTTCGGTGGAGGAGGTGCTTGTGGAGGCATAGGACAACCAATTTTTGGTTGGTTGTACGATGTTTCTGTAACACCTTTAACTAATGGACATTGATCTAATCCATCGATAACTGTATCTCCGTCTGTGTCTGGATTTAAAGGTTCAGTATTCATTGTTAGAACTTCTTTTGAATCAGATGCTCTATCATCATCAGTATCAGCCTTTAATGGATCTGTTTTATAGATAGTAATTTCTTGACCATCTTTCAAACCATCTGCATCTGTATCGTCAATGTTTGGATTAGTCTTGTGAGTTTGAACCTCATTACCGTCTGTCAAACCATCACCATCTGAATCAGCATTGTTTGGTTTGGTAGAGTGTTTTTTCACCTCATCACCATCTTGTAAAGTATCTCCATCAGAATCTGTATTCAATGGGTCAGTCAAATACGTTGCTATTTCTTCACCATCCAACAATCCATCTCCATCTGTATCAGTAACCAATGGATTTGTTTTTCTGGCGATTTCATCACCATCTTTTAGTCCATCAGAATCTGAATCTGCAGAAATAGGATTTGTTTTATGAACTATCAATTCTGCTTTGTCTCCTAAACCATCACCATCTGAATCTTGTTTTAATGGATTAGTTCTGTAGGTAGTTTCAGGCAAATCACCCGCTTTATCACGTAAAGCACGGACTTCATACCCATCAGGCAAACCATCGCCATCAGTATCAAAGTTGTTTTTGTCCGTTCCTAATCTATCTTCTTCATCATTCGATAAACCATCGCCATCATAATCAGCATCACCGAATACATAGTATGAAAACCCTAAAGCACCCACAAAAAATGCGTCATTTTGTTGAGCTACCGCATTTGGATTTGGGTTTCTAATTGGTCCATTACGAAGAAGTACATTATTTTCATCTGTTGCTAAATCATCAATATAATCTGTTTCTGTAAAACGGTAGGTTGCTTTACCGTTCAAAACTAAACTTTCTGTTAGATACAACTCAAATCCAGCTCCAACAGGAAAAGAAATCTGTGTTTTTTCATAAACTCCATCTAGATTATTCGGCAAATCTCCACGTCCTGTTGCACCAGCTTTTGGTTCGAAATTCATCATTCCAACACCACCAAAGATGTACGGAACAAATTTTTCTCCAGGAATTAGATTAATAGATGCCGTTACATCATAGGTAAGCACACGAGCTGAATTCAATTGAGAAATAGCTGTCGCTGGAGCTTGAGGATAGAATCCAGGATTTAATGGATTTATAAAATAATCAGGATAGTCTTGACGAGGCTTGAAATTTGAATACTCAGTATCCCAACGGATTTGTTGTAATCCAAACGATGCATTTAAGGAAAGGAATTTTAGAATGTTATAGCGTAAAAAAACATCCCCACCAATATACCATTGATTATCAAAATATTCATCACTGAACAATTTTGTCGTTCCAACATTGAATCCAAACGCAGTTCTTCCTGCTTCACTTTGAGACAATGCAAATTGATATGAACTAACTAGTAGTATACAAACTACTAATATTTTGTACATATTTTTCATTGCTAAATCCTTTCTTCTATATAACTAATATTATTTATGCGTTGTTTCCGACTTTCAAAATCAAATCGACCATTCTATTCGAATACCCCCATTCATTATCGTACCACCCGACAACTTTCACCAATCTACCATTTACCATTGTACTTAAGGAATCAAAAATACAAGAATGAGGATTACCGATAATGTCTGAAGAGACTAAAGGATCTGTAGAATACTCTAAAATTCCTTTTAAAGAACCTTCAGCTGCTTGTTTAAAAACTGCATTTATCTCTTGTACAGTAACATCCTTTTCGATAATAGCTGTAAAATCTGTTAATGAACCATCTGGTACAGGTACTCGTACAGCATAGCCATCTAATTTGCCTTTCAATTCTGGCATCACCAATGCTACTGCTTTTGCTGCACCGGTTGTTGTAGGAATAATGTTCACGGCAGCGGCTCTTGCTCTACGCAAATCTTTATGTGGCAAATCCAAAATTCTTTGGTCATTTGTATACGCATGAACTGTTGTCATAGTTCCTGTTTGAATTCCAAAGTTTTCATGTAAAACTTTCACCATTGGAGCCAAACAATTTGTTGTACACGATGCATTGGACAGAGTAAGTTCATTTCCTGTAAGTATTGAGTCATTGACTCCAAGAACAACAGTAGCATCCAAAGCATCTTTGGCAGGGGCTGACAATATGACTTTTTTCGCATTATGAGATGTTGCGTGAAGTTTCAATTGTTCATTGGAAGTAAATACACCTGTTGATTCAACAACTACATCAACTTTATTATTCCAAGGTATATCTTGAATAGTTTTAGAAGCAGATACGACTATTTCTTTACCATTAACAATTATTGAATTGTCTGTAGATTGAACATCCGCTTGAAATCTTCCATGAACGGAATCAAACTTTAAAATATGAGCTAAGGTTTTAGCATCAGTTAAATCGTTAATTCCCACAAATTCTATATTTGATAACCCTCGTTGGTAGACTGAACGGAATAATAACCTACCAATGCGACCAAATCCATTTATTGCTACTCTTATAGCCATTGTTACAACCCTTTAGGAAAAAAAATTGAATTAAAGTACAAAAATACGAATTTTATTCTAATCTAATTTCATATCAAACTTATTATCAATTTTTAAATAAACTTGTATTTGGTTTGAATTGTAAAATCAAGAATCACAAAACAATGTTACAAACAAAAAAACCTCATAGAGAGGTTTTTTCAAAACGTTAGTTAATTTTATCTTTTGAATCAAGCATTACCTTACTTCCTGAGGGAATTTGCAAGGGAAAATGAAACAGTAATTTTGATACAACAGAATTTACATCTTCAACTGTTGTCAAATCTGCATTCATAGCTGATGAACGAAATATAATAAATTCTACTTGCTCTAAAGACAACAAACCTAATTCTTGGTATTCAAGTATTTTTGACCATGCTTCTGGGGAAAACAATTGTTTTTCAGAGCTATTCAATATTCGAAAAGATTTTGAACGAAATCGAACTTTCGAGAAGACTAATAATGATCCATCGATTTCAACTTTATCTACCAACCAAGAAATTGCTGCAGATATTTCTATTTCCGTATATCCTTTTTGAATTAGCCTATCTATATTAATCTCTTCTATTTTCTCTCCTTCAGTAATTTCTGAAAGTACAAAAACTAAGATATCTAAAATTCTATCATTCGAGCGAATAAATATGTCTTCGTAATTTTCCATTATCTTACCTTTCGAGATAATAATTTTCTTTCATTTGCATTTCACTGCGAAGTTCGTCAGTTGTATCATCAAAGCCAACTAAATGTAACGCACCATGAATTGCCAATCGTCTTACTTCATTTTGTAAAGACACATTATACTCTTCTGCTTGTTTTAACGCTGTGTCAACAGAAATGTATATCTCAGCATCAAAATCATCCATTTCTTCGTTGATAGTAAATGTAATTACATCTGTGGGGTAATCATGATTTAAGAATTCCACATTTAGTCGATGAATTTCATTGTCGTCAACAAAAATGACTCGTGTTATACCCTGAGATTGAAACTGTTCTGATTCAAAAACAACTAACAAGTCATTCGTTATTTGCTTTTTTGGTAGTCGCAAAGTTTCTGTTGTATTATGAACTTCAATTGTCATTGAAACGTAGACGTTAAGAACACATCAATGTTTTTACGGAATTTTCACACCACCTAATTGTGAGGAAATGAGCGAGGTTCTTTTTTTAATATATTTTGTTGGCTTCGAAGCAGACCATTTTCGAGGATTAGGAACAATTGCAGCTAAGGCTCCTGCTTCACGAGCAGAAATATCCTTTGCTGATTTATTAAAATAATATTGAGATGCCGCTTCTACCCCATATATCCCATCTCCCCATTCTATAACATTCAAATATACTTCTAATATTCTTTCTTTCCCCCAAACAGCTTCTATAAGTACTGTAAAATAGGCTTCTAAACCCTTTCTTATGTAGTTTCTTCCATGCCAAAGGAAGACATTTTTTGATGTTTGCATTGATATTGTAGAAGCACCCAATACTCGTTTGCCTTTCATTCGTTCATTATATCTTTTTGCAGCTTCGATTGCTTTCCAATCAAATCCATCATGCTGTAAGAATCGTTTATCTTCGCTAAAAATAAGTGCTTTTTTTATATTCTTAGACATTTCCTCATATGATACCCAAGATTTATCAATTCCAACCGCTTTTCCATTGAAAACTCCCTCAATAGATCGTAATACCATCAATGGCGTGAGAATAGGAGGTATAAATTTATAGATAAAGACCAAAACAACTGATGAGACCACAAACACTACAATCGACCAAAACATCCAACGGAAAACTAAACGAAGTATTCGTTTCCACATTGGTGTCTGTAAATGTTCAGGAACTTCTTTGTATACTACCATATTTGAAGATATAATTACGAAAGTACAAAAAAAAAGCATTCCATAAGATGGAATGCTTAAATATAATCAAATGCAAATGTTATTTCTTTTGTTCAACAGGAGCTTGCTGTTGCTGAGTTGGAGCTTGCTGTTGCGCAGGAGCTTGTTGCTGAGCTGGTGCTTGCTGTTGTGCAGGAGCTTGTTGTTGAGTTGGCATAGAAGTTGGAATTTGTGCACCTTGAGTAGCCGGAGCTCTGCCACCAACTTGGATCGAAGTATCAGAAACAAAAAACTTGTTTGCCAATACCGACAATATCATAACTGACATTGCCAAACCAATTGTAAACTTTGTTAAAAAGTCTGCAGTTCTTCTAGTCCCAAACATTGAGCCAAACTGTCCACCAATTCCACCACCAAAACTTGCACCTAAATCTCCTTTGCCCGGCTGTATTAAAACGGCTGCAACCAAAAGAATTGAAATGAGAATACAAACGATAGAAATTATAGTTATAATCATATGTATACCTTATTCGCTTTTAGGAGTTTCTTCTTCAGTAGTTTCTGACGAAGTATCATCTGTATGAGTTGCTTCTTCAGCAACATCTGCACTGGCTTCCACTACTTCATTGGTAGTTTCTTCTGTAACAACTTCTACTGTTTCAACAGTCTCTACTGTTTCTATAGTAGTTGCTTCAATAGTTTCTACAATTTCTTCTGCAATAGTCTCTTCAACAATTGGTGCGACTGGAGCAGCGACAGAAGGTGCTGGAGTAGATTTAACTCTTGCTTTGCGAACGCGTTTTTTAATCGAACCATCTTGTGGGTTCGACCAATCAACTAATTCAATGACCGCTTCACGAGCATTATCACCACGGCGTAATTCAAGTTTGGTGATGCGTAAATATCCTCCAGGGCGAGTACCAATTGCAGGTGCAATAGTGTCAAAAAGTTCTTGTAAAACAGCTTTGTTACGGATAACTCTACCAACAACTCTTCTGTTATGAACATCTTTTTCGCCATTAGGAACTTTATTGTTTTGCTCATTATTCAAAGCATGCACTGCACGAGTAATAAGTTTTTCAGCGTAAGGACGAAGTTCTTTCGCTTTAGATTCTGTAGTTTTGATACGTTTATGTTCAAATAATGACGTAGCCAAATTTGCAAGAAGGGATTTTCTATGTGTATCCGTTCTTCCTAATTTTCTACCTTTAACTGCGTGTCTCATTTAAATTATCTTCCTGATTTCAAAAGTGTAAGTAATATTCTAACTGAAATAAATGTTTTTATGCTTGTTTTGGCGTTTCACGTAAGATTTTCTCTACGTCCATACCAAAGGTAAGGTTCATAATTTTAACAACATCAGAGATTTCAGAAAGTGATTTTCTTCCAAAATTTCTAAATTTCAACAAATCTGGTTCTTGTAATTTTACCAGTTCAGCAAGAATTTTAATATTTGCCGCTTTTAAACAATTGTTAGCACGAACTGAAAGTTCTAATTCATCAACAGGAGTTAAAAGTAAGCGACGTAGTTTTGCTCTTTCTGCTTCTTTTATTTCGTCTTCGCCATTAGATTTCTGTGGTTTTTCCACAGGAACTCTATGACGAACGACATCAACTGAAATAAACATTTCGATGTGATCTAAAAGAATATTCGCTGCTAATTGAACAGCATCTTTTGCAGAAATAGACCCATCAGTTGTTACATCTAAACTTAAACGATCGTAATCTGTTTTCTGTCCAACCCTTTGAGGTTCAACATTATATATTACATTTTTAATTGGTGTATAAATCGCATCAATTGGAATCATACCGATAGGAAGTTCCCCTAATTGATGATCTTCAGACGACACATACCCACGACCTTGAGCAATTCGTAATTCTACTTCGAATTCAGCATCTTCAGCAAGTGTTGCTATAAAATGAGAAGGAGAAAGAACTTCAATCTCAGGACAAGCATTTTGAATATCTTGAGCTGTCCAGTTTTTAGCACCTTTCAGTGTAAAACTTATCGATGTTGTTTCTGGATTTAGAAGACGGAAACGAACACCTTTTAAATTGAGGATAATTTCACAAACATCTTCTTGAACACCAGGGATAGTCTGAAATTCATGTAATACGCCACTAATTTTAACAGCGACAAAAGCACAACCAGGAACAGAGGATAGAATAACTCTACGAAGAGCATTTCCTAATGTTACTCCATACCCTTCTTCCAAAGGTTGCATGATAAATTTTCCATGGGCTAAGTTGTCTGTTTCTTCTATTACAACTCGCTCAGGCATTTGTATTGGAAATTGTTGTTCCATAGGGCTATAGTTTCATTAAATTACTAAAAACTTGTAATTGTACTGTATGAACAATAAAATTGCTTATACACGACGACGTTTTGGAGGACGGCATCCATTGTGTGGAACTGGAGTTTTATCAGTAATATTCATTACTTCTAAACCAACATTCGACAACGAACGAATCGCTGCTTCACGTCCAGAACCAGGACCTCGTACAATCACTTCCACCTTACGTAGACCCATTTCAAATGCTTCTTTTCCAGCTTTTTCAGCTGATACTTGAGAAGCATACGGAGTATTTTTTTTCGAACCTCTGAATCCATTTCTTCCGGCACTTGACCAAGTCAATGTATTTCCATAAGCATCTGTGATTGTTACCATCACATTATTAAAAGTAGCTCTTACGAACACTTTTCCATGGACATCGGTTACTATTTTTCTTTTTACGCGCTTTTTTGCTGCAGCCATTGAATTTCCTGTAATCTAAAAATTATGAGTAATAGATTTGTTCTTGTACTTCTAAATTGAAGCAAAAACATCTTACTTCTTCGCTGCTTTTTTCTTATTAGCAACGGTTTTGCGGCGACCTTTTCTTGTACGAGAATTTGTTCTTGTACGTTGTCCGCGAGCTGGCAAACCTCTACGGTGCCTTAATCCACGATAACATCCAATGTCCATAAGACGCTTGATGTTCATTTGAATTTCTGATCGTAATTGTCCTTCTACTTTATATTCTAGAACAATTTGACGAATACGAGCTATCTCATCGTCAGTCCAATTCATTACTCTTTTAGAGTGTTCAACATTTGCTTTGTTAAGCACTTCTTCTGCAAGTGTTGGACCAATGCCGAAGATATAACGTAAACTTATTATACCGCGTTTGTTTTTTGGTAAATCGATACCACCAATACGAGCCATAGTATTCCTTAATTAACCTTGACGTTGTTTATAGCGAGGGTTTTTCTTGTTAATAACATAAACCCTTCCTTTACGGCGAACGATTTTATCGTCCGGGTTTCTTTTTTTAATTGATGCTTTTACTTTCATATCTTGCCTTCTTTTTCAGTATTTGTTACCAAAGAGAAAATGAGTTTTGCTCTTTTCAATATTTGATGAGCTTCGATTATTTATATCTGTAAACTATGCGTCCTTTAGATAGGTCATACGGTGATAATTCTACCGTTACCTTATCTCCTTGAAGAATCTTTATAAAGTTCAATCTCATTTTACCAGAAATATGAGCTAAGACTTTATGTTCATTTTCTAATTTCACAATAAATTGTGTATTTGGAAGCGTTTCTTCAATGACGCCATCTACTTTAATCAGGTCTTGTTTTGACATTGATCGTTAATTCCAGAGTGTTAAAATTATTGGTTTTTCATTATCTACGATAATGGTATGTTCAAAATGTGCCGATGGTTTTCTGTCTGCTGTAATGATTGTCCATTTATCAGCTGCTGTTAGTACTGAAGCAGTTCCAACATTGACCATTGGTTCTATTGCTATCGTCATACCTTTTACTAATTTTTCATTCGGAAAGTGCTTTCTATAGAGTAAAGCTGGTACAAAGTTTGGAACAGAAGGTTCTTGATGTAAGTTTTTTCCTATTCCATGCCCTGTTAACTCTCGAACTACTGAAAAACCGTTTTGTTCAACATACGTTTGAATGACTCGAGCAATGTCATATATTTTATTTGATACTTTCGCTTCTGCAACACCTAATTCAAGAGATTTTTGAGTAACATCCAAAAGTAGTTGTTTTTCAGCATCTATTGAACCTACTGCAAAAGTATAAGCACTATCTGCATGGTAATTATTTTTGTAAACACCACAATCGAGTGTTACTATGTCTCCTTCAACAAGTGCTCTTTCTGATGGAATTCCATGAACAACTTCTTCATTCACTGAAATACACATTGCATGCTGAAACTGATTTTTACCAACATAATAACCTTTAAAAGAAGGTTTTGCATCATACGAAGAAATAATTTCTTCTGCTTGCAAAGATAATTCTAAGGTTGTTACTCCTGGTTTTACCGATTTACCAACTTCTTGCAACGTTTTTACAAGAATTATTGCTGATTCTTCGATATACTTCCTGTCATCAGGAGGTAGAAGTAAATGTTGATTTTTTACAGAATCTTTGTACATACATTCTATATTAGAATCCACCACCAGATGGAGTACCTGCACCTACTCTACCACGAATTTTACCAGATTTCATAAATCCGTCATAATGACGCATCAATAAATAAGATTCAATTTGTTGTAATGTATCTAAGGCAACACCAACCATAATAAGCAAACTAGTTCCACCAAAGAAAGAAGCAAATTGCATAGGCACACCTAATACATTACTTACAAACGTTGGGAGAATAGCGACTATAGCTAAGAATATAGCACCTGGCAAGGTAATTCTTGTTAAAATACTATCTAAATAATCTGAAGTTGGAGCTCCCGGTCTAACACCAGGGATAAACCCACCTTGTTTTTTAATATTTTCAGCAACATCTTTTGGATTAAATGCAAATGCAGTATAGAAGTATGCAAAAAATACAATCATCAAACTGTATAAAATTGCGTACACTACTGAAGATGGAGATAACCATCGAGAAACCGTTATCGCTGCAGAAGAATCTGGGAAGAAACTTAATATTGTTCCTGGTATAAATACAATAGCTTGTGCAAAGATAATTGGCATTACACCAGCAGTATTCACACGTAAAGGAATATATTGAGTTGTTCCGCCATATACTTTTCTATTAACGACACGTTTTGCATATTGAACAGGTATTCGCCTTGCACCTTGTGTTACAAGAACTACAAGAGCAATAACGCCGACCAACAAGACGAGCATAATCAAATCTAAAATCCACAAACGAGAACCAACCATAATTAATTGAATCTCTTGTTGGATAGCAGCTGGTAGTTGAGCTATAATACCGATAAAGATAATAAGGGAAATCCCATTACCAATACCACGATCTGTTATTTGTTCACCAAGCCACATTAAAAAAACTGTCCCAGCAGTCATCATAAAAATTGCTGTTACTGTAAACATAAATCCTGCATCAGCAACAACAGGTAAACCACCTGGACCTTGAGTACTTGCAATTTTAATACTAACACCCCAAGACTGAAGAGCAGCTAAGAAAACAGTACCGACCCGAGTAAATTGATTGATTTTACGACGTCCTTCTTCACCTTCTTTTTGCAATTTGGCAAGTTCAGGAACTACTGCACCTGCCAATTGTAAGATAATTGAAGCTGAGATATATGGCATAATACCCAACGCAAAAATAGCTGCATTTGAGAAAGCACCCCCTACAAAAAGGTCATACAGTCCAAAAAGAGTATTCGAATCTGTTGTTGCAGAAGCAGCATTTAAAGCTGCGACATTAACACCAGGAATTGTAATATATGCCCCAACACGGACAATAATTAAAATTCCGATTGTGAAGAGTATTCTCGTACGCAGTTCTTCAATTTTGAAGATATTCTGCAATGTTTCTATTACATTAGCCATTGGTTACTACAGAGCCTCCAGCATTTTCAATCTTTGTTTTTGCACTTTCAGAAAATGCGTCGACTGTAACAGTAAGGGCAGTTGTTAACGTACCATTACCTAATACTTTCACAGGAAGGTTACGTTTTACTGCACCGACAGTACGAAGAATCTCAGAAGTAACAACTCCTTGAGTAAATGCTTGAGCATCTGCAAGTTTTTGCAACAACTCTACATTAACTACTTCATATTCAACTCGGAACAGATTTGTAAATCCATTTTTAGGTACACGACGAGAAAGGGGCATTTGACCGCCCTCAAACCCACGTGTTTGATTGAATCCAGTACGAGATTGGTGACCTTTGTGACCACGTGTAGATGTTCCACCACGTCCAGAACCAGCGCCACGACCTATACGCTTATTCTTATGGATAGAACCTTCTGCATACTGTAAATTACCAATGTGTTTCATAATTATCTTTAACCTTTATTATGCAGTGAGTTCTTCAACATGAACAAGATGACGTACAACATTGATCATGCCACGAATTTGAGCATTATCTGGTTGAATAACAACGTTATTCGGATGCCCAAGTCCAAGAGCTTCAATAGTTCTCTTTTGTTTTTCCTGGGTTTTGATGATACTCTTTATTTGAGTAATTTTTAACTGAGACATACGTTAGTCCGTATTTTTTTCGTTTAAATTTAGTTAATGGTTCAACTGTATTTCTACACTTGAATGTAAGTTTTAGTATTAACCGTGTAATACTTTTGCAACGGAAACACCTCGGCGAACTGCAACCATTGAAGCATCTTCTAATTGACGTAGAGCTTCTACTGTCGCTTTTACAGTATTATGTGGATTAGATGATCCCATTGATTTTGTCAAGACATCATGAACACCCGCTAATTCCAATACTGCACGAACACCGCCAGATGCAATTACTCCAGTACCAGCAGAAGCTGGACGAAGAAGTACTTTCGCTGCACCAAATTTACCTAAAACTTCATGAGGAATTGTTGTTTTAGAAAGAGTAACCTTTGTAAGATTTTTCTTTGCTGCCTCTGTTGCTTTATTCACAGCATCAACAACTTCAGAAGCTTTTCCTAAACCATATCCAACATAACCTTGACCGTTTCCAACAACAACAATTGCTGAGAAATTAAATCTGCGTCCACCTTTTACAACTTTTGCAGTACGACCAATATAAACTAATTTATCTTTAAGTTCTAATTCAGAAACTTTTACTTTTGCCACAAGTGCACTCCAATGTTACTTCTTTTGTTTCTTAAAACTCGAGACCAGCATTTCTTGCTGAATCTGCAAGTGCTTTAACGCGACCGTGGTATAAAAACCCATTACGATCAAAAGCGACTTTTTGAATATTTTTTGCCACAGCGCGCTCGGCAAGTAACGTACCTACAAGAACGCTAATTTCAGTTTTAGTCTTTTTACCAGACGCTAATACATCTTTAATTTGCTTTTCTAATGATGAGGCAGATACTAATGTAAGCATTGCAACATCATCAATTATTTGAGCAGAAATATTAGTTAAACTTCTTGTAACGGTCAAGCGATATCGCTCAGGACTTCCAGAAATTTTTTTCCGGATATGTTTTTTTCGACGCTCATAGCGTATCGACTTTAATTTAGTTGCTGTATTCATTACTGTAATTTTGTTAACTGTTAAAAGATACCTTATTTTTTCGAAGATTTTCCTGCTTTTCTACGAATGACTTCACCATCATAACGAATACCTTTACCTTTGTACGGCTCAGGTGGACGAAGATCACGAATAATAGCAGATACTTCACCAACAAGTTGTTTGTTAATACCTTTGACAGAAAACGATGTCGGAGTAAAGACAGCGAATTCAATACCATCAGGTGGTATAAAAAGTACTGGGTGGGAAAATCCTAATGTTAAAAGTAGGCGTTTGCCTTTCAACTCAACACGGAAACCCACACCTTCGATTCCTAATTTTTTTTCAAAGCCTTCAGAAACTCCCAAAATAGCAGAATTAGTTAATGCTCTGGTAAGTCCATGTAATGCTCTTACTTTTTTATCATCACTTGTTCTAGAAAAGGTTAAAACACCGTTTTCTAATGAATAATTGATTGATTCAGGAATTTGAACTGTCAATTGTCCTTTGGGACCAACTGAAGTAAGTTCGTTGTTTTGTATTGTTACCGAAACTGACTTCGGAATTTCAATGATTTTTTTTCCAATTCTGGACATGTACTACTCCCGTATGGCTTGTTACCAAATTGTGCAAATAATTTCACCACCGACATTTAGCGATCGAGCAGCCTTATCGGTTACAACACCTTTCGATGTTGAAACAATGGCAATACCTAATCCATTACGAACTCTCGGAATTTCAGCAGCTGGCGTATACACTCTACGACCTGGCTTACTGATACGAGTAATCTCTTTAATAGAAGGTTGACCATTGCTATACCGCAATTGAACGCGTATAATACCTTGTTGGTTATCACCAGCAAGTTTCTCGAACTCTTTTATGTATCCTTGATCGCGTAATATAGAGGCAATTGCCATCTTCATTTTCGATGCAGGGACATCAATCGTACGGTGTTTTGCAGCTAGTCCGTTACGAATTCTAGTTAAAAAATCTGCAATAGTGTCTACTGGCATAATTGTAATGCTTTATTCTTTAAATTACCAACTTGACTTACGAATACCAGGGATTTTACCTTCGAGAGCCAATTGACGAAACATGTTTCGACATAGTGCAAACTTACGATATACCCCTCTTCCTCTACCAGTAAGAGAGCATCTGCTTCTGACTCTGGTTGGAGCGCTGTTACGCGGAAGCTTTTGTAAGCCCTCAAAATCGCCTAAACTTTTAAGTTCAGCTCTTTTTGCCGCAAATTTTTCTACTAACCGTTTGCGCTTTTCGTTACGCGCAATAATACTTTTCTTCGCCATAAATATGCTTTCTTAATCTCTTTTACGGAATGGAAAACCAAACTCTGTGAGTAATGCGTGTGCTTCTTCATCTGTTCTTGCTGAAGTTACAAAGTTTATGTCCATACCATTGATACGAGCTACTTTGTCAACATCAATTTCTAAAAAGATAATCTGCTCTTTAATACCTACATTGTAATTTCCACGACCGTCGAAACTTTTATCAGAAAAACCTCTGAAGTCACGAATACGAGGAGAAGTTACATTAATAAATCGATCGAGAAATTCATACATTCTCGCACGACGAAGTGTTACAAAACATCCTAATGGTTGCCCAGCTCGGAGTTTGAAATTTGCTATAGATTTTTTTGCTCTCGTAACATATGGGCGTTGACCAGATATTAACTCAAGCTCATTTATAGCTGACTGAAGATGTTTTGAATCGCTTACAGCTAAACCAACACCAACATTGATTGTGATTTTGTTCAATTTGGGAACTTGCATCACTGAACTATAATTGAATTTCTTCATCATAGCAGGAACAACTGTCTCTTTGTAAAAACCGTGCAGACGAGCTTCTAAACCCTCTGTGGTAGAAGTTGGAGCAGCTTCTCTTTTTCCTTCGAACTTAAAATCAAGTTTTTTAATTACTTGTTTCGCCATAATTGTCAGAACTCATTGTAAAATTAACGATTTGCCGGAGATTATGACTGTTTAACAGGAGCACCATTTGATTTGGCAACCCTTGTTTTGATAGTCTCATCATTTTTTGTTTCGATGTTGATTCCTACTCTTGTAGGTTTTCCATCAGAATCAACTAATTGAACATTTGAATAATGAATTGGCATTGCTTTACTCACTATTCCACCTTGTTGGTTTGCTTGAGTTGGACGTGAGTGTTTCTTTCTCACATTTACTTCATCAACAAGTATTCTCATTTTTTCTGGATAGACATCAAGGACTCTTCCCGTTTTACCTTTATCATTTCCGGCTATAACTTGAACGAGATCACCTTTTTTTATACTAAGTTTTTTCATGGTACTTTTTAGTCCTATTTCTTACAATACTTCTGGTGCCAACGATACAATTTTCATGTAACTTTTTTCACGAAGTTCACGAGCTACAGGTCCAAAGATACGTGTACCACGAGGATCTCCTTGATTGTTCAACACGACAGCTGCATTTTCATCAAAACGAATAAATGAACCATCGCGACGTTGAATTTCTTTTTTGGTGCGAACAATTACTGCTTTTACAACGTCACCTTTTTTTACAGCACCATTGGGCATTGCTGCCTTAACAGCAGCAACAACGACATCACCGACTCCTGCATAGCGTTTACCATGTCCACCAAGGACACGAATACAACGTATTCTTTTGGCTCCAGAGTTGTCTGCTACTACGAGATTTGTTTCTTCTTGTATCATTGTTTAAACTTCCTTTTCAGTGAGGATTTTCGAGGTATGGAATTCATACCAAGAGTTCCTTACTTTGCTTTTTGAAGAATTTCTACCAGTGTCCACCGTTTGTGGGCACTTAACGGTCTTGATTCCATAACTCGAACTGTATCGCCGATTGAAGCTTGTTGCAGTTCATCATGTGCCATTACTTTTTTCGTCTGTTTAAAGTACTTTTTGTAGAGCGGATGAACAACTTGTCTTTCAATTGCAACGACAATAGTTTTTGTCATTTTATTCGACACAACCTTACCAACACGGATTTTCTTTCCATGCGTTGGATCATGCGGTTGTGCTGTTGTTTCATTTGTTTTTAAATCTTCCATTGGTGTTATCCATTGATTGATAGTTTTACGGAATTATTCCCGTAGGCACTGTTATTAATTCGCTGAGCGTTCTTTTCGTTTTTTTCTAGTCAAACGACGTACTGGAGTTTGTTCTTCTGAAAGAATAGTCTCAATACGAGCGATGTCTTTGCGAAGTGTTTTAAGATATGATGTATCTTGTAACTGACTTAACGCATGTTGAAAACGATTTTTAGCGAGCGTTTCACGGCTTTCTTCCAACGAACGAACTAATTCATCTTTGGATAATTCTCGCAAGTCCGATGCTTTACGTGGTTTCATACGTTTATTATCCTTCTAGATCAATCCGAGAAACAAATTTTGTTTTAATTGGCAGTTTATGCGATGCTAAACGCATTGCTTCAACTGCTCTTTCTTTTGTAACACCATCGATTTCAAAAAGAACTCGACCAGGTCTTACTACTGCTACCCAAAATTCTGGATTTCCTTTTCCAGAACCCATACGAGTCTCAGCTGGTTTTTTAGTGACAGATTTATCTGGAAAAATACGAATCCAGACCTTACCATCACGACGGAGATATCTATTGATTGCAATACGTGCAGATTCAATTTGGCGGTTAGTAATCCAAGCTGGTTCCATTGCTTTCAAACCGAAAGACCCGAAAGAAACTTGAGCTCCACGTTGCGCCATACCTTTTCTTCTACCACGTTGCGTTTTGCGATATCGAATTCGTTTTGGACTAAGCATAGTTATTATCTATCTAAAGAATGTACGATCAGGATATTATTCCGTTACCTGTTTTCCGATGACTTCGCCACGGCAAATCCATACTTTAATCCCTAACAATCCATAGATTGTTAAAGCTTCAGCTGTTCCGTAATCGATGTCTGCACGAAGAGTATGCAAAGGAACACGTCCTTCTTTATACTGTTCCGTTCTAGCCATATCAGCACCACCAAGACGACCAGAAGTCATAACTTTGATTCCTTCTGCTCCTGCACGCATTGTTGAAGAAACTGCTTGTTTCATCGCTCTACGGAAAGAAATTCTTCCTTCAAGCTGTTGAGCAATTGTTTCAGCTACCAATGTTGCATCCAATTCTGGACGTTTAATCTCAGTGATGAATATTTTAACCTCTTTTTGGGTTATTTTTTTCAATTCTTCTTCTAATTGAGCAATATCTTTACCAGAACGGCCAATGATAACACCCGGACGAGAAGTATGAATTGTTAAACGAAGTTGTTTTGCTGTTCTTTCAATTAAGACACGTGAAACACCCGCTTTTTTCAAGCGTTTTTTCAAGTATGTTCTTAGCATCATGTCTTCTGAAAGTTTTTCAGCAACATTTCTTTTATCGAACCAATTTGCGTCCCATTGACGAATAATGCCTAAACGCAAACCTATTGGATTAGTTTTCTGACCCAAAGTTTTTGACTCCTTAACTATCTTGTGTTGAAACCACAATGGTTAGATGATTTGAGCGTTTTCTTATACGGTACGCTCTTCCCATAGGTGCCGGCGAAATTCTTTTTGCCGTTGGACCTTGATTTACAAATGCTGCTTGCACCATCACCTTTTCAGGATTTACTGATGCACCGTCATTAACATTTGATAGATTAGCTATTGCAGAACGCAATACCATTTCAGCGTCTTTAGCCGGTTTTTTTGTAGAAAAACGAAGAATAGCTAATGCTTCTTGTGCGCTTTTGCCACGTATCAAGTCGATCACCAACCTCATTTTGCGAGGTGAAGAACGAATATGTTTCTTTAATGCTCTTGCTTCCATAAGATTATCCTATTTCTTTATTTCTTCTTACGATTACCGGAATGACCACGAAACGTTCTTGTTGGAGAAAATTCACCAAGTTTATGACCAACCATATTTTCTGTAATATACACTGGTATAAATTTATTGCCATTGTGTACTGCCACTGTATGACCAACAAAATCAGGTGATATTGTTGAACTTCTTGACCAAGTTTTTACTACTTTTTTCTGAGCAGTTTCATTCAGTGCTTCTATTTTCTTTTCCAATTTGACACTGATAAACGGACCCTTTTTGAGAGAACGAGCCATAGGTATACTTTATAAATCTATGATAAATTATTTTCTTCTGTCTCTGACAATAAGATCATTACTTTGTTTCTTTTTCTTTCTTGTCTTCAGACCACGAGCCAATTGACCCCATGGAGAACGTAAGTGTTTGCGACCACCACCAGATTTTGATTTACCTTCTCCACCACCGTTAGGGTGATCAATTGGGTTCATCGACATACCTCTGGTTTGAGGGCGTACTCCTAACCAACGGTTTCTTCCAGCTTTTCCTAACAAGATGTTTTCGTGATCAGAATTACCTACTGTTCCTAATGTTGCTAAACAATTTGCAGGCACTAATCTGATTTCTCCTGAAGGCATTTTCAATTGTGCATACTTTTTGTCTACATTGACAACTTGTGCGTATGTTCCTGCAGAACGTGCAATTTGTCCACCTTTACCTGGTTTCATTTCAATGTTATGAACCATCATACCAGCTGGTATTTTGTTCAATGGCATTGTATTACCATCTTTGAATTCTGCAGTTGCACTTGAAATAAGAGAATCACCGACTTTAACTTTATTAGGAGCTAAGATGTAGCGTAATTCACCATCCGCATATTTCAATAATGCAATTCTACAAGAACGATTCGGATCATATTCAATACTGATTACTTCAGCTGGGATATCAAATTTGTTACGTTTGAAATCTATAATCCGATACTTTCTTTTATGTCCACCACCACGATGACGTGAGGTGATTCTACCAGTATTATTACGGCCACCTGATTTTGTCAGGGTAACAGTAAGAGATTTTTCTGGAGTACTTTTTGTGATTTCAGAAAAAGTACTAACAGAATAAAATCTTGTACCGGGAGTTATTGGTTTTAATATTTTTAGTGCCATTTTTTCGTTACTGTACTAGTAGTTAAACTTAGTCGTTACCTTCAGCTTCACCTGAAACAATATCAAGTGTTTGTCCTTGCTTTAAAGTGATATACGCTTTTTTACGCATTGGTTTTCTACCAACCATTAAGCCTTTTTTCGTCATTCTTCTTTTCACTTTACCCTTGATTATGGTCGTGCGAACAGAGATGATATTCACTTCGAACATTTGTTCTAAAGCTTGTTTAATTTGGATTTTATTTGCATCAGGTGTTACTTCAAAGCAATACTGGCGATTTGCCTGCATTTTCGATGCTTTTTCAGTAATGATTGGACGCTTAATAATTTGAATCATAATTTTACTCTTTCCATAAATTAGGTTTACGAACCTAACGTCGCTACGAGTTTGTCAATAGCACTTTTAAAAATGACTACTTTTTTGTTACGTAAGATATCATACGTAGAAGCATCAAGTGCTGGTAATGTTTGTAGATGTTCTATATTTCTTGCTGACAAATATGCATTTTGATCATATGTTGGCAATAGCAAAAGTGTTTTAGAAGTGTCTACATTTAGAGCTTTCAACATCTGTACTACTGGTTTTGTTTTAACTTCACCAAATTGTACATCATCAACAATCACTATATTACCTTCGGTAGCACGGAGTGACAATGCTGATTTTTTGGCAAGTCGTTTTACTTTTTTGTTTAAGTCGATATTAAAATCGTGAGGTTTTGGACCATGAACTGTTCCACCTCCAACCCAAACAGGAGAGCGATTCGAACCAGAGCGAGCTGTACCGCGACCTTTTTGTTTCCATGGTTTTTTACCACCACCAGAAACTTCATCACGTACCTTTGTTTTGGCATTGCCTTGGCGTTGATTTGTTAAGTATGCTTTTACTGCCAAATACATAACATGTTCGTTCGGCTCGACACCAAAGATTTCTTTTGGAAGCTCGATTGTTCCTACGACTGCACCATTATTTGAATAAACATTCACTTGCATGTGTATACCTATTTGGTCTATTATAATTTTACAATTTCTACGATGGAGTTAATTGCTCCTGGAATAGAACCTCTTACTAATAATAAGTTCGAATCCTTCATCGTTTCTAATATTTCAAGGTTACGAATAGAAATTCTTTTTCCACCCATTCTTCCAGCCATTCTAAGTCCTTTGAAAACTCTTGAAGGGAAAGAAGAAGAACCAATTGATCCTGGTGCTCTCATTCTATCTGACTGACCGTGTGTTGTTTGTCCTACTCCACCAAAGTGGTGACGGCGAACAACCCCTTGAAAACCTTTTCCTTTACCAGTACCTGATAATTTGATTTTGTCACCTTTTTTAAAAGCATCTACAGATATTGTATCGCCAACACTCCAAGGAATGTTAGTCAAACGAAATTCTTTAAGATGTCTCAAAGGACTAACACCAGCTTTTTTGAAATGTCCTAGCAATGGTTTAGTCAGGTGCTTTTCTTTAGCAGGTTCAAAGCCAATTTGAACCGATGTATAGCCGTCAGTTTCGTTTGTACGAATTTGAACAACTGGACATGGACCGGCTTGAATTACTGTACAAGGAATGTGGTCGCCATTTTCGTTGATGATCGAAGTCATCCCGATTTTTTTACCTAATATTACGCTCATTATTTTTTTCTTCCTTTAATCTCTAAATTAAACTTTCACCTCGACATCGACACCAGCTGGTATCTCGAGACGCATTAATGAATCGATGGTTTTGCTATTGGAACTTGAAATATCAATGAGTCGCTTATGAACTCTCGCTTCAAATTGTTCGCGTGATTTTTTATCAACGTGTGGAGAACGTAGTACTGTATAGATAGTTTTTTCTGTCGGTAAAGGAATTGGACCTGATACCGCAGCACCTGTTTGCTTCACTGTTCGAACAATTCGTTCAGCTGATTTGTCAATCAAATTATGATCGTATGATTTTAATTTGATTCGAATTCTTTGCGTAGCCACACTTTTCTCCTGATTTAAGATAAAGAAGTAGGATAACCAATTGTTAGGTTACCCTACTTTTCTTTTATATACGAGTTTTATTCGACGATTTTAGTTACAACTCCAGCACCTACAGTACGACCACCTTCGCGAATCGCGAAACGTAATCCTTCTTCCATAGCGATTGGAGTAATCAATTCAATAGACAAGTTGTCTAAGTTATCACCAGGCATAACCATTTCAATGCTTGCAGGAAGTGTCGCTACACCAGTTACGTCAGTTGTTCTGAAGTAAAACTGTGGGCGATATCCGTTGAAGAATGGTGTATGACGTCCACCTTCATCTTTGTTCAAGATGTAGACTTGAGCAGTAAATTTATGGTGTGGAGTGATAGAACCTGTTTTAGCAATAACCATACCGCGTTCGATTTCTTCTTTGTCAACACCACGAAGCAATAAACCTACGTTATCACCAGCGCGACCTTCGTCAAGAAGTTTACGGAACATTTCGATACCAGTTACAGTTGTTTTCTTTTTAAGACCGAAACCAACTAATTCGACCTCTTCGTTTACTTTTACGATACCACGTTCAACACGACCAGTTGCAACAGTTCCACGACCAGTAATTGAGAATACGTCCTCAACTGGAAGAAGGAATGGTTTATCAACTTCACGAGCTGGTGTTGGTATATATGAATCTACGTTATCCATCAATTCATAAATACATTTTAAACGTTCGTCATTTACATCAGCAGTTGGTGTTGAACCAGCTTCTAATGCATGAAGAGCAGAACCTTTAATAATTGGAATTTCGTCACCAGGGAATTCATATTTTGTAAGAAGCTCTTGGATTTCCATTTCAACTAACTCAAGTAATTCTGGGTCAGCAATATCAACTTTGTTTAAAAACACTACAATTTTAGGTACACCTACTTGACGAGCAAGAAGAATGTGTTCACGAGTTTGAGGCATCGGTCCATCCGTTGCTGCAACTACTAAAATTGCACCGTCCATCTGAGCAGCACCAGTGATCATGTTTTTCACATAATCGGCGTGACCTGGACAATCTACGTGAGCGTAGTGACGGTTTTCAGTTTCGTATTCAACGTGTGCAGTAGCAATCGTGATACCACGTTGTCTTTCTTCCGGTGCATTGTCAATAGAATCGAATGCGCGGAATTCTGCATTTCCTTTTTTTGCTAATGCAGCTGTAATTGCAGCTGTTAGCGTAGTTTTACCATGATCGACGTGTCCAATTGTCCCGATATTAACGTGGGGTTTGGAGCGGTCAAATTTTTCTTTAGCCATCGTGTACTCCTGTACTTAAGGTTGCTAAGATGAAACAAAAAATGTATGTTATTTAATTAAGAACGCGATTTTTTTAGTAAGTTGAATTCGATTGCTGTGTTACTGTCGGCTCGTAATGAGAGAATTTCATTGTATAAATATCTCTACCTTGCGTAATCGATCGTAATGTTGTTACGTATCCGAACATCTCAGAAAGTGCAACTTTTGCTTTTATAATTTGCATTGTGCCTTCTTGATCTATTCCTTCAATCCTTCCTCTTCTTGAATTTATATCGGCAATTACTTCGCCGAGAGTTTCATTCGGTGTAGTTATTTCTACACTAAATATAGGTTCAAGAATAGTAGGTGAAGCATGACGTAATGCTTCTCGAATTGCTGAAACTGTTGCAATCTTATATCCAAGATCGACAGATTCTCCTTCAACTATTTTTATATCTTCTAAGGTTACAACGACATCCACGAGTGGGTAACCCACTTTAGGCCCAACAAGTGTTCCTTCTTTTGCTCCTTCTTCTATTGCTTGCAAGAAAGTTGCAGGAATTACTTGTTGATTCGAAACGTTGTTGACAAACTGGAATCCTTTACCTACTTCATTCGGTCGGACTTCCACTAATACGTAGCCAAATTGTGCTTTGCCAGAGGCAAGAGTACGTTGGTACGTGTAATCTTGGCGGTAGGTAGCTTGGATTGTTTCTCTATAGGCTACTTGAGGTTTGCCGGCTTTTGCAATAATATTGAATTCGGTTTTTAACCTATCAACTATTATTTCTAAATGCAATTCACCGACGCCACTAATGATTGTCTGTCCGCTGTCTTCATCGATACTGTACCTAAATGTTGGGTCTTCTTCAGCCATTTTTTTCAGTGCTTCAAACATTTTATCTTGCTCTGCAAGAGTTTTTGCTTCAATCGACTGATTTATGACTGGTTCTGCGAAATTTATTTTTTCATACACAATAGTTTGTTTTAAATCACAAAGAGTATCACCTGTTTTGGCAAATCGCAATCCTGGAATTGCAATGATATCGCCAGAATAAACTTCTGTGATTTCTTCTCTTCTATTGGCATGCATACGCAGCAATTTCTGAACTCGTTCTTTTTTATCGGCTATAGGGTTATACACTGTTTCACCAACACTGAGTTTCCCTGAGTATAATCGAATAAAAGTAAGCCTTCCCACGAACTGGTCTGTTAGTATTTTAAATGCTAATGCTGAAAATGGCTCATTATCATTAATTGAGCGGACAATAACATCATCAGATTCTGCACTTGGATGACCTTCTATTGAAGGTACATCATTTGGCGACGGAAGATAATCAACAATCGCATTTAAAAGTAACTGAACACCTTTGTTTTTGAAAGAAGAACCTGCGAGAACAGGAACTAAAGATACATTTTTAACTGCTTTTCGAACTGTAGTTTTTAATTCTTGAAGACTTATTTCTTCATTCATAAAAAACCGTTCTAAGAGAGAATCATCATACTCAACAATTGCTTCAATGGCTTGAGTGCGATACTTTTGTACTTCTTCGATCATTTCATCCGGTATGGGAATCTCCCTCACCGTACTACCATCATCGTTTTCATCAAAAGTAAACGCCTTTTCTTCAAGCAAATCCACAACTCCAACGAACTTATCTTCAGCACCGATTGCTAATTGCAATGGAACGGCATTGACGTTGAGCTTTTCTCTCATCATAGATACTACTCTAAGAAAATTTGCTCCAATACGATCCATTTTATTGACAAAAGCAATTCTTGGTACTTTATACGTGTTTGCTTGATGCCAAACAGTTTCAGTTTGAGGTTGCACTCCTGCAACTCCACACAGCAAACCGACTGCACCATCCAATACGCGTAGAGAACGTTGAACTTCCGCGGTAAAATCAACATGACCAGGTGTATCAATTATGTTTATCTGCGTTGAACCCCAAAAACAAGTTGTAGCAGCAGAAGTAATTGTTATACCTCTATTACGCTCTTGTTCCATATAGTCCATTGTAGCAGTTCCATCATCAACTTCACCTATTTTATGAACAACTCCTGTATAAAACAGAATTCGTTCGGTGGTTGTTGTTTTTCCAGCATCAATGTGAGCAATGATACCGATATTTCTGATATTTGCAATATCTACTTCTCTCGGCATAGTGCTTCTTTAGCTTCCCAACAATTTATCAAAGAACATTTTCTTTTTATATTACCACTTGAAGTGAGCAAAAGCTTTATTTGCTTCAGCCATTCTGTGGATTTCGTCACGACGCTTCACAGCGCCACCTTCACCATTCGATGCTGCGATTAATTCTGCAGCTAATCGATATGACATACTTTTATCTTTTCTGTCAGAAGCATATTTTTTCAAGAAACGTATTGCTAATGCTAAACGGCGAGCTTCACGAACTTCTACCGGAACTTGATATGTAGCACCACCAACACGACGAGAACGAACTTCTATAACAGGAGCAGCATTTTGAACTGCTTTTTTGAAAATTTCTAAAGGTTCTGCTTTTGTTCTATCTGCAATAACATCCATTGCAGTGTAGAGCAATTTACGAGCAGTATTTTTCTTTCCAGATTCCATTATACAATTGATAAAACGTTCAACCGAAAAATCGTTGTAACGTGGATCTTGTATAAGTCTTTTTTTGAGGACTCTCTTTTTTCTCATCGGATCGAATAATTATCTTAAATGAATCTATTTACGTTTTTTACCGGTTTCAACAACTTGTCCTGGTTTAGGGCGTTTTGTTCCGTATTTTGAACGACCTTGTTTTCTTCCACTTACACCTTGTGTATCGGCTGTTCCACGTACTACGTGATAACGAACTCCAGGCAAATCTTTCACACGACCACCACGAATCAATACGATTGAGTGCTCTTGCAAGTTATGACCTTCACCAGGAATATATGCCGTTACTTCCATTCCGTGTGTTAAACGGACACGGGCAACTTTTCTCAAAGCTGAATTTGGTTTCTTTGGAGTTGTTGTATAAACACGAGTACACACTCCACGACGTTGTGGACAACTTAAAAGGGCTGGTGACTTACTTTTATACGTAACTTCTTTTCTACTTTTTCTTACTAATTGACTTATTGTTGGCACCGATAATCTCCGATTTCGCTTTTTATATTGATACTAAACGTCTTGCGTTTGTGTAATAGCCTACAAAAATACGGCAAAACTTTTACTTTTCCAAATTTATAGAAAGAAAAATCTCTCCGAAGAGAGATTTATTTTCTTTTATTCCCATTTATGGGACTAATTATTTTTTACCTTCAGCACGTTTTTTCTGGTATTCTTTTACCATTTCTTCTTGAACATTTTTAGGAACTGGTGCATATTTCAAAAATTCCATTGAAAACTCACCTTTCCCTTGCGTTGCAGAACGAAGATCTGTTGAATATCCAAACATCTCTGAAAGTGGAACATCAGCTTCTACGATACAGTATCCTGCATCTGTTCCTGTACCAACAATCAAACCGCGACGTTGGTTTACTTGACCAATAACAGCTCCTTGGAATTCTTCAGGGACTGATACTTCCAATTTCATAATTGGTTCAAGAATGATTGGTTTTGCTTTGTCGTATGCTTCACGAAGTGCTGTCATCGAAGCAAGCTTGAACGCCATATCCGAAGAGTCAACTGCGTGGAATGCACCGTCATTCAAGACAACACGAATACCCACAAGTGGCTGACCAATCAATTGACCATCTTTTGTTTGCTCTTTGAAACCTTTATCACACGCTGGTATAAATTCACGAGGAATTGCTCCACCAACGATTGAATCAACAAATTCATACGCTTCAACAGCATCTGCTGGAAGTGGTTCGATATATCCGGCAACACGTGCGAATTGACCAGCACCACCAGTTTGTTTTTTGTGAGAATAGTTAAATTCTACCTTACTTGTAAATGCTTCACGGAAGGCTACTTTTGGTTTACCTACGATAACTTCACAATTATATTCACGTTTGATTCGCTCAATATAGATTTCTAAGTGAAGCTCACCCATTCCTTTGATAATTGTTTCACCAGATTCTTCATCTCTGTAAACTTGGAAGGTTGGATCTTCTTTGGTAAATCTATTTAATGCTTTCGAGAAATTTACTTGACCAGCTTTTTCTTTAGGAGATACTGCTAATTCGATTACCGGATTCGGTACGAACATCGACGTCATTGTAACATTCAATTTGCCATCTGTAAATGTATCTCCAGATGCACAGTCAACACCGAACATCGCTACGATATCTCCAGCAGATGATTCTTCAATATCAATCATATCAGATGAGTGCATACGAATCAAACGAGGAATTTTTACTTTTTTCTGGTTCATTATATTGATGATTGTATCACCTTTTTTGATAGAACCTTGATAAATTCTCATATATGTCAGCTGACCAAATTTTCCATCTTCCAATTTGAAGGCTAATGCTACTAATGGTTTCGTTGGTTCAGAAACTAAATGTACTTTTTCTTCATTTTTGTCTTGATCTAAAGCGATGTTGTCAATTTCAGAAGGATTTGGTAAGAAATCACCAACTGCATCCAAAAGTACTTGAACACCTTTGTTTTTCATTGCTGAACCACAATATACCGGAGTAATATGGTGATTGATAGTAGCTTCTCTGATAACAGGGATTAACTCTTCAACAGTAATTTTTTCTTCCATCAAGAATTTTTCAGTGATGTTATCATTGATACCAGTATTAGCAATAGCTTCTACTAAATCATGATGGCGTTTTTTTGATTCTTCTACATACTCTGCAGGTATCTCAGCATAACGAACTTGTTCGCCGTCATTGCCTTCGAAGTAAACAGCTTGCATACGAAGTAAATCTATCACACCAGAAAATCTATCTTCCAAGCCCATAGCCAGGGTCATAATTACTGGATTGTGTTGTAATTTTTCACGTAATTGATTTGTAACACGATCAGGATTTGCTCCAGATCTATCTACTTTATTAATAAACGCTAAACGAGGTACATTGTAACGTCTCATCTGACGGTCAACTGTGATAGATTGACTTTGAACTCCTGCAACAGCACATAAGACAAGGATAGCACCGTCAAGTACACGTAAGGCACGCTCTACCTCAACGGTAAAATCAACGTGACCGGGAGTGTCAATAAGATTGATACTGTATTGTTTCCATTCGCAAAATGTTGCTGCTGATTGGATAGTGATACCTTTTTCGCGTTCAAGGTCCATCGAGTCCATTGTAGCTCCGACACCATCTTTTCCACGAACTTCGTGGATAGCGTGGATTTTACCAGTATAAAATAAGATACGTTCACTCAAGGTTGTTTTCCCTGAATCAATGTGTGCAGATATTCCGATATTACGGACGTTTTCTATGTTTGCCATAGCGAGACTGTTTAATAAAGATGAATGAATTGCTTCTTCAACAGTAGAAATCTTGTTCAAAGTTCTAATGTATCGTCTCGCCGTCAACGAATAAAAATGATTATTATTTTGAATAGTTTGATTTTCTTCGAAAAAACATGTAGTTTTGTAATCTGTTAGTACTTGCGCCCGTAGCTCAATTGGATAGAGCATCGGTTTCCGGTTCCGAAGGCTGGAGGTTCGACCCCTCTCGGGCGTACATTATTTCGATTTTTTCTAAAAGCCCCGAATTGGGGCTTTTTTTTGTGTATAAAGAATTTGAGTTTGTTTGTATTCTATTGTAGAGACGTAGTAAGCTACGTCTCACTTAAACGACAATGTTTCTTGACCACATAGTGGTCACATATTTATAGTATATTTGTTGAAGGGACTATACGACCCCGCAGGGGTCGAATATAGTTTGAATGACCATTTCTATAAATATTCAATCCCTCTGGGATTGAAGAAAAAGCTACACCGCCCCGCTTCGAGAGCCTCAGCGACCTTGCCACCCCGCCATAGGAGTGGAATTTGATTTGTGGATACGGTAGAGACAGGGCATGCCCTGTCTCTACGAAAACACGGACATCTCCCTCCCTCCTTTGGGGACAGGGTTGGGGTGAGGGGTTAGAAGAGAAGCCACCCCGCCATTTCATGGAACCTCTCCAAAGGAGGGGAATGTAATATTGAATTAATCCTTTACGAAGATTCCACCCCGCCTTTCAGGTACCCATCAAGAGGAAGAGAATGTTATTTATATGTATAATTTATTGTGAATCTTCTTTCGTTCGTCATTGTTAGAATGATAAAATTTCTTCTGTTTTGTTATGTATTACCCTTGGTTGCTTTTGCGGAAAAGCCTACGGAAATGCTTTTTGCTCCACACGAATATGACTATACCAAAAATATCGTTTCGGTGGAGGCAGGTTCTGTCTTGTTTTTTTCTAGTGTTGGTTTGTCGTATGAACGATCGTTTTCCAAATCTTTCTCCATTCGAGGGACTGGAGGAATTATAGAAAAAAGTGATTTTCTTGATGGTACTGGCAATATACATTCTACCTACCCATCTGGAGCAGTTCATGGTGTTTATGTTTTTGGCAATGAAGGGTGGGGATTTGAAATCTCTGGTGGAGTGCAATATGTTAATGTTATTCCATTAAATGGACAAAACAATGTGTTTTTGCCATCAGCTGGATTAGGAATACGTTATAAACCCGTTACTGAAGGCATATTTTTTCGAGCAGGGATAGGTACTTCTGTGTCTATTATGGGTCTTGGAGTAGGTATTGGCTATACATGGAGAGATTAAGATTTGGTATAAAAACACAAGAGAGCTAACCGAAGTTAACTCTCTCATGGTGATACACTCTTCCTTCACTGAGAGATGGTGAACCCTCCCAATAGAGTATTTAAAAGTAAAACCATTAATTTCTCAAGAAAGTTCCCACGAATGAAAAATTAATAATTTACTAAGGTTTTTACTCGTTCTGCAATGTCTTTCACCGATGGAATTACTACATCCATCAAACGTAAATTATACGGAATTGGAATATCTGGAGTTGCAAATCTATCAACTGGTGCATCGAGATAGTTGAATGCTTCTTGTGCAATGACAGCTGCAATTTCAGCACCAAAACCTGCAGTAATTGTGTCTTCGTGCAGAATCATAACTCTATTCGTTTTTCGTACAGATTGAAGAACTGCTTCTTTGTCCCAAGGAGTAATCGTTCGTAAATCTATAATTTCTATTGACAAACCAGTCATTTCTGCAACTTGTTTTGCACGCGAAACACATTCTCCCCATGTAACGATAGTTGCTTGAGTTCCTGTAGCAACTATATCAGCTTTCCCGAATGGAATTGCATAGTTATCCCCAGGATACGGTGAACGACCTGCTGATGTATCTAACAAATTTCTGTGTTCCAAAAACAATACAGGATCATTTCCACGCAATGCAGTGCGAAGTAAACCAACTGCATCGGCAGCATTAGACGGCATTGCCACTTTCCAACCAATGGTGTGAGCAAAAATAGCTTCACCAGAAACACTATGCCAAGGGTCGCCAGTACGTTTACTATGACCAACGGGAATTCTCACCACCATTGGAGAAGCAAATTGGTTGTTGGTTCTCCAACGGATAGTTCCGCAGTCATTCAATTGCTCCATTGCTGGATCTAAATATTTTCTAAATTGAATTTCTGGTACTGGCATAAGTCCTGCAGATGCAAGTCCAACCGCTCGTCCGATAATACCCTCTTCAGACAAGGAAGTGTCAAATACACGCGATGAACCGAAATTGTGCTGCAAGTCAATAGTTGCACCATGAACACCGCCTTTTTTTCCAACATCTTCACCAAAGACCATTACTCTATTATTCGTTGCAAGTTCTACTTCCAAGGTTTTACGAACTGCATTAATAAGATTCATACGAGAACCAGATGTTTCAGGTATATCTGTTGTAGCAGGAAATGATATGTTTTCAGGCAACAAACCTCCGACGATTTGAGAATCTCCTTGATAGAAAACATGGTCTAAAACTGAATTCAAATCTGGGTCAGGTTGAGCAAGAGCAGCTTCAGCACCACGTCTGACTTCTGCCTCAACGGAAGTAACTAACTCTTCCCAAGATTTTTTGGTAAAAACTTTCTTTTTAATAAGGTAACTCTGTAACTTATCCAATGGATCGTTGTTGAGCTCATATTCTCGTTGTTCTTTGGTTTTATACTGTTGACTATCTGCACCTGAATGACCACAAATTCTTGGAACAACTGCTCGAAACAGAACGGGAGATTTTCTCGCTCGAAGATGAATAACTGCTTCATCAATTTTATTTGCTAATTCTTCAGCATTAGTACCATCGCATTCGATAATTTTGAGATTGGTAAACGAAGCCAAATTTTTTGCGATATTTCCGCCTGGAGTTTGGAAATCACCTGTTACCGATATACCGAAACTATTGTCTTCTACAAAGAACAACATTGGAAAATTTTGTGTAGTTGCAATGGTAAGTGCTGCCCAAAAACCATTGGTAGCACATGCAGCATCACCAGAAAAAGAAACTGCAATTGATTCATTCCAAGAAGAATCATTCATTACCGATGCTCGATATGTGACAGCTTGAGCCCAACCAACAGCAGGAGTAAATTGTGCTCCAACGTCCCCACTGGCAGAAAGAACAGTAACGCCATTTCGAGGCACCAAATTGTGGACTACGCCAATATCCCGTCCTCCATTTCGAGAGAATTTGGAAGCGAAACCACCTGCAAAAGACTCTTCGATAGTCATTCCAGCAGCAAGAACAAATGGTCGCGAACGATAATAGACCGTTGCACAGTCGTGAGGGTTTGTAAGGAATTGCGCCATCATTATCTGTGCTAACTCGTGGCCAGTTGAAGAAAACTGATATAATATTTTTCCTTGAGGTGCTAATTCTTTTTCTTCAATAGTATCTATAATCCTTGAGGTAAGGAATTGTTTTGCAACAACCTTCCAATCTATTTGCAATGGCATAAATTACTTGATTATTAACATGGAACAATACAGGATGTGCAAAAATACAACTAAATTCCAACGTATGGTATTTTTGACTAAATGAACAAGAGAAAACGAAAGAAAATTTATGATATTTGACGGAGAAAAAAATTATTTTTCAACTTAGTACGTTGTAAGCATTTTTATATCATTTTCTGCAAAATTTATGAAATTATTAGTATTATCACTTATTTGCTTGAGTATACTAGCATGTAATGCTCAGCCTTCGGAGAAAAGTAAATTGGAAAACCAAAACGAAAAAGTTGCTTATACCATCGGTATGAACATTGGTAAAAGTTTAAAAAGAGATAGTTTACAGACTTTAGACTTAAATTTGATTCTTCAAGGAATGAAACACGGTCTTTCTGGTAAAGACAGTTTGTTGACTGAAAAAGAAATGAACGAAGTAATGATGGCGTTTCAACAAGAAATGAATAATAAAGCTGAAGCTGCAACAAAAGCTAAAGGCGAAACAAACTTAAAAGCTGGTCAAAAATTCTTAGAAGATAACAAATCAAAAGATGGAGTTAAAGTTACTCCAAGTGGTTTGCAATATAAAATAGTTAAAGAAGGTACTGGAGCTATGCCAACTGCAAGTTCTACAGTAACTGTACATTATAAAGGTACGTTAATTGATGGTACTACATTTGATTCTTCAATTGATCGTGGTGAACCAGCATCTTTCCAAGTAAACCAAGTTATTCCAGGTTGGACAGAAGCATTGCAAATGATGAAAAAAGGTTCTAAATGGATGCTATATATTCCTTCTGGATTAGCTTATGGCGATCGTGCTGCAGGACCAACAATTTCACCAAATTCAACATTGATTTTCGAAGTAGAATTAATTGATATTAAGTAAATTTAATCCTACGTTTTACCGTAATTATTGTTGATTACCGTTTTAAACACATTGCGACGATAAGCGTTCTTTTTCGAAATGCTGTCGTCGCATTTTTTTTCTTTTTTACACTCCTTAACACCAATAGTATCGTATGAGAAAATGGCGTATTGATGATGCAAAAGAATTGTACAACATCCAAGGATGGGGTATCAATTATTTCGATATAAATGACAAAGGAAATATCGTTGCGAAACCTCGCAAGGATGCTGGTCCTGAAATTGATCTAAAAGAAGTTATCGATGAATTACACCATCGTGATATCTCTATGCCAGTATTGTTGAGATTTCCTGATATTTTAGATGATAGAATCGAACAAATTTCTGGTTGTTTCGAACGTGCTGCGAAAGAATATCAATATAAAGGGAAGTACATCAATGTTTATCCTATTAAAGTCAATCAGCAGCGACCAGTTTTAGAAGAAATTGTTCGTTATGGTAAAAAATTCAACATTGGCTTAGAAGCTGGTTCAAAACCTGAACTTCATGCAGTTTTGGCGATTATGGATAACTCAAAAGCGTTAATCATTTGCAATGGCTATAAAGATGAGAACTTCATTGAATTAGCACTTTTAGCTCAGAAAATGGGTAAAAACATTTTCATTGTTGTTGAAAAGCTGAATGAATTGAAGTTGATTAAGGAAGTTTCAGACCGTCTTTCCATTCGTCCCAATATTGGAATACGAATCAAGTTAGTTTCTTCAGGTTCAGGGAAATGGGAAGAATCTGGTGGTGATCAAAGTAAATTTGGTTTGAATGCTTCTGAACTTCTTGACGCAATTGACTATGCAGAACAAAATAATTTGTTGGATTGTGTTCGATTGATTCACTTCCATCTTGGTTCACAGATTACGAATATTCGTAAAATTAAGGCTGGTTTGCGTGAAGTAGCACAGTTCTATATTGAGTTGAAAAATCTTGGATGTAGTGTTGAGTATGTAGATATTGGTGGTGGATTAGGAGTCGATTACGATGGTTCACGGTCTGCAGCAGCATCATCTATCAATTATTCTATTCAAGAATATGCAAATGATGCTCTTTATACCCTTATCGACGCAGCAAACAAACACAATCTACCTCATCCGAATATCATTACAGAATCTGGGAGAGCATTGACGGCTCACCATTCCGTATTGGTTTTTAATGTGATGGAAACTACCTCTGTTCCTACGTGGGATGCAAAGCAGTATGAAATTACCGAAGAAGATCACGAGATTGTTCGCGAAATGCAGTCAATATTGCAGTATCTCAACGGTCGAAATATGCTCGAATCGTGGCACGATGCACTCCAATTACGTGAGGAAGCTTTAGATAGGTTTTCATTAGGATTATTAGATTTGAAAAACCGTGCTTTAACTGAACGGCTTTTTTGGACGATAGCTCGTGAAGTGAATACACTTGCAACTGAAATGAAACACCCTCCTGAAGAAACACGCATCCTCCCTAAAATGTTGGCAGACAAATACTTCTGTAATTTTTCCTTATTCCAATCCTTACCAGATTCTTGGGCAATTGACCAACTATTCCCAATATTGCCGATTCACAGATTAGAAGTAAAACCAACTAAAATTGGAACACTTCAAGATATCACCTGCGATTCAGATGGAAAGATTGACCATTTTATAGGTCCAAGAGAATACTCGCATCATTTACCACTCCACGAATTAGAACACGGAAAACCGTACTACCTTGCTGTATTTCTGGTGGGGGCATACCAAGAGATTTTGGGTGATTTGCACAACTTGTTTGGTGATACCAATGCAGTTCATATTTTGTGTGACGGTAAGTCTTACGAGATTGATCAATGTATTGATGGCGAGACAGTTGAAGATGTTTTGGATTACGTACAGTTCAGCTCCAAAAAATTAGTTCGCACGATGGAAGCATGGGTTAACGCTTCTGTAACCAAAGGTAAAATCAGCGTCAAAGAAGGAAAAGAGTTTTTGGCTATTTACCGATCTGGTTTACATTCGTATACCTATTTAGAGTGATATCTTCACTTAGAAATGCAAAAAAGCCCATCAATCGATGGGCTTTTTCTGTAGAATCATCCTCATGTTCCCCTCTTGAGAGGTACAATGAAGTAGCGGGGTGGAATCTTCCGACCAAGTACTGGTCACTATTTTATAGAAAGTGTAGGTAATACAAGTTTAAAGTTTAGGTTGTATTACAATTCCTTTTTTAGAAATTCAGTATTGTCGAATGTTTTGTAAATTATTTTTCTTTTGTACGAAAATAATCTTCTATACTTTTACTGAATATTTTACTTTTATAATTTGTAACATCCCATTGAGAATTTTCAATAAAACGATAGTTTCGTTTTGTATAATATTCAATCAAATGATGAGCATGTTCAGATGTATCAAGTGCTAATTCGGTTGCACCAAATGTAAGAAAGGCAATTTGCTCTATAGTATCCAACAATAACGATCCTAATCCACAGTTTTGAAATGCTGGTAGAACAGCAAATTGTCCAAAATGTGAAACATGCATTTGTTCATAAAATGGAGTACCCTTTGTCCAACCAGGATAATTAACTGCAATTGTGCCGATAATACTTTCATTTGCAATTGCAACTAAACAAAGAGCATTTTTCGTGGCTCGATCTAGTGTAATTTCTTCTCCTTGGTGAGTAGCCATAAACTTCAATCCCATTTCAGCCAATCTTCGGTAGGATTGATGCAAGAGTGTTGTCATTTCACTCATAGAATCATTGGGTAATAACAGTCTAATTTTGACTTCCGTGCTATTAACAGTTGTTATTATTGGCAAAATAAGTGATAGTTCGTTCATTATACGTAGGTACAATTAGCTATTATAGTTGATTTACTTCGTTTTCTTGTTGAAGGTTGGTTTCGGTTTTGATGGATCGCTGAAGACGAACTTTTTACCATCAAAAACGAGTATTCCTGATGTGTGAAATTTTTCGTTTTCTTTAAATTGATTTTCTACTACACCGGTGATAATGTCTTTTTCTTTCGAAGCTAAACGTATCCAAAATGTTCGCTCTGGAAGCACTTCATTTTTCTTTTTACCCTTTTCGAGGCTTTTTAATTTATTTTGAAATTCTGTTCGTACTTTTTCTTCTGGAAACACTTCAGATGTAACATCTTTCCATGGCTTGGTAGCACTATTGTAAAAAGTAATTTTTGAAATAATGCATGATGGTGAGCAGGTCATAGTAACAAAGCCTACCAATGAAACATTATCTTCTAATTTATACCGCAACATAATTTCTTTTTTTTCTACTCCTGGAATTCCATAGACAAGTATATCATTGACGGTATCATTTTCTTCAAAGGTGAATTTTGGCGGAACCCCATAGGCTTTGACAAATTGTTCGTAAAACTCTGTAGAATAAAACTCTTCGAAGAGTTTTCCAATATGTTGATGATTTTGAGCAGTGGCATCAACAGAATTCAAAAAGCTTGACAGAAAGAAAACTGTGAATATTGAGAAAATATAATTTCTAACATTGGTACTTCCATAGAAATAGTATGGTTAACGGGTAAATTTTTTGTATTTTTGCAACAAAGAAAAACAAATGTAACCCAAATATGATTGGTTACTTACCCTCATAATTTATAAGGATAAGGTGTTTATATGGCTAAAAAAGTAGGTACAACCCAAGGTACTGTTCAATCAAAAAACGAACAACATTCACATAAAAATGGGAAAATGCAGCCAAAACCTTTTCCACTGACGACGGAAGAAATACTACAAGATTATAGAACAGCCTGTCAATCTCGAGAAGCATCACTTCTTGGAAGAAAAGAAGTATTGTCAGGTAAGGCGAAATTTGGAATTTTTGGTGATGGAAAAGAAATTGCCCAATTAGCAATGGCTCGAGCATTCAAAAAGGGTGATTTTCGTTCGGGGTATTACCGAGATCAAACCTTTATGTTTGCTTTAGGAATTTCTTCTGTACAGCAGTTTTTTGCTCAATTGTATGCTCACACTGATGTAGAAGCAGAGCCATCTTCAGCTGGACGTTCAATGAATGGACACTTTGGTACTCGTACCTTGAATAGTGATGGGACATGGAAGAATTTGATGCAAGAATACAATTCTTCATCTGATGTTTCACCAACAGGTTCTCAAATGCCTCGTTTAGTAGGTTTGGCTTATGCTTCAAGACTCTACAGAGAAATTCCAGAATTACAACAGTTTACCCAATTTTCAAATAATGGAAATGAAATTGCTTTTGGAACTATCGGAAATGCAAGTTCTGCTGAAGGAATGTTTTGGGAAGCTGTGAATGCGATTGGCGTTCTCAAATCCCCAGCTCTCATTTCTCTTTGGGATGATGGGTATGGAATTTCGGTACCGAATGAATTTCAAGTGACCAAAGGAAATTTATCAGAACTACTTTCTGGGTTTGCAAAAAATGACACTCACCATCAAGGATATTCAATCTACACTGTTCCTGGGTGGAATTATGAAGCATTGGTTACTACGTATCTTGATGCTGCAGAATCGGTACGGAAAAATCATATACCCGCAATTATTCACGTTCCTGAGTTGACACAACCACAAGGTCACTCAACTTCAGGAACACACACTCGTTACAAATCTGCAGAACGACTACAATTTGAAGTTGATTTTGATTGTATTCCCAAAATGCGTCAATGGATATTGGATTCCAACTATGCAACGGCAGAACAACTTGATGATATAGAAAAAGAATCCGTACAGTATGTAAAAACTGCACGTCAAAATGCTTGGGACTCTTATATGGCTCCAATCAAAAGTGAAATTGCAGAAATCACAACTATTATTCGTGCATTAGCTTCTGAAATTCCACAATTTGCTCAACAATTGCAACAACAAGCAATCTTTTTAGATTCTATAAAAGAACCATTCCGTCGAGATAGCATGGCAACAATTTTTGCTGTGTTATTGCTTATCAAAGATATTTCATCGGAAACTAAAAAACAACTAATCACAATTCGAGACAGCATAAACAACGAACAAACTGAAAGATATAGCTCATATTTACATTCTCATTCTGTTGAACAAGCTTCTAGAATTGGAGAAACTTTTCCAATTTACTCTGAATCGTCCAAAAAAGTAAATGGTTCGGAAGTTTTGAATGCGTTTTTTGATGTGGCATTCCAACGAGACCCTCGAATAATTGCCTTTGGTGAAGACGTTGGGCAGTTGGGTGATGTCAACCAAGCTTTGATCAATATGCAATCGAAATACGGTGCTTTACGAGTTTCAGACACTGGAATTCGTGAAGTAACAATTTTGGGTCAAGCAATTGGAATGGCAATGCGTGGTTTGAGGCCAATTGCCGAAATTCAATACTTAGATTATATCCTGTATGCACTACAATTGATGTCAGATGATTTGGCAACTGTACAATGGCGTACGAAAGGTGGTCAAAAGGCACCAGTAATCATTCGTACTCGTGGTCATAGATTAGAGGGGATTTGGCACGCTGGCTCTCCAATGGCAGGAATAATACATCTTGTAAGAGGTATTCATGTATGTGTACCAAGAAATATGACACAAGCTGCAGGATTTTATAATACTTTATTACAATCTGACGAACCAGCCTTGGTAATTGAAGTTCTTAATGGTTATCGGTTGAAAGAATTAGTTCCTGCAAACATCGATTCCATTACAATACCATTAGGTGTTCCTGAGGTTATCCGTGAAGGTAACGATATAACACTTGTTACCTATGGAGCAAGTTGCAAAATAGCAGAACAAGCATCTGAATTATTAGCAAATGTCGGGATTTCTGTTGAGATTATCGATGTTAGAACATTATTACCTTTCGACAAATATTCTATGATTGTAGAATCATTGAAAAAAACTAATCGCATTGTATTCTTAGATGAAGATGTTCCTGGAGGAGCAACTTCTTTTATGATGCAACAAGTTTTGGAACGTGATAATGGTTACCGATATTTAGATTCTAAACCAATCACCCTTACAGCCAAAGAGCATAGAACTGCTTATGGAACAGATGGCGCATTTTGGACTAAGCCAGATATTGAACATGTATTTGAAACAATCTATAGTCTAATGCATGAATCTAATCCAACACGATTCCCAATATTCTTTTCGTAATAATGCAACAAACAAACAACGGACATAAGGTTTTTGACCTCAATGAAGCTGTACCTCCGATAAAAAAATCAGCAAATCTCAATAATGACCAACGGAAACAAATGTATTTCCATATGGTTCAAGCTAGAGAGTTTGATTTGGCAATGCAACGATTGAATCGTCAGGGAAAAGCATTCGGTGGTGTATATTCCCAAAAAGGAAATGAAGCTACAGCTGTAGGATCTGCCTATGCGTTAGGTCCAAAAGATATATTATTTCCGATGCACAGAGATATAGGTTCTCATTTTGTCTTTAAAGCTGATACAAAACAGTTAATGCTGAACCATTTAGCAAAAGATGGGTCACAGATGAGAGGAACTGATGGAACTGGGCATTATGCAGATGTGGAAAAAAGGATTTACGGGAATGTTTCCCATTTAGGTGCAATGATTCCTGTTGCAGCTGGATTTGTGATGGCATCAAAAATGAGAAATGAGCATATTGTTGCAATGACCTATATCGGTGACGGAGGTGCACAAACTGGAGAGTTCCATGAAGGTGTTAACTTCGCTTCTGTTCAAAAACTCCCTTTGATAGTTATCATAGAAAACAATCAATATGCCTATTCCTCACCAAATTCAGTAGAATTTGCAGCTGAACGACTTTCGGACCGAGCAATTGGATATGGATGTTATGGTTCTACTATTGATGGAACTGATGTAGAATTGGTGTATGATGAGTGTAAAAGGGTAGTCGAACAAGCAAGAACAACTGGAGTTCCTGCATTAATTGAAACAATGACTATGCGTATGCGTGGTCATGCTGAACATGATGATGCTGGGTATGTACCAAAAGAGACATTTGAATATTGGGAAAAACGAGATCCTATCAAACGATATGAAGACTTTTTGTTGTCTGAGGGGATTTATATTGAGGGTGATATTGAGCAAATCAAAGTGACGGTTTCAAAAGAAATGAAAGATGCTATAGATTATGCCTTGGAAATTCCATATCCTCCTGCTGAAGAAGGAAAAAAATTAGTATTTGTACCATAATAATTGTACATATGGAAACTAACAAAAAGGCTACCAATTGGTAGCCTTTTTTGTTGGTTTTATTTCTTTGCTTTTGTTGCTTTTGTTGTTTTAGCTTTCGAAGCAGATGCTTTTGAATATTTTGTAGAAGGAGGTTTTGCTAAATGAATTTCATAGAGTTCTAAACATTCTTGGAGTGTCAATTCAGCAGGTACTTTGTCTTTTGGAATTTTAACATTTACTTTTTCAACTGCGATATATGGCCCATATCTACCATTTTTAACTACAACATCAGGTCGCTCACTAAATGTTTTAATCTCAATATTTTGTGGTTGGGCAGAACGTAACTGTTCTATAACTTGAATTGCCTCTTCATAACTAACAGTATACGGATCCAATTCTGCTGGAAGGGTATAAAACTTTTTATTATTCAAGACATAAGGTCCAACTGATGAAATTCCAATTTTCACTTCAGAATCTTCAAAGGTACCGATAATCCTTGGAAGAATAAACAATTGAATTGCTTCTTCTAAAGAGATTGTTTGTAGTGATTGACCCGGACGTAAGCTCGCATAAGATTTATCTTCATCATCATTTTCACCAATTTGTACATACGCTCCATTTTTTCCAAAACGAGAATATATGTTTCTGCCATTTGAAGGATGAGTTCCTAGATGACGTTCACCATTTACACGTTCACTACTTTTTTGAACTTTTTCAATTGTTTTTTTGAAGGGAGAATAAAATTCACCAATCATTTCAAACCAAACAGTTTTTCCAGTAGCAATCAAATCAAATTCTTCTTCAACATTAGCTGTAAAATTATAATCCATTACTTCAGGGAAGTTTTTGGTTAAATAGTCTGTAATAATGATACCTAAATCCGTAGGGAAGAGTTTTTTCTTTTCAGCTCCATATACTTGGGATTTTATCAATGATTGAATCTCATTATCTTTCAATGTTATCAAAGTAATTTTACGGTCTTTACCTGGTCTATCTTCTTGAACAACATACTCACGTTCTACAACCGTTTTGATAGTTGGAGCATAAGTAGATGGTCTTCCAATTCCTAATTCCTCTAATTTTTTCACCAACGATGCTTCAGTAAAACGAGCAGCTGGTTTTGTGAAGGTTTCTTCTGCTACAACAGAATCATTTCTAAGGATATCATGCAATTTTAAGATAGGAAGAACTGAAGAATTTTCTTCATCATCTTCTTCATCATCAGTACTATCAATATAGAGTTTTTTGAACCCATCAAAAAGCAATACTTCGCCAATTGCTTCAAAAAGCTCAGGAGTCGTAGAAATTGCAATAGTTGCAACTGTTTTTTCTATTTCAGCATCAGACATTTGAGAAGCAACTGCACGTTTCCAGATAAGAGAATACAACTTTTGCAGTCTGTTATCACCAGAAATAGTTGCTTGTTTGAAATTTGTAGGGCGAATAGCTTCGTGTGCTTCTTGAGCATTGGAAGATTTTGTCGTATAATTTCGTGGTTGAGAATACTTAGCACCGAATAATTCTAAAATCGCTTCTTTGGCTGCAGCAATTGCAGTATCAGAAAGATTCACCGAATCTGTTCTCATATAAGTAATATACCCTTCCTCGTATAACTTTTGTGCAAGTTGCATGGTTTGGGTTATAGAAAAACCTAATTTTCTACTTGCTTCTTGTTGAAGAGTGGATGTGGTAAATGGAGCTGGAGCAGAAGAACGTTTTGGTTTTACATCTATGCTTTTGAGAGTAAACGTTGCATTTTTACAACGGCCTAAAAAAGATTGAGCTTCTTCAATTGTAGCAAGTTTTTTTTCTAATTCTGCTTTAAAAGGCTTTTTTTGTGTCCCATTTGGCGAGAAAAAAAAACCATTTACTTTAAACGACGAAGTTGAATCAAAGGCTAAAATTTCACTTTCTCTGTCAACAACTAAACGCACAGCTACTGATTGAACTCTTCCAGCTGAAAGTGATTGTTTGCGATATTGGCGTTGTAGAATTGGAGATAATTCATAACCCACTAATCTATCTAAAATACGACGAGCCTGTTGAGCATTGACCAAGTTCATATCTATGGTTCGTGGTTTTTCAATTGCTTTTAAAATTGCATTTTTTGTAATCTCATTAAAAACAATTCTGTGTGTTGTCTCTGAATTTAACCCTAATGCTTCAGCTAAATGCCAAGAAATAGCCTCACCTTCACGGTCCTCGTCCGTTGCTAACCACACAGTTTCTGAATCAGCAACAAACTTTTTTAATTCTTTAACTAAATCGGTTTTTTTATCACTAATGGTATATTCTGGGTGAAAGTTGTTTGCAACATCCACACTAATTTTTTTTGAAGGAAGATCTCGTATATGCCCCTGTGAGGATTTGACAATCCAATCCTTACCTAAATACCCTTCAATGGTTTTGGCTTTTGCAGGAGATTCAACTATAACGAGATTCTTTATCGATTTTGACATAGGTTTACATTGGTGATAGATAATAACTTATTGGTTATGTTCGCAGTGTCTTGGGTCTTTACACACGGCAAACAATTGAAGTGAATGTTCAATTGGTTCGAAACCAAATTGCTCACAAACTTTTTGTTGAATAGATTCAACAGATGGATCACGAAATTCAATTATGTGTCCACATTCAATACAAATGAGATGGTCGTGATGAGGAAGTCTCGATGCTAATTCGAATTTAGCACTTTCACTTTGAAAACGATGCTTCATCAATATACGACAACTCGAAAGTAAGTCTAAGGTTGAATAGACTGTTGCTCTTGAAATTTTATCTCCAGAATTTAGCATATAGACATACAACTCATCAGCACTAAAATGTTGGTCTAATTCTGCAATTCTATCGAGAACTAAGTATCGTTCTAAGGTATTTCGGTACTTCTTTTTACGTAAATAATCAGAAAATTGTTTTTTTAGTTCCTCTACGTTTATACTTTCAGTCGTAGATTCTTTATTCATAAAGGATTGGTAATAGATTCAAAAACAGAAAAGAAGCTTATTGGGATCAGTTTAGGGCATAAAACCCTAATGCTATTAATCAATATCAAAAGGTAAAACTGGTAATGTAACTATAAAAGTAGAACCTTTTCCTAAATCAGATTCGACCCAAACTTTTCCGTTATGTAATTCGACAATTTGTTTTACTATAGATAAGCCAATGCCACTTGAAGATTCACCACCTGTAGGTTGTGCCGAAAGTCTTTGAAAGTACCCAAACATTTTTTCTTTGTCTTCCTGTGAAACTCCAGGACCTTGATCAGCGACACTTACCATAATGTTAGTTTCAAAACTTTCAATAGTCACTTCAATTGGTTTTGAAAACGGAGAGTATTTAATGGCATTAGATATAAGATTGTCAAAAACTTGCGAGAGTCTTTTCGAATCTGCTTTGGTCATAAAATAATTGTTTGCAGTATCGATGGAAGTGAGAAGTAATTGTTGTTGTTTCATTTCTGCATTTGGTTTATTTTGCCATACTGCTGCTTGAACAAGATCCTCAATACTCACTACATCTGTATTTAACTGGATTCTACCAATTTCTAAAGCTGCTGAATCTAAAATTTCTTTTACCAAATCTAACATTGAGGTTGAAGATTTTTGCATCAAATCCAAGGATTCAACAATGTCAGCATACTTAATTAATCTATCATCAGAAATCAAGAATGAAACCAACCCTTGTATACCACCTAATGGATTTTTAAGATCATGTGCTACCATAGAAAGCATACGATTTTTCATCGAATTAGCATTCTTCAACTCAGTATTCAAAGACTCTAAATTTTCATTAGAAAGTATTAACTTTTTATTACTTTCATTAATTATATCAGTTGCTTTTTTCAAGGAAAGATGCGTATTAACTCTGGCAATGAGTTCTGAAGAGTTAAATGGTTTTGAAATGTAATCTACAGCACCCAGTTCAAAACCTCGAACGATATCTTCTGTTTCTACAAAGGCTGTTAAAAATATAACAGGAATATCTTTTGTTAGAGGATTTTCTTTTAATAACTTACAAACTTTAAATCCATCCATTTCTGGCATTTGTATATCTAAAAGTATCAAATCCGGAGTTTGTGTTTGTGCCATTTCTAAAGCAATGGCTCCTGAAGAGGCTGGTGCGACTTCGTACCCTTTCGATTGTAAAAGTCCTCCAAGCATTTGTAAGTTCAAAGGAACATCATCAACGATTAGAATATAATTATGTTGAGTTGAGTGTTCAATGGCAACATCGCTATCAAGTACAGAATTCATCACCATAAAAATTACCGATTAAAGTGTTGTAAGAATATGTTCGTATAAATTAGAAAATTCAACTAAAACTTGCTGTGTATTAACAACATCAAAATTTCTAGAAACCATTTGAAGTTTTTCAGCATAGTCATTCAACGAAGTTATACAAAATTCATTGCCTATTGAAAGTATTTGTACTGCAAAATCATGAACATGAGAAATTATCATTATTTTTTGAAGTTTAAAGTAACGTTCATTCGTTAAAGCAACTAACGATGTTTTAAACTGATTTTTTCGACTTTCGTTTAAGTTTCGTATCTCTTTTGCAAGAAGTTCATGATCAAATACAAAACCAACACTCAACGATTGGTTGTTCGAAAGTTTACTATCAGTATCTGTATGAAGAGTTACATTATAGAAATTTAAAGTAAATTTAGTACCTTTATTAAGTGTACTTTCTACTTCAATAGTACCATTCATCATTTCCATTAAACGCTTTGAAATGGTCAGCCCCAATCCAGTTCCACCATATTTTCTTGTACTTTGTCCATCTTGTTGGCGGAACGCTTGAAAAATTAAATCAAGTTGATCTTCTGGAATTCCAATACCAGAATCTGATATAGAGATATGAACATTGTACGTCGAATCATTGTTGTCATTAGCATCAATCTGTAATTTGACAAAACCATGTTCAGTGAATTTTACTGCATTTCCAATGACATTGAATAGTATCTGACGAAGTCGTAATGCATCTATATGAATCGAAGTAGAATCTGGAAGATTATTCACACATTCTAAAGTGATACCTTTTTCATTTGCTCGCAAAGAAAAAATTTGAACAATTTCTTGTAACAATGATTGAAGATGAACTTTTTCAGATTGAATAAGGAGTTTTCCTGCCTCAATTTTGGATAAATCTAGTATATCTGTAATTAGATTCAATAAGTGCTTTCCACTACTTTTCACTGCATCTAAATACTCAAACTGCTGTTCTGACTCAAATGTAGAACGAAGTAATTCTGAAAAGCCTATAATAGCATTTAAAGGAGTTCTAAACTCATGTGAGATATTTGCTAAAAACTCAGATTTAGCTTTATTTGCCGAAATAGCTTCTTCTCGAGAATGTAATAACTCGTCTTCGAACTTTTTACGGTCTGTTATATCTTGAAAAATTGATAGTATTTGAATAGGACGATTGTCCTCATCGAATGCAAATGGTAATGAGCGTGCAAGTATCCATATCGTCTCATTTTGCTTATTGAACATTCGAATTTCTTTTTCATGGAATAATCCATAACTTGATGGTTCTAAAATTCTTTGAATCAAATTAGATGTAGAGTTTTCAACTTGAATTTCATTGAATTTTTTGGCATTGAAGAGCAATTCTTTTGGATCATATCCTAATATCGATCGAACACCTTCCGTTATGAAGATTGGTTCTTCGGTTGCCATATCTATAATAATAATGATATTCGGGATAGTCGAAGCAATTCGTTCGATAAAATAATTCCGTTCTCGTAATTGTGAAAGTGCTTCTTCTCGAATAGTAATATCTTGAACAAAGACAGAAACACCTTGTACACTTCTATTTTCTCCCCATATTGGATTAAAAAAGTACTCAAAATAGTATTCTTTTCCATTTCGAGTAAATGAAAGAGTAGAGTTAAAGGCTTTCCCTTGTAAACATAATTCTAAATCTGAATATACTTTTTTAAACTCATTGGTTTTGGAGTAAAACTCTTTGATATTCATTCCTATTGAAATCTCGATTCCAGTTTCTTTACGAACAGCTTGTTTGTGTTTCTTGTTAAAGGAGAGATAACATTGATTGATATCAATTGAGAAAATACCATGGTTAGTTGATTCTAATACTGCTAACAATTGTGCGTTGGTAAATTGTATAGCGGCTTCATTCAATTTTCGTTCAGAAATATCTTGAATAGAACCTATGATTTTAATAACAGAATTTTTTGAATCCGAAACAGGTCGAGCAGTATGGTAAATATATTTTATTCCGTCACTTGTTTGGATTCTATAATCCAATTCAAAATTTGTAAAAGTAGATAGAGCGGTTTTCCATGCTTGATTGACACGATGTTCATCTTCCGGAACAACTGCAGTAAATAAATCGAAATGAGGTTGTATAGATATGTTTCCGGAAATCGAGAGAATATTATATGCTTCCGTTGAATAATGAGACTCACCTGTCTTGAAGTCAATTTCGTAACTACCCAGTTTTGCTAATTTCTGAGATTCTGAGAGTATTTGTTGACTTTCTCGTAACTCATCTTCTATTTTTTTGTTTTGAGTAATGTCTCTAATGACCGTGGAATAAAATTCTACTTGCCCTAATAAAGATTTGTGTGCTACTATTACTTGAGAGCCAATTATTTGATGACCGAAACGATTAACAAAAGAAATTTCTCCATACCAAGAACCTTGTTCATCTGCTAAAGGAATGACTGTCTTTTCAATGAGTATTTTATAGGAATCAGTACAAAATGAACTTAAGGTATGTTGAGAAACTTCATCTTTCATAATTCCAAGAAACATTCGAAGAGATGTATTCATATAGACAAATGTTCCGCTACGATCAGTGAAACCGATATAGTCCGGAGCTTGTTCGAATAAAACTTCAAATTTTCTTCGTTCTTGTTCTGCTAATTTTCCTAAAGTTATATCAGTGATTCTAATTAATCCAAGTGTTTGCTTTTCAATAATAATACTTGTCAAAGCCAACGAACCCCAAAATACTCTTCCTTTTGAGGTTATAAATTCTTTTTCTTGTAAAATTGAACCGCCTAATCGAAGTGTTTCAATATATTTAGTCGTATCACTGATAGTAACAGCTGATTTAAACAATGAAAAACTCGCAGAGCCTATAAGTGAAGTTTTGTCCTCTAATTCAAATATTTCTAAAGTTCTATTGTTACAATCAACTACTGTCCCAACTCTATCAATAAGGATTATTGCATCATAAGAATTGTTATAAATCGCACTAAATTTACCTTCACTTTGCAAAAAAGCCAAATGTTCTTCTCGATACTTTGTAACATCGTGAGATACACTTGCTAACACAAATACTTCATTTTGAGAGTTAAGTATAGGAATTAAAGTTGTTTCCCAAACTTTTCTTGTTTCTTTTAATTCTATAACTTGTTCAAATTGTATTGGTTTTTTGTTTGCTACTGTTGCATCATAATGTTCAATTACTCTTTGAGCTATTTGTTCTGGTAATGCCTCTTGAGGAGTTTTTCCAACCAAATAATTCGGTTCAAACCCACTCATAGAAACATGTGAAGGATTGACATTATCATATAGATATTGTGAAGGACCTACTACCTTAATAAGAGTAATTGCGTCAGGAATACTTGTAAAAATTCCCTCAGATAATTCTTTTAATGATAATAGTTGTTTCAGATACTGTTTGTAAGAAACCTTTGGAAGTGTGTTTCCATTGGATTGTACAAGTGTTTCAATTTCTTTTGATGTAGTTCGATGAGAAACATCTTGTTCATTCTCTTGTGAAGTTTTGTCAACTAAGGATTGCAATAAATCTAAAAACTCTGATTTCTTTTCAGCATGCAAAGTATCACTTTCTTTTAAAAAAGTAATTAGATTAGCAAGTGTTTCTATGTCAGCAGTTTGCATTTATGTTGAGTTACAAAGTAAATAGAAAAGTGTTCATCAATACCAGAAGGAATACAAAAGTACAAAAATACTTCTACACTTTATGCAAGTATACGTTGTACTCTGTCGGAAATATTTGTTAGAATTTCATACGATATTGTTCCCATAGAAGTTGCTAACTCTTCGGCAGTAATTCGTTCACCACCTTGATTTCCAATGAGAATAACTTCATCACCTATTTGAACAGGTGTATCACCAACATCTACCATACAAGCATCCATACAAATAGAACCGACTATTGGAAACTTTTGTCCTCGAATGAGACAAAATGATTTGCCTTCTAAGAGTCGCGAATACCCATCTCCATATCCAATTGGTATGGTAGCGATAGTTGTCATTTTATCTGTAACATATCGTTGAGAATATCCGACACTCGTATTGGTTGGGACGGTTCTCAAAGCAGAAACCATTGTCGCAAATGAAAGAACAGGTTGCAAAGGTAATTGGGAAACATCACCACCAAATGAATGATAGCCATATAAAAGCAATCCAGGTCGTACTAAGTTACCATGCGATTGTTTTGTTCTAACTATTGCAGCACTATTAGCACAATGAACTACAGGAAATTCAAAACCATTTGACTGTGCAAGATTGACTGTTTGTTGGAACGTAGAAAATTGTTCATCAAAAAACGGAGAAGAAGGATTGTCTGCAGTTGCAAAATGAGTACAAATTCCAATAATCGAAATATTGGATAATGGTTTGATTCTGTGTAAAAATTCTAAAACATTTTCAGGTTTTACTCCATATCGTCTCATTCCAGTATCGATAAAAACATGTGCTTGAATAATGATACCACGTTTTTTTGCAAACCCATTTAATTTCGTGAGAATATCAATATCTACTGCAATAGTTTGTAAACCATACGAACATATGTAGGGAAACATTTCTTCGGTTGGCGGCATTAGAACTACTATAGGATTGGTGATACCTTGTGAACGCAAAACAATAGCTTCAGTAACAAATGCTACTCCGAAACTATGAACATACTCTTCATCGGTAAGGACACTTGCGCATTCGACAATTCCATGCCCATACCCATTAGCTTTAAGCATTGGCATAATTGGAACGGATGTATATTCATAAACCTTTCTCGCATTTTCGAGTAATGCTTTTTGATTTATATTAGCAGAACTTTCTCGTAATGATTTAATAGTGTGCGGTAGAGGTATCATTCTGTATAATTTTTTTTGCTCTCACATTTGCAGAGTCAATAAGAGTACGAAGAATTTTTGGATCTTGGGACATATATCGAAAAAATTCTTGTTTAAAAGTTTCTTGTGTAAACCCATTATTTTTTATCACAGTATTTATCTTACTATTTGCTATTGCTGTATCAGCGTTTCTAAACCGTTCTACCAATATTTCCGTATATGTTTTTAAAAATCTCTGGTCTTCAGTAGTTTGATTATTTGAACATCCTAGAAATACTATTAATACTATGCTTATCAAGATGAAGGTAATACTTTTTATCATTCAGAACCTAACTCAGATAATTTAAAAATATCTTTCTCTAAGCCAAATACCACTAAAATATCATTTGAGTATATTATTTCTGATGGAGTTGGAACCCCCAAAATTCTAACTACATCACGTCGTTCACCCATTGTCAATAGTCCTGTATTGGTAGATTCGACACGTTTTATAGTCACCAAATTCAATGAATATTCATTTCTTAGATTGAGTTCTAAAAGTGATTTACCAACAAATTGCGAAGGAGCTTTGATTTCGACAATGCTGTAATCTTTTGAAATCTCAAATGAACCCAATACACCTTTGATCATCATTCTATCAGCCAATTGAGCAGCCGCAATAGCCTCAGGTACAATTACATCAGTAATATTCATCGCATTAAGGATTCGTTCATGTGTTGGAGATGTAACCCTGTTGATGATTTTTTTGACACCGATTTCAATGAGCAATGCTGTTGTCAGAATTGATGCTTCGAAGTTTTCGCCGATAGCGACAATAACGCCGTCCATTTCTTTAAGACCTAATTTTCTCAAAGACAAGACATCCGTAGAATCCATTTGTGCAGAATATGTTATTTTGTCAGTAAGATATTGAACTTTCGATTCATCAATATCAATACCAATTACCTCAGCACCTTCCTCAATCAATCGTAAAGCTAAATTGACACCAAAATATCCCAAACCAATAACTGCAAATTTTAAATTTTTTGCCATAATTTATCCTATGATTATTGTTTCCTTTGCATAAGTAATTCGAACATTAGGTTCTTGTTTTACTAAAGCAATTATTAAAGTTAATGCACCGACCCTTCCAATGAACATAACAATCGTTATAAGCACCTTTCCACCATCTCCTAATAATGGCGTCAAATTTCTTGATAAACCAACAGTTCCCATAGCAGATACTACTTCGAACAACAAATCTAATGTGTTTTTGGTAGGTTCTATTGCAGCAAGAATTACACTTGCTAAACCAATGACAAATACTGAAAGGATAATTGCAGAAAAGGCTTTTCTAATGCTTTCATCACTCACTTGTCGATTAAATAATTCTACACGTTCTTTTTTACGAACGAAATTAAAAATCATCAATAATACTACTGCAAAGGTAGTTGTTTTAACTCCACCTCCAGTAGAAGAAGGCGAAGCTCCAATCCACATAAGAAAAATCAAAACTAACACTGTTGAAGGATGATAAGCATCCATAGCTAAGGTATTAAATCCTGCTGTTCTGGTGGAAATAGACATAAACATTGCATGAAACCATTGATCAAAAGTAGACATTGATGCAGTTTGTGGATTATGCACAAGTTCTAAAAGCCAAATGGAAGATGCTCCAAAAATTAATAGACAGAGTGTAGTTATCAGAACTAATTTAGAAGTCAATGTTAAGCGATTGATGATTCCTTTTTGTTTTCTCTTTTTAAAATATGACCATAAATTTGATAACACAGGAAACCCTAAACCACCTAATATAATCAGCCAACCAATTGTAGACAGATAAACATAATTCGATTGTAATGAAGGATTCATCAGTCCATTTTGATAGGTCGAAAACCCAGCATTACAAAATGCTGAAACGGCGTGAAAGATTGAACTATAAAATTTGTTGTGATCTAATGGAAAAAAAGTTCCTCCAATTGAAATGTACAAAAAGACAAAACCAATGGCTTCTATAATAATTGTAAATGTTGCGATTTTTAGTAATAATCCTGATACTTCACCAATACTGTCTTCACTTAGCAAATCAGACATAAAAAGACGTTCTCTAACACTAAGTCCACCTGCAAAAAGAAATGCAAAGAAAGTAGATAATGTCATTACTCCAAGTCCACCAACTTGAATAAGTCCAACGATGACAAATAAACCTAAAGGAGTAAAGGTAGTAAAAACATCTACTGAAGATAACCCTGTAACACAAACTGCACTTGTAGAGGTAAAAAGAGCATCAACAAAAGTAATTCCTGTATAGGTTGCTTTCGGCAATAAAAGAAGTAATGCTCCTGAAAAAATAATGAAAGCAAAACTCAATGCAAATACCGCTCCTGGCTGAATTTTTACCTTTGTAAGTAAATGATTATATCTCATTGTACCAATAAGTAATGCCAAGAATAACAAGAATTGTGATATTGCCAAATATGCTAATGTCAGTTGTTCTGCAGTAGAATTTGGAATAAAATAGTTAAAAAACAGTTGAAAAAACGGAGGGTATGCAAATTGCAAAATGAGTAAAAGGACTAAAACAACCTCAAACCAACGTTCTTTGAAAAACTGTTGTTTATTTGAATATAAAACATATCGGAGCAGTTCTTGTGCAATAAAGAATACGGAAATTGATTTGACAAATACCTCAATGAGTGAGAATTGCTCAGGTGTAATGTAAAATCCAAATTCAAATAGTAATGCTACTACAGATAAAATACCTGAAAAAATAAGAAGGAAATCTAAAGTAGAAATAATACGTTTTTTTGTATCTATCTTTATCATAGATCATAGGGTTTCTATTGAGAGCATATTTGTTCGAGACTTCTTTTGAAGTGGACGACCAATTGTAATAACAATGTTAGCTCCAGTTTGATAAAATTTACGTTTTACCAACATTTGTTTAATATCTTCGATTGTTTGGTCAGTTGTTGTTACTTGCTCAATTAGAAATCCAGTTGTTCCCCAATATAATCCAACACGACGTACAGTTTCTAATCGTTCAGAAAATGAAATCAAAGGAGCATTTGGTCTACGTTTAGAAATCAATAAGGCTGTTTCTCCTGAAAGTGACAATGTAGCTATACCAGAAATTCTTGGATCAGAAGACATAGTTGCTGCCGCTGATGCAATTGCATCTGTTTTATGCTCTTTTGATGCTGTTTTATATTGAATAGAATGAAAGTCTAAGTGTAATTCACGTTCTGTTTCAGAACAAATCAAGCGCATATAAGTAACTGCCTCTACTGGATAAGCACCTACAGAAGTTTCTGCTGAAAGCATCACTGCATCTGTTCCGTCAAACACTGCATTGGCAACATCAGATGCTTCAGCTCTCGTTGGACGAGGATTTTGAATCATCGATTCTAACATTTGTGTTGCCGTAATAACTGGTTTAAAATATGCATTACACATAGAAATAATTTTCTTTTGTACAATTGGTACTAATGCTGAACTAATTTCAACTCCTAAATCTCCACGGGCAACCATAACGCCATCGGACACTTGAATGATTTTTTCTAAATTTACAATTGCTTCTGGTTTTTCAATTTTAGAAATTATTGGAATAGTGACTCCAAAATTCTGCATAAATTTACGAATTCTCAAGACGTCACTTGCAGTACGAACAAATGAAGCAGCAACATAATCTACTTTGTTTTCAATTGCAAATTTTAAATCAATTGCGTCTTTTTCTGTCATTACTGATTGAGAAAAATTCGTATTTGGTAAGTTCATACCTTTTCTTGATTTAAGAAGTCCACCATTGATGACGACAACTTTCACTAACTCACCTTCTTTGCCAATTACTTGGACTTTTAACAAACCATCATCAAAGAGAATTGCATCTTCAATTTTAACATCTTTTGCTACTGTTGGATAGGTAATAGGAATAACTTCATCATAGGAGAGTTTGTTTTGTTTGACATACTCAGTATCTGCAAGATACATTTCTCTACCAGGAATTAGATTTATTGCTCCGTTAACTCCTAAATCAGCAACACGAAGCTTTGGACCTTGTAAGTCAGCTATAATGGGAACATAGTACTGTAATTGCTTTTCAGCTTCTCGAATAATTCTGATTGATTCTAAATGAGTTTGATGACTACTATGAGACATATTCAATCGAAAAGCATTTGCTCCTGCTTGAATAAGTGCAACGATTTTTTCAACAGAAGAGATAGCTGGACCAACGGTACAAAGTATCTTTGTTTTATTATTTAAAGCTCTGGTAAAATTCATACAGAAAATATAATTAGTTAATTTGTAATTTCTTCAACGGAACGTACAAGTCCTGGAGTCATAATTCTCTCAATCGAGATAGTTTTCCCAGTTTCATAATCTACAATGAGGAATACTCCACAAACTTTTGGATTGCTCTCGGCAGACTCGTATTTGTGTGCTGTTTGCAACAACATTCTCTGCAAAGCAATCTCTGTTTTAAGTCCCAAAACAGAATCGTATGGTCCTGTCATTCCAACATCGGTAATATAGCCAGTTCCTTTAGGCAATATTTGATCATCAGCTGTTTGGACATGAGTATGAGTACCTAAAATAGCAGAAACTGACCCATCAAGATAATGTCCAAATGCAACTTTCTCTGCAGTTGCTTCTGCATGCAAATCCACTATGACAACTTTTGTTACTTGTCGTAATTTTGGGACGGCAAAATCAGCGGCTTTAAAAGGACAATCTATTGGAGGCATATAAATTCTGCCTTGTAATTGTAACACACCTATCGTATGCCCAGATTTTGTTGTAATAGTACAAAACCCTTTACCAGTGTTTCCTGATGGATAGTTTAGTGGTCGTAATACTGGTAAGTTAGAAGCAAGTAATGGCTTAGATTTCCAATTTTCCCATATATGATTACCAGTTGTAATACAATCAACACCTAAGGAAAACAGAGTTTTTGCATCTGCCTCAGATAGACCTTTGCCATTCCATATATTTTCCCCATTGACAATTGTACAGTCAATAGAGTAGGTTTGCTGTAATGTTGGTAGGGTATCGACGACAGCTTTCAATCCTACATCACCAACAACATCACCAATAAATAAAATTCGAACTGTAGATTGTGCCATTAATATTTTTTCTTTGCAAATAGTGGTTTATTATTCATTACCACTTCTCGTGCTAATTCTACATATCGTTTTGCACCTGTCGAATTTGCATCATACAACAAAATGGGTAGACTGTAGCTTGGTGCTTCTGTAAGTCGAATATTTCTTGGTATTATGGTTGAAAATACTTTTTCGCCAAAATAGTTTTTCACTTCATCTACAACTTGATTTGCTAAACGTAGTCGTGAATCAAACATCGTCATAACAACACCTTCTACTTCTAATTGTGAATTTAATGAAGAACGTACCGAAGATAGAGTATTGAGTAGTTGACCTAAGCCTTCTAATGCATAATATTCAGCTTGTACAGGTATCAAAAGTGAGTCTGCAGCAACAAGTGCATTAAGTGTTAACAAACTCAAAGAAGGGGGACAATCTATGATAATAAATGTAAATTTGTCTTTAATTGCAGAAAGAACATTTTTTAAAACAAAATGTCGAATCTCTTCATCTTTTTCTACTAACTCTACTTCTGCACCGGCTAAATTTATTGATGATGGAATTACCTTGAGTAGCTCAATTGCAGTTGGAACAATGGCAGTGGTTATATCAGCATTATTCATTAAAACCTCATAAATAGTTTCATTGATTTGGTCTTTTTGAACACCAACCCCATTGGAAGCATTTGCTTGAGGATCGAGATCAATGAGTAACGTAGATACACCTGCTGTGGCTAAAGATGCCGCTAAGTTTATAGAAGTGGTTGTTTTCCCCACTCCACCCTTTTGATTAGCAATTGCTATAATTTTTCCCATTGTCTACTGTTTTTTTGCAAAGTACAACAAGAGTGCACTCATAATGATCGAATGATTAATTTCTGAATTCTGGATATTTTCCATTATTCTATCCATAGGAATTGTTATGACTTCAATGTCTTCTAAGGAATCTAAAGTTTGTGTAGAAGTCATTTCACAATCTTTCCAAAGAAATGTATGGCATTTATTATTCAAAAATGCAGGATTTGGTAAAGAAAATCCTAAATATTCTGCTTCAAATTCAGAACTATAACCAGTTTCTTCTCTACATTCTCGTTCTGCAGCTAATCGTATATCTTCACCAACTTCGATCAACCCACCTGGGATTTCTGTTGTAATTGTTGAAGTACCGTGTCGGAATTGTTTCACTAAAACTAATTCATTGTTAGTTGTAATTGGTAAGATATTCACCCAATCAGATGAATCCAATAACACAAAATCACCAACTTGATTAGAAATTGGATGCTTCCTTTTCTCTATGGAAAGTGTAAACAATCGATAATCTTTTTTGTAGTGAGTACCAAAACTTTCCCAATGATTTATAGCCATTTTTTTGTAGAATTTTTCATACTGGAATGCAATTTACAATTTTTTAAAGTACGTTGTACTTTATTAACGTGAATTTACAGTGTTAGATAGTAAATCAATGCGTAATTTACATTGTTTTTTGTACAAAAAATATCATTCTAAAGGCAAAGAGAATGAGAAAGTAGCACCTTTACCAATTCTGCTTTTGACCCAAATTTTCCCTTTGTGGGCATCTATCATTTTTTTTACTACCCACAAACTAAATCCTTTCACTTCCTTTTGTTCAGAAGTGGAATTCATCTTTTCAGCTCCTTTTGTAAAAGCTGAATATAAATCTTCTTTTGTAATACCAGGACCTTGGTCTTGGATTTCTACTATAACATTTTTATTTTCAATAAAGGCTGAAACAGAAACAGCAGTGTTAGGATACGTAAAGGATATTGCATTATCTAACAAACTATCATAGGCTTCAGTTATTTTTATGGGATCAAAAGCAAATTTGGGAATTGCTGTTAACGCAGAAAATGATAAAATAACTTGTTTTTCTTTACAATTCTTTTGATATTTTTTATGGACTTTCTGTATTATTTTTTGAATATCATTCTGTGATGGCTCAATACTAATTTCATCAGATTCTAACATTAAAACCTTAGTGATATCTTTTGAAATTGCCGAAATTGAATTAGCAACTTCTTTGATTTCTGATGCAATTGATTTTTGAGTAATAGCATTAAGGTCATAACCTTCAAGGACATCCATCATAAATGAAACTTCCTCATCACTTGGTATCCAAATCTCTTCTCCATGATACATTGAAGTCAATGACTCCTTTTGTGTCTGGAGTTCTTGTAACATTTTATCATTTTCTTCAAACTTATCTATGGTCGAATGCATATCGTTATTTCTGATTGAAAGTTCATTTGTCTTTTTAGACAGTAATGATATTTCATTTTCTAACATTGTTACTTTGGCTTGGAGAAATTTTGATAGTTCATTTGAACGATTATTTTGTTGAGATGAACGTATGGTAGATGGTTCTACATTTAGGTTTGTGACTCTATTTTTTTTAGAAAACTTTAGAAATGAAAACAAAGACAGTATTGAACCAAAAGAAAATCTAATAGAAGTAGTTTTGGTAGTTTTTTTATTTCTGTAAGAGTAGAAATAGAAAAACACAAGTATAGCTAATGAGGTAATTATGACTGAACCAACAATCAGGTATATCAATAACTTTGTTGATTCTCTTTGTGCATTTTCGTACTTATCAATTGCAAGTTTTGATGTGTCAGAAAGTGTATCAATAGCCGTTGGTTTTGATCCTTTGTATTCTTTTGCTCTTTTGTTATCAATGGTGAATTGGATAATAGTAGGTTCAGATTGCCATTGTGATGGCACAAACCCTTGAATAATCATCGTATACTTACCTTCTGCTAACCCAGTATATAATACCGTACTACCTTGATATGTGTTTGTTATTTCTGTGGAATCAGTAGTATTTTTGAGCGTAATTTTAAATAAAGGCAACTCATTTTCCTGTTTTTGACTTTGTACTGTAGAGCCAATAATGAGCGAATCCTTTGTTGACGCTATTATAGAGGAAATCTCACTTTTTGGTAAAACAAATCCATTAATACCGATAAATGCTAATCTTGTCGTTCTTTGTGAAGATATCGAAGTTGTAACAAGGGTAACTTTCGTAGTATCATTGTTCTTTGTTATTTGAGCAATAGTTACATTACAACATAACAAAATGACAATGAATAGTAGAAGTACCAAACATATAGCATTTTTCAAAGGAATTCTTTCATTAATATTAATTAATTATTCTTGCAAATATATTGCCATTCTTTGAGTTATCTTAGAAAATTTTGATTTTTTTTGATTTTTTTTCCTGTGCTGTTCTAAAAGAGTTTGAACATCAAAAAACGATTTATACGGATAATACGAAATATGGTTCTGAGCACAATAGGTATCTAAACTCCCTTTAGCGAAAACTATATCAGCATAGTGCACTGGGCAAAAGTCAGAATGTCCATCTCCAATATAGACAACTACATCATCTAAAAGTTGCTGGGATAACATAGCATTACGTTTACAAGAAGCGCAAAAACAATCACAACCTTCTACAGCAAATGGGAAAACAGGTTCATAGTTTGAACCCGTACTTTTTAATTGATTTGTAAGGATTGGAAGTTGAATTTGATGTTTTTGTAGAATTTTTTCTATATAAATCTGAAATCCGTCACTGATAATTGTCAAAGGAATACTATTCGTTTGACAATAGTTCGTAAAACGTAAGAAATAAGGATCTATCTCTAAGGAATCAACAAATTTGTTGAGTTCTACCTGTGAAATAGGATGGGGTAACTGTTGAACAACAGAACGATAGTACTCTCGAACAGTTATTTTACCCTCTAATAGAAGACTATGATGTGGCTCAAATTGA
>Ga0164290_1000299_pt1 | contig 178388 bp, 184 predicted proteins | sample Micstemetagenome_FD_108782 | JGI IMG/M metagenome (GOLD analysis project Ga0164290, IMG submission 108782) | Contaminated culture microbial community from soil near Moab, Utah, USA - Microcoleus steenstrupii SON62 (Illumina Assembly) | ecosystem: Environmental > Terrestrial > Soil > Soil crust...
CGGGCTCCGCCCGAGCCTTGACCACGTCGCCTACATCGACGCGCCAGCAAGGATGTCGAAGGCCACCAAGAACGGCCAGCCGTCACTCTTGACCGGCCCCGCTCCTTCAGGGATGACCTGCGGGTTTGCGGCGGCCTTGTCGTTGTCGGGGTCAGGGATTCGATTGACTGGTCATCTACTCGTCATTTTGGAGGCTCCCCCGCTGCTTCCTGTGTCGGTCGTGGCGGGATGTCGCGGACTGGCTTGGATCATCGCGGAACTCGGAAATCGGCCGGTACGACGGGGTTGACGACGACGTGGCCGAGGCGCATGGTCGGGAGGCGTACGGCGATCGACCGCAACTCGACAGCGGTGTCGAGTCAAACAGCACCGAGGTGGCCGACACGGTGGTGCTGAATCAGCACCACCGGCGTGACCAGCGCCAACGGCGTCTTGACCTCAGTCGAGACACCGCGGCGTGCGGTTAATCGTGTGCCCGACACCGGCGGGAGAGCCGCCGAGCCTTTGCGATGGAAGCTACGTCGACCCCGTTTCTCCGACAGCATCGCCAGCCTCGTCCCGAACGACGTCCGCCTCATCGCCCACGAGCGCTCCGCCACGCCACTCGAGGGCCCACCTTCAGTGCCGCCCGACTTCTCCTCCTGAATAGCGTCACACGGTTGGCAGATCGAGGTTAGGGCAGGTCCGATCGGGTGGCGGCGGCCCACCTCAGGGGCATGAGCATGACCAGGACCACCCGCGCGGAGTGCGGCAGCTCGATCAAGCAACGCAAGGGGCGCGGCCGGCCGCGGGTCTACTGCGGGCCAGCGTGCCGGAACACCGCCTATGAGAAGCGGAAAGGGAAATCGCCGGGTGTAACCGCGACGCCGGCTATGCCGCCCAGCGATGCGCCACTGGTCGTTGGAGACCTGCTCCAGATGCCGCAGTTCCGCCCGGCCCGCGAGGCGCGTCTGGTTTCGATCGACCGGATCCTTGACTCGCCAACATCGACCCACGACCTCATGTGCGAGCTCATCTGCAGGATCGCCGTCGGCGCTGTCCTCGAGGACGTGCGCTACCAGGACGCCATCTCGAAGCTGGTGGTCGCCTACCGGATGGTTGGGCGGATCACCAACGGCGATTTCAAGTTGCCGGCGGTTGCGCGGTGAGCCTCGAGGCAGCCAAAGGTGGACTCATCTGCCGAGTGCGGGCGCACGGAAGGTTGCGTTGTTTCCTCAACGAACCGCCGTTCTAACTCCGGCTGGCCGGAGCGCCAACCCAGCGCTGCGCAACCACGATCGAAAAGACCACGAGCCAGACTGGGCCGATGAAACCGGCCGCGGCGACCGCGCCTGATCCTGCCACTACTGCCGTCGGCATCGCGAGTGCGGCGATGCTCAGGACGCCGAGCCAGCGCGGGAATCCCTGACCAGCCAGGGACATGAAGGCGACAAGAGCCGCCATCATGAGGACTCCCCACCAGGCAAACCATGGGGCGGTGTCGTGGACGATGAACAGCGCGTACAGGCCCGCGTCGTCAAAGGTGTTCTCGTTGGTGCCGCCCGGCAGATACTCCGCCATCGCTCCCCTCAGCCCGGCGCCGAAGAGCACCAGCGTGGCTGTGACTGTGAGCGCCGGCGCAATGGCTTGTTGTGCCAGCCCGCGACCGGCTCCCCAGCGACGCCAACCTGCCGCGAGAAGGAGAAGGCTGGCGAATGACACCAGACCGAGCACGGTGCCGACGTGGTACGACGCCCGGGCCACAGAGCCGACAGCCTCGGCTGCGTCCGTGTCGCTCAGGACGCCGTGGGTGGAGATGAAGTTGCCGGCCAGCCCAGCGATGCCGGCCGGTACGCCCCACCACGCCCAAGCAGTTGAGTTCCGCGCGCTTTCGGCCGGATCCGATGGAGCCGTGGTCGCCTTTGTCTTGTTCATGCGTTAACCCTCGGGGGTCGGCCGCCCGGGGCACATCGGCTGATCCGCCACCGCGCCATCCCCCGCGAGTCGGAATCTGGCGGGGCGTGAATCCTCCGCAAGGCCGAGGCAACGCCGACTCCGCCGGTCTAGCGTGGGCAGGTGCCTTCCCGCCCGTTCCGACCGTCGTGGTTCGACCTCGGCCTGGCGTCCGCGCTTGCGGTTGCGGGCTTCGTGGAGGCGGCCACGCTCCAGACGGACGTGCCCGGCTGGGAGCACGCAGCGATCACCTTCGTGGTCATGCTCGGGCTTGCCTGGCGGCGGCAGTATCCCCTTCTCGCAGTCTCGCTTGCGCTGGCCGGCATCATCCTGGGCGGGCGCCCGGACACGCCGTTCGTGTTGTTCGCGGCGATGGTCGTGGCGTCATACACGGTCGGGCTTGTCACGAGGGGCCGCCGAGCACTGTGCGGCCTACTCATCGCTGTCGGCCCACCATTCGCAGGTCTGTTGCTCGAGGGGTCCGATCCCGCGGACCTTGTCGCTGTCGCGATCCTCTATGGCGGCGCGTGGGTCGTGGGAAGTCTGTTGCGCGAGCAGATTCAGCGAGCAGATGCAATGGCCGACGAAGCTGCAGCAGTTCAGGAGGCAGACGCCGAGCGCCGAGCCCAGGCCGTGGCGGAGGAACGCGTGCGGATCGCCCGCGAACTACATGACGTCATCTCGCACTCGATTAGCGTGATCTCGGTGCAGAGTCAGGCCGTTCGCCTTCGCCTGCCGCCCGAGCAGAGCAGGGACATCGAGGACCTGAAAGCTATCGAGACAACTGCGCGTCGAGCGATGGACGAGCTGCGCCGGCTGTTCGGAGTTCTCCGTTCGCCGGAGGATCGACCGCCGCTGGCACCCCAGCCAGGCTTGGACCAGCTGCCCCGACTCGTGGAGCGAACCCGGTCGGCCGGCTTGCCGGTGGACATCGACGTGCAGGGCGAGCCCCTCAACCTGCCACCCGGCCTCGACCTGACGGCCTACCGGATCATCCAAGAGAGCCTCACGAACGCGATCAAGCACGCTGGCCCGGCAACCGCCCAGGTGCAGCTGCGTTACTCGGCTTCCCGGCTGGAGATCCGAATTCAGGACGATGGGCGTGGACGGCGTGATGGCGCTATCGAGGGTCATGGACTGGTCGGCATGGAGGAACGAGTGACGATGTACGGCGGCACCCTCACCGCCGGTGACATGTCAGGCGGCGGCTTCGTCGTGACTGCCGCGATTCCCCTCGACGCCCAAGCGAGTACGTCGTGATCAGGGTGCTGGTCGCAGACGACCAGGGAATGATCCGCGCGGGCCTCACGTCACTGCTTGAGCAGGACAGCGAGATCTGCGTGGTCGGCGAAGCCGTGGACGGACACGACGCGATCCTCGCGGCCCGCCGAGCCACCCCCGACGTCGTGCTCATGGACATCCGAATGCCCGAACTCGATGGGATCGAGGCGACCCGGCGGCTGCTGAAGGAACGCCCCGAGACCCAGGTCTTGATGCTCACGACGTTCGATCTGGACGAGTACGTGTTCGACGCGTTGCGTGCCGGGGCGAGCGGCTTCCTGCTCAAAGACGCTCCCGCCCAGGATCTCATCGGTGCCATCCACACGCTCGCCCGCGGAGAGGCCCTGCTGGCGCCCGCTGTCACCAAGAGGGTGATCGAACTCTTTGCCGCTACGCCAGTGCCCACAGCACCGGCCGAGCTCGACCTGCTGAGCACACGCGAGCTGGAGGTGCTCCGACTCCTCGCGACGGGCATGTCCAACGCCGAGATCGCCGGGCAACTGTTCGTGAGCGATGCCACGGTCAAGACCCACGTGAGCAGCGTGCTGTCCAAGCTGGGCATCCGCGACCGGGTACAGGCAGTCATCTATTCATACGAAGCCGGACTGATCCGTCCCGGGTGACAGTCTGCGCCCTGGAGAGTCCGAGCAGCCGCTTCGGGTTGGGCACAGTCGGCAACAGAGAGGGCGATTCTCAGAGCTCTGGCGACGGGGGGTGGTCATGCTCCGGGGCGCGTGGCCGGAGTCCCTCGAGGATCTCAGCGGTCTTGGGATCGACTCGTTTGCGGGGCTGGACGTAATGCGCGCGGGTCACGGCGGTCGACGAATGCCCGAGCAGCTCGGCCGCGAGGTCGGTGCCTGCCGCTTCGTCGAGAGCGGTTGCGACGGTCTTGCGCAACGTGTGGGGGACGACCTGCGCCAGGTCGATGCCGTCAGGAAGGAGGCCGGCGCTGGCGTCGCGGATCGAGCGCCAGAGGCGCCGTACGTTGGCTGGGCTCAGCGGGGTGCCCTGCTTGGTGTGGATCACCGTCTGCTCGAGGGCCAGGTCGCCGGCCGTTGCTAGTCGCTCGCGTAGGGCATCCCGTGTGAAGCTCGGAACGGTGATGGTGCGCCAGTACTTCGAGTGCTTGGGGTGGGGTTGGCGGACGTGTCCCTTGCCGCGGACGAAAACGATCGTGCCCGTGATCGTGACGGTCGGCTGATCGGCGTCCAGGTCGACGTCGCCGCGGCGGATTGCGAGCGCCTCGCCGAGTCGGGCCGACGTGCCGAGCATGACCTCGAAGATCTGTGCCAACTGTCCGTCGGGCGGCGGGCCCGGGATGCCGGGTTGAGCATGTCGGCCGCGAGAGAGTCCGCCCGCCGCTTCGGTCTTGAGGAAGCGGTCGAGGGTTCCGAGGGTGAGCTCGCCGAGCCGCAGGTCCCCGATGCCGGGCAGGATGATGCGGTTGATGATGTCGCGGTAGACCTCGATCGTCTGCGGGGCGTGGTCCTGCCGGTGCTCGATCTCCCTGATCCAGACTTCGGCGACGGCCCTGATCTTGGTCTGTCGGTTGAGGTCGCCCTCGGCTGTGGAGGGAAGGCCGGCGGCGATCTTCTCCTTCAACCGGTTCTCGGCTGCGGCGCGGCTCTCGCCCGTTGCCGAAACCCGGCGGTAGGCACCGGTGTGCTCACGGAAGCGGGTGAGGGCGACGTACCCGCGGCTGGTCCGCCGGACCGTGATCACTCCGAACGTGCCGAGCGGTTGCACCGGCCTAGCCATGGAGCTTCTCCTCGATCCAGGTGCGGACGCAGGACTCGGGATAGCGCAGCGAGCGGCCGAGCTTGACCGCTTGGGGGCCGACGCCGTCGACGCGCCAGTCGTAGAGAGTGGCGACGGGGATGCCCAGATAGTCAGACAGTTCGTGGACTGGGAGCAGTCGCTCGAGCCCGGAGTGGGGTGGTGTGGTGGCCATGCAAGTAGGTGCGCATGGACTACCTGGGACAGGGAGGCGCCGCCACTTGCTCCTGCTGGAGACCAGCAGGAAGAGCAGCAACGTGACCGTATGTCACTTAATAAGTGACAAAGGACGATGGTGCGGCTAGCCTTGGCACTTAATAAAGGACAAACAGACATGGCACCGCTCTTCACCACCCCAGACCCCGATCTTGAGGACCAGCACGTCATCGCCGAGATCCACGAGGTCCGCGCCTTGCTCGCGGACTTCCTTCGCGTGCCCAAGCGATGGAACGGCCTCCTGCGTCGGACCTCGACCGCCCGCGCCATTCAGGGTTCCAACACGATTGAGGGCTACACGGTCAGTGACGAGGACGCGGTCGCAGCGGTCGACGACGAGCCACCGCTGACGGCAGACGAAGCGACGTGGGCGGAGATCGTCGCGTACCGACGCGTGCTCACCTACGTCCTCAACGTTGCTACAGAGCCCGGGTTCGTGATCGATGAAGCCGTGCTCCGATCGATGCACTTCATGCAGCTGGACCACGACCTGTCCAAGACGCCCGGTCGCTACCGCATCAAGGAGATCTACGTCCGCGACGACCGACGCGGCGTCAACGTCTACGAGGGGCCAGACGGCGAGGAGGTCCCAGGGCTCATGCGCGCGCTGTCCGAGTCACTCGCTACGCCGAACAGCGACGACCCGCTTGTGCGCGGCGCGATGGCGCACCTCAATCTCGTGATGATCCACCCGTTCCGCGACGGCAACGGGCGGATGGCCCGCGCGCTGCAGACGATGGTGCTGGCCCAGGACCAGGTCGTGGAGCCGACCTTCTCCAGCATCGAGGAATGGTTGGGCAACAACACACAGGACTACTACGACGTGCTCGCGGCGACCGGGCGTGGATCGTGGCAGCCTGACAATGACGCGACGCTCTGGGTGAAGTTCAACCTGCGGGCCCACCACATGCAGGCCCAGACGATGCGCCGGCGCTTCGACGAGGCCGAGACCCAGTGGCGCAAGCTCGACGAGTTGCTCGCGGCTCACAAGCTGAACGAACGAGTCGGCGCTGCCCTGTTCGATGCGCTCCTCGGGCTGCGGGTCACGCGGCCGTCGTACGTCAAGCTCACCGGGCTCGACGAGCGCACCGCGACCCGGGACCTCGTCCACGCCGCCGAGCTCGGAGTGCTCGAGGCTCGCGGCGAGCGCCGCGGTCGTCACTACGTGGCAGGCGAACCGCTGCGGCAGATCCAGGAGCAGCTGAGAGCAGAACGGAAACCGCTCGAGGATCCGTATCCGACGCTTCTCGGGGAGATCCGACGCGCGCTGCCATAGGCAGCGTTCGTCATCTACTCGTTATAAACCCCACCCCAGAACGCTCCAGATCAGCCCGAAGCGTTCCAGCGCGGACGCCGCGTTATCCCAGGTCAGAGCGGGATTCGAGGCCCGCTGAACTCGCGTCCCCACCACCATGTCGGCTTCAGAAGGTTTGGGGTTCGAATCCCTACGGGCGCGCAGATGGTCGTCGCTGATGACCTGCGGATTTGAGGCGGCCTTGTCGTTGGCGGGCCCGAGGACTCAAGGGAGCGCACGGACGTACCAAAGTCCGTTCCAAGCGTCGCCCCGCGCTCAGACCCACCGCGTCGGACGTACCTTGGTACGTCCGTGTGTCGACCCAAGCAGGGTCAACCAAGTGAGGATCAGGACAGCGCTGTCCAGGTCACCTGGACCTGGTCGTGGTCCGGCTTGCAGCTGATGATCGTGCCGGCCGAGGCGCGGATGACGGCGAGGAGCCGCTCGAGGGCGTCGGCGGTCACGGTGTCGGTGTGCCAGTTCATGACGTCGCGCCGATCGTGACGATGGGGCCGGTGACTTCTGTCGAAGGGTTGTTCATGGCTACCTCGCAGGTGGGTGCTTGAGGCTTCCAGTGCACGCCTGAGGTGGCCCGGGCGCGAGCGGAGTTCTACCTAGATCAGTACGTAGATCGTGGCCTTGAGCGGACGGCGGCGTCACGGGGGCGATGGCTCGGCCGACGCTGGCTGCCGGCCGGCACAAGCACGTACGTATCTAGGTACTTCTCCCATGTCGGCAGCGGACGCGGGCCGTGATCCTGGATCGATGGGAGATCTGGGGCGCCGCGCTCGGCTGGCGACGGTCGTGTGCCTCGCACTGCTGGGCGCCGCCTGCAGCATCTCCAGCGACCCGGAGTCCGACCTTGACCCCACCAACGCCGCAGCCTTTGGCGAGCTGGACCCAGGGGCGCAGGACCGACTGACCGTCGACCCTCCCGGCAAGCTCGACGAGGCCCTGGACGGGGACGACCTGCTGGTCGTGGCGCCCGAGTCCCTGCCCGAGGACCTCGTCGACCGGATCCTCGGGGTCAAGGTCGACGGACTGCGCGGCGTGGCCGCGTCGGAGCTCTTCTCCCTCGGCGAGTTCACGCTCGAGAACAGGGTCCTCAGGCTCGCCGCCGTCGACCCGGCCGGGTTCCGGCGGTTCGCCGACCACAAGAGCGCGACGTTCCAGGCCCAGTGGGACCGGATCGCCGGCGGCGAGATCGCGGTCCTCGACACCTCGGCCAGGCGACTGCCGATCGACGACGACAACAACCTGTTGGTCGGTTCCGGGGACCAACGGCGCGCCATCCATGTCGGTGCCTACTCGCCGGGCCAGGTCGGCACGATCGACGCGGTCGTCAACAGCGCCTGGGGTGAGGAGCTCGGGCTGCCCCCCGACAACGCACTTGTGATCTCGACCGGCCTGGTCTCACCTCAAGCGGTCCGCGAGCGGATCCGCGCGATCGACCCGGACCTGTCGATCACCGCCCTCGACATCGTGGAGGCGACCGGCATCGAGCCGGGCGTCGTACAGAACGTCAGCTTCGTCGGGTCCTTCGCCGACGCCGTCGGCTCCTTCAGCTACACGCCGATCGGCGGTGGCCGGGTCGAGCCGGACCCGGCGTGGGTGCGGTCGCACATCGTCACCGAGGCGGTCCCGATCCTCGGCCGGGTGACCTGCAACAGGTACCTCATGCCGCAGCTCCGGGCCGCGCTCACCGAGATCCAGTCGCGTGGCCTGGCCGGCGAGATCAACCCGGGGGAGTACGCCGGCTGCTACTACCCGCGGTTCATCGCCGGGTCGACCACGCTCTCCAACCACTCGTTCGGTCTCGCCCTCGACCTCAACGTGCCGGGCAACCTGCGCGGCACGCGCGGCGAGATCGACCGGACCGTCGTGGCGATCTTCAAGAGGTGGGGCTTCGCCTGGGGCGGCGACTGGAGCTACACCGACCCCATGCACTTCGAGCTCGACCGGATCGTCGCGCCCGACTGAGATGACGCCGACCGTCGTCACACGACCTGTCGCGACCGTAGCTGCTGATCGAGTACCTGACGCCGGCGATGGAGGACCGAGCCCTCGAGATCCAAGGGCTCTTGGCTGATCGGGGGCACCATCAGGCGCCCAGCATCCCCGATCTCCTGATCGCCGCGACCGCGGAACTCACCGGCATGACGGTTCTGTACGTCGACAAGGACCTCGAGCTGATTGCCGGCCTGACGGGCCAGCCCCTGGAGCGCCTTCGCGGCGACTGGTGATCCCGCGTTCCCCGGGCGGTCGATACTGAGGGAGGAAACCTAAGAGCGCTCTCATCTCGGTCTCACCGGTGCACCATGTTCGGAGGCGACCATCGGCGCTATGAGCACGGCGGTCAAGACCCTGATCGGGCTGAGCATCGCGTTGGCACTCGCCGCAGTCGTCGCGGCATCGCTCGTCGTCTCGGCGAACGAACCGTCGCCGCGGAATCCGATCATCATCGAGGACGACGTGGTCCCGAGCGGTGACCGGCAGGCCGAGAACCCGGACCGCGAGCGGGGCCCGACCCGTCAGCCGGCTGCCGACCGTGACGAGGGCGACGACGGCCCGCTTGACGACTCCACCGACGCGCCGCCGGTCGGTACGACGGACCCGTCCGGCGAAGACGGTGTCGACGGCGATGACGACGGACCTGGTGGTGACGACGGCCCCGGTGGTGACGACGGCCCCGGTGGTGACGACGGGCCGGGTGGTGACGACGGGCCGGGTGGTGACGACGGGCCGGGTGGTGACGACGGGCCGGGTGGTGACGACGGACCGGGTGGTGACGACGGGCCGGGTGGTGACGACGGGCCGGGCGGGGACGACGGGCCGGGCGATGACGACGGACCCGGCGACGACGACGGACCCGGCGATGACGAGCCAGACGGCGATGACGCCCCGGACGGCGATGAGCCTGATGAGGAACAGGCCGAGGACGAGGACGACTGACCGCGGGTGACGATGCTGCCGATCGTGGGCACGCCTCCCGGAGCCCCGGAGCATCGCGACCCCGACAGGTTGCGCAGAGCCCGTGTCGAGGACGGGACGGCGTGGCGTTTCCATCCCACCGCCCGGTTGAAGATCGTGGGCTGGATCCTGGCGTTGGCAGCGCTCGGGCTGGGTGCGGCCGGGTTCGTGGTCCTGACGGTGGAGTCGCAGCGCATCGATGCGCGTGCTGATCGCAACATCGCCCAAGAGCTTGAGGAGTTCGACCGTCTTCATCGAGACGGCGAGCACCGGAGCATCGCCTCGCTCCTCGAAGCCGCCCACGAGCAGAACGCTCCGCAACCGTACGAGGTCTACCTGGGGATCGTGGACGGGGAGATTCGGTACTTCAACGCCGGCCCGGACACCGAGCAGGGCGTGAGCATCGACGGGTCGAGCCTTGACGAGGACGAGGTGTTCCTCTCGGAGATCCGGAAGCACCTCGACGGGGGCAGCTACGGGTTGGCCCGCACCGAGGACGGTCACGAGGTCCGGTTCGGCGTGCAACCGGTGCGCAAAGGCGATCGCCGCGGGGCCTACGTCGTCGCTCAGTTCACGGATCCACTTCGTGGCGGATTCCTCCGCGTCCTCGCGCTGTACGGCCTCGTTGCGGCGCTGAACCTGATGGTCGTGGCTGGTGGTGGATGGCTGGTCGCCGGACGGATCCTGCGACCCATTCGGCAGTTCGAGGCAACGGCTCGCGACATCACCGAGACGGACCTCACCCGACGTCTCCGCGTCGGGCACGCGAAGGACGACATCGCCAGGCTGGCGCGCACCTTCAACGCCATGCTGGACCGCCTCACGGTGGCTTTCGGCACCCAGAAGCAGTTCCTGGACGACGCGGGACACGAGCTGAAGACCCCGATCACGGTGCTCCAAGGGCATCTGGAGCTGTTGAACTCACACGACCCGGTCGAGGTCGAAGAGACTCGCGAGCTGCTGCTCGAAGAGCTCGACCGGATGACCCGCCTCGTCGGCGACCTGATCACCCTCGCGAAGGCCGAGCGCCCGGACTTCGTCGTCCGTGACGATTGCTCCCTGGGCGAGCTGACGGACGACGCGCTGCGACTGGCGTCGGGGCTCGGCGTGCGCGCCTGGATGGTTGACGCGCGCGCAGAGGGCACCGTGCGGGTGGACAGGCAACGGATCATCCAAGCGGTTCTGCAGCTCGCGGCCAACGCCGTCCGGTACGGCGAGCAGGACGACGTCGTCGCCATCGGCTCGTCCTTGGACGGCGACACGTTCAGCATCTGGGTGCGTGACACGGGGCCCGGGGTCAGCGAGCAGGACGCCGAGCGCATCTTCGACCGCTTCGTCACCGGCAGTGCGCGAGGATCCGGCGACGGTTCGGGCCTCGGGCTCGCCATCGTGAGAGCGATCGCCGAGGCGCACGACGGAGAGGTGACGTTGTCCTCGCGAGAAGGGCACGGCGCCAAGTTCACCCTTCGCCTGCCCGCCGATCCTCCAGCAGCCGCAGGATTCTGACCGCTCCGGTCATGTCCGCGCCCCGGCCGGTCGGTCAGGAGATCGCGCGGCTCTGGGTCACCCGGCGACGCTCCAGACGGTCTACGCCGAGCTGGTCGGAACCATCGGACGTCGGCCCGGGCTGCGGACGGTCCAACCGGCCTCACACCACCGCTCGGCGTCGAGGGCGTTGCGGGCGTCGATGAGGCGGGGTGCGCTCACCAGGCCCCGCACGGCCATCGGGTCGAGGTCGAGGAACTCCTGCCACTCGGTCAGCAGGAGGGTGAGGTGCGCGCCTGAGAGAGCTTCCTCGGCGCGCGCGGCGAAGTGAAGGGTGGGGAAGAGCTTCCGGCCGTTCTCGACGGCCTCCGGGTCATAGACGCAGACCTGGGCTCCCTGCAGCTGGAGGCGGGCCGCCACGTTGAGCGCCGGGGAGTCGCGCACGTCGTCGGTCAGGGGCTTGAAGGCCGCACCCAGCACGGCGATGCGCTTGCCGAGGAGCACCCCGTCGAGCTCGTCGCACGCGAGCTGGACCACCCGGTCGCGCCTGCGCATGTTGATGCAGTCGACCTCCCGCAAGAAGCTGAGCGCCTGGTCGACCTGCAGCTCAGCGGCGCGCGCCATCATCGCCCGGATGTCCTTGGGCAGGCACCCGCCGCCGAACCCCAGGCCGGCAGAGAGGAACGCCGGCCCGATCCGGGCGTCGTGTCCGAGTGCGCGGGAGACGTCCACGACGTCCCCGCCGACCGCCTCGCAGAGCTCGGACACTGCGTTGATGAAGGAGATCTTCGTGGCCAGGAAGGCGTTGGCGGAGACCTTGACGAGCTCCGCGCTGGCGAGGTCGGTCACCACGAGCGGGACGCCGGCGTCCAGCAGCGGCGCGTAGATCTCGCGCAGCTCCTTCTCGGCTCGCTCGCTGGCCACGCCGAACACGAGCCGGTCCGGGCGCAGTGTGTCGTCGATAGCCCGGCCCTCGCGGAGGAACTCGGGGTTCCAGGCGACGTCCACCGTCACGCCCGGGGGCGCGAGCTCGTCGGCTCGGCGCTGCAGGTCGGCCGCAGTCCCGACCGGGACCGTGGACTTGCCGATCACCACGGCGTCTCGCTGCAGGTGCGGGACGAGCGCGTCCAGGGCGGCCCTGACGTACGTCGTGTCCGCCGCGCCGCTGTCTCGTCGCTGGGGCGTGCCGACACAGATGAAGTGCACGTCGGCGGCGGCCGCGTCCTCGGGGGCCGCGGTGAAGCGCAACCGTCCGGTGCGGATGTGCTTCCGCACCAGGTCGGCGAGACCCGGCTCGAAGAAGGGGAGGCGGCCCGCAGCCAGCTCGGTCGCCTTCGCGTCGTCGGTGTCCACGCCGATCACGTCGAAGCCGAGCTCGGCCATGCAGGCGGCGTGGGTCGCCCCGAGGTAGCCGGTCCCGATCACGCTGATAGTGGTCGTCATGTCGTCTCCTGGAGTAAGGGGTCGGTGATGAGGCGAAGGGCGGCACGGGTGCTGTGCGGGCGAAAGGCGTAGACGCCGAGCAGCCGGAGCCGAGTGGCCCAGCCGTACCCGCGCAGGCGCTCAGCGATCGGGTCGGCGATCGGGCCGTCGATCGGATCGGCGAACGGGCCGTAGCCGGCCACCACCGCGTCCGCGCACAGGCGGGCGCGGCGGGGGGTCAGCAGGCCCTGGTGTGCTCGTAGCTCGAGGTGGACCAGCAGGTTCGCGAGGTCGAGGGCCGGGTCCCCGTGGACAGCCAGGTCCAGGTCGAGGACCCCGACGTCCTCGGCGGTGATCAGCAGCTGCTTGTCGTGCAGATCGCGGTGGAGGAGTCCAGTCCCTGAGGGCGGTCCGTCGAGCAGCCGGCAGGCGGTGTCCAGCAGGCTTGCGATCGGCAGATCCGGGTCTGCAAGCAACCCGTGTGCGCCTGCCTGGCCGAGCCAGTCGCGAGTCACCATGAGCTCCGCGGCCGCGTCGTGCGTCCGCCGACCGGCCCCCAGACCGGCCCCCAGACCGGTCTGATGGAGCCGCCGCAGGGTGCGCCCCACCGCCTCGCATGCTGCAGCCAGCGCGGTGTCCCCTACGCACGCGTCCCCGAGGGCTTCGTGGAGCCTGTGCCCCTCCACCTCCGTGACGGTGACGCATCCTCGAGCCGCGTCGGCGGCTATCACTGCAGGCACCCTGACCGAGGTCGAGCCGGCCACCGCCCGCAGGGTGTCGACCAACGCGGGCAGGCGGTCGGGTCGGACGACCTTGGTGTAGCAGCGAAGGGCGCCGTGCTCGTGGACGACCACCGCTCGACGCTCGGGTCGGTGCGCCACCAGGGTCGCGTCCTCCCGGCGGACCAACCGCTCCAGACCGAGCAGTCGTCGGTCCGCGCCACCGGCCTGCAGGAGCAGGTGCGGCCCGAGGCGCCGTACGACGCCGGTGTCGGCCACCGCCTCTGTCTCAGCCGCCGTGCGCGCGCACCGGCCGGGGTCGTCGAACCACTGGCCGACGGCCTCTGCCCCGTCGGGCCCGGTCATCGCGACCAGGAGATGGTGGGGTCCGCGCGGCACCGCCCGGAGCAGCTGGTGGCCAGCGGCTTCGGCCTCGGCCCGCACCCGGGTCAGCGTGTCCGTGTCCATGTCAGGGCCTGCCCTCGGCGGCGCCCGCGAGCAGCCCGGTAGCGGTCGCGACGATCTGCGCCATGTCGACAGACCAGTCGGTGCGACAGGACCTGAAGGGCTCGGCGGCCCGCCGGAGCAGGTGCCCGACCGTCCATAACGCGATCGCGTCATCGCCGGGAACGGGCCGGATCTCGGCGTACCCCCGCAGGACGTCGGGGAGGATGTCGGCCGGATGTCCATGACCGTCGACGAGGGCGGCCGCCGCGAGGCTGCCCAGGTCCGCTTCGGCTGGTCCGCGGGTCGCCCGGTCGAAGTCGATGAACGCGGCGCCTTCCCGGCCAGCCACCACCTGGTCGAGGGAGAAGTCGCCGTGGGAGAGCACGAGCTCGGGCATCCTCGCGGCGGCCGACGCTTGCAGCCGGGCCGTCGCCGCGGCGACGGCGGCCTCTGCGGCCGGCGCGAGATCGGGCGACAGCTGCGCCACCTGGCGAACAGCGCGGCGTACGGCTCTTGTCTCGTCCTGCGGCGTCCACGGCGGCAGCGCGACCGGCTGAGCGTGCAACGTGGCCAGGGCGCGGCCGACGGCCCGCAGGTCCGCGGCGGTGCGGCGCACCTCGAGCGTCGGACCGTGCAGGAAGTCCAGTGCGACGATCCCACGTTCGAGGTCGACGCCGACCACCCGCTGGGTCGGGAGCGGGACGGTGCTCATCATCGTCGCCGCGTTGATCGCCGGACCCGCGTCGCGGGGCCGGTAGCAACGCAGGACCATCGTGCGGTCGGCACACCGGAGCAGGCCGACCCAGCGGCGGTGCGGCTTGTACGACAGCGTGGTGACCTCGACCTCCGACTCCGCTGGGCGCCTTTCCAGCATCAGCAGCCGGCGGGCGAGCCGGACGCGTCGCCGGGGGTCGGCGAGCACCCGCAGGCCCGGCAGGTGCCGGTCTGCTCCGGGAGTCATGACCAGCAGCCGCCCGGACGGGTCCTGGGCGAGCACGGCCTCGGGTGCGGCCTGCGCCAAGGTCTTCTCGGCCTTGGCCACCGCCGAGGGCGAGTACGCCGCGAGGACGACCTGTCGCGCGCCCAGCTCCGACCTGAGCTCCGCGGCCACCACGCAGCTGGTGCCAGGCTTGTAGCGCAGGTACTGCCGCCGGACGTCGGTGTTGTCGCCCAGGTGTGGGCGGAGCCAGGCCGTGGCCGCCTGGTCGTCGAGCAGGATCGGCAGCATCGGGAGCTGGGGATCACGCCGCGCGAGCTCCGTGACCGCGCGGGACGTCTCGGTGGCGGTCGTCTCAAGAAGGGGCATGGAGCTCCCCTCCTCTCGTGTCGGCGGCTGCCAGGTCGGAGCCGCCCGGCGACGGGCGGCCGAGCACCGCATCAGGGCGACCCGCGGCCACGACGCGTCCGTCCTCCATCCACACCACCCGGTCGCAGTCGCGGGCGGCATCGAGATCGTGGGTGATGACCAGCGTGGTCCTGCCCGTGGTCAGCCGGTTGAGGGCGCCCACCACCTCGCGTTCGGTCTCCTGGTCGAGCCCGCTCATCGCCTCGTCGAGGATGACGACCGGTGCGTCGCGGAGCGCGGCGCGGGCGATGGCGATGCGCTGCCGCTGGCCTCCTGAGAGCGTCGCTCCACGTTCGCCGACCACGGTCTGGTAGCCGTGCGGGAGCGCCTGGATGAAGTCGTGGGCACCCGCGAGCCGGGCAGCGCGCTCGATGTCCGCGTCGCAGGCCCCCGGCCGGCCGTGCTCGATGTTGTCGCGGATGGTGGTGGCGAAGAGCAGGCTCTCCTGCAGCACGACGGCGATCTGGGACCGCACCGACGCTACGGTCAGGTCGCTCAGGTCGTGCCCGTCGATGATCACCCGGCCGTCGTCGGGATCCCGCAACCGGGACAGCAGCATGGCGAGGGTCGACTTGCCCGCCCCGGACGGGCCGACGATCGCGACCCGCTCCCCGGCCGGGATGTGCAGGTCGACCCCGCGCAGCACCGGGTGCCCGGGCTCGTAGCACAGCCGCACTCCCTCGAAGCGGATGTCGCCGAGCAGGCGGGCGGCCGGCCGCGCCCAGCTTCGGTCGGCGAGGCTGGGCTGCTCCTCGAGCACGTCGACGATCCGTTCGCCCGACGCTGCCGCTTGCGCGATGCGGCCGGTGTACTTGGCGAGGTCTCGCATCGGCTTGAACGTCGCCTTGAGGTAGGTCAGGAAGACGACCAGCTCACCGGGGGTGAGGGCGCCCGAGAGCACGCGGGTGGCGCCGACGTAGAGCACGAGCGCGGTGGCGATGCCGACGAGGACGTCGGTCTTGCGCTCGAGCCCGGCGGACAGCCGGGTCGCCTTCACGCCGTCCTTCATGGTCTTCTCGTTGTTGGAGGCGAACGCCTCCTGCATCCGGGACTCGAGTGAGTAGGACTGGACGACCCTCATCGAGGACAACGTCTCCGTGGCCATGGAGGCCAGTGCCCCCTCGGCCTTCCTCTGGGTGCGGGAGACGCGGTTGATGCGTCGTCCGAGCCGCGCGCCGGTGAGCAGGAACACGGGTACGACGGTCAGCATCAGCAGGGCGAGCTGCCAGTCGAGGATGGCGACCACCACCAGCATCCCGGTCATCGTCAGGACGTTGCCCACCAGCGGCAGCCCGGCCGTGATGGCGACCTCCTTGAGCCGACCCACGTCGCCGGTGAGCCGTGTGACCAGGTCCCCGGTGCGCGCCTTGTCGTGGAAGTCCATCGAGAGCGACTGCAGGTGGGCGTAGAGATCCGACCTGACCCTGGTCAGCAGCCGGTTGCCGGCGAGTGCGAAGCAGAGGGTCGTGACGTAGGCACAGACGGCTCTCAGCACCACCACCCCCAGAAGCACCACCGCCGCCAGGAGCAGGAGGGTCCGGACGTCGCCGCCCTGGGACTCGGGACCCGTGGCGCCGATGACGCCGTCGATGACGAACTTCAGCGGCCAGGGCTCCAGGAGCCTCATGCCGACCTCGAGCAGCAGCGCGAGGAAGCCGCCGGCGAGGAGGGGGCGCTCCTGCCGCACGTGAGGGCGGACGTGGTGGCCGATCCGGCGCAGGCCGGGTAGGGCCTCCTTGAGGCCGGTGGGTCTAGCGGAGGGCATCGGTGAGCTCCGGGGCGTCAGCGGCGGCGAGAGTCCGGTCCACGACCCGCGACCAGTCGCGATCGGCGGCGGCGCGCCTCGCGGCCGTCCTGATCCGGGCTCGACGGGCGGCCTCGACGCGCAGCCCGTCGATCGCGGCCGCCAGCGCCTCCGGGTCGTCGGGTTCGGCCAGGGCCCCGAGCCGGCCATGCTGGAGCAGAGCGGGCAGGCCCCCGACACGGGTGGCGACGACAGGGAGCCCGGCGGCGAGGTACTCGTAGACCTTGAGCGGAGAGAAGTAGAAGCCGGTCATCGCCGGGTACGGCGCGACCGCCACGTCCATCTGCCGCAGCAGGCCGGGGATGTCACCCGGATCCACCGGTCCGGTGGCGTCGACGTGGTCCGCCAGGCCGAGGCAGGCCACCTGCTGGGACAGCCTGGTCGCCTCAGGACCGTCGCCGACCAGCAGCAGCCGGTAGCCGGCGTGCAGGCGGGTCAGCAGCGCAAGCGCGTCCACCAGCGTGCCGACGCCGTGCCAGGGCTTGAGCGTGCCGACGAAGCCGATGGTGAAGGGCTCGGCACCGGCAGCGGCGACGGGCCGGAACGGGGGACTGATCCTGGCGGTGTCGACGCCGTTCGGGACGGTGTGCGCGCGGCGGGGGTCGATCAGACGCTGACGCGCCCACCCCGTGACGGGCTTGCTCACACAGATGACGGCGGTGGCGTGGTTGAGGGCTCTGTTCGCGACGTCCTCGGCTGCCCGCCGATCGGCCAGCTCGCGGTGCAGGGCCTGCTCGTCGACGAGCGGGGCGTTCACCTCCAGCACGGAGCGGACTCCTCGCTGGGCGGCCCACTCCATCGCGGAGCGTCCCCAGAGCGCGTACCGCTCATAGACCAGGTCGACCGTGAGCTCCGCGGCTATCCGGTCGAGGAGGGCGGGGACGGCGGCGTCGCTCGCAGCTGCCGACATCTCTCGCTCAGGGGTGGTGGAGCCGACGACCGGAGGCAGCAGATGCACCGCGACGCCGGCCAGGTCCGCGGGCGACTGGCCGCCGGTGCGGGCGCACACGAGGTGGACCTCGAGACCGCGACGCACCAGCTCCCTCAGGACGGCCTGGACGTGGACCGAGGCGCCCTTCCTCCCGAAGACCGGGACCCCCGGGTCGGTGCACACGTAGACGACGCGGTTCATGCGACGACGTCCTGACGGGGGAGGCGCGATGCCGAGCACGCGGCGAAGAGGCCGAGCAACGCTGCTGCGCTGCGACGGATGTCGAAGTGCTCCTCGACGTGTCGGCGGCCTGTCTTCGCGAGCGCGCATCCCGAGCCGGGGTCGTCCAGCAGTGCCTGGAGGGCGTCAGCGAGGGCGAGCGGGTCCGCCTCGGGGACGAGCAGTCCCGTCTCGCCGGCGATGATCGCCTCCGGAATGCCGGTGACGGGGGTCGCCACGCACGGCGTACCCATGGCCAAGCCCTCCAGCAGGACCGTCGGGAGACCGTCCCGGTTGCCGTCGGCTCCCACCACACAGGGGGCGGCCAGCACTGAGGCCGTGCGGACCACCTCCCGCAGCCGCCCCTGGGGGAGGGGACCGTGGAAGTCGACCCGGTCACCGAGCCCGACCCGACGTACCTGCTCGCGCAGCGCCCCCTCCTCGGGGCCGGACCCGACCAGTGCCAGCCTCACGTCAGAGCCGCGTGCCGCCATGGTGGCGACGGCGTCGACAAGGTGGGCGAAGCCCTTCTTCTCGACGAGTCGTCCGACGCCGACCACGGTCCGGGACCGGTCGACCGGCTCCTCGAAGGAGAAGCGCTCCAGGTCGAGTCCGTTGTAGACGCGCACCACCCCGTGCGCCGCCTCCCCGAAGGTGTGGCTGAGGTGATCGCGGTTGTAGTCGCTGACGGTCACGACCGCATCGGCCTCGGCGAGCTTCGTGCGGAGCTCGTCGGCGTCGACGTCCTCGTGGAAGATGTCCTTGGCGTGCGCGGTGAAGGTGTAGCCGACGCCGGCAAGCCTCGCTGCCAACCGGGCCACGGTGGTGGCGACCGACCCGAAGTGGGCGTGCAGGTGCGTGACTCCGTGCTCGCGGACCTCCCACGCCAGCTCCACGGCGGCGACGGCCTCATCGACGTCGACGGCGAGCAGCTCAGGAAGGTGCTCGACGAGCCCGGGCAGTGCGGGCGCGCGCTCAGCCAGGATCCGCCACGCCTCGGCCGCCTTGAGGTGGTGGGGCAGGTAGGTCACCGGCGCCCGCACCTCTGCCAGGGCCTCGTGGAAGCGGCCGTCCGCCGGCGCGCGCAGGGAGAAGATCCGAAGGTCGGCGCCCCTCTCCTCGAGCGCCAGGATCTCGTTGAGGATGAACGTCTCGGAGAAGCGGGGATACATCTTGAGGACGTAGCCGACGCGAGGCTCATGCTGTGGCATCGCACACCACCCGGGTCGCCGGGTCAGCCACGTCCGACTCGCTCAGGAGGTCGGCGGCGAGCTGCGGGACGACCGTGAGGCCGTCGAGGTCGAGGGCGTGGGGCAGTGCCGGGCGGAGCGCGGCTCCTGCCAACCACCGGGTCAGGGCCCGGGCATCGGCGCCCTCGGGAGCGAGGGCGTCCAGGTGAGTACGTCGCGCCAGGCCATCGGCGCGGATGGCCTGCTCGAGCCGGGGCCGGACCCGGGGAACGATGAGGCCGGGTCGACCTGAGGCCAGCAGCTCGCACACCGTGTTGTAGCCGCCCATCGCGACGACGGCAGCGGCGCGGTCGATCAGACCGAGGGTGCTGCTGAGGAAGTCGTGGACGGTCAGGTCCGCGCGGGCGGCAGCTGCCTGAGCCAGCTCCGTCCGGACGCTCGACCCCATGTACGGGCCGGTGACCAGGACGCCATGGTGGCCCCGGGGGAGGTCGGCTCCGACGAACGCCCGTGCCAGGCTCGCGCCGTCCTGCCCGCCGCCGACCAGGCACAGGACATACGGGCCGTCCGGGACGGGCTCGGACCGGTGGCAGCTCACGCGTGGTCGGACACCGCTGCCACGGCCGTGGGCGAGGTAGCCGGTGAACCGGACGAGATCGCGCACCGTCTCCGGCAGGCGGCACACCCGGGTCAGGTCGTGCACCGTCCGGTCCCCGTAGATCCACACCTGGTCGTAGCTGGTGATCACGGTCTCGGTGGTGCGCGCCTCCCGCCACTCGAGCCGGCACCGCTCGGGAGCATCGAGAACCTCCCGCAACCCCAGGACCACCTTCATCCGGTGACCCGCGGCACCGATGATGGTCGGGGCGATGGCCAAGGTCTTGTCGAGCTCACCATGAAGGCCGCGTGCCTCCTTGTCGACGACCAGCAGGTCGGGAGAGAACCCCGCGACTGCCGCGGCGATCAGGTCCGCACGCAGACCGAGGAGATCCGCGAACGGGAGCTGCAGGTCCGACGCGGCATAGCTTCCGGTGCTGCTCTTCGTCACTGCCGGGAGCACGACGAGGTCCGTGTTCGGCGGAAGCGGAAGGCTGGCGGTCTCTGCTGCGCCCGTGATGAGGAGCACGTCCGTCGCGGGGTCCCGGGCCACCAGCGCCGAGGCCAGCTCGATGTTGCGCCGGACATGACCGAGCCCCTGGGTGTCGTGGGAGTACAACGCAACCCGTCTGTGAACGCGCTTCCCTCGCATCAGTCCTGCCGTCCTCGTCTCGAAGCGGATACCCGCGCCGTGCGGGTGCTGGTGCTTCACAACGGTGTGGCTTCGAAATGACCTGCCGATGAAATGGGAATGAGAGACCTCTCATCGGTGTCGCCCGGAGGCCGGATCCCGGTGCGACCGCCATCCCTCGGGCGCTCCGGACAGGGCGTCAGGAGCGCGGGCGCTCCCGCAGCTGCACCGGATCGCCGGCGTACTGGTCCAGGTCGGCACGGAGCCGGTCGGACAGTCGCCAGGACCTGCCGGTTGCCGGGTCCCACAGCACCATGGTCGTCTCGGCGACCAGCGCCGGTGGATGGTCCGGGCGCACCCTCATCTCGGACGCGACCGTGAACGAGGACCCGCCGACGTGACTGACCCACAACCGCAGGAGGAACGGCTGGAACGGCACGAACCGCATCTCGGCGTGGTAGTCGACCCGCTGGGCTCCCACGAGGTCCGTCACTCCGTGGGGCGCCGCCTGCAACAGGCCCGGCCGTTCACCGCCGAGGGCGGGCAGCGGCGCGAACCGGAGGAGCTGCAGCCGTGCCTCGTCGAGGACCCTGATCGCCTCGACGTTGTCGACGTGCCCGCCGAGGTTGACGTCCCGCAGCCGCGCCTGGATCTCGCACTCGAACGCTGTCCCCATGGGCGCATCCTGGCAGGCGAGGACCTTGGTCCCCCGCGGGCGTCGAGCACTCCTTGCGGTTCGGAGGCTCCAGCTTGGAGCGACTCGAGGCTGCAGCTTGCGACGGGACGCCTCCCCGGCCGAGCTCGGCCGTCAGTCCTCGAAGACGTCGCACCGGTCAGGATCGACGTCCGCCCGGTCGGTGAGCACGCTGAAGTGGCTCACGTACTGACGGTGGACGTCGCGGCCCTCGATCCCGACGACGGTCTGGTCGGAGTTCATGGTGTGCGTGGTCCAGTTGTCGGAGCCGATCCAGGTCCAGTACCGGCGTCCGCCGCGAGCGTCGTACGACGCGCTCATGGCCTTGTCGTGCACGTAGGTCCCATCGCCGGGCCAGCACCCGCCCTCGATCCGCACCCCCGCGTCGCGGAGTGCAGCGTGCGGGATCCGGCCGACGAGCGGACCGGCGACGAACGTGATCCGCGCGCCCTGCCGCGCCATTGCGGCGAGCCGGTCGGTGATCCATGCGCCGCGGGAGTCCCACATGGTGAACATCGCGATCCGCACGACGGTCCCGCGACGGGCCGGGATGGAGCGCAGCGCCTTCATCACCGGGTCGCTGTCGGGACTCTGGATGGTCGACGGCAGGACGTACGCCGACCAGCCGTCGCCGCGGAGCTCCCGCATCGGGTTCGGACCCGCCGGCCGGTCGAGGCGGCTCTCCTGGAAGGTCTGCTCGAGCGCGTCGTACACCGGTCGCAGCGCGAGCGACCACATCATGCTGTAGGCGTGGGTGTCGGAGTGGTCGGTGTTGTTGTAGGAGCCCACCACCGTGACCCAGCGTCGGTCTCCCACCTGGGAGAAGCGCCACACCTTGTTGTGGTCGATCGACGTCACGCCCTCGGGACCGCGCGCCGACAGGTCGGTGAACACCAGCCAGGACCGGTCGCCGCGGTCCGCGTTGAGGACGGCGGCCAGGCGCCGGCCCTGCGGGTAGCGGTGCCGGGTGGAGCCGTTGAGGACCACCTGGAGGTGGACGCCACGCTCGAACGCGCGCACCAGCGCGGGATAGGTGATCCGCGAGCCGAGGAAGTAGGACTCGACCTTGATGTGCTCGCCCGCCGGTACGGCGTCGACGTACCGGGCGAGCGCTCTCGATATCGCGTGCGGGCGTTGCGTCGGGTCGGAGGCGAGGATCGCACGACGGGGCGGGTTGGACCGGGACCCGGCGCGGTCCTCGATGGCGGCGGTGGAGGCGGCGGAACCGGTGGAGGCCGCGGTAGAGCCGGACCTCTGACCGGGCCCGGCGGCGTGGAGCGCCGCCGCGGTGACGACCAGCGGCACGAGGACAGCGACCAGGAGTGTGCGGGGGGACCCGGTGACGATCACGTTCTCCGACGGTTTCGTCACGGGATGAATCTCGCGTGACCGCGCAGGCGCGGTCACGCGAACGGAGTACGGATTCCGCAGAAAGTGGATGCGTCAACCAAATTGGCTAGGATGTCGGAGTGACCGGACCCTGGCTCGACGATGAACAGCAGCAGGCCTGGCGCGCCTGGCTCGACGTGAACGCACAGCTCTTCGCGCGGATCAGCCGGGAGCTCCAGGCGACGAGCGGGATGTCCCTCCAGGACTACGACGTGCTGGTGGCGCTGACCGACGTGAAGGACCCTTCGACAGGCGCAGGAGAGACCGGCAGCGTCCGGATGCGCGACCTCGGCGTGAAGCTGCAGTGGGAGAAGAGCCGGCTTTCCAAGCACCTGACGCGGATGGCCGCCCGTGGCCTGGTGGCGCGCGTGGAGTGCCACGACGACCGCCGCGGTGCGTTCGTCGAGATCACCGAGGAGGGCCTGGCGGCGATCCGGGCGGCGGCGCCCGACCACGCCGCACTCGTCCGCGACGTGTTCTTCGACGGCCTCACGCGGCAGCAGGTCCGCGAGCTCGGCACGATCTGCGCGACCGTCCTCGAGCGGCTCAACCCCGAGGACGTCTGCTCCGCGTAGCTAGACGGGCAGGTCCAACAGGTCCCGCACCGCCAGCGAGCCGAACACCATCGCCGCGCCGAGCGGCGCGCCCGGCGCGGGATAGCGCGACCCGAAGACCGACGCGACCGAGTTGCTGGTCGCGTAGAGCCCGGGGATCGGGTCGCCGGTTGCGGCGTCCAGCACGCGCCCGGACTCGTCGGTGACCAAGCCGCCTTTGGTGCCGAGGTCGGAGAGCACGAACCGCGCGGCGACGTACGGCGGCTGGTCGATCGGCGTCAGTGCCTTGTTGGGACCGGTGCCCCCGGCGAAGAAGGTGTCGTACTCGTCCTCGCCACGCCCGAAGTCGTCGTCGACGCCGGCCTCGGCGAACCCGTTGAACCGCTCCACCGTCGCCGTCAGCACCCTGGGGTCGACGCCGATCGCGCGAGCGAGGTCCGCGATCGTGTCCGCGGTGACCCAGGTGCCCGCCTCGAGGTGGTCGGCCGGGTCGCCCTCGGGCATGGCGATCGCGGGGAGCCGGCCGCCTTCGCGGTGGTCGAAGACGAACCACGACGGGATCCGCTCCGGCGCCTCGGCCATGATCCGGCCGAACCGGTCGTAGGGCAGGCACTCGTTGCCGTAGCGACGACCGGTCTGGTCGACCATCAGCCCGCCGCGGAAGCCGAGCGTGAACGTGCCGCTGCCGTCGGGGTGCGCGAGGCCGGGGCAGAACCAGCCCTCGCCGGAGTAGTCGGTCGCCGCGCCGGCCTTGGCGCACGCCTCGATCATGTCGCCGGTGTTGGTGCCGCGGGGTGCCATCGTCCACTCGGCGCTGCCCGGCGTCCCGTGCCGGGCGCGCAGGTCGGGGCTGCCCTCGTAGCCGCCGGCGCCGACGACCACGCCTCGGGTCGCGCCGATCTCGGCCGTGCCGGTGGGCGTGTCCACGACGACGCCGGTCACGCGGCCGGCTTCCCGTCGTACGTCGACGGCGTGGTGCTCGGTCGCGATCGTGCCGCCGTCCCGGACCACCATCGCGGCCAATCGGCCGATCAGGGCCTGCCCGCCCGACAGCGTCGACCGGCCAGCGGCCCCCGCCCGGTCGCGCTCGACCGGTGGCCGCAGCAGGCCCATGACGGCCGGGTCGAGCTGGTCCCGGCGGATCGAGGCGGGCTGGATCGAGCGGCCCATCGGGACCCGGCCGGGAGCGTCGTAGTACTCCGAGAACGGGATCCACTCGAGGTCCATCAGCTCGTCGGCCTCGAGCGCGGCCACGAGCTCCGGCGCGTGCCGCAGGAACGCCTCGACCCGCGCGGTGTCCGGTTCGTCGAGCACCGCCGCGAGGTAGGCGCGGGCGCCCTCGGTCGAGTCCGGCAGCCCGGCCCGCTGCTGGACCGCGCTGCCGGGGAGCCAGCAGGCACCGCCGGAGTACGCCGAGGTGCCGCCGATCAGCGTCGTCCGCTCGATCACGATGGTCGACAGCCCTGCTCGCGCCGCCAGCGCCGCGGCGGTCATCGCACCACCGCCGGAGCCGATCACCACGACGTCGTAGCGGGGCTGGAGGGGAGCGGGGACCGTCGTCATGCGGAAACTGTAACGCGTTCTAGTTTCGTGACCGAGGAGAAGCTCGCGGGCGACGACCGAAGTTGACAATGGTTCTCATTCGCTTCTACGGTGCGCGTGCCGGACGACCGCCGTCCGGGCAATCAACGTCAGGAGCGTCCTGAAATGAACCGGAACGAGCTCATCGCGAGCGTCGCCGAGCAGACCGGGCTCAGCGCTCAGCAGGCCGCTGCGGCGGTCACCGCCACCCTCGACGGCATCGCGCAGGGAGTCGCGACAGGCGACCCCGTCGCCCTGGCCGGCTTCGGCACCTTCGAGCGCCGCCAGCGCGCCGCGCGGGCCGGCCGCAACCCGCAGACCGGTGAGGCGATCCAGATCGCGGCGTCGGTCGCGCCTGCGTTCAAGCCGGCCGCGGCGTTCCGGCGACTCGTCGCGGAGTGATCGGCGGCCTCCGTCTCCCTCAGCTGGGGATGAAGGGCCGACCGGCTGGACCATCCGGGTCTCGGATGCGACGCTAAGCCGTCGATTGATGCCCGGGGAGGCCGACCGCACGATGGAGACGACGACCGAGGCGCGCCGAGAGCAAGGCATCGGCTGGCAGCCGTGGGTCATGCTCGGCGTGCTCGTCGCGGCGTACCCGCTGCAGAGCGTCCTGGCTCCGGTCCTGGATGCGGCGGTCTTCCAGACCTGGGCGACCGTCTTCCTGGCGATCGTCGTGCAGTCGATCCCGTTCCTGGTGCTGGGAGTGCTCCTGTCCGGCGTGATCTCGGCGCTGCTGACGGAGCGGTTCGTGTCGCGCGTGCTTCCGCGGCGGCCGGCGCTCGCCGTACCCGTCGCCGGCATCGCCGGCATCGCGCTCCCGACGTGCGAGTGCGCCGTCGTGCCCGTCGCCAACAGCCTGACCCGTCGCGGCCTCCCCGCGTCGGTCGCACTGACCTTCATGCTCGCCGCGCCCGCCATCAATCCCGCCGTCATGGTGTCGACCGCGGTCGCCTTCTCCGGACGCGTCGACATGGTCGGCGCACGGTTCGCCGCATCCCTGCTGACGGCGCTCGTCATCGGCTGGATCTACGTGATCGCGGCCGCGCGGTTCCCGGCGCTGCGCCTTCCCGACATCCGCGAGCGGATGGGCCACCACGAAGGTGCGACCGCGTGGCGGCGCTTCGTCGGGGCGGCGTGGCACGACTTCCTGCCGGCTGCTGCGTTCCTCGTGCTCGGGGCCATCGTCGCTGCGGCGATCAACGTGCTGCTCCCGGTCCGGATCGTCGAGGCGGTGGCCGGTCAGCCGGTTCTCGCCGTCATCGCGCTGACGGCCTTCGCGTTCGTGATCGCGCTCTGCTCCGAGGCCGACGCGTTCGTCGCCGCCAGCCTGACCGCCTTCTCCGACACCGCGAAGCTGGTGTTCCTGGTGGTCGGACCGGCGATGGACATCAAGCTCGCGGCGATGGAGGCAGGTCAGTTCGGACGGCGGTTCACCCAGCAGTTCGTGCCGCTCGTCCTGGTGGTCGCCGCGAGCGTCGCCAGCCTCGTCGGATGGGTGATCCTGTGAACCGCACGGCCCAGGCCGTCATCCTCACGGCCATCGGCGGCGTGTCGCTGCGGATGGGTGCGACGGACGAGTACGCCAACTTCGTCAATGCCTGGATGCGCTGGCCGTTGATCGTGAGCGGCGTGCTGCTGCTCGGGCTCGCCCTCGCGGCGGCGGTCACCACCGTGGTCGACGACGACCACCCGGCCGGACCGGTCGCGTGGTTGCTGCTGCTGCCGGTCGTGATCGCGTTCGTGGTCCAGCCACCCGCGTTGGGTGCCTACGTCGCCGACCGGCGATCCAACGACGCCGACGCGCGGCGCTACTCCGAGCCGGTCCGGGTGGGCCTCGACGAGACCGGTGAGAACGTGATCCCGGTCGCGAACTTCCTCGCGCGGGCGGCGACCGACGACGGCGCGACCCTCGCCGGCGTGACGGTCCGCCTCACGGGCTTCGTCAGCACCGACAAGGAAGGCGGGTGGTACGTCACCCGCCTCGCCATCTCGTGCTGTGCGGCCGACGCCGCGGCGTTCCGGGTGCGCGTGGAGGGCGCCGACGCGCCGCCGGTGGAGCAGTGGGTCGACGTGGTCGGGACCTGGGTCGAGGGCACCGGCACCGATGCCGGTGGCACGCCCGTGATCGCCGCGGACGAGGTGACCTACGTCGACCAGCCGAAGCGGCCCTACGAGTGAGTGCCCGGCCTCGGTCGGCTGGGTCACGGTCGGCTGGGCGTCGGTCGGCCGGGCAATGGTCGGATCGGCACCGCCAGCTCCTGCTCGTCGCGATGGCGCTGGTCCTTGCGGCGGTCTTCTTCTACCCCTCGCGCGGTGATGACGAGAACGACGGATCGCCGCCGCCGTCGGCGGCCCCGACCGAGACCGAGACCGTGACCGTGCCGACCGCGAGCGAGGAAGAGTTCTGCGCGGAGTTCAGACGGATGGCGTCCGCGCAGGGTGAGTACGCCGCGGTGCCGGACCAGACCGCCACCCGGCTGCTCCGCGAGGCCGTCGACCGGATGGTGGCCGTCGGGGTGCCGGAGTCGATGACGCTTCCTGCTCGCGGCGGCTACCACACCGTGAAACGGCATCTACGGGTCGCTCGGGGTCAGCCTCGACCGGTCGGCGGTCGGCGCCCTCGACGAGCCCGTCGACAACGAGGACCTGGCGTTCTCCACCTACCTCGTGGAGTTCTGCCCGGCGTGACCCGGCGTGACGCAGCGCCGTGGCGCCCTCCCGATCAGGGCGCCACGGCGCAGTGCGCTCAGCCCTGCCGGGCCTTCATCCGTGGGTTCAGCTTGTTGATCACGTAGGTCCGTCCGCGCCGCCGGACCACCTGTGCGCCCGGCTGCTTCTTCAGCGAGCGCAGTGAGTTGCGCACCTTCATCGTCTTCTCCTTCTCGTCGTTGATGGTCAGGGCTTGGTCTGTCGCCTCAGGCCACCTCACGGATCGGGCCGAGCCACGGCTCGAACCCGTCCTCGGCGACCTGCCACCCGGACGCCTCGCGACTGCCGTCCTCGCCGGGTCGCACCAGCATCTCGGCGAAGGCCGGGCGCAGGTTCGCGGGTGCGGCACCCACACCGGTGACGACGATCCGCGTGAAGGGTGCGCGCCGGCCCCACGGTGCGTGGTCGCCGATGCTCAGCTGCCCGCCGGCGCCGTCCCACTCCAGGGCCCGACCGGGTCGGCTGGGGAGCCAGAAGCAACCGCGGGTCCGGAAGGGACCGCCGCCGATCGCGTCCAGCGAGTCCAGGAGCCGCTCGGGATGGAACGGCTGGATCGACTGGAGGTCGACCCGCCAGATCCCTTCGGCGCGGATGTCCGGGAGTGCGTCGGTCCGGAGGGGGCTCGTCCACTCCTCGGTGTGTGCGTGCCGATGCAGCCGGCCGAGGAGCTCGGCGCTGGTGAGGCCGGCGCTCCCGACGACGACGGGTACGTCAGGCCGGGCCAGCGCTTCGACCAGCCCGGAGGCGACGGGGTCGGTCACGCCGTCGATGACGACCGCGTCGGCGTACTCGATCATCGAGGCGAGGACCTCGCCGACGCCGCGGCGGTCGTCGTGGGAGCAGTGCCAGCCGCGCTCGGCGAGCAGGTCGTCGCCCAGCAGGTCGCGGACGGGGTGCACGGCGCTGACGGCCGTGACGACGGCGGACACCCGCAGGAACCGGGCCAGGCGGGTGTCCCACGTCAGCACGCTGCACAGGTGCGCCGCCTCGGCGCCGACGGGGAGGTGGGCCACGATGCTGTGCCAGCGTCCCGTGCGGGCCAGCCGCTCGAGCGTCGGCACGATGTCCTCGCGGATGGCGCAGCTGACGCAGGCGTGCTCGAGCTCGGTCTCGTGGTGCTCGACGACGCCGGTGACGTCGCTGACCGTCCGGGTCAGCACCTGGCGATCGACGTCGATGTGGTGGCGGACGGCAACCGCGCCCGGCAGGTCGAACTGCAGCCCGACCATCGTCGCCGCCATCGCGTCCGGGTCGACACCCGAGATCAGCACCACCGGGACCCTCATCGCCGGCCCTCCCGCTTCGCCATGGTTCAATCCTTCCATCTAGAATGAGAATCGTTCTCAAATTAACAGAGAGGTAGCCCGATGTCACAGCGGTGCCAGGTGACGGGAGCGGAACCGAGGTTCGGCAACAACGTCTCCCACTCCCATCGACGGACGAAGCGCCGCTTCGACGTCAACGTCCAACGCAAGCGGTACTGGGTGCCCAGCCTCGGCCGGAACGTCACCCTCCGGGTGAGCGCGCGCGGGATCAAGACCGTCGACCAGCGGGGGATCGAGGCGGTCCTCGCCGACCTCCGCCGGCGAGGGGAGCGGTTCTGATGGCGAAGAGGGGCAGTGACGTCCGCCCGATCGTGAAGCTCCGCTCCACGGCCGGCACCGGGTTCACCTACGTCACCCGGAAGAACCGCCGCAACGATCCCGACCGGATGGTCCTGCGCAAGTACGACCCGCGCGTCCGCCGCCACGTCGAGTTCCGCGAGGAGCGCTGATGGCGAAGCAGAGCAAGATCGCGGCCGACCGCAAGCGCCGCGCCCTCGTCGAGAGGTACGCCGAGCGCCGGGCCGCGCTCAAGGAGCGGGTCCGGCGCGCGGCGCCCGGCTCGCAGGAGCTCGCCGACGCCGTACGGGAGCTGTCGCGGCTGCCGCGTGACTCCTCGCCGGTGCGGCTGCGCAACCGCGACCAGGTCGACGGCCGTCCGCGGGGCTACCTGCGCAAGGCCGGCGTCTCGAGGATCACGTTCCGGGGGATGGCACACCGCGGGGAGCTGCCCGGGATCCGGAAGTCCAGCTGGTGAAGAGCTCGGACGGACGCGCCGCATCCCGACCCCAGGCCCCGAGATAACACAACAGGAGACAGCAATGCCAAGGATGGACACCACCCGCGGCCGGTTGGCCGTCGCGCTCGCCGCGATCATCGCCGGCGGCACGGGATGCGGCCTGGTGGGCGACGAGTCCACCGCCGCGGCCGACCCGACGGGCACAGCGGGGACGGACTCGTGGCCCCGCACGGTCACCAACTGCGGCGAGGAGGTCACCATCGAGGCCCCGCCGGAGCGGATCGTCGGCGTCGAGGGTGCCGCAGAGACCGTGCTCGCCCTGGGTGCCGGTGACCAGCTCGCCGGATGGTTCGGCAACGAGGCGTCCGCGCTCCCGGAGGCCCTCCGGGTCGAGGCGGAGAAGGCCGAGTACCTCGGGGGCTCCTTCCCGGCGCCGACGCTCGAGGACGTCAGCGCCCCCGAGCCCGACCTGGTCGTGCTCTACGGGTACACCGAGGAGGCGGGCCTGACGAAGCAGGCGTTCGACGACCTCGGCGTACCGACCCTGGTGCTGTCGGAGACCTGCGCGGAGGGGGCGGACCCGACGGTCGAGGGCTACTTCGCCGACGTGGAGACCATCGCCCACGCCATCGGCTCCGACGAGCAGGCCGCCACGCTCGTGGAGTCGTGGCGGTCGACGATCGAGGAGGCGACCGCGACACCGCTGGACGACGAGGTCACCGTCTTCATCAACGGCAACCCCGATCCCAGCAGCCCGTTCGCCTCCGGGGGCGGTTCGCTGGCGGACGACCAGATCCGGATCGCCGGCGGCGTCAACGCCTTCGGCGACGTCGACGACGCGTTCCTCGAGCCGTCGTGGGAGGAGGTCGCGACCCGCGACCCCGACGTGATCGTGGACGGGTCCGGCGGGCTGGAGGAGTCGACGGAAGCGCTTCGCAGCTATCTCTCCGAGAACGCGGCCCTGTCCCAGATGACCGCGGTCCGGGAGGACGCCTTCCTGACGATCGAGTACTACGACAACGTGCCGGGTCCGCGCGTGGTCGACGGGGTCGTGAAGATCGCGGAGTTCCTGCGCCGGTGAGACCGGGCTCCCTGCAGCGCCGGCTCCCGGTCGGTGCAGTCACAGCCCTGGGCGTGGTGCTGACCGTGGCGGGCATCCTGTTCGCGATCACGGTCGGCCCCGCCCGCCTCTCCGACGGGGAGCTGTTGCGCGCGGTGTGGACGCGGCTCACCGTGGGGCTCGATCCGCTCGGGCTCTCCGAGCGGCTGGTCACCGAGACCAGGGTGCCGCGCGTCCTCCTCGCCGCGGTCGTGGGCGCGACCCTCGCCGTGGTGGGGTGCGTGCTCCAGGCGCTGGTGCGCAATCCCCTCGCCGATCCGTCGATCCTGGGTGGCACCGCCGGCGCCTCGCTCGGGGCCGTCATCGTGATCGTCCTCGGCGCCGACTCCCTCGTGGGGCTGCCGGTGGGCGCCTTCCTCGGCGCGGCCGGGGGCTTCGGCATCACCTTCGCACTCGCCTGGCGCGCGGGAGGGCTCAGCCCGCTGCGCCTGGTCCTGGCCGGCGTCGCCGTCTCCTACCTACTGGCTGCACTGACCTCGCTGGTGATCGCCAGGGCAGACGACCGGGCTCTTCGCTCCGCTCTGTTCTGGCAGCTGGGTTCGGTGGCCGGCGCCGGCTGGGACGACCTGTGGTGGCCGACCCTCGCCATGCTCGTCGGCGTCCTCGTCCTGGTCGCACGCGCCCGCCGTCTCGACGTCCTCGAGTACGGCGACCTCACGGCCTCCGCGCTGGGGGTGCGACCGCAGCTGCTGCGGGCCGAGCTCTTCGTCCTGACGTCGGTGCTGACCGGGATCGCGGTCGCCCTCGCCGGTGGGATCGGCTTCGTCGCACTCGTGGTGCCCCACGCCGTCCGGCTGCTGACCGGGCCCCGGCACGCGTCGTTGGTCCCGTTGTCGGCGCTGTTCGGCGCCGGGTTCCTGGTCTGGGCGGATGTCGCGGCCCGCACCTTCGCCCGGCCCTCCGACCTCCCGCTCGGCGTCGTGACCGCCCTGGTCGGGGCGCCGGTGTTCGCACTCCTGGTCTCAGGGAGGCTCCATGATGCACGCGCATGAGCCGGTCGAGGTCCGACAGGTGTCGGTCGAGCTCGGCCGCCGCCCGGTCCTCGACGGCGCCGACCTGGTGCTGGCCAGAGGCCGGGTCACCGGCCTCGTCGGCCCGAACGGCAGTGGGAAGACGACGCTGCTGCGGACCATGTTCCGTGGCGTCGGAGTCAGCGCCGGCGCTGTCTGGGTCGACGGGGAGGTCGGCCTCAGGGGCCGCGCCCTGGCCCGCCGGATCGCCGCCGTCGTCCAGGAGCCCGGGCACCCTCTGGGTGTGACGGTCGTCGAGACCATCGAGATCGGACGGTTCCCGCATCGTGGGGACCTCGGCCGGCTGGGTCCGGACGACCGCCGGATCGTCCTCGAGGCCGCCGCGACGACCGACGTCACCGACCTGCTCGAGCGCGACCTCGGCCAGCTCTCCGGGGGCGAGCGGCAGCGCGTCCACGTCGCCCGTGCGATCGCGCAGGAGGCGCCCGTGATGCTCCTCGACGAGCCGACGAACCACCTCGACGTCCGGCACCAGTTCACCCTGATGGAGACGCTGCGCCGGCTCGCCGACACCGGGGTGACCGTGGGTCTCGCGATCCACGACCTCGGACTCGCGACCCGCTACTGCGACGTGGTGGCGGTGGTCGACGCCGGGCGGATCGTGGCCTACGGCACCCCGCGGGACGTGCTGGGGGGCAGCGTCGCCCGGGAGGTGTTCGGGGTCGCGACCCGCGTGGACGGTGCGGGACGGCTGGTCGTCGACCCGCTCTGACGGCTCAAGACCGGGTGAGCCTCAGCGAGCCTCAGCCAGCCCCGCCCGGCGACGCGCCCGGAGCGCGCGCAGGGTGGCCACGCCGACGAACGTCGCCCAGAACAGGTGGTGGGCCACCAGGACGCCGGGGAGTCCCCACCCCTGCCAGCGGCACAGGACGAGGCCGGCGGGCAGGAAGACGGCGTACTCGCCGATCAGGCTCGCGACCAACGCGGCCCGGGTGTCCCGGGAGGCGCGACACACGGTGACCGCCAGCACGCACCCCGCCTGCCACACCGTCTGGCCCCACGCGAGCCACCCCCAGGCGCCGACGACGTCGCCGACCGCAGCTCCGCCGACCGCGCCGGCGACGATCCGGGCGCTCAGCCCACCGGCGACGAACATCACCAGCACGGTTGCCGCGAGAAGGGGGACGAAGTTCCGGACCGCTCGGTCGAACAGGTCGTGCCGTCCGGCGCCCTCTGCCTCGCCGAGCACGGTCAGCAGTCCCTGACCGCCCGCATAGAGCAGCACCCACGCGAGACTGACCTGGACGTCCAGCAGCCGACTGGCCGCCAGCACCTCCGGGGCCGAACCGGCCAGCACGACGACCACCACGACGCCCGCGGCGGAGCTGAAGAGCCCGAGCAGCATCTCCGGCCAGACCAGGCGGAGCACCGCGGACTCACCGCCACTCCGCCTCGGATGCCAACGGGGCCGCCGCGCCACCGGAAGTCGCCGGGTCCAGGCCAGCAACAGGACCGCGCCCGCGGCGTACCCGAGCACCGTGCCGACCGCGACCCCCTGCCAACCGACCCACGACCTCAACACGAGCGAGGCGGCGACGTCGGTGACGGCGGTGACGACGCCGGCAACGAGGACGATCCGGGTGGTGCCGTTGGCCGTGGCGTAGGAGCGCAGCACGGCGGCCACGACCGCGAGCGGGACGCCCAGCAGGGTCAGCCGGAGGTACGTCGACGCGACCGCGGGGTCCGCCGTTCCCTGGCCGAGCAGGTCGGCCAGCCACGGAGCGAGTGCCCAACAGGCCAGCAGCGGGACAGCAGCGACGACGAGCGCGGCGCGCAGCGTGCTCTCCGCGACCAACCGGCCGGCCTCCTCGTCCCCCCTGCCGAACGCGCGCGGTGCGTCGATCTGGGTGGCTGTCCCGATGGAGGTGAGAGTGACGACCAGGACGGTCAACACCGACGTGGCGACGACCGCGGATGCGAGCACCGTCGCTGACACCCGGCCGAGCAGCACCACGTCGTTGGACGAGACGGCGACAGTCACCATGCCGTTGAGCGCCAACGGCCAGGCCAGGCCGGCGAGTCGTCGGCGGCTGACGTCGGGGGCGACCGTGGCAGCGGTGGCCGCCGCGGTCCGGCTCAGATCAAGGGACACGGCAGCTCCTCCGGGCTGGTGCCGGCGGGACGCACGGTCCTCGCGCCGACGGCGAGCACGCGGACGACGGCCGGGCCGCCGGCCCCGCGGATGTCGGCGGTGGTCAGGTCCACCGCGACCCCGTCGTCGAACCGGTCCGTCAGCAGGTCCCACGCCGCACGACCGGGGCGGCCCGGCCACGGCGCCTCCGAGCTGGGCCGCTCCCCGAGCAGCGCCCACACCCGGGCTGCCAGCTCCGGGTCCAGCAGCAGCTGCGCGTGCTCGGCGAGGTCGGTGACCCCGGACCACCCCGCCTCGGCGTACCTGCGATCCGCGCGCCAGGGCGCGAGCCCGGCGGCCTCGCAGAGCGCGGGCCCGGTGCTGGGATCGGTGAGCTCTGCGGCCTGGGCGATCGAGACGACGGCCTCGATCCACGCCTTGGTGGCAGCGCTCGTGACGTCGGAGCGGTAGGCCGCGCCGACGCCGAGGAGACCGGTGCGGCGGTCGCGCAGCCCGACCATCGCCACCGATGACGACGGACAGCCGGTCGGCAGCAGGTGGACCGCGACCTCGAGGTCCGCATCGTCCGAGGCCCGGAGCAGCGGGGCGGGCAGTGCCCGGTCGGGAGGCGTGGCCCGCAGGGTCCCCGCCGCCCACGCCCGCGCCACCGCGTCGCGCTCGACGACCTCTGCCGCAGCGGCGAGCAGCGCCTGATCGGCGGTCCGTCCGGCAGCGAGTCCGGTGCTGCCTTGCGGGTACGACGGCCTGTCGACGCCCGCCGCGACCAGGTTGCCGCGGGCCGCGTCCAACGGCACCAGGCGACCGTCGAGGGCGACCAGCCACGCGATCTCCTCGTCCGGCAGGGGACCCGGGCTCGCGCCGAGGCTGTCCGCCGCGACGTACCCCCGCTGCGCGTCCGCGAGCGCTGCCTCGGACGCGATGACGTCGGGTTCGCGGGGCACGAGCGCGGCGTACCGCTCCACCGCCTCGCCCACGCAGGCTGACCGGGCGTCCGCCGCTGAGAGTGCCGCGCCGGCCACCGTCACCGGCGGACCGGGCAGGTGCAGGCCCGCCCGGAACCGGTGGACGACGTCGGCGAGCGGCCACGGCCCGGGGCCCGGCTCGGGAGTGCCGCAGAGCCCCGTGCGGACGTCGACCCACGGCATCGTCGCGCTCACGTGTGGGGAAGCGGCACGCGGTTGGCGTTGGTACGGCGGGACGGGTCGCGTGGTTGGAAGCCGGCCGGCGCGTTGCCGTACGTCCCGGGGGCGGTGACCCGGACGACGGCGAGCCCGGTCGCGGCGACGTCGGGGGTCGTCACGTCGACGCTCACCGGAGCTGCGCCGCCCACCCGCAGGCACTCGTCGCGGTAGTGCCGCCACAACCGGTCCGGGTGCTCGTCGACCGGGAGCTCCCGACGGACGTCGTCGAGCTCGACCGTCCCGCCCTCGCTGAACAACCGGGCGGTGCAGGGTCGCGTGCGCGGGTCGAGATGGATCTGCGCCTGGCACAGCAGGTCGGTCACGTCGCGGAAGTCGTCGGCGTAGTCGTCGAGGTAGGCCCGGTCAGCCCGCCAGGGCTTGAGCGCGGTCCCGTCGACGATGCCCTCGGTCACCGCCGTGTGCGGCCCGCCGTCCGGGTCGAGCAGGCCCTTGGCCAGCGACCGCAGCGAGACCGCCTCGCCGGCGGCCTTGAGGACAGCGGCGGCCGGATCCGGTCGCGCGGCGGAGCCCAGCGCGACCAGGTCGAGGACCGCGTCGCGCACGACCACGGCCATGACCGGCACCCGCCACGGTCCGGGGATCGCGAGGACGACGTACTCCAGCATCGGGTCGGCGCACGCCGCCATCTCCTCGGCCAGTGCGGTCGGCAGGTGCACGCGGCGCGCGGGTGCTCCGGAGTCCCACCAGAGCTCGACGGCGTCGCGCTCGATGATCTCCTCCATCGCCGAGGTCTCGGCAGCCCTGCGGTCGGGCCCGGCGGCGAGGCCTGCGTAGGCGACGAAGTTCGTCACCGGCTCGCCTGCTCGCGGCCCGTAGAGGTAGTTGATGTAGACGACGGACGCGGGCAGGAGGGTCGGACGGCCGTCCACGAGGTCGGTGCCTTCGACCCAGCAGACCTCACGGTCGCGGGTGAACGGCTCGAAGGGGAACCCGGGCTCGTCGTACTGCTCCTTGGAGAAGAGCCGCAGCTGCTGCGGGTCGACCGCGCGCACGCCCTCGTCGGAGAGCCGGCTCCAGCTGGCACGGCGCAGCCCGGCCGGGACGAAGTTGTCGCAGTAGCGCTCGACCGCCTCGCCGATCGCTGACATCGTGGCCCGCTCCTCCGACCCGTACGCGGTGCCGGTCGAGACCCGGTCCGCCCGCCAGGGCCGGTCGTGGCCGACGTCCGCGACCGAGGTCGTCACCAGCCGGAAGGCGGCCGGCCACTCCGGCGGGTTCGTGTAGCGCTGGGTCTCGGTGACGATCCCGGTACTGGGGTCGACGAGGAGCTCCCAGCGGGTCGGTCCGCCGCTCACGCCGGGACCTGCGTCATCAGCCCTTGCGGCACCGGCAGCACGGGGTGCACCGACGGGGAGGCCTCGTCAGCGCAGGGAACGACCACCTGGTGGGTCAGCAGGATCGCCGGTTCCCCGGCGAGGAGATCGAGCAGTCGAACGCCCGCAGCGGCGACCGCGCCGGCGGCGGGCACGACGTCGTACGCCGTCCCGTGCTCGCTCCAGGTCTCCCACAGGGCCGTCAGCTGGGGGCGGGCCGGACTCGCTGCCAGGCGGCGGAACCGGACGTCGGCCCAGGTGAGCGTCGGGGCGGGGCCGTTGAGGAGCGGGCCGGCCACGAGTGCGCCCAGCTCGCGGTGCACCGGCACCCACGGCGACGCGTCCGGCAGGTCGATGGCTGTCAGCGCCGCGTCGTCGAGGACATCGCGGACCACGAGCCGCGCCGGTCGGTCGAGACCGGGAGCGATCGCGATCGCCACGGTCAGCCGCGCGGTGGGCAGGAGGTCGGTCAGGGACCACGGGCCCGCCGGACGCGTGGGTTCGGCATCGATGCTCCCGGCTCCCCAGCCGACGACGGCGGCGGGCACCTCGGCTCCGACGCCGTCGGTGGCGACGGGGAGCACGCCGGTGAGGATCCGGCGGAGGCTGGAGATCTCTGCCGCCGTCCCACTGATGGCGGCGAACCGTTCATCGGCGGTCGCGAGCAGGAGCCCGTCTCCGTGGGGGACGACGGCCGCGCCGGGGGTGAGGTGGAGGTACGGCAATTTCTTGCTCCCGGAAGCTGGATCGGTGCGGACGGTGCAGAATCGACGGACCGCGCTGCGGTGCCCGATGTGTGCGGGCACCGCAGCCGGCCTCGTCAGCAGTGGCTCACTTCCACGCGTACGCCACCGCGGTGACGCCGGCGTGGTTGGACGAGTGCACCGCCAGACCGGCGGGCTTGGCGCCCAGCACCGCGAAGTTCTTCGTGTTGCTCATGAGTTTCCTCCTCTCCGAGAATCGACGAGTGCCGTCGTTGCGACGGCCTGCGGAGTCTATGCAAATGAGAATCATTCTCACAAGGGATGCGGCCTGGGCGGAGAGGTGTGGTCCCCGAGACACCGGCTTCCGTCCACCTCGAGCTAGGGCAGCACCACCGCCGTGGCAGGCTGACCCGCCATGAGCCACGGACACTCCCACCGGGCGGCCGGGGACGTCGACGAGCAGGTGGAGGTCGGCGGCCGGGCGCGCAACTCGTTGCTGGTGGCGCTGGCACTGGCTGCGCTCGCCACGGTCATCGGGTTGGTGGTGTGGTGGCCGTCGGGCGACGCCTCCGAGGTCGAGGCCGCGCAGTTCGCCGCCGAGGGCGTGACCTTCCCGGCCGGCGAGGTCCGCGACGTGGGCGAGCCGTGCCCCGTGCAGGAGGCTCCGCCCGAGGGCTGCGGCCGGGTGACCGTCGAGGTCGACGACCGCCGGGTCGACGTCCAGGTGCCGCCGGAGGTCTTCGCCGCTGGCCTCAGCCCCGGCGACACGGTCGAGCTCCAGAAGATCCCCGCTGCCGAGGGCGGAGGCGGGCCGACGTACTCCTACTTCGCCACCGACCGCGACGGCACCCTGCTGTGGCTGGTGCTCCTCTTCCTGGTGGTGGTGCTGACGATCGCGCGCTGGCGCGGGCTCTTCGCGATCATCGGGCTCACCTTCGGTGCCGCCGTGGTGTGGTGGTTCCTGCTGCCCGCCCTGCTCGAGGGCTCGTCCGGCGTCGGCGTGGCCCTGACCGGTGCCTCGGCGATCATGTTCGTGGTGCTCTACATGACCCACGGGCTGTCGTTGCGCACGAGCACCGCGCTGGCCGGGACCCTCGTCGGCGTCGCGATCACCGGCTTCCTCGGTGTCGTCGCGGTGGCGGACGCCCGGCTCACCGGCATCTCCGACGACGCCGGCGGCCTGCTGCGCGCCTATGGTGACGGGCTCGACTTCCCGTCCCTGCTGGGCTGCGCGCTGGTGATCGCCGGGCTCGGCGTGCTCAACGACGTGACCATCACGCAGGCCTCCGCGGTCTGGGAGCTGCGCGCGGCGTCTCCGCACGCCTCGCGGCGGGAGGTGTACGCCGGCGCGATGCGGATCGGGCGCGACCACATCGCCTCGACGATCTACACCATCGTGTTCGCCTACGTCGGCACCGCGCTCCTGGTGCTGCTCCTGCTGAGCATCTACGACCGCTCGATCGTCGACCTCCGGTCGACCGAGCAGCTCGCCGAGGAGATCGTGCGCACCCTGGTGACCTCGATCGGCCTGGTCCTCGCGGTGCCGGCGACGACCGCGCTCGGGGTGCTCGTCGCGTCGCCGCGTCGAGCCGCGGTCGCGGTGGCCGAGTCGGGTGGGTGAGGGTGATCAGTAGGTCACTCTCACCCACCCGACCCGGGTGACCACGCGACCTGGACGACCTGCGTCCCGTGCTTCCGCGTGACCAGCTGCCCGCGACCGGGCTCTGCGGGCGTCGGTCGCGCCGTGCCGACGAGCGGTCCCTCCTCCCGGCTCCCGCTGAGCAGCACGCCGGGCACGGCGAGGTCGCGGAGCGTCTGGATCACCGGCTCGAACAGCGCCCGCGCGGCGCCGCCGCTGCGGCGAGCAAGGACCAGGTGAAGCCCGACGTCACCCGCCTGCGCGAGCAGCGGCTGGAGCGCGACGAGCGGTGACCCCTGCGGCGTGGCGACCAGGTCGTAGTCGTCCACCACCACGAACACCTCCGCTCCGCTCCACCACGATCGCCGTCGCAGCTGGTCGGGCGTGATGCCGGGGCCGGGCAGGCGCCCGCGGAGGTACGACGCCAGCTCGTCCAGCGCCGGGCGGGCCTGGTCGGCCGACGTCAGGTAGTGCAGCAGCTGCTGGTCGGGCACCTCGCCCAGCAGCGCGCGGCGGTAGTCGACGACCACGACCTGGGCCTGCTCCGGCGTCCGGGTGCGGACCACCTCGTGGAGGTAGGCCCGCAGCAGGGCGCTCTTGCCGGACCGGCCGTCCCCGAACACCAGCAGGTGCGGGTCGGTCGTGGGATCCAGCGTCACCGGCGCGAGCCCGGCCTCGTCGAGCCCGAGCAGGAGCCCGGTGGCGTCGACGCCGGCCTGCCGTCGGACGGCGTCGATCGCGACGGTGGTCGGCAGCAGCCGCAACGGCGGCACCTGCAGCCCGGGCCAGGCATCGCGCGCTGTGGCGATCAGCCGCTCGGCAGCGGGGGGCAGTGCGGACAGGAAGTGCAGCGGGCCCGGAGCCAGCCCGCGCCCGGGTCGATCGGCAGGCACCGTCGCCGCTGCGCGGCGGTCGACCTCCGAGTCGACCGGATCGCCGAGGCGCAGCTCGAGCCGGGTGCCGAGCTGGTCGCGCAGCGCCGCTCGGAAGTCCGACCATCGGGCGCTCGACGCGACCAGGTGGATGCCCAGGCCCAGCCCGCGCTGCGCCAGCTGCTGGAGCGCGGGCTCGAGGTCGTCGTACTCGGCGCGCAGCGTGCTCCAGCCGTCGACGCAGAGGAAGACGTGGGCAGGTCCGTCGGCCGGGTCGCCGGCCTCGCGGCGGTCCGCGATGCCCTGCACCTCCGCCACGATCCGCCGTACGACGTCGCGGTCGGTCCGGCCCGCGACGCCGGAGACGTGCGGCAGGCCGGCCAGGGCACCGAACCCGCTGCCGCCGAGGTCGAGCACGAACCACCGCGTCTCCTGCGGGCTGCCGGACAGCGCAGCAGCCGCCAGGATCGTGCGCAGCAGCGTGCTCTTGCCGCTCCGCGGGCCGCCGACGACCGCGACGTGGCCCCCCGCGCCGGTGAGGTCGAGCACGAGCGGGTCGCGCCGCTGCTCGCGCGGACGGTCGAGGGTGCCGACCGGGACCAGCAGCGGTCCCCGGGCCGCCGGGAGCAGCCGGTCGAGAGGCTCGGCCCGGTCGAGCGGCGGCAGCCAGATCCGGTGTGCGGTCGGGCCGAGGCCCCGCATCCGGTCGACGGCGACGTCGAGGACGGAGGTCGGGTCGCCGGCGGCCGGCTGCGCCGCGGCTGTCCCGGTCGCTGGCCGGTCGGGCGCTGCCGCCCGCACCTCGCGGGCGACGAACGGCAGCACCAGTGGCGCCCGGTGGCCCCCGCGTCGTCGTACGGTCGGCTGCCCGGAGGGGCCGGAGACGTACGCCGCCTGGAACCGGGTCAGGGTGGTCGGGTCCGGCTTGAGGTAGCCGAGTCCGGGCGTCGGCGGCAGCTCGTAGGCGTCCGGAACGCCGAGCACGGTGCGGGACTCCTGGGCGCTGAACGTCCGGAGGCCGATGCGGTAGGAGAGGTGGGAGTCGAGGCCGCGGAGCCGGCCCTCCTCCAGCCGCTGCGAGGCGAGCAGCAGGTGCAGTCCGAGCGAGCGGCCCAGGCGGCCGATCGCCACGAACAGCTCGGTCAGGTCGGGCTTGGCGGTGAGCAGCTCGGAGAACTCGTCGACCACGATGAGCAGCGACGGCAGCGGCGGCAGCGCGGCGCCACCGGAGCGCGCCTGTTCGTAGTCGTGCACCGAGGCGAGGTTGCCGGCGGTCCGGAGCGCCTCCTGCCGGCGCACCATCTCGCCGGCCAGCGCGTCGTGCATCCGGTCGACGAGGGCGAGCTCGCCGGCCAGGTTGGTGATCATGGCCGAGACGTGGGGAAGGTCGGCCATGCCGGCGAACGTCGCGCCGCCCTTGAAGTCGACGAGCACCAGGTTGAGCTGGTCGGGCGGATGGGTCATCGCGAGGCCGAGCACGAGGGTGCGGAGGAGCTCCGACTTGCCGCTGCCGGTCGCGCCGACGACCAGCCCGTGCGGACCCATCCCGTGCAGCGCCGACTCCTTCAGGTCGAGGTGCACGATCCCCGTGCTGCCCGTGCCGATCGGGACCCGGAGCCGGTCTCGGGGAGTCCGTGGCCGCCACCCGACGGCCGGGTCGAACGCCGTGACGCCGTCAGTCCCGAGCAGCTCCGGCAGGCCGGAGGGTGCCGCGGGCCCGGGATCCGATGTGGTGCTGCGCTGGCGGGGGAGCAGCCGGCGCGCCGTCGCCTCCGCCGTCGCCGGGTCGCACAGGTCGGCGCGGGCAGCCACGGGCTCCGCCCGGAGCCGTACGGCGCGCGCCGGGACGGTCGGGTCCTCCTCCGGGTGTGCGGCGGACGCCGGGGCCGGGCCCGTGTCGAGCTCGAGCCGCAGCCCGTCGGCGGCCGGGGGCTCGTCGGTGGCGCCCACCTCGAGGACGGTCACGCCGTGGAGGCCGTTGGGCGGCACCACGCCGTGCGCCGAGGCGGGTCCGTCGACGACGAGCAGCACGTGACTCGTGGTCGGCAACAGGTCCGCGAGCTCCCCGGCCGACGAGCGGACCAGGCGGACCGGCCCGACCGCGTCGGAGCGTTCGCCGTCCTGCGCGTGCGGCAGCCACTTGACCCACTCCCACTCCGCGAGCGTCTCGTCGGCGGCGAGGACGGCAACGGTCAGGTGGTCGGGGGAGTGGAAGGCCGCGGCCGAGCAGACGAGCGCGCGGGCCACGCCGCGGCCGGGGTCCGGCTCGCCGACGAGCGCGATCCAGCGGAACCGGCGCAGGTCCACGGCGGCCGGCAGTCCGGCCTGCACCCGGTGGGCGGCCAGCAGGCGACGGACGGCGGACACGGCGGCAGGGTCGGCGTCGTCCGCGTCCAGGTCGGCCGGTGCCGCGAGGTCGACGGAGAGCGACTGCGCGCAGACGCCGTACCGGACCTGCAGGAAGGCGGGGTCCTCCGGCCCGCGTTCCCACACGCGGGTGCCGTCGGCGACGACCGCGGGGAGGGCGCCGGGGGCGGGGTGCAGCCAGAAAAGTGCCTGCCGCTGCGCCGTCGCTGCCTCCCGTACGGCGGCCCGCACGCCCGCGAGGTGCCGGAGGTAGGCCCGCCGTGCGCCGGTCAGCCGGCGTCGGCGCTGTCCGCGTTGCCGGTCGAGCTGGATGCCGAGGTAGGCGACGGTCGTCACCAGGAACAGGCCGGCCGCGACCACGCGCACCTCCGAGCTGCCGCCGCCGAGCGACGCGACCAGCACGACCGAGCCCAGGCTCCCGAGCATCGGGAGGGCGTTCGCCGCGCCGCTGGCGCTCTCGGCGGCAGGCAGCCGGGGTGGGTCGTCGAGTCGGATCCGGCCTGAGGGCAGCTCCGGGCGTGAGGTCATGCGGGGGAGTCAACCTCCGAGCACCGTCACACGGAACCGTCCGGGTCGCTGCCTGTGGACAACTCCGAACCCCGGTTTCGCGCGGTCGGCGACGCGGGCACACCGGGGTTCGACGCCGCCGATCGGCGCCGACTTCACAGCAACTGACACCGAGAAGGAGCACATGATGGCGAAGCCTGATGAGTTCGGCCAGGGCGAGGGGACCCTGAGCCATGCCGCCGGTCTGGTGGCCGACGCCCGGACCGACTTCACCGCCTACAGCGCCCGCCTGGACGGCCAGATCGCCGGTGTGCAGGGCCGCTGGGCCGGCCGTGGCGCCCAGGCGTTCTTCATCCTCCACCAGGCGTGGACCGAGAAGCAGCGGACGATCGTGACCGCCCTCGACGACTTCGCCGCGTCCCTGACGACCACCGAGCAGGACAACACCGCCACCGACGACGAGGTCGGCGCGACCTATCGCCAGCTGCAGGGCCGGCTCGGCTGACGCCGGCCCCACCACACGCCCGACCTCACCGAAAAGAGAAGGAGACAACAGATGGTCAACCTCGACGGCCTGCGCGTCCAGCACGGCGCGCTCGACCAGGCCGCCACCGACATGCACCAGACGGTCAAGGACATCGACGACCGGCTGAACCGGCTGGAGGCCGAGCTCGAGCCGCTCCGCACGGAGTGGGCCGGCCACGCCCAGGTGGCCTACGTCCACGCGAAGGCGCAGTGGGACCGGGCGATCAAGGAGATGCGCGACCTGCTCGACGAGAGCCATCGCAGCGTTCACCACTCCAACGCGGAGTACCAGGCAGTCGACCGACGCGGCGCCGCCCGCTTCGACGTCTGAGCAGCCGTCCGGTGTCCGATCGGCCGCTCCGGGTCACCGCCGTCGCTGAGGGGCGGCGGAGCGACCTGGCCGTTCCCGGAGGGGTGGCGGTCGCCGAGCTGGTCCCCGACCTGGCTCGGGCGGTGGGGTTGCTCGACCCGGCCGCGGTCTACGCGGGCTACCGGGTGCAGGTCCACGGTCGGAGGCTCCAACCCGACCGGGGGCTACGCGAGCAGGGCGTCGGCGACGGCGCCCTGCTCGCCGTGGCGGCCGGGGCCGACGACCCGGTCGTCAGGGCCCACGACGACCTCGCCGAAGCGGTCGCCGAGGAGGTGGGCCGACAGCGAGCATGGCAGCCGGCCGACTCCCGTCGTACGACGTGGGCCGCCGGCGTGCTGGCGATCGGCATCGGTCTCGGCGCCCTTGCTTGGGAGCTCGTCCCGCGGGTGTCGGCCGGGTGGTCGGTCGCCCTCGTGCTCGTCGTCCTCGCGGGCAACCTGCTGCCGGCCGTCGCGGCGGCCGTCGGTGTCGGCCGCGCCGAGGGAGCGGCCGTCGATCCCGGCCGGGTCGCGGTGCTGGTCGCGCGATCTTCCTGCCTGCTCCTGGTCGGATCGGTGGCTGTCGGGCTCGTCACCCTCGTGGGCGCGTCGGTCGTCGCCGACGGCACCGCGGGCGTCCTGCTGGCCGGCGACTGCTGCCTGGTGCTGCTCCTGCGGGCGCGGCGCCACCATGCGCACGCCCCGGTCCTGGTCGACGCGATCGCAGGACTGGGCGGCCTCCTGGTGATGGTCGTCGTGCAGCTGGAGCGCCACCCGGAGGCCCGGCCCACGCTCGCCGGGGCTCTCCTCGTCCTCGGGTCGGTGACCTGTGCGGTCACCCGGCTGCCCGCTGCGCCCCCGGTGCTGCGCGCCCGGACGCTGGACGTGCTCGAGACCCTCGCGCTGGTCGCGCTGGCGCCGCTGCTCCTGGTCGCCACCGGCGGCGTCGCCCGGTTCGGGGGGCCGTAGTCCAGTGGCCACCAACAAGGAGCTGCTCGAGGCGGCCGCCTTCCACCGACGCCGGCTGGTCGCAGCCCTGCTCACCGCGTCGCCGTACGACGACCCGCCCGGTGTGCTGCGTGCCGTCGTCGCGGGCGTGGTGCTCGCGGCGGCGGCTGTGGCGGCGGACTTCCTGGTCCGCTACCTGGGGCTCTGACCCCGTCGCTCAGTCGTCCGTGCAGTCGACGGGGGGATAGGGCTGGTCGCGGGTCCAGTTGAGGCTGCTGTGCGACTTCACGACGTTCCAGCGGTCGACGTACTGCCGCCAGAGGCTGCCGCTCCGCACGTTGAGCGTGATCTCGTCGCCCCGGGTCAGGGAGCCGGTGGCCCAGTTGGCGGTGCCGGTCCAGACGCCGGCGTAGCGCCGGTTCTTGCCGTAGGTCCCGCGGATGGCGACCGCCTTCATGTGCGTGCGGCTGTTGACGCAGCCGTCGTAGTCGTCGCTGTCCCACCGGCTGTCCCAGAGCTCGATCAGCCCGGACGCCCGGGCGGCCTTCATCCGGCTCAGCAGGCCGCTGTCCACGGCGCCGAAGATGATCTTCACCTTGCAGCCGTTCTGCGCGAGGCTGCGGATCTTGTCCCAGATGTAGTTGCCGCGGTGACCGTTCCACCAGAACTGCTGGATGTGGATCGTGGTCTTGCCGAACGCGCTCGAGCACTTCACCTTGCGGAGGTCGACCATCAGCGGGTCGCGCCTCTTGCCGACGCCGATCATCGGGAAGATCCGGGTGGTGTAGGGCCCGTCGGTGAACTCGACCAGCTTGCGTCCGGCCCGCTTCTGTGCGGTCATCAGGCGGTGGATGCGGGTCATGAACTCGAAGGTCTTCGGGCGGTTCTTCATCACGACGAGGTCGTTCCAGCCGGAGTTGGCCCCGCCGGCGTTGAGGTTGCTCGACGACGTCATGACGACGTTGTTGGCGGTCCCGGTGTGCGACATCGCGTAGATCTTGGAGTGCATGTTGGCCTCGTCGCCGCCCCGGCAGCTGCCGGAGCACCGGACGACGTAGCTGCCGTCCCTGCCCCACGTGACGTCCTTGCCGGTGGGCTCCCGCAGGCTGACCCTGACCTGCCGCGCCGTCATGAGGGGGATGCCCTGGTCGCTGCGGGTGCGCAGGCCGCCGTGGACCGGTGGCAGCGGGCTGTTGCAACGCCCGGCGCGCGGGTCGGAGTCGGCGATGCCGTCGTTGTTGCCGTCGCGGACGTTGTCGGCGTTGAGCGCCGTCACGATGCGACGCAGCGGCTTCGAGACCACCGCCCGGTCGATGATCACGCGCACCGAGACGCCCCGCTTGCAGGCGTTGATGAGCGCGTCGGCACTCGCCTTCCGGTCGAAGAGGTAGCCCGCGACGAGGATGATCGGACGGGGGTCCTTGGCGGTCGGCCGGACGTGCTTGAACGCCTCCTCGACCGCCCGGACGATCCGGGTGTTGTCGGCGCCCGACCCCCACGGGTTCGGGGTGTTGAAGACGGCGCGGCCGCTGGGCTCGTAGCCGGTCGCGATCGCGGGCAGCAGGGTCAGCGGTAGCACGATCGCCATCAGGGCTGCGGCTCGACGGATGAACAAAGTTCCCCCAAACTCCGGGTCGTGGGCGGCGGGAGCGCCGGTCCACGGGCACAGTGATGGTAACTGCCAATCCGGGACGCGCTGTGACAGTTACCGAACTACGGTTGCGCGGGTCGTTGAACGGCGCCCCTCAGGTAGACGCCGGGGACCGGTCCGAGGTTGCCTCCCGGACCATGATGTCGAGCAGTTCCGGGTACGACGTCCCGGCGGCGGCGAACATCCGCGGCACCTGCGAGTGCTCGGTGAAGCCGGGGATGGAGTTGATCTCGTTCAGCACCGGACCGTCGTCGGTGAGGAAGAAGTCGACCCGGGCCACGCCGGCGCACCCGACGGCGTCGTACACCGCGATCGCGGCCTGTTCCAGCGCGTCTCGCTGGGCGTCGGACATCAGCGGCGGGATGTGGAACACCGCGGACCCGTCGTACTTGCTGTCGAGGTCGAAGATCCCGGACTCCGGAACGACGATCTCGAGCGCCGGCGGGACGGTCCGGGTGCCGTCGGGACGGCCGAGGACAGCGAGATCGATCTCACGCCCGACGACGACGTCCTCGACGAGGACCCGCTCGTCGACCGCGAAGGCCGCCTCCAGCGCAGGGGCGAGCTCGGACGCCGCGCGGACCATCGACACGCCGTGGCTGGACCCCGCCGCGACCGGCTTCACCACGACCGGGTGCGTGAAGGCGACGCGGTCGGCGGTCGCCCGGGTCACGAGGATCCCGGGGGCGGTGCGGACGCCGATCGCCTCGGCGACCAGCTTGGTGACCCATTTGTCCATGGCGATCGCGCCGGCGCCGAGTGCGGACCCGACGTACGGCACGTCCGCCAGGTCGCAGAGCGCCGCCAGCGTGCCGTCCTCGCCACCCGGCCCGTGCAGCATGGGTACGGCGACCTGGCAGTCGCGCAGCACCCCGACCGCGCCGGACAGGCCGATGGTCTGCCCGCGCTGGTCGCACCAGTCGCCGTCGCGGTCGATCGTCAGCGGGACGACCTCGTGCCCGGCAGCGGTGAGCGCGGCGCCGGCAGCGGCCGCCGACGCGAGGGAGACGTCGTGCTCGCAGCTGGTCCCGCCGCCGATCACGGCCACGCGTAGAGGATTCATCGGGGCCCAATCAGGTTCGGGGTCAGGGTGGGTCGGTCGCTGTCCGGAGCAACGGGCGGCTCCCCGACCGTGATGCGGTGGAGCCGGGGGCCGAGCCCGGTGACGATCTCATGCTCGAGCGTCTCCGCCCAGCCGGCCCACTCGGCTGCGGTCGGCTCACCGACGTCGCCGGGGCCGAAGAGGGTCGCCAGGTCGCCCTCACGCGGCTGGTCCGGGCCTTCCGGGCCGGCGCCGAGGTCGACGATGGTCATGTCCATCGAGATCCGCCCGACCACCGGTCGACGGCGGCCCCCCACCAGCACCTCCGCACGGTTGGACGCGAGCCGCGGCAGGCCGTCCGCGTAGCCCAGGGCGAGCAGGCCGAGCCGGGTGTCTCGCGGCGCCCGCCAGCTGTGTCCGTAGCCGACCGAGGTGCCGCCGGCGACCTCACGCACCTGCACCAGCGGCGCCGTCAGCGTGAGCGCCGGCCGCAGCCGGGCCGTGTGGGACTCGTCGATCCCCACCAGGCCGGCGCCGATCCGGCTCATCGTGTGGTGGCTGAGGGGGTCGCTGAGGGTGGCGGCGGTCGCGGCGAGGTGGTGGTCGTCGGGCGTGAGCCCGAGGTCCCGTGCGGACTGCAGGCCCCACGCGAAGCGAGCCCGGCCGGCGTCGTTGGCGGCATCGCCCGGACGGTCGGCGCAGGGGAGGTGGCCCATCACGCCGACCACCGTCAGCAGTCCGGCCAGCTCGGCCGCTCGAGCCTCGCGGCAGAGAGCAACCCACTCCTCGGGGGAGGCGCCGTCCCTGGCCATGCCGGTGTCGAGCTGCAGGTGGACCCGCAGGCCGGGCGCGGCGCGCACCGCGGCGAGGTGCGACAACCCGGGTACAGCGACCTCGATCTCGTGCGCTGCGGCCGCGGCGAAGTCGGCGTCCAGCGGGTTGAGCCAGCTCAGGACCCGCTCGGTGAACCCGGCGCCCCGGAGGTCGATCGCCTCCGCGAGCGTGGTGACGCCGAACCGGGTGGCACCGCCGGCCAGCGACGCCTTGGCGACCGCGACGGTGCCGTGCCCGAACGCGTCGGCCTTGACGACCGCCATCACCTCACCGTCGGTGACGGCGCCGATCGTCCGCACGTTCGCGGTGACGGCACTGGTGTCGATGACGAGGGTCGGGACGGAGCCGGCCGCCTCGACGGCCGCGGCCGACGGGGTCAGCGTGGCCGACGGGGTCAGCGGGGTCGACGGGGTCGACGGGGTCGACGGGGTCGGCGTGGTCGACGGGGTCAGCGGGGGCGCGGGCGGAACCGCGGGCGCGGGGATCACGCCACCGCCTCGCGGTCGCCCACCGGCCCGTAGTGCGCGTTGGGCGCGCCGGTCACCAGGGCCCAGTAGCGGTCGCCGTAGGACCAGTGCCACCACTCTGTCGGGTAGTTGACCAGGCCGGCCGCCGTGAGCGCCGCGGCGAGGATCTCGCGGTTGCCCCGCGCGGACTCGGAGATGTCGAGGGAGGCGAAGTAGCAGGCACCGTCGGACTGCTCGGGGGTCGCGTCGATCGGCGTGCCCATGTCGAGCTCGGCGCCGGACGCGTCGACCAGGGTGAGGTCGATCGCTGCCGCAGCCACGTGGGGCGCGACCGCGATCGGTGAGACGAACCGGCTCGCGAGCCGCTCGACGTCGTCCCGCCCGATCCCGGGGTACGCCGCAGCCACCTCGTCCGCGTAGCGCGCGAAGATCTGCCGCTGCACCGCCTCGGACCGGTGACCCTCCACGACCAGCAGCCTGATCCCGTCGGGAAGCGACCCGTTCGCGGCCTCCAGCCGGGTCGCCAGTCCGACCCGCACCCGGGCCCGCGCCGGTCCCAGCTCGGCGCCCAGCGCGACCAGCGGCTCCCCGCACTCGAGCACCGGGATCGCGCCGACCCTCGGGTCGGACAGGAGGATGGTCATGGGGACATGGTGACGGGTCGATCCGTGGATCGCCGCATCTGACCGCACGGCCTGTCGCCCCGCGCTCGCGTCCGGAGGGCTGCTAGCTCGCGCTGCCTCGGCAGCATGCGCCGGCACAGCGCGAGCTAGCGCCTCTGGCGGAGGTAGGGGGATTCGAACCCCCGAGGGCTATTAACCCAACCCGCTTTCCAAGCGAGCGCCATAGGCCACTAGGCGATACCTCCGCCGAGGAGGCTACCGGCCAGGCGACCGGCCGATGAAATCGCCTTGGTCCCGATGATCTAGAGTTGGGACAACCCCCCGTGCGGCGGCATCTCGCCCAACTCCCCCAGGGCCGGAAGGCAGCAAGGGTAAGTGAGCTCTGTCGGGTGCATGGGGGGCCTTTCAGTTTTGACTGGCCGAGCGTGTCGCAGACGGTGCAACACCGCCCGGGCCATCGCTTCGCTCGGCCCAGAGGCGTCGCACCGTGCGGACTTCGTCCGCGTGCGCCACGCTGCCGGCCGGACGGGGCAGATCGGACCGGGCAGATGCGGTGTGCCCGTGTCGGCAGCGGTGGTTACTGTTCAGACGTGGATTCCCCGCTCGCGCTCTACCGCCGCTACCGGCCCGAGACCTTCGCCGAGGTCATCGGTCAGGAGCACGTGACCGAGCCGCTCCGCGCCGCGCTCGCCGGCAACCGGGTCAACCACGCCTACCTGTTCTCCGGGCCGCGCGGATGCGGCAAGACGACCAGCGCCCGGATCCTGGCCCGAGCCCTCAACTGCGAGCAGGGGCCGGTGGCCGACCCGTGCGGCGAGTGCGACAGCTGTCGCGACCTGGCGCGCGGCGGGCCCGGCTCGATCGACGTGATCGAGATCGACGCCGCGTCCCACGGCGGTGTCGACGACGCCCGTGAGCTGCGCGAGAAGGCGTTCTTCGCGCCGGTGAAGAGCCGCTACAAGGTCTACATCATCGACGAGGCGCACATGGTCACCACGCAGGGCTTCAACGCCCTGCTCAAGCTGGTCGAGGAGCCACCGCCCCACCTGCGGTTCATCTTCGCCACGACCGAGCCGGACAAGGTGATCCCCACCATCCGGTCCCGCACGCACCACTACCCGTTCCGCCTGATCCCGCCGCGCCTGCTGTCGTCGTACCTCTCCGAGCTCTGCGAGCTCGAGGGCGTGACCATCGAGCCCACCGCGTTGCCCCTCGTCGTCAGGGCCGGTGCCGGGTCGGCGCGCGACACGCTCTCGGTGCTCGACCAGCTCCTCGGCGGGGCGGGACCCGCCGGCGTGACCTACGAGCTGGCGAGCGGCCTGCTCGGCTACACCCCGGACACCCTGCTCGACGACGTGGTCGATGCGTTCGCGGCCGGTGACGGGGCCTCGGTCTTCGGGGTCGTCGACCGCGTGATCGAGACGGGGCAGGACCCGCGGCGGTTCACCGAGGACCTGCTCCGGCGGCTGCGCGACCTCGTGATCGTGTCTGCGGTGCCGGACGCCCCCGCCACCGGGCTCATCGACGTCGCGGACGACCAGGGTGAGCGGCTGGTGGCGCAGGCCGCGCGGTTCGGCCGGGCCGAGCTGACCCGGGCCGCCGACCTGGTGGCCTCCGGGCTGACCGAGATGCGGGGCGCCACCGCTCCCCGCCTGCTGCTCGAGCTGATCTGCGCCCGGGTGCTGCTCCCCGCTGCCGATCACGGCACCGACGGCGTCCTCGCCCGGCTCGACCGGCTCGAGCGCCGGATGGCGATCGCCACCCCCGCCACCCCCGTGCCCCCGCCCGCCCCACCGGCGGCCGCCGCACCCACCCCCGCCGCACCCGCCGCACCCACTGCGCCCACGCCCGTAGAGCCCCCGTCCGCCTAGCCCGTCGAGGCGGCCGTGGCGTCCGAGTCCAGGCTCGCCGAGCCGGTCGAGGCGCCCGAGCCCCCGTCCACCGAGCCGGTCGAGGCGCCCGAGCCCCCGTCCACCGAGCCGGTCGGGGCGCCCGAGCCGACGCCCGCCGAGCCTGTCGAGGCTCCGACGCAAGCGCCCCCGCCAGCGCCGGCGCCGCCAGCGCCGGCCCCCACGGGCGCCCTGTCGCTGGTCGACGTCCGGCGGTTGTGGCCCGACGTCATCGCCGCGACCCAGCGCAAGCGGCGGGTGACCTGGATCCATCTCACCCAGAACTCCCAGGTCGTCGGCTTCGACGGCACGACGTTGACGCTCGGGTTCAACAACGCCGGCGCGCGGGGGAGCTTCGAGGGAGGCAGCGCCGACGTCCTGCAGGAGGCGATCCGCGAGGTCGTCGGAGCGGAGTGGCGGGTCGAGACGATCCTCGACCCGGGCGCCGAGCCCGGCGCCGGCGCCCCGCCCGCATCCCCGGAGCCGACCATCCCGGCCGCACCGACCGCCCCGGCCGCACCGGCCGCGCAGGCAGCGGCGGCAGCCCCGGCCGCACCGCAGCAGTCGGCTCCGCTCCCTCCCGAGCCCGAACCGCCCGCGCCGCGCCGGCCGCGGATGGCCGACATCCAGGCCGAGGCCGAAGCTGCCCACGATCCCGACGCCGCGGTCGACCGCGACGACGCCGACGTCGACGCCGAGGCGGGTGCCGACCTGCTCGCTCGCGAGCTCGGTGCCCAGGTGATCGAGGAGATCCCGCACCCATGACGAACCCGATGACCCCACGGAGGGCAGCACGATGACCCAGAACCCGTTCGACGCGCTCGGCGGTGGCGGCCTCGACATCGGGGCCCTGCTCCAGCAGGCGCAGCAGATGCAGGAGGACCTGCAGGCAGCCCAACAGCGGCTTGCCGACACGTCCGTCGAGGGATCGGTGGCCGGCGGGGCGGTCACCGTGACGGTGAGCGGCACCGGGGAGCTGAGCGGCGTCACGATCAGCGCCGACGCGCTCGACACCGAGCCGGCCGAACTGGCGGGTTCGCTCGACGAGCTGGGCGACATGATCGTCGCGGCCTACCGCGACGCCAAGGCGAAGGCCGATGCCCTCGCCGAGGAGACCCTCGGCCCGCTCGCGGGCGGTCTGCCCGGGCTGCCGGGCGGCGGTCCGGGGGCTGCCCCCGGTCCGTTCGGGTTCTAGGACGCTGGGCACGGCCGTGTACGAAGGCGTGGTCCAGGACCTCATCGACGAGCTCGGCAGGCTGCCGGGTGTCGGACCGAAGAGCGCGCAGCGGATCGCTTTCCACCTGCTCCAGGCAGACCCGGTCGACGTGAAGCGGCTCGCCGACGTCCTCGTCGAGGTCAAGGCCAAGGTGAAGTTCTGCGCGACCTGCTTCAACGTCTCCGAGGACGACCTCTGCCGCATCTGTCGTGACGCACGGCGCGACCCGAGCGTCATCTGTGTCGTCGAGGAGTACAAGGACGTCGTCGCGATCGAGCGCACCCGTGAGTTCCGCGGCCGCTATCACGTGCTCGGCGGGGCGATCTCCCCCATCGACGGGATCGGCCCGGAGCAGCTCCACGTCAAGGAGCTGCTGACCAGGCTGCGCGACGGAGCGGTCACCGAGGTGATCCTCGCGACGGATTCCAACCTCGAGGGCGAGGCGACGGCGACGTACCTCACGCGGATGCTGAGCCCTCTAGGGTTGCGCGTGACCCGGTTGGCGAGTGGACTCCCGGTAGGCGGCGATCTCGAGTACGCCGACGAGGTGACTCTCGGACGAGCATTTGTTGGAAGGCAGGCGGCAACGTGACCGATCAGCTCCCAGGCCAGGCGGCCCTCGAGGCGTTGCTGGCCGTCGAGAGCGAGACCGTGCGGTTCGCCGACGAGATCGCCGCGTCGGTCGGCTCGTTCCTCGACTCGTTGCGGGTCATCGCCTTCGAGGCCACGCCCGGCCAGGCGATCTCGCTGCTGCTGCTGCAGATCAGCGAGATCTCGTTGACCGGCGCTCGGCTGGGGGTGCAGCGCGACTTCGCCCCGCGCGACGAGTACCAGCCCGACGTCGGTCCCGACGCCGACCTCGACGACCTCCGGCTCCGGCTCGCCGACCTGCTCGGCAACGTCGACACCATGAGCTACGTCTTCGACCCCTACCAGCCCGAGGTCATCGAGAGCCAGCTCTCCGACGACCTCGCCAGCATCGCCAGCGACCTCGAGAACGGCATGCGCCACTACCGCGCGGGCGACGTCGAGGAGGCGCTCTGGTGGTGGCAGTTCTCCTACGTCTCCAACTGGGGCGCGTTCGCGGGTGCTGCGATGAAGGCGCTGCTGTCGGTCGTCGCCCACGACCGGCTCGACGTCGACATCGAGTCGGAGCTCGACGTGATCGAGGCCGCCACCGCAGCCTTGGACGGCGGTCAGGCGTAGCGGCGTACGTCGGTAGAATCGACGGGCATCGTCCCCGTCGATCCAGGAGCGCACCCGAAGTGGGCATTGTCGTGCAGAAGTACGGCGGCTCGTCGCTGTCCGACGCCGACGCCATCAAGCGGGTGGCCCGTCGGATCACCGAGGCCAAGAAGGCCGGCAACCACGTCGTGGTCGCCGTCTCCGCCATGGGTGACAGCACCGACGAGCTGCTCGACCTGGCCGCGCAGGTGAGCCCGCTGCCCCCGGCACGCGAGCTGGACATGCTGCTGACGGCGGGCGAGCGGATCTCGATGGCGCTGGTCGCGATGGCGATCTCCGACCTCGGCTTCACCGCCCGGTCGTTCACCGGGTCGCAGGCCGGGGTGATCACCGACTCCGTCCACGGCAAGGCGAAGATCATCGACGTGACCCCGGGGCGGATCCGAGGGGCGATCGACGAGGGCCACATCGTGATCGTGGCCGGCTTCCAGGGCGTCAGCCAGGCGACCAAGGAGATCACCACCCTCGGTCGGGGCGGCACCGACACGACTGCTGTCGCCCTCGCGGCAGCGCTCGAGGCCGACGTCTGCGAGATCTACACCGACGTCGACGGCGTCTTCACGGCCGACCCGCGGATCGTCCCGTCGGCGCGCAAGCTGGACACCGTCACCTACGAGGAGATGCTCGAGCTGGCGGCGTCGGGGGCCAAGGTCCTCCACCTGCGCTCCGTCGAGTACGCCCGTCGCCACAACATCCCGATCCACGTCCGTTCGTCCTTCAGCACGCTGGAGGGGACGGTGGTCTCGGGCAGCATCAACGACCCAGACAGACTGGAAAGTGAGGGCAGCATGGAAGCCCCGATCATCGCCGGCGTCGCCCACGACCGCAGCGAGGCCAAGATCACGGTCGTCGGTGTTCCCGACAAGGTCGGCGAGGCCGCGGCCATCTTCAACGCGCTGGCCGATGCGCAGATCAACCTCGACATGATCGTCCAGAACGTGTCGGCTGCGGCGACGAACCTCACCGACATCTCCTTCACGCTGCCCCACTCCGACGGCCAGACCGCGATGACGACGCTCGCCGGCCTCAAGGACGCGATCGGCTACGAGTCGCTGCTCTACGACGAGAAGATCGGCAAGGTGTCGCTGATCGGCGCCGGCATGCGCTCGCACCCGGGCATCTCCGCGAAGTTCTTCACCGCCCTCGCCGAGGCCGGCGTCAACATCGGCATGATCTCCACCTCGGAGATCCGGATCTCGGTGGTCGTCGCCGAGGACGACGTCGACCGCGCGGTCCAGGGCGCGCACACCGCCTTCGACCTCGACGCCGACGAGGTCGAAGCCGTCGTCTACGGCGGCACCGGCCGCTAAACCACTCGCGGTGCCCGCCCGGACACCGGAAGGATGAGTCACATGCGAATCGGAATCGTCGGTGCCACCGGTCAGGTCGGTGGCGCCATGCGCCAGATCCTCCTCGAGCGGGAGTTCCCCGCCGACGAGGTGCGGTTCTTCGCCTCGCCGCGCTCCGCCGGCACCGTCCTGCCCTTCGGTGACCGTGACGTCGTCGTCGAGGACGCCGCGACCGCCGACCCGAGCGGGCTCGACATCGCGCTCTTCTCCGCCGGTGCCACCACGTCACGTGCCCTCGCGCAGAAGTTCGTCGACGCCGGCGTCATCGTGGTCGACAACTCCTCGGCGTTCCGCAAGGACCCGGCGATCCCGCTCGTCGTCTCCGAGGTCAATCCCGACGCCGCCCAGGCGGTCATCGCCGCGGGCCGCGGCATCATCGCCAACCCGAACTGCACCACGATGGCCGCGATGCCGGTGCTCAAGCCGCTCCACGACGAGGCCGGGCTGGTCCGGCTGATCGCGTCGACGTACCAGGCCGTCTCCGGGTCCGGCATCGCCGGCGTCGAGGAGCTCGCCACGGGGATCGCCGCCGCCGGCGACAAGGCTCGCGAGCTGGCGTACGACGGCGAGGCCGTCGCGTTCCCCGAACCGGGCGTCTACCAGCGGACCATCGCCTACAACGTGCTGCCGTTCGCCGGCAACCTGGTCGACGACGGGCTCAACGAGACCGACGAGGAGCAGAAGCTGCGCAACGAGTCGCGGAAGATCCTCGGCATCCCGGACCTGCGGGTCTCCGGGATCTGCGTCCGGGTGCCGGTCTTCACCGGCCACTCGCTGGCGATCAACGCCGAGTTCGAGCGTGCGCTGCCGGTCGACCGCGCTCGCGAGCTGCTGGGCTCCGCGCCCGGCGTCGAGGTCGCCGACATCCCGAACCCGCTCGCGGCGGCGGGCAAGGACCCGTCGTACGTCGGCCGGCTCCGGCAGGACCCCGGCGTCGACGGCGACCGTGGCTTGGCGCTGTTCGTCTCCAACGACAACCTCCGCAAGGGCGCCGCACTCAACACGGTGCAGATCGCGGAGCTGGTGCTCGCCTCGCGCTGAGCGTGCCGACAGACGACAAGAGGGGCGGGCCCGTGCCGGGTCCGCCCCTCTTTGTCGCCGGTGGTGCTACGGACCGGTGGTACGGCCCCCAGGGCCCGTTTCGTCCTCGGCGGCGTCGGGTTCGACGAAGGTCTTGGTCACCCAGACCGATGCCAGGAACGCGCCCACGCTGACGATCGGGATCACGATCAGCATCGACCAGTGCTCGAGGGCCTCGATCAGGAAGAGCAGTGCCACCACAGCCACCAGGCCCACGCCGAGGAAGCTGCTGCTGCCGGGGTCGGGGATCGAGAAGACCTTGAGCAGTGCACTACCGAGCAGCACGCAGGCCACGAACGTCGCGATCAGCAGCACGATGCCCGGTCCGCCCGTGCACGTCGCGCTGTTGCGGACGGCCTCACACCCCCGCAGCGACAACATGATGAGCACGATCATCGCCGCCCCGACCGCGGCGCCGGTCACGGCCGCAGCCGGGTAGGCCGGCAGCAGGGGCGGCTCGTCCGCCCGCGCCACGATCTCGGCGTCCTCCTGGTCGATGCGGGACACCGGCTCCGGCTCGATGTCGGGAGCGAGCTTGGCTCGGGGCCGGACCGCCTTCTTCGCGGCGCCGCCCGCCTTCGTCGCGGCGGCCCGGGCCGCGTTGCCCGCCTTGGCCGCGGTGGTCTTCTCCGCGGGCTTCGTCTTCTCCGCGGGCTTCGGGTCCGTCGCGGGCTTCGGCTCCGTCGCCTTCACGGCTGGTTTGTCGGCGGGCTTCGGCGTGGGCTTCGGCGTCGCTGCCGGCTCCGGAGCGGGCTCGGGCTCGGGGTCGGGGGTGACGTCGGCAACCGGCTCTGGCTCGGGGTCGGGGGTGACGTCGGCAACCGGCTCTGGCTCGGGGGTGACGTCGACGACGGGCTCGTTGGTGACGGGTTCGTCGGCAACGGGCTCCTCGGTCTCGAGCTCCTGGGTCACCGGCTCCTCGACGAGCTCTTCCGTCGGCTCCTCGGTCGGCTCCTCGGTCGGCTCCTCGGCCGGCTCCTCGGTCGGCGCGGAGTCGGTCTCTTCGTCGCCGGTTGGCGGACGTCGTCGCGTCGCGGGCGCCGGTGAGGTGCGCTTCGCGGTCCCCGTGGCGTCCGACTTCTTCTTCCGCCCGAACAGCTTCGGCGGTTCCAAGCTGAGCTTCAGCTTGTCCTGCTCGTCAGACATGGGGTGCAGTGTGTCACGAAGGCAACTTCTCCGGGACCACCGTTCGCGCTCCCCGAGATTTCATCCGATCGGTGCATTCCCTCCCGCGTCGAGGCGCTGGGAGGCTGATCCGCGACAGGTGCCGTTCGGGTGGCCCGAAACCCTCCTGTACGGCGAGGGCGGGAACGACTGGATCGAAGGTGAGGGCGACCTCGACTTCGCCGACGGCGGCGCCGGCCTCCACGACACCTGCCTGACCGTCGAGTCCAGCGTCGCCTGCGAGCACTTCTCCTAGTGCCGAAATCAGCGACGGACCCACGCTCTGCGTGGGTCCGTCGCTGCGATGTCCGTCAGACATCTCAGGGTCGGGCTGACAGGATTTGAACCTGCGGCCTCCTCGTCCCGAACGAGGCGCGCTACCAAGCTGCGCCACAGCCCGCCATGCTCGTTCCCGGCCCTGATGATCGCCCTCGATGGTGCTGGGGTCGATCGCCCTGGACGGGCCCGTTCACAAGCACGGGAGCATACCGGAGCCCGACCGTCGCCCCACAATCGGAATGCCTCGTGGGCAACCCGTCCGCCTCAGTCGGCCGGGCGGAGCGTGAGCAGCGTGGCCTCGGGGCGGCAGGCGACCCGGATCCGGGCGTAGGGGCTGGTCCCGAGACCTGCGGAGACGTGCAGCCAGGCCGAGCCGGGCTCACCCGGGCGCGAGTCGGCGGGGTGGCGGTGCAGACCCCGGGCACGGGCGGGCTCGAGGTCACAGTTCGTGGTGAGCGCCCGACCGGGGCGCCGGAGGTTGGAGAGGTACGGCAGGCACACCTGGCCGCCGTGCGTGTGACCGGCCACGATCGCGTTGTACCCGTCGGCGGCGAACTGGTCGAGCACGCGCAGGTACGGCGCGTGCGCGATGCCGAGCCGCACGTCCGCCGCCGCATCGGCGGGTCCGGCGACGGCGGCGAGGTCGTCGTACTTCAGGTGCGGGTCGTCGACGCCCGCGAACGCGAACCGGGTCTCGCCCACCATCAGGGCGGCCCGCCGGTTGGTGAGGTCCAGCCAGCCCGCGCCGGCGAGGCCGGCGGTCAGGTCGCCCCACGGCAGGGCCGGGACGTTGGTGTGTCGCTTGCCGTTGTCCGGGAGCAGGTAGCCGATCGGGTTGCGGACGCCGGGCTCGAAGTAGTCGTTGGACCCGTGCACGAACACCCCGGGCCGGTCGAGCAGCTTGCCGAGGCTGTCGAGCACGACGGGCACGGAGTCGCGGTGCGCGAGGTTGTCGCCGGTGTCGATGACCAGGTCGGGCTCGAGGTCGGCGAGCCCCCGCAGCCACTCCTGCTTGAGGGTCTGTCCGGGCGTCATGTGGATGTCGCTGAGGTGGAGCACGCGCAGCGGCCGCATCCCGGCCGGCAGCACCGCGACGTCCACCTTGCGCAGCGTGTACTGCCGCGCCTCCCAGGCGGCGTACGCCGTCGCTGTGGCTCCGGCGGCGACGCCGGTGCCGAGAAGTCCGAGAACACGCGAGGGGGGCACGGGGCAAGGCTGCCACAATCGTCCTCATGAACTCGTTGAAGGACCGTCTGCGCACCGATCTCGTCACGGCCATCAAGGCGCGCGACGAGGTGCGCTCCTCCACGATCCGGATGATCCTCACCGCGGTCACCAACGCCGAGGTCGCGGGCAGCGTCGCCAAGGAGCTGACCGACGAGGACATGCTCAGCGTGCTCTCCACCGAGGCCAAGAAGCGGCGTGAGGCGGCTGTGGCGTTCGAGGAGGGCGGCCGCCCCGAGAGTGCCGCCAAGGAGCGCGCCGAGGCCGCCGTGATCGCCGACTACCTCCCCGCGCAGCTGAGCCCCGAGGAGATCGCCGAGATCGTCACGGCCGCCGTCGGGAAGCTCGACGCCGCCGGCGCCGGCCCGAAGGCGATGGGCAAGGTGATGGGGCTGGTCCAGCCCCAGGTCAAGGGGCGCGCCGACGGCGCCGCGGTCGCCGCAGAGGTACGACGCCAGCTCGGCTAGCAGCTAGCCGCGGCCGTTGCCGCGACCGCCCCCGTTGCCGCCCCCGTTGCCGCGACCACCGTTGCCGTTGCCGTTGCCACCACCGTCGTTGCCGCCCCGGCCACCGTTGTCGTTGCGCGGGGGCGGGGGCGGGGGCGTGCCGTCGGAGATGTAGATGGTGACCGTGTCACCGGAGCCGAACTCGGTGCCCGAACCAGGGGACGAGTAGGCGACGAGGCCCTCGCTGTAGCCGGAGTCCACGTAGCCGCCGTTGGCCACCACGAAGCCCTCGGCCTCGAGGGCGTCGGTGGCCTGCTCGACGCTCATCCCGCCGACCGACGGGATCAGGTTGAGGACACCGGCGATGTCCTCGCCGGACGGATCGACGAACGTCGCGTCGTCCAGGAACGGGGCGATCGCCTTGAACGCGTCGCCCCAGATCGGGCCGGCGGTCTGTGATCCCGAGGTGGCGGCGACCTGACCGCCGATCAGCTTGCCATCCAAGGACTCCGGCTCTCCCACCTCGTTGACGCCGGCGACAGCCACGGCTCCGGCGAGGTTGGGCGTGTAGCCGGCGAACCACACGGACCTGTTGGCCGAGGACGTGCCGGTCTTGCCTGCGGACTGCTGGCCCGGGTAGAGGTACTGGCCGAAGCCGCCGGGCTGCAGGACGCCCTCGAGCACGTCGTTGACGGCGTCGGCGACCGGACCGGGGAGGGCCTGGGTGCACTGCGGGTCGTACTTCTTGAGCACGTTGCCCCGGTTGTCCTCGATCTTGGAGACCGGCAGCGCGGCGCAGTGCTTGCCACGGGCGGCGAACGTCGCGTAGGCCTCCGCGAGCTCCAGCGGGCTCACGTCCACGAACCCGAGGGTGAACGCCGGGCGCATCTCGTCGGCGGGGTTGGTCAGCCGGATGCCGAGCCGGCGGGCGATCCTGAACGGCTCGCACAGGCCGGTCTCCTTCTCGAGCTCGGCGAAGAAGGTGTTCACCGAGTTCTGGGTGCCGGTGTAGAGGTTGACGGTGTGCGGCTCGAAGTCGAAGTTGGAGACGCTCCACGTCGTCGAGCTCTGGTAGGGCCCGTCGCAGGTGTCGAACTCGTTCTCCGGGATGAAGGCCTCTGCCGGCACGCTGTAGGTCTTGGTCAGCGGGATCCCCTGGTTGATGGCAGCGGCCAGCACGAAGGTCTTGAAGGTCGAGCCCGGCTGGAACCCGCTGGCCTTGCCGTACTCCTTCGGCACCGTGTAGTTGAGGAACGTCTGGCCGGGCCCTTTGCCGAGGCCGCGCGACTGGGCCAGCGCCTTGACCTCGCCCGTGCCGGGCTCGATCAGCGCCATCGCGCCGATCACGCCCTCGTTCGGGAAGACGTGGTTGTTGACGGAGGTCTGCGTGGCTGTCTGCATCCGCATGTCGATCGACGTGGTGATGGTGAGACCGCCGTTGAGGATCAGCCGCCACCGCTCCCGCGGGTTGCGGCCGAGGGCCGGGTCCTTCTTGAGCCAGGAGATGACGTACTCGCAGAAGAACTGGGCGGTCGAGTTGACGCACCCGCGCTCCTTCGGTTGTACGTCGAGGCCCAGCGGCCGTGCCTTCACCTTCTCGGCCCGGCGCTCGGGGATGACGCTCAGCTCGGCCATCCGGTCGAGGACGACGTTGCGCCGCTCGCGGGAGCGGTCGGGGTTCTCCGTCGGGTCGAACGCGCCGGGGCTCTGCACGATGCCGGCCAGCATCGCCGACTGGCGCAGGTTGAGCTCCTTGGCGTTGACGTTGAAGTAGTGCTGGGCTGCCGCCTGGATGCCGTAGGCGCCGTCGCCGAAGTACGCGGTGTTGAGGTAGCGCTCCAGGATCCAGTCCTTGGAGTACTTCTTCTCCAGGGCGATCGCATAGCGCAGCTCCCGCAGCTTGCGGGCGTAGGTCTCGTCGGTCGCGGCCTCGGCCTCGGCCTTGGTGTCGGCCTGGTTGAGCAGGGTCAGCTTGACCAGCTGCTGGGTGATCGAGGAGCCGCCCTGGACCACGCCATTGGCTGCCTGGTTGGTGAAGAGGGCGCGCAGCGTGCCCCTCACGTCGAGGGCGCCGTGCTGGTAGTAGCGGTAGTCCTCGATCGAGACCATGGACTTGACCATGATCCGCGAGATCTGCCGCAGCGGGACGATGACCCGGTTCTGGTCGTAGATGGTCGCGATCTGGTCGCCGTTGCGGTCCAGGATCTCCGTGCGCTGGGGCAGCAGCTCGGTCTCGAGCTCCTGCGGCAGCTCGTCGATCGACTCGGACACGTTGCGCGCCGCGAAGCCCAGGACGCCGGCGAACGGAATCGCCAACCCGGAGACCACGACCCCCAGCACGGCGGAGACGAGCAGCATCACGCCGAGGTGCGACACCACCTTCGACGCGGGCAGGCCATCGGTCCTGGAGCGCGACATGCGGCAAGGTTACGTGACCACCCGACGCATCCCGGAGTCGACGAAGGCCCGTGGGCCGGCCCGTGGATGGTCCTAGGTCCCGGCGGGCGTAGTGAAATGTGACTAGACAGGTTGCGCACAACGAGGGATGTGCTGGACCAGACCATTACTTTACTTTTAAGCCCACGAGGAGGATCGCGCGACGCTGTGGGGGCGTCGCCCTCCTTCAAAATGATGGGGACACATCATGTGGGTAGACGATTGGGCTTTGCGGGCGGCTTGCCGGACGGAACAACCGGACCAGCTGTTCGTGCGAGGAGCCGAACAGAACAAGGCGAAGACGGTGTGCTCCGGTTGCCCGGTGCGCACGGAGTGCCTCGCTGAGGCGCTCGACAACCAGATCGAGTGGGGGGTCTGGGGCGGGATGACCGAGCGGGAGCGGCGTGCGCTGCTCCGGCGCCGGCCGAACGCATCGTGGCGCAAGGTCCTCGAGTCCGCTCGGGACCGCGAGATCGCAGCCGCGGTCGTCGTCTGAGACGGCGTACCTGAAGTTTCGGCCCACCGGCCATCGCCGACCGGGCCGATTCTTCAGTGACGACGACTCAGCGACGAAGAGCTCAGGGACGAGCCGCCGCGGCGAGCAGGTCGCCGATCCGGCGCAGGCCGTCGAGGTCGTGGACGTCGCCGGCGAGCGCAGGTACGACGGCCGTCGGCACCTGCGGGTGCGCCGTCGCGAACCGCTCCCGCAGCGAGCGCTCGCGCTCGACCAGCTGCACCTGGTCGGCGTGCAGCCGCAGCAGTCCGGCAGCGATCGGGCCCGCGCCCTCCCGGCGCAGCCGGCCGACGCCCGCCAGCGCCTCCGCGGCGGGCAGCGCGCTGTCCGGCTCCGGGCTCGCGCGATTGACGATCAGCCCCGCCAGCGGCATGCCGTCCTCGCTGAGCCGCTCGACGAAGTACGCCGCCTCGCGGAGCGCGTCCGGCTCCGGCGCCGCGACGACCAGGAATGCCGTCCCCTTGGCCTGCAGCAGCGAGTAGGTCCGCTGCGCACGCTGGCGGAACCCGCCGAAGACCGTGTCGAGAGCCGAGACGAAGGTCTGCAGGTCCTTGAGGAACTGGGCGCCGAGGATCCGCGTGAGCGCGTTCGTGATCAGGCTGAACCCGGCCGTCATCAGCTTCGCCGGCCCGCGGGCCGGTGCCATCAGCAGCCGCACGAACCGGCCGTCGAGGAAGCTCGACAGCCGCTCCGGCGCGTCCAGGAAGTCCAGCGCCGACCGTGACGGCGGCGTGTCCACGACGATGAGGTCGTAGGTCCCCGATGCCTGTGCGTCGCGATGAATCTGGCCGAGCTTCTCCATCGCCATGTACTCCTGCGTGCCCGCGAACGAGCTCGACAGCGCGATGTAGAACGGGTTGGCCAGGATCTGCTGCGCCTTCTCCGGGCTGGCCTGCGACTCGACCACCTCGTCGAAGGTGCGCTTCATGTCCAGCATCATCGCGTCGAGCCGGCCGTCGCCTGCGACGTCCTGGACCGGCCGGGGGGTGTTGTCGAGCGCCTCGATGCCCATCGACTGTGCGAGCCGGCGCGCCGGGTCGATGGTGAGTACGACGACCTTGCGCCCCTGTTCCGCGGCGCGCAGTGCGAGCGCGGCGGACGTGGTGGTCTTGCCGACCCCGCCGGAGCCGCAGCAGACGATGATGCCCGTGGCCTTGTCGGCGAGCAGTGCGTCGATGTCGAGCGCTCCGGCGCGCCGGGCGCTGGGCGAGGTGGGTCCGACGCGGGTCTGGTGCTGCGTCGTACGGCGTGCCATCAGGCCATCCCTTGCTCTCGGAGCAGCCCGGCGAACTCGTAGAGCGCGCCGAGGTCGACCCCGCCGGCCATCCGGGGGAGCTCGTAGGTCGGGACCCCGAGGTCACGCACCACCTCGCGCTGCTCGTCCTCGAGGGCCCGGCGCTCGGCGTGCTGGGCGGCCTCGTGGAGCAGCCCGTCGATGAGCGCAGGCGAGACGTCGATCCCGGCTGCCTTCACCTCGGACTCGACCCGACCGCGGTCGAGGGTGCCGGCGCGGGCCGCCGCGAGGTCCTCGGCGGAGAGGTCGCGCGGGCGCACCATGTTGACGATGATCCCGCCGACGGGGAGCCGCGCGCGCTTCAGGTCGGCGATGCCGTCGATGGTCTCCTGGACCGGCATCTCCTCGAGCAGGGTGACCAGGTGCACCGCGGTGCGCGGGGACTGGAAGAGCTTCATCATCGTGTCGGACTGGGTCTTGATGGGCCCGACCTTGGCCAGGCCGCCGACCTCGCCCCCGACGTTGAGGAACTGGGTGATCCGGCCGGTCGGCGGCGCGTCGAGCACGACGGCGTCGTACTGGAGGGCGCCCTTGTTGCGGCTGTTGCGCTCCACCGCCTCGTAGACCTTGCCGCTCAGCAGGACGTCGCGGACGCCGGGCGCGATCGTGGTGGCGAACTCGATCACGCCGAAGCGGTCGAGCGCCTTGCCGGCGCGGCCGAGCCGGTAGTACATGGAGAGGTACTCCAGCAGCGCCGACTCCGCGTCGATGTGGAGCGCGTGCACCACCCCGCGGCCGCCGTCGTCGTCGGGGAGGCCGGTGGTGAGCCGGCGCTCCTCGTAGGGAAGCGGGTCGACGTCGAACATCCGGGCGATGCCCTGCCGTCCCTCGACCTCGCACAGCAGCACGTTGTCGCCCTTGTGGGCGAGGGCGAGGGCGAGGGCCGACGCCACCGTCGACTTGCCCGTGCCACCTTTGCCGGTGACGACGTGCAGCCGCACCTTCGACCAGTCGCTCACCAGGGCAGCGTAGCGGCTGCTAACGACGGGGGATGCCGGCGGTTCAGGCGCTGAGCCGGTCGGCCAGCACGACCCAGGTGAAGAACGAGATGCCCAGCAGCATCCCGACGTGGCCGAGGATCGAGAGCGCCGGTCCCTGCGCCCAGCTGTCGCCAGTCGTGTCGGCGGCGTGCTTGCCCGGTCGCGACATCCACCGGCCCAGGATCAGCAGCCCGATCGCGACCTCGATCCACCACACCACCAGGGCGATCACGCCGACCAGGTCGTCGGGCGACGTCAGGTAGTAGATCCAGACCCCGAGCGCCAGGACCCCCACGACGGTGTGGGCGTTGACGATCGCCAGCGGCACGAGGGCGTGCCCGGACTGCGCGTGCTCGTTGGACAGCCGCATCCGGGTCAGCAGCACGACGACCGCGGCGAGGCCCGTCAGCATCCAGACGGCGTTGTCGAGGTTCACGCGTCGCATCGTGGCACACCTGTGACCCCGGCCACACCGTCCGACTGCTGAGGCCGGCTGAGTAAGGTGCCCGCATGACCAAGTGGGAGTACCAGGTGGCGCCCGTCCTCAATCATGTCGCGGCGCAGATCCTCAACAACTTCGGCCAGGACGGCTGGGAGCTCGTGACGCTGATCCCGGGCCAGGGCGGCAACGACATCGCGTACTTCAAGCGGCCCGCCGAGTGAAGCTGAGGGCTGACGCATGAACACACCCGAGGAGCGGCTCGCGGAGCTCGGCCTCAGCGTCCCGGAGGTCGTGCCGCCGCTGGCGGTCTACGTCCCCGCGGTGCGGGTCGGACCGTTCGTCTACACCTCCGGCCAGCTGCCCATCCTCGACGGCGCGTTGATCGCGACCGGCAAGGTCGGTGCCGAGATCACGGCCGAGCAGGCGGGGGCGTGCGCCCAGCAGTGCGCCCTCAACGCGATCGCCGCCATCCGTTCGGTCGTGGGCGACCTCACCAGGGTCCGGATCGTCAAGGTGGTGGGGTTCGTGGCGTCCGCGCCCGACTTCACCGGTCAGCCCGGCGTGGTCAACGGTGCGTCGGAGCTCTTCGGCGCCGTCTTCGGTGACGCCGGCGTGCACGCCCGGTCCGCCGTCGGCGTCTCGGTCCTGCCGCTCGACGCCCCGGTCGAGGTCGAAGTGATCGCGGAGATCACCGGCTGATGCGGATCCCCCTGCCGCCGGTGCCGCTTCCGGAGGAGTTCGTCGCGATCGCCCGGGAGTACGACGACGGCACGCGCCGGCCGGCCGACCCCCGCAACGCCGCGACCGTCGTACTGCTGCGGCCGGGGGCGGACGAGCGGCCCGAGGTCTACCTGCTGCGGCGGCAGACGTCGATGGCCTTCGCCGGCGGCATGTGCGTCTTCCCCGGTGGCGGCGTGGACCCGCGTGACGACGACACCACCGTCGCCTGGGCCGGCCCGTCACCCGCCGAGTGGGCGGTGCGGCTCGGCACCGACGAGGACGTCGCTCGCGCGCTGGTGTGTGCGGCGATGCGCGAGACCTTCGAGGAGTCGGGCGTGCTGCTCGCGGGGGAGTCGGCGGACTCGGTCGTCGCCGACACCACCGGCGAGGACTGGGAGGCGGACCGGGTCGCCCTGGAGTCGCGCGCGCTGTCGATGACCGACTTCCTCAACCGGCGCGGGCTGGTGCTGCGCACCGACCTGCTCGGCACCTGGGGCGGCTGGCTCACGCCGGTCTTCGAGCCGAAGCGCTACCGCTCCTGGTTCTTCGTCGCGCTGCTCCCCGAGGGCCAGCGCACCCGCGACGTCTCGACCGAGTCGTCGGAGGTGGTGTGGTTGCCGGCCGCGACGGCAGCCGACGAGGCCGATGCCGGTTCGCTGGCGATGCTGCCGCCGACGTACCTCACCTGCCTGGAGGTCGGCCAGCACCCCAGCGTCGCCGCGGTGTTCGCGGCCGCCGACGGACGGACGGTGGAGATGTTCACGCCGACCGTCGAGCCGCTCGGCGACGGCTACACGCTGTCGATGCCCGACGACCTGCGGCCGCTGGTGGCCGAACGGCGGGGCTGAGACCGTGAGCGAGCCCTGGGCCGGTGGGGAGTACGGCGACCGCGGCCGCTGCCTGCTCGCCCCGAACCCCGGGATCATGACCCTCGACGGCACCAACACCTGGGTGCTGCGCGAGCCCGGAGCCGAGCGGTCGATCGTCGTCGACCCGGGCCCGTTGGACGACGCCCACCTCGACGCCGTGGCCGAGGCGGCGGGCCAGGTCGACCACGTCCTGGTGACCCACCACCACATCGACCACACCGAGGCGGCACGTGCCTTCGCGGAGCGGATGGGCTGCGGCGTCCGGGCGCTCGACCCCGACCAGTGCTGGAGGGCGGATCCCGTCGTCGACGGCGAGGTCCTCGACGTCGCCGGGCTCCGGGCCGAGGTGGTGACGACCCCGGGTCACACCGCCGACTCGATCTCCCTGCTCGTCGAGCGCGACCGCGCCCTGCTGACCGGCGACATGGTGCTCGGCCGCGGGACGACCGTGATCGTGCACCCCGACGGCGATCTCGGCGGCTACTTCGAGTCGATCGCGAAGATGCGCTCTCTGGTCACCGACGGCCGGGTGGACGTGCTCTGGCCGGCGCACGGGCCGGTGCTGCCGGACGCGGCCGGTGTGCTGGACCACTACGTCGTCCACCGGCGCGAGCGGCTGGCGCAGGTCGAGGCCGCGCTCGCCCGGCTCGGGATGGCCCGGGCCGACCTGCCGCCCGACGTCGCCGAGCACCCCACCCTGCCCCGCGAGGTCGTCGAGGTCGTCTACTCCGACGTCGACGAGTCGCTCTGGGGCGCGGCCGAGTGGTCGGTCCGCGCCCAGCTCGCCTACCTGGCGCGCTAGCCCGGCAGGAGCTGCGCCAGCTTGTCGACGGCGCGGTAGCCGTCAGGGACGCCGACCACCATCGCCGCGATCGACTGGGAGCGCTCGGTGCGCAACGGCAGGATCGCCTGGTAGGCCGGCGAGTCGTACCACCCCCGCACCGCCTCCGCGGACGGGAACTCGATGATCACGATGTCGCCGTCCCACTCGCCCTCGGCCGGCGTCAGCTCGCCACCGTGGACGAGGAAGCGGCCGCCGTACGGCGCCAGCGTCTCGTCGATGCGCTCGATGTACTCGACGATCTCGGGACCGAGGTCGACCTCGCGGAGGTAGGCGATGGCGTAGGCCTTGGTGGGGGTGGTGGTCATGGTGGTGCTCCTCTCGGTTCGGTTGTTGGGTCAGAGCAGACACCCGACCACGGGGCGCCGTCGATGACCTCGGAGGTCATGTCCGCGTGCACCTGCGGCGACTAGCGTCTGCACCATGAGCGAGGCACCGGGAGACGTGGGTGAGCTGCTGCGCGATTGGCGGCAGCGCCGCAACCTCTCCCAGCTCGACCTCGCCAGCCGCGCGGACGTGTCGACCCGGCACCTCAGCTATGTCGAGACCGGCCGGTCGCGGCCGACGAGCGCGATGATCCTGCGCCTCTGCAGCCACCTCGAGGTCCCGTTGCGCGAGCAGAACCGGCTGCTCCTGGCCGGCGGGTTCGCGCCCGCCCACCCGGAGCACCAGCTGACGGACCCGCCGATGGCCGAGGCCAACGCCGCCCTCGAGGCGATCCTGCAGGCGCACCTTCCCTACCCGGCGCTGGTGGTCGACCGGCACTGGGAGCTGGTCTCGGCCAACGAGGCCGCGTTCGACCTGCTCGACGGCATCGACCCCGACCTCCTCGAGCCGCCGGTCAACGTGATCCGGCTGTCGCTGCACCCGCGCGGCCTCGCGCCGCAGATCGTCAACCTCGCCGAGTGGCGGGCCGAGCTGGCCGCCCGGCTGCGCAGGGAGTACGACGCCACCGGCGACCCCGAGCTCGGAGAGCTCGCCGCAGAGACAGCCGCGGGAGTCGAGGGCGTGCCCGGCTCGGCCGCGCTCGTCGTACCGCTGCAGCTGCGGAGGGGTGACACCGTCCTCTCGTTCATCTCGACCACGACCGTGTTCGGAACCCCCCGCGAGGTGACCCTGTCCGAGCTCGCGATCGAGGCGTTCTACCCCGCCGACGTGGCGACGCGGAAGGTCCTCAACGGGTCCTGAGCAAATCCTCCCCTCGGCCGATGCGGGTGGCCGCGAACGGGCGCACACTCGAAGGACTCTCGGGTGCTCGAGAGGAGCCTCCCTTGTCAGCGACCCAGGACCTCCGGACGGTTCGCGCCGACGTCTGCATCGTCGGCGCCGGCATCGCCGGGATGAACGCGCTGTACGTCGCCAGCCGCTACCTGCGGCGCGACCAGCGGATCGTGCTCGTGGATCGCCACGACCGCGTCGGCGGGATGTGGGTCGACACCTACGACTACGTACGGCTCCACCAGCCGCACCCGTTCTTCACAGCCGGCGACGTCGCGTGGGAGCTCGACGAGCCGCCCGAGCACCTCTCCTCCAAGGCCGAGGTCCTCGACCACCTGCGTCACTGCCTCGACGAGGCCGAGAAGGCCGTGCAGGTGACCGAGCTGTTCGGCCACGAGTTCGAGAGCTCGGCGGAGGAGGACGACGTCGTCGTCGTCACCTGCCGCGCACCGGACGGCAACCCGGTCACGGTCGTCGCCGACAGGTTCATCGATGCGGTCGGCCTCAGCATCGAGGCCAACCAGCCCCTCGGCCTGTCCAGCACGCGGGTGCGGTCGGTGTCACCGGAGACGTGCGACATGCGAGACGGCCCGATCGCCGCCGACGACGCACCGGTGTGGGTGATCGGGAGCGGCAAGACGGGCATGGACACCCTGCACACGTTGATCAAGCACCACCCGGGCCGCGAGGTGAACCTGATCGCCGGCACCGGCACCTTCTTCATCAACCGCGACCGCCTCTACCCGACCGGCGCCCGAAGGTGGTGGAGTGGAGTCCGCCCCAACTGGTTCATTGCGGAGATGGTGAACCACTTCGACGGCACCAACGAGGACGACGTCGCGGCCTGGGCCCGCGAGAAGGCCGGCCTGTGGGCGACGCCGACGGCCGAGCACCTCTTCATCGGGCTGATCTCCGAGGCCGAGATCGAGCGGATCCGCGCGGGGCTGGGCCGGACGGTGATGGACCACCTCGTCGACGCGGTCGACGACGGCGAGGGCGTGCGGCTGACCCTCCGCAGCGGCGACCACGTCGACATCGAGCCCGGGAGCTGGATCGTCAACTGCACCAGCCACTTCGACTTCGCCGACCGGCCGGCGGAGCCGCCGTACGTCTCGGCCAGCGGCCGGTCGATCCGGGTCGGGGCGACCGGGCTGTTCGGGTTCAGCTCCTTCGGCGGCTACTTCCTCACGCACCTGCTCTTCCTGGACAAGATCAGGACGGTGCCGCTCTACACCGTGGACGGCATCACCTTGTTCCAGAAGTCGCCGCTGGCGGGTCTGACGTCGCTGCTGACCATGGCGCAGTACAACCTCGGTCTCGTGGCCGATCACGTGCCGGCCAAGGTGTTCCAGCAGTGCGGTCTCGACTTCGACCGGTGGTACCCGTTCCCGCGGCGCTTCGCAGGCCAGCTGCAGTTCCTGGTCGGGCACAAGCGTCGTGGTGAGCGGTACCGACGCGCGCTCGACAGCATGGGGGAGCGGTTCGACGTCGCCCACGGCCCGCTGGTCGGCGCCGAGCTGGCACCGGCACCCTGATCGGCTGAGTCCGGCCGGTCGGGCCGCTGTCCACAGGCGCTGCCCGAAGGACTGGTGCGGGCCCCCTCGGTTGCGAACGATGGGGGCGTCGGGCGACGATCTCGGGAGACGCCGGACCGGAAGGGAGCAGCGATGACGGTGGCGATCCGCCGCAGTGACGACCTGCAGCGCTTCCCGATGACGTGGGAGGAGTACCTGGCCCTCGACGAGCCCGTCCCGAGTGAGTACTTCGGAGGCGAACTCGTCGTGCCACCACTGCCGTCGCAGCAGCACCAGGACATCGAGTTTCGATTGCAGATGGTCCTCCACCTGCATGTCGTGCCGGGCACGAAGGTCACGCGGGGCTGGGCATGGTCGCCGCTGGGCGTACGGGAGGAGCTCGGCCCCGACCTGATGGTCCACCGAGTGACTGACGAACAGCGGGCGCTGAGTGGCATCCCGCATCTGGTGGTGGAGATCGTCTCGTCGAACCGCGCAAAGGACCTGGTGGCGAAGGTGCAGCGGTACGCCGCCTGGGGGGCGCCGTCGTACTGGATCGTCGACCCCCGCGACCGGGTGGTCATCACGATGGCGCTACGGGACGGCCTCTACGCCGAGACCGCGCGGCACACTGCTGGCGCCGCGGTCCTGACGTACGGCGACGTCGAGGTGCCGGTCGACCTCGACGCGCTGTTCGCCTGACCGTCCGGCTCACGCCTAACCGGCGACCGCAGCGGCCCACCGGCCGTCGGCCTTGGCCGCCTCGACCGCGGCGCGCCCGGCGGGGGTCATCAGCCCGTCGTACTCCAGCAGCCGGACCCGGCTGACGTTGGAGGACGACCACTTGCTCTTCGGGCCGCGCGGCGTGAACCGGATGAACGTCGTCTCCGAGTCGCGGCTGCGGCCCTGGCCGTCGATCCAGCCGAAGCACAGCGCCTCGAGGACAGCGTCCTCGTAGGTCAGCGTGGTCACGCTCCCGCCCTTGCGGGTGAGCACCACCCACGCCGCGGGCTCGGACCGGTGGTGCTCGGCGAGCCAGGCCCGCCAGGCAGCCCGGTCCGCGACCAGGATCTCCTCACCACTCAGCGCCATGGGACGACTCTGCCATCCTTCGCCACCGGTGGGTACCGCGAGGGTGGCCCTTTGCGGTGAGCCAGGGAGAGCCTCAGCGGGCCCTGCGCGTCATCCGCTCCATGTCCATGATGACGACGGAGCGCGGCTCGAGGCGGAGCCAGCCGCGGGAGGCGAAGTCGGCGAGCGCCTTGTTGACCGTCTCGCGCGACGCGCCGACCAGCTGGGCCAGCTCCTCCTGGGTGAGGTCGTGGTGGACGTGCACCCCGTCGTCCGCCGTACGGCCGAAGCGCTCGGCGAGGTCGAGGAGCGCCTTGGCGACGCGGCCGGGGACGTCGGAGAAGACCAGGTCGGCGACGACGTCGTTGGCCTTGCGCAGCCGGCCGGCGAGCTGGGTGAGCAGGCCGCGGGCGACGGCGGGTCGGCCGTCCAGCCAGCGCAGCAGGTCCTCGTGGGAGAGCGAGACGAACTCGGCGTCGGTCACGGCGGTGACGGTCGCGGAGCGCGGGCCGGGGTCGAAGAGCGACAGCTCGCCGAACATCGAGCCGGGCCCGAGGATCGCCAGCAGGTTCTCGCGGCCGTCGGCCGACGTACGGCCGAGCTTCACCTTGCCGTCGAGGACGATGTAGAGCTTGTCGCCGCCGTCGCCCTCGTGGAAGAGCACCTCGCCGCGGCGCAGCCGGGTCTCGGACATGGACGACCGCAGGGCCGACGCAGCCTCGTCGTCGAGGGCGCTGAACAGCGGTGCCTGACGGAGTACGTCGTTGTCCACCGGTTCCTCCAAGGATTAGGTACGGCGACCGGTCCCCCCAGCGAGGCCGGCCGGACGCCCGCGCGAGTCCGCGCGACGTCAGCCCGCATCCTAGCCAGTGGCCCACCTCACACCTAGCGGCCGTGAGGGTCGGGCCCGTCGGTGCCTACCCGTAGGCTGACCGCCGTGCGGGCGATCACCACAGAGGCCGAGACGCCGACCGGCCTCGTCCGTCGGGCGCGCAAGATCGATCGGGTGCTGGCCACGACCTACCCCGACGCCAAGTGCGAGCTGGACTTCGACGATCCGTTCCAGCTCCTCGTCGTGACGGTGCTGAGCGCGCAGACCACGGACAAGCGGGTCAACCTGGTCCGGCCGACGCTGTTCGCGGCCTATCCCGATCCCAAGGCCATGGCTGCCGCCGACCGCGCGCACCTCGAGCAGATCATCGGTCCGCTCGGGTTCTTCCGGGCCAAGACCGAGGCGCTGCTCAAGCTCAGCGCCGCGCTCGTGGAGCGCTACGACGGTCAGGTCCCGCCGCGGCTCGACGACCTCGTGACGCTCCCGGGGGTCGGCCGCAAGACAGCCAACGTCGTGCTCGGCAACGCCTTCGACGTCCCCGGGATCACGGTCGACACCCACTTCGGCCGGCTCGCCCGCCGCCTGGGATGGACCGAGGAGGCCGATCCGGTCAAGGTCGAGCACGCCGTCGGAGCGCTCTTCCCGAAGCGCGACTGGACGATGCTCAGCCACCACCTGATCTGGCACGGTCGCCGCGTCTGCCATGCCAAGAAGCCTGCCTGCGGCGCCTGCCCGGTGGCCCGGTGGTGCCCGTCCTACGGCACGGGGCCGACCGATCCGGGCGAGGCCGACAAGCTGGTCCGCACCGAGGGACCCAACTGATGCGTCCACTGCCGGTGGTGCTCCTCTCCGCTCTCGTCCTCCTCGTGGGGTGCGACCAGGGGGACCCGGGGGCGGTGTGCGACGTCGACGTCGACACGGCGGAGCTGCGCGGCCTCAAGGCCGACGCCGGGATGGCGGACTGCCCGACGGGCGCCGGCAACGCGGACCTGCCCGACGTCGAGCTCGCCTGCCTCGGCGGCGGGAGCTCCGGAGCCCTCGCTGCGATCGAGGGGCCGGCGATCATCAACTTCTGGGCCTCCAACTGCGCGCCGTGCGTCAAGGAGATGCCGGCCCTCGAGGAGTTCCACCAGCAGTACGGCGACCAGGTGCCGGTCGTCGGGGTCGACTTCCTGGACACCTATCCCGGCGCCGCGCTCGACCTGGCCAAGCGCACCGGCGCCACCTACCCCTCCTACGCCGACCCCTGCGGCGAGCTGCAGGGTTCGGACCTGGTGGTGAGTGGTCTGCCGACCTTCGTGTTCGTGCGGGAGGACGGCTCGATCGCGATCGACGCCGGCGGTCTCGACTCGGTCGACGAGGTCGTCGAGCTCGCCGAGGACAAGCTCGGCATCGAGCTCCAGCGGGGTCGCGCGTGACGGACCAGCCAGCGTTCGCCGTACCGGACGACCTGCCCGGGTGGCTGCTGCCCGTCGCCGAGGCGGCGCGCGCGATCGAGGGCAGCGACCTCACCGCCTTCCTGCCGCCGCCGGGTTCGGACCCGCGGCGCGGCGCCGTGCTCATGCTCTTCGGCGAGGAGGAGGGCCGCGGCGACCTGCTGCTGACCGAGCGCGCCCACGGCATGCGCTCGCACCCCGGCCAGGTGTCCTTCCCCGGCGGGAGCATCGATCCCGGCGAGACCGCGATCGACGCGGCGCTGCGGGAGGCGCAGGAGGAGATCGGCGTCGACCCGGCGGGCGTCGCGGTCTTCGCCACCCTGCCCGAGCTCTGGCTGCCGCCCTCCAACTTCGCGGTCACCCCGGTGCTCGGCTGGTGGCGCGAGCCCCATCCGGTCGAGGTCGCCTCGCCCGACGAGGTCCACGAGATCCATCGAGTGGTGCTCGAGGAGCTGTTCGCGCCGGAGCACCGGATCGCCGTCCGACACCCGAGTGGCTGGACCGGGCCCGGCTTCCTGATCGGGGAGCAGCGCGACGTCATCCTGTGGGGCTTCACCGGGGGGATCATCACCCGGTTCTTCGACTACCTCGGCTGGCTGCCGCCGGTCGCCGAGCCGCCCGTCCACGAGCTCCCGGCCTACATGCTCGCCGAGCACCAGCGCCGCGTCGCCGACGCCGCGGAGGCCGGCGACGACTCCGAGCCCGACAGCCTCGACATCGCGGAACCGAACCCCAGGAGGAGCTCCTGATGGGCCTCAACCTGCTCGACTGGCTGCTGGTCGTGCTGGTCCTCGCCTACGCCCTGTCCGGCTACTGGCAGGGGTTCGTCACCGGCGCCTTCGCGACCGTCGGGCTGCTGCTGGGCGGCTTCCTCGGCATCTGGGTCGCGCCGCTCGTCCTCGGCGGTGCCCAACCGTCCCTCGGCGTCTCGCTCGGGGCGCTCTTCATCGTGATCCTCGGCGCCTCGCTGGGCCAGGCCCTGATGCAGCTCGCCGGCGCCCGGGTCCGTGAGCAGATCACCTGGCAACCCGTGCGCGCCGTCGACGCCGTCGGCGGCGCGGCGCTCTCCGCCGCCGCCGTGCTGCTCGTGGCGTGGGCGCTCGGCTACGCCATCTCGGGCACCCGGATCGGCCCGGTGACCGAGCAGGTCCGCAGCTCGTGGGTGCTCGGCAAGGTCAACACCGCGCTGCCGGCTTCGGCGCCCAGCGTGCTGCAGGCGTTCAACCAGGTCGTCGGCACCGGGTTCTTCCCCCGCTACCTCGAGCCGTTCTCGCCGGAACGCATCGTCGAGGTCGCTCCCGGCCCCAACCGGCTGAAGAGGGACGCCCAGGTGCTCGCGACCGAGGACAGCATCCTCAAGATCCGCGGCGCCAACGACTGCGGCCGCGGGGTGGAGGGCACCGGGTTCGTGTTCGCGCCCGACCGAGTGATGACCAACGCCCACGTCGTCGCCGGCGTCGACGACCCGGAGGTCGAGATCGACGGCGGCACCGAGCTCGCGCGGGTCGTCCTCTACGACCCCGATCTCGACGTCGCCGTCCTCAGTGTCGACACCGGTGACGCGCCGATCCTCCAGTTCGACGACTCGGTCGGACCCGACGACCCCGTCGCGATCGTCGGCTACCCGCAGGACGGGCCGTTCGACATCCAGGCCGGCCGGATCCGCGACAACCCGACGCTGCGCTCACCCGACATCTACGGGTCCGGCACGGTGCTCCGCGACGTCTTCTCCCTGCGTGGGCTGGTCCGGCCCGGCAACTCCGGTGGCCCGATCATCACACCCGGCGGCCGGGTCGCCGGCGTCGTCTTCGCCGCGTCGGTCGAGGACCCCGACACCGGCTACGCCCTGACCGCGAAGCAGGTCGCCGACAGCGCCGAGGCAGGCAAGGACGGCGAGTCCGAGGTCGGCACCGGCGACTGCGCCGCCTGAGAGCAGCTCGAAACCCCCTGGAAGAGGACCCCATGACCGATCAGTACGTCGACTACGCCTTCGCCGACGGCGCCGCCCGGATCACCTTCGTGGCCGGCGCCCGCGGCAACCCGATCGAGCCGGCATCGACCCAGCAGCTCCACGAGGCGGTGCTGCGGGCCAAGGCCGACGGAGCCCGCGTGATCGTGCTCGCCGCCGAGGGGCGCTTCTTCTCCGTGGGTGGTGACCTCAGCGCGTTCGGCGGGGCCGCGGACCCCGGTGCGCTGCTCCTCGACCTCGCCGAGTCGGTCCACCGGGTCATCACCGAGCTGGTCCGCGGCGACGCGATCGTGGTCAGCGTCGTCCACGGCGCGGCGGCCGGTGGTGGCTTCCCGCTGGCGGCAGCGGCCGACATCGTGCTCGCCGCCGACACGGCGAAGTTCAGCCTCGCCTACGCGAAGGTCGGCCTCAGCCCCGACTGCGGCGGCAGCCTGCTGGTCCACACGCTCGGCCTGCACCGGGTGCTCCGGCTGGCCCTGCTCGGCGACCTGCTCACCGCGCAGGAGGCGTACGACGCCGGCCTGGTCGCGCGCGTCGTACCGGCGGACGAGCTGGCGGCCACCGCCGACACCGTGGTCGCCGAGCTGCTCGCCGGTTCCCCGGGCGCGCTCGCCGCCGCCAAGCGGCTCGTGCGCACGGCCGCCGAGGCGGCGCCGGAGGCGGCGCTGCGACGCGAGGCGGAGTCGATCAGCGCCCTCGCCGGCTCGCCGAACGGGCAGGAGGGCATCGCCGCGTTCTTGGAGAAGCGCCCGGCGAAGTTCGCGTAGTCGCGTCGGTCGTGGATCAGCTTGCGACTGCCGGCGCCGGCGCCGTGGTCTCCTCCGGCTCCTCGCCCTCGGCGACGTCGACCAGCCGCTCGAAGGCGATCCCGGACCACGTCGCGTGCTCGGTCGGCCGCTCCTGGGTGTCGATGGTGGCCACGGTGCCGACGTTCGGGCCGAGCCGGACGCTGGTCCACTCGATGTGGATCTCCGTCGGGTCCTGGCCCGGCTGGGTGAGCGTGCCGCTCGCCGAGGCCCGGAACTGGTCGTCGACGTCGTCATGGGTGGCGGCGTCGTCGTAGGTCATCGCGAGGTCCCAGACGATGCCGTCCTCGTCGGTGTCCGCGATCGTGGAGCACGACGCGAGGACCGTCTTGACCTGCTCGAAGACGGCCGCGATCGCCGTCTCGTCCTCGTAGGCCGTCACCGAGCTCTCGACGAACGGCAGCTCCGCCTCGCCGTACCCGAACTCGGTGCCGCCCTTGGCCTCCTCGGCGAGCCCCTCGGTGAGCGTGTCGATGTCGCCGAAGCATCCGGGGACGACCGAGTCGTCGTCGGACGACGGCGTCGCCGTCCAGCCCTCGCCGAGGTTGTCGTCCTGGAGCACCGCTTCGGAGATCTGGTCCTCGGTGAGCGCGACCACCGGGCGGTCCTGCTCCGGCTGGTCGTCGGAGTCGGAGTCCGAGTCGGAGTCGCCGCCGTCGCCGCAGCCGGTCGCCAGGGCGGCGACGAGCGCCACCGCGGCGACGGACGCGAGAGCGCGGGCCGGACGACGATGCGGGCGGGAGACAGCGGTACGACGCACAGGGACCTCCGGGGAGCAGGGATCGAAGGCTGCATCAAACCACGGAGCCGGATTAGAACACGTTACAGTTCCGAGGTGACTCGCACCGTCTTCAGCCCGGTCGACCTCGGGCCGGTCCGGCTGCGCAACCGCACCGTGAAGGCGGCGACGTTCGAGGGACGCACTCCAGCGGGCGAGGTCACCGACGAGCTCATCGACTACCACCTCGCGCCGGCCCGGGGCGGGATCGGCCTGACGACGGTCGCCTACCTCGCCGTCGCGCCGGAGGGCCGCACCCATGCCGAGCAGGTCGTCATCGGCCCACGGACGCTGCCGGGACTCGCGCGGCTGACCGACGCCGTCCACGCCGAGGGCGCCGCGGTCGCGGGCCAGGTCGGCCACGCCGGTCCGGTCGCCAACGGCCGTTCGAACGGGGTGCGGGCGATCTCCGCGAGCCGGATGCCGAGCCCGCTGTCGATGCAGATGATCAAGGCGGCGAGCGAGCGGGACCTCACCCGGGTCACCCGGGCGTACGTCGACGCGGCCCGCGTCCTGGTCCGCGCCCGGTTCGACGTGCTCGAGCTGCACATGGCGCACAGCTACCTGATCTCCTCGTTCCTCGCGCCGGGACTGAATCGCCGCAAGGACCGCTGGGGCGGGCCGCTGGAGCGTCGCGCCCGGCTTGCCCGGCAGGTGGCGCGCGCCGTACGGGAAGAGGTCGGCGACGCCGTCGCGCTGACGGCCAAGGTCAGCGTCTCGGACGGCTTCCGCGGCGGCGTGACGACCGAGGAGGGCGTCGCGTTCGCGCAGCTGCTCGAGGCGGACGGCCACCTCGACGCCCTCCAGCTCTCCGGAGGATCGTCGCTGATGAACCCGATGTACCTCTTCCGTGGGGAGACGCCGGTCGCCGAGTTCGCCGAGGCGATGCCGACGATCGTGAAGTGGGGGATGAGGACACCGGTCGGCCGCGGGTTCCTCAAGCGCTACGCGTTCGAGGAGGCCTACTTCAAGGAGAAGGCGCTGCTCTTCCGTCGGGAGCTGTCGATGCCGCTGATGCTGCTCGGCGGCATCAACCGGCTGGACACGATGGAGCAGGCGATGGCCGACGGCTTCGACCTGGTGGCGATGGGTCGCGCGGTGCTGCGCGAGCCGGACCTCGTGAACCGGCTGCAGGCGGGGACCGCCGCCGAGGGCATCTGCACCCACTGCAACCGCTGCATGCCGACGATCTACACCGGCACCCGCTGCGTGGAGTGGACCGCCGAAGAGGCGATTCCCATTCCCAGAAACTAGAACCTGTTCTACTCTGGGGCCCATGTCGCAGGCCACCTTCGCAGCCACCCGCCCCGAGAAGCCCCTCCGCGTCGTCGTCTGGTCCACCGGGACCATCGGCCGGCACGCCATCGCCGGGGTCGACGCCCACCCCGATCTCGAGCTGATCGGCGTGTGGACCTCGACGCCGGCCAAGCACGGCGTCGACGCGGGCGAGCTCGCCGAGCTCGGCCGAGAGCTCGGGGTCAGGGCGACGACCGACCGGGACGAGCTGATCGCACTCCGGCCCGACTGCATCGTGCACGGGGCGATGACCGACGACCGGGTCTTCGAGTCGATCGACGACCTGACCGGCTTCATCCGCGAGGGGGTCAACGTGGTCTCGAGCGGGCCGGTGATCCTGCTGCACCGCTCCGGCACCCTGCCGGACGAGATGATCGCGACGATCGACGAGGCCGGCCGCGAGGGCGACGCGAGCCTGCACGTCAACGGCATCGACCCGGGCTTCGCCAACGACGTGCTGCCGCTGGTGATGACCAGCCTGAGCCAGCGCATCGACCACATCAAGGTCAGTGAGATCGCCGACTACTCCACCTACTACCAGCCGGTGGTCATGCGGGACCTCTTCGGCTTCGGGCAGCCGATGGACGCGAAGCCGCTGCTCTGGGAGCCCGGCATCCTCACCACGGCCTGGGGCCCGGTCGTCCGGCTGATCGCCGCCGGTCTCGACGTGACCCTCGACGAGCCGCTCGTCGAGGAGGTCGACCGGCGGCCGGCCCCACGCTCGATCGAGACCGTGTCGGTCGACATCGAGGAGGGGACGATGGGCTCGGTGCGGTTCCGCGTGATCGGCACCGTCGACGGCGTACCGCGGATCACGCTCGAGCACGTCACCCGCACCGATGCCGAGGCCGAGCCCGAGTGGCCCAAGCCGAACGAGGGCGACGGCTGCTACCGGATCGAGATCTCCGGCGAGCCGCAGATGAAGGTCGAGTTCAGCCACCACGGCGAGCACGGCGACCACAACGTGTCCGGGATGATCGTCACCGCCCAACGGCTCGTGAACGCCGTTCCGGCGGTCGTCGCGGCCGATCCCGGCCTGATCACGGCCCTCGAGCTCCCGCTGATCACCGGCCGGGGTCTGGTGAGCAAGTGAGCATCCTCGACCGGTTCCGGCTCACCGACCACGTCGCCGTCGTCACCGGCGCCGGCCGCGGCATCGGCGCGGCCACGGCGGTCGCGCTCGCCGAGGCGGGCGCCGACGTGGTGATCTCGGCGCGCACCCAGGAGCAGCTCGAGCAGGTCGCCGACCGGGTCCGCGCGACCGGCAGGCGGGCGCTCGCCGTACCGGCGAACCTCGCGCACACCGAGGCGGTCGCCGGCCTCGCGCAGGCGGCGTACGACGAGTTCGGGCGGCTCGACGTCGTCGTCAACAACGTGGGCGGCACCATCCCGAACGCGTTCCTCGACACCGACGTCGCCTACCTCGACGAGGCCTTCCACTTCAACGTCAGCACGGCCCACGCGCTGACCCGCGCCGCCGTCCCCCTGATGCTCGCGTCGCTGGGCGAGTCAGACGAGCCCGACGAGCGCCGGCAGAAGTCGGTCGTCAGCATCAGCTCGATGATGGGTCGGTCCGCGGGACGGGGCTACCTCGCGTACGGCACGGCGAAGGCCGCGCTGGCCCACTGGTCCCGCCTCGCCGCGACCGACCTCGCTCCCCGGATCCGGGTCAACGGGATCTACGTCGGGTCGGTGATGACCAGCGCGCTGGAGTTCGTCGCCGGCGTCCCCGAGATGAAGAGCCAGATGGAGGAGGCCACGCCGCTCGGCCGGATCGGCGAGGCCGAGGACATCGCGGCGGCGGTGGTCTACCTGTCCTCGCGGGCCGGCCAGTACGTGACCGGCAAGATGCTCGAGGTCGACGGAGGTCTACAGGCCCCGAACCTCGACCTCGGCCTTCCCGACCTCGCGCCACCCGGGGAGAGCGCCGGTCAGTAGGGTGCCGGGATGAGCTCAGGAGTCAGCACCGGTGCCGCCGTCTCACCCGACTCCGGCGAGCACTGGGCGGCCGAGGGCGCCTGGGAGGTGGCGCCCGGCATCCACCGGATCCCGCTGCCTCTCCCGATGGACGGGCTCAAGGCGATCAATGTCTACGTCGTCCAGAACGACGACGACGCCGGCGGCGTCACCCTGATCGACGGCGGATGGGCGATCCCGGTCGCGCGCGAGCTGCTGGACAAGTGCCTGCGCTCCATCGGCTCCGGGTTCGGCGACATCAAGCGGTTCCTGGTGACCCACATCCACCGCGACCACTACACGATGGCGACCGTCCTCGGCCACGAGTACGGCGCCGACGTCGCCCTCGGGCTCCCCGAGAAGCCCGGGCTCGACCTGCTGCACGCTGCCGGGCGCGGCGAGTTCGACGAGGGCAACCCGTTCAGCGGCGTGCTCCGGTCGGCCGGTGCGCTCGAGGTCGCCGATGCCTGGGAGCTGGGGCGGCGCGTGGAGGACCTGCCCGACCCCGTGGACTGGGCCTATCCCGACACCTGGCTCGACGGCGACGTGACCGTCGACATCGGCAGCCGGACCATCGACGCCGTGCACACGCCCGGCCACACCCCGGGCCACTACGTCTTCGCCGACCGGGCCGACGGGCTGCTCTTCGCCGGCGACCACGTGCTTCCCACGATCACGCCGTCGATCGGCTTCACCGTCCCGCCGGAGCCCGACCCGCTCGGCCACTTCATGGCGTCCCTCTCGAAGGTGCGCGGGCTCCCGGACCTGCGGATCCTGCCCGCCCACGGCCCCGTCGCACCATCCACCCATGCTCGCGTCGACGAGCTGCTCGCCCACCACGAGCAACGGCTCGACCAGTGCCTGGCGTCGCTGCGGTCCCGCGGCTCCACCGTCGCGGCGGTCGTCGCCACCGACCTCGGCTGGACCCGCCACGAGCGGTCGTACGACGAGCTCGACCTCTTCAACAAGGGCATGGCGGCCATGGAGACCAAGGCCCACCTCGACCTGCTCGTCGCCCGCGGCCAGGCGACCTGCGCGACCAGCGCTGACGGGGACAGCTACACCGTCACCGGCTGAGGCCGCGACGGGGGCGTCGGTCAGACGTCCGCGCGTGCGGCGGCGCCGATCCGCATGCTGAGGTCGTCGAGCTCGTCGAGCATGTCGCCCACACCCCATACCTGGTTGCGTTTGCGGTCGGTCAGCGGTCGGAGCACCCTGGCCTCGACGAGCAGGTCGATGGCCCGGTACATCGCACTGGTCGCACCGCCCACCTTCTGCTCGACGTCCGCCGCCGACAAGACCGGCATCGCCGGGAGAACCGCCAGCAACCGTGCCGTCGCGCTGTCGCTGCGAACTCGCCCGACCACGTCGCGCCATCCCTCGGGGAGCTCCGCCATTCGCGCGGCGGTCACTCGTGACTCCCGGGCGGCAATGGTCGAGGCGTTTGTGAATGCGGCGATGATCGGTTCGGGATCCCCGGTGCGGTAGTGGGTGAGTACCTCGAAGTAGGCCTCCCGTCGGGCGACCAGGGCTGAGGCCAGGGGCACCACGACCGTCGTGGTCACGCCTCGTCGCCGCAGCACCGTGTTGATCAGGGCCCTGCCGATGCGGCCGTTGCCATCCGTGAAGGGGTGGATGGACTCGAACTGGGCGTGCGCGATCGCGGCCTGCACCAAAGCGGGCAGGTCGTCACGGTTGGCAAACGTCACGAGGTCGTCCAGGTAGCCGGCGACCGTCTCTGGCGGCGGCGGGACGTACAGCGCGTTGCGCGGCGAGTGGTCGCTGCCGCCGATCCAGTTCTGCATGTCACGGATCCGGCCGGCGTACGCCGCCTCGCCCGGATCGTCGCGCATCAGCGCGTGGTGTGATCGCAGCACGGCCTCCACGGTGAGGTCGCCGCGGGCGACGGAGCCGATGAGTTCCTCCAGTGCCACCGTGGCCGAGGCCATCGAGGTCGCCGACGGGTTCGTCCTCATCCCGTGAAGGGCGCGCGCATAGTCGGTGACGTCGGCCTCGACGTGCTCGATCTTGGAGGAGGCGACGGATTCGGTGCGCAGCAGCATGGTTCCCAGCGCGGCCAGATCAGACCCATGGGTGGCATCCAGTGCGGCGATCTCGCGCAAGCAGGCCTCGATCTGCGCAGCAAGCTTGGACGGGACAGGGAGGTCTCGGCCGGCGATGTACGGGGGCAGCCAGACCGTGACCTCGCGCAGCATCCGGTCGTCCTTGGTGCCGCCCCGCACCGTTTGCCGCCACGGCCTCTGCTCGCGGCTGTGTGCAGGCCAGGCGCCGTCCGTGTCGGTGTGCATGCTGGAGCCCTCACTGCTGACGGGTTGACGGGGACCAACGGACTAGCAATTCCAGTTTAGCACCATAAGTGGGAACAAGGGCCACGCTGTTCCCACTTGGTAGGGACAGTTCCGCGGCAGCGCGGCGGTCGACAGCGGCTCAGTGGGTCGGCCTGAGCCGCATCGGGGTGTGCGGGATGCCGTCCTCGAGGAACTCCGCGCCGTCGGCGACGAACCCGAACCCGGCGTACCACCCTGCGAGCGGCGACTGGGCGTCGAGCACGACGTCCTGGTCCGGCCGGACGGCGGAGCAGTGCGCGAGCGCCGCCTCCATCAGGCCGTCGGCGAGGCCGCGACCGCGCGCCTCGGGAGCGAGGACGACCCGCCCGATCCGCCACCGGGTGACGTCGTCGAGCACCCGCAGGTAGCCGAGCAGGGCGTCGCCCTCGCGCATCACCACGTGCACGGTGCCGGGCTCGGTGTCGCGGCCGTCGAGGTCGGCGTACGGGCACTGCTGCTCGACCACGAAGACGTCCTGACGGAGCCGGGCGACGTCGTACACCTCGGCTGCGGTGAGGCCCGTGAACGGGACGACGCGGATGTCCACGTCCACGAAACTAGGCCACCCGCGGGCGGTCGGGCACCGCGGCATACATTGGAACCGAAAGACAGGGGAGCACGACAGCGTGCTGAGAGTGCGGCCAGGGCCGCAGACCCTCCGAACCTGCTCCGGTTAACACCGGCGAAGGGAGTCACCACCATGCGTTTCCGTCCTGCGATCACCCACTTTGGTGTCATGGCCGCGTTGGCGCTGATCGGCACGGGCTGCTCGCTCGGCACCGAGAACGACGACGCCCGCGACACCGCGCCGGGGGAGTGCGGCGAGGTCGTGCTCGTCACCCACGACTCGTTCGACCTGCCCAAGAAGGTCGTCAAGGCGTTCGAGGACGAGTCGGGCTGCACGCTCACCCACAGCCCCGCGGGCGACGGCGGCGAGCTCACCAGCACGCTGACCGTCACGCAGGGCGACCCGATCGGTGACGTCGCGTTCGGCGTGGACAACACCTTCGCGGGCGCCGCGCTCGAGGAGGGCGTGTTCGCGCCGTACGACGCCGACCTCCCCTCCGGCGCCGACCAGTACCTCCTGCCCGGCGACGACGAGGGCGTGCTCACGCCGGTCGACAACGCCAGCGTCTGCGTCAACATCGACACCGCCTGGTTCGCCGAGCGCGACCTCGAGCCGCCGGCCACCTTCGACGACCTCGTCGACCCCGCCTATCGCGACCTGTTCGTCACCTCTGCCGCGACCACCAGCACCCCGGGGCTGGCGTTCCTGCTGGCGACGATCGGTGAGTACGGCGACGACTGGACCGGCTACTGGGAGGACCTCCTCGCCAACGGGGCCAAGGTCGTCAAGGGCTGGGAGGACGCCTACTACGTCGACTTCTCCTTCTCCGGCGGCGACCGTCCGATCGTGCTGTCCTACGACACCTCGCCGGCCTACACGGTGAAGGGCGGCAAGACCTCGACCGCAGCGCTGCTCGACACCTGCTTCCGCCAGGTCGAGTACGCCGGGGTGCTCGAGGGCGCCGCCAACCCCGACGGCGCCGAGCGGGTGATCGACTTCCTGCTGAGCCGCGGGGTGCAGGAGGCACTGCCGACGAGCATGTACGTCTTCCCCGTCGACGACGAGGCGGCGCTCCCGCCGGAGTGGGCGGAGTTCGCCGTGCAGCCGGAGGCCCCGGTCGAGGTCGCGCCCGAGGACATCTCCGAGCACCGTCGGGAATGGCTGACGGAGTGGACGGACATCACCAGCGGGTGACCGGATGAGGAGGGTCGCCGGCCTCTTCGCGCTGGCCGCGGTGCCGACCGCGGTGCTCGCGGTCTTCTTCGTGCTCCCGGTGTCCGGGATGCTCGGGCGCGGGCTGTGGCCGGAGGGGTCGTTCGACCCGGGCCCGATGCTGGACGTGCTGGGCCAGGAGCGGACCCGGGGCGTCCTCTGGTTCACGGTCTGGACCAGCACCGTCTCCACGGTCGTCGCCGTCCTGCTGGGCCTGCCGGCCGCCTATGCCCTGCACCGGCTGGCGCTCCCGATGCGCGGCGCGGTGCGGGCGGCGCTCCTCGTTCCGTTCGTGCTGCCGACCGTGGTCGTGGGCATCGCGATCCGCGAGCTGGTCGCGGAGTCCGGCCCGCTCGGCTTCCTGGACCTCGACGGCACCCCGGTCGCGATCATGATGGGCCTGGTCTTCTTCAATGTCGCCGTCGTCATCCGCACCGTCGGCACGGCCTGGGAGAGCCTCGACCGCCGGCCTGCCGAGGCCGCCGCCGCGCTCGGCGCCTCGCCCTTCCAGGTGCTGACCTCGGTCACGCTGCCCGCGCTGCGGCCCGCGATCGTGTCCGCGGCCGCCGTGGTCTTCCTGTTCTGCGCGACCGGCTTCGGCGTGGTGCTGCTGCTCGGCGGCACCCGCTACGCGTCGGTCGAGACCGAGATCTACCTCCGGACGACGGGCGCCATCAGCGGGACCGTGGAGTACCAGGCAGCGGCCGCGCTCTCGCTCGTGCAGATCGTCGCGGTCGTCGTACTGCTGGCTGTCGCGGCGCGCCTCCGCGCCGTCCGGGACCCGACCGTACGACGCGCGCTGGCCGCTCCCGTCCGGCCGCGGCGGCAGGACGTGCCGGCCCTGGTCGCCACCGGGGTGGTGCTGGCCGCGATCGCCCTGCCGATCGTCACGCTGGTCGTCGGCTCGCTGCGGTACGACGGCGCGTGGACCCTCGCGCACTACCGCGCGCTCCAGGGCAGCGGTGCCGACGCCGGCGGGGGTGGGATGGGCGGCGGCCTGCTGCGGGTGCCGGTCTCCGAGGCGCTCGTGAACTCGCTGCGGATCGCCGTCGACGCGACCTGGATGTCGCTGCTGCTCGGCCTGCTCGTCGCGATCGTCGTGACCAGGAAGGCGCGGAGCCGCACCGAGGCAACGGTGCGGAACGCGTTCGACGGGCTCTTCATGCTGCCGCTCGGCGTCTCGGCAGTCACCCTCGGCTTCGGGTTCCTCATCACGCTCGACGACCCGCCGCTCGACCTCCGCTCGAGCGCGCTGCTGGTGCCGATCGCGCAGGCACTGGTCGCGCTGCCGCTCGTGGTCCGGGTGCTGGTCCCGGTCCTCCAGGGCATCGACGACCGGCAGCGCCAGGCCGCCGCCTCCCTCGGCGCCGGTCCGCTGCGCACCGTGCTGACCGTCGACGTACCGGTGCTCTGGCGGCCCCTGCTCGCGGCAACCGGCTTCGCGTTCGCCGTCTCGTTGGGGGAGTTCGGCGCGACGTCCTTCATCGTGCGGGCCGAGGTGCCGACGCTGCCGGTCGTGATCTACCGGCTGATCGGCAGCCCGGGGCTGCTCAACTACGGCACCGCCATGGCAGCCTCGGTCGTGCTCGCCGCGGCCACGGCCCTCGTGATCCTGCTCGTCGAGCGGCTCCGCGTCCCGGGTGTGGGGGTGATCTAGGTGCTGACCGTCGAGGGGCTCACCGTCGCCTTCGGGCCCCAGGTCGCCGTCGACGGCGTCGACCTGGAGCTCGACGACGGCCACGTGCTGGCCGTGCTCGGCCCCTCCGGCAGCGGGAAGTCCTCGCTGCTGCGTGCGATCGCCGGCCTGGAGCCGCTGCGCGCCGGCTCGGTCCGGTGGGACGGCGACGACCTCGCCGGCGTACCGACCCACAGGCGCGGGTTCGCGCTGATGTTCCAGGACGGCCAGCTCTTCGACCACCTGACCGTCGCGCGCAACGTCGGCTACGCGCTCCGCCTGCGCGGCGTCTCCCGGAGCGCGGCGCGCGGCCAGGTCGACGACCTGCTGGCGCTCGTCGGGCTGGGCGGCTACGGCGCCCGGCTCCCGCGCACACTCTCCGGTGGCGAGCGGCAGCGGGTCGCGCTCGCTCGCTCGCTCGCGGCCGAGCCGCGGCTGCTCCTGCTCGACGAGCCGCTCTCCTCGCTCGATGCCGAGCTGCGCGTGCGGCTCGCGGCCGACCTGCGCAGCATCCTCCGGGAGGCCGGCACCACCGCGCTGCTGGTGACCCACGACCAGGAGGAGGCCTTCGCCGTCGCCGACCGGCTGGCGGTCATGCGGGACGGCGCCGTGGTCCAGCAGGGCACGACGGAGGCGGTGTGGGCGCGGCCAATCGACGCGCCGACGGCCCTGTTCCTCGGCTACGCGCGGGTGCTCAGGGACGGGGCCGCGCGGACGGTGCTGGAGGCGGCCGGGCTGCCGCCCGCAGACGCGATCGCCGTACGACGATCGGCGCTGGCCGCCCGCCGGGCGGACCCCGCCTCCGACGATGCTGGTCGCCTCACCGCCACCGTGCTCGCCGTACGGGCCACGCCGGACGAGGTCCGCCTCGTCGTCGACGCGGAACGCATCGGCGAGGTCGACGCCGTCGGGGCGCCCGGTTGGCTGCCCGCGCCGGGGGACCGGGTGGTGCTGCGGGTCGACCCCGCGCGCCTCGCCGTCCTGCCCTCGGGTGCCGGGCCGTGAACCAGGACGGGCCTCGCAGGCTGGGCCGCGCGGTCGGGACGGGGCCGACCCCGGCCGGGTCGCCACGTCTGGCGGCTGCGAGGCTCCTGCGAGCCGACCCCTAAACTCTGCCGGGTGTACCGCCGCGCCTACAGCCTCCTCATCGGCACTGCTGTGGCGATCTTCGCGGCGACCGTCGCCGTGTCGATCGGCTACGACCGGCCGCCGGTCGAGCCGGAGGGGAAGCTGCTCGGCCCATCGCTGACCTGGCTCCTCGAGAGACTGGGCGAAGTGCCGACGAGCATCCCGTTGCTGAACGTCGTGCTCCTCGTCGACGTGCTGCTCCGCGCGGTGTCGGTGCTGGGCGCCGCGATCGCCGCCGACCTCCTGGTCGGCACCTTGGTCAGGATGCGCGGGGAGCTGTTCGGCCGCCAGGGCCACGAGGAGATCTCCACCTTCGCCGTCTTCCGCCGGGGAGTCGCCGACCGGTGGCGGACCTGGTGGACCCGCGAGCGCACCACCCTCGTCGTGATGGGCACCCTGTGCTTCTACATGACCTATGTCTGCTACCGGAACCTCAAGTCGAACCTGCCGTTCGTGCGGCCGAGCCCCGAGAGCGAGCCCGGAGGCCCGGTCAAGGCGCTCTCCTACGACCGCGAGCTCCACGTCATGGACCGGGTGCTGTTCTTCGGCAGCGATCCGTCCGACGTGTTCCACACCGTCTTCGGCACCACCTTCACCGCCCACATCCTCTCCCAGGTCTACCTGACCTACCTCCCGCTGGTGATCCTCCTGGTGATCGTCTGGCTGGTGTGGTCCCGGAACGTGTCGTTCGGGTACTGGTTCGTCACCTCCCAGGTCGTTGCCTGGACGCTCGGCACCCTGTCCTACTACCTGCTGCCCACCCTGGGACCTGGCATCCAGTACTGGCCGGAGTACCAGGCCCTCACACCCACGCCCACGACGGAGCTGATGGAGGCGATCACGAACGGCCGGGCGGGCGTCCTCTACGACCCCACGGTCGTGGGCGCGCTCAACTCGGTCGCCGGGTTCGCCAGCCTGCACGTGACCATCACCCTGCTCTGGGCGCTCATGGTGCAGTACACCGTCCGCTCCACGATCCTGCACTGGGTGTTCTGGGTGAACTTCGCCCTGACCGTCATCGCCACGATCTACTTCGGATGGCACTACGTCGCCGACGACATCGCCGGCGTCGCCATCGCGATCGTGTCGTTCTACGTCGGCGGGATAGCGAGCGGGCAGAAGTTCGACCGCGGCATGAAGTCGCACCCCACCACCACCACCTCCAAGGTCCCCGTCGACCGGGAGTGACGCGCGAGCAGGGCCGGGCTTGTCCTGGGTCTCGAGGCGCCCGTGAGAATGACAGCGGTGTAGTTCGCAAGCCGACACGCCGGTGACTCCTGTGAAAGTTGAGATTTCTGTTCCCTTTGTGGCGAAAGCGCACTAGCGTGCTGCGAGTTGCGCAGGTGATGCCCTGGCTCCGGGAGCTCCCGGGCGCAACCGCTGACTGCTGTCCTCGACCCGGAGGAGACTCCTGTGCGCCGCCCCGTGATCGGGACCCTCCTGCTCGCCGTCGTCCTGGTGACGGCTCCCGCGAGCGCCGACCCGTCCGATCCCTCCGGCCCGGACGCGCCGTCGCGGAGCGAGGTCCGGGACGCCGAGCGCCGGGCGCAGGGCGCGGCGGAGGACGCCGAGGGGATCCAGGCCCGGATCGATGCGGCCAACGCGGATCTCGAAGCAGCCGCGATCGCCGCCCAGCAGGCCGCGGAGGCCTACAACGGCGCCCGCTGGCGGCTCGCGGAGGCCAGGAAGGCCGAGCGGCAGGCGGCCCGTGAGGCGCGCCGGACCGCGCGGCAGCTCGCCACGGTCGAGCACGACTACCGCGACGCGGTGCTGACCACGTTCGTCGGGGGCAGCCCCGACCTGGCCGCGTTCAACGCGATGCTCGACGCCGACGGCCTCTCGTCGTTGCTGGACCGGGACGCCACCGCGACCATCGTCCAGAGCGAGTTCGAGGAGAAGCGGACCGCCTACGAGTCCGCTGTCAGCGAGGCGGAGGACGCCGAGCAGGCGGCCGAGGACGCCGCCACCGACGCTGCGGACGCCGCCGCGGACGCGATGTCCGCCAAGGAGGGCGCGGAGTCCGCCGTCGCCGCGGCCGCGGCTGCCGCGGAGAGCGTCAGCGCCGAGAAGGGCCGCCTGCTGCGTCGGCTGGCACGGCTGGAGGGCATCAGCGTCGCGCTCGCCGAGGAGCGACAGTCCGCCCTCGAGCAGCAGCGTCAGGAGCAGGCCGCGCTCGAGGCGCGCCAGGAGCAGGAGGCCCAGCAGGAGGCCCTGCAGCAGTCCCAGCAGGAGCAGGCGGAGGAACCGCCGCCCGCCGACGACGCCGAGCCGACCGAGCCCACCGAGCCCACCGAGCCCACCGAGCCCACCCAGCCCACCGAGCCGACCGAGCCCACCGACCCCGACCCCGCCCCGCCCACCGACGCCGGTGGTGCGTCGGCAGCGGTGGCGTTCGCCCGCGCCCAGCTGGGCGAGCCGTACGTCTGGGCTGCCGACGGACCGGACGCCTGGGACTGCTCGGGCCTGACGATGGCCGCCTGGAACGCCGGCGGGAAGTCGCTGCCGCACTACTCCGTCGCCCAGTACGCGCAGTCGACCCCGATCTCCGCCGGCGACCTCCAGCCCGGCGACCTGGTCTTCTGGGGCTCGTCGAGCAGCGCGAGCTCGATCTACCACGTCGCGCTCTACGCCGGCGACGGCATGATCATCCACGCCCCGCGCACCGGTCGCCCGGTGACCGAGGAGTCCCTGCACTACTGGATTTCTCCCACGCACTACGCCAGGCCGTGACACGTCGGTAGCGTGCGGGCATGGCCAGCGACGTCCAGGATCCCACGACCACGACGGACCAGGACGCGTCGCCGTACGGCGATCTCTCGGTCGACGTCCCCGCCCTGACCGCACTGCTCGACGGCGAGTACGCCGAGATCCGCGGCACCGTGCGTGAGGGACTCGTGCAGTACGCGTCGGTGCTCGAGGACGCGGAGACGATGACCCGCGAGCAGTTCCGCGAGCGCGTCAAGGACGTCGTCCTCGAGCTCGCCGCCACCGGTCAGACCGGAATGGGCTTCCCCGAGGAGTACGGCGGCGGCGGCGACATCGGCGCGTCCGTCGCGGCCTTCGAGACGCTGGGGTTCGGCGACCTGTCGGTGCTGGTCAAGGTCGGCGTCCAGTTCGGGCTCTTCGGCGGGGCGATCCTGCAGCTCGGCACCAAGCCGCACCACGACGCCTACCTCGCCGGGCTGGTGAAGGGCGACATCCTCGGGTGCTTCGCGATGACCGAGACCGGCCACGGCAGCAACGTGCAGGCCCTCGGGACCACGGCGACGTACGACCCGGCGACGCAGGAGTTCGTCATCCAGACCGAGACGCCGGCAGCCACCAAGGACTACATCGGCAACGCCGCCCAGCACGCCCAGCTGGCCGCGGTCTTCGCGCAGCTGGTCGTCGGCGGCGAGAGCCACGGGGTGCACGCGCTCGTCGTACCGATCCGCGACGGCGACGCCGGCGGCTCCGTCTGTCCGGGCGTCACGATCACCGACGACGGCGCCAAGATGGGGCTCAACGGCGTCGACAACGGGCGGATCCGGTTCGACGGCGTGCGGGTGCCGCGCACCGCCCTGCTCGACCGGTTCGCGCAGGTCACCGAGGACGGTCGGTACGTCAGCGAGATCGACAACGCCAACCGCCGCTTCTTCACGATGCTCGGCACGCTGGTGCAGGGCCGGGTGTGCGTCGGCGCCGCGGGGATCAGCGCGGCGAAGGTCGCCCTGACGATCGCGGTCGAGTACGGCCTGCGCCGCCGGCAGTTCGAGGCCACCGAGGAGGATGCCGAGCAGCTGCTCCTCGACTACGGCATGCACCAGCGCCGGTTGCTGCCGCTGCTGGCGCGGACCTACGCCCTCCACTTCGGTCAGCAGGTGCTGTCGTCGCGGCTGCACGACGTCTTCTCCGGCATCACCACCGACGAGGTCGCGCGACGGCAGCTGGAGTCCCGCGCCGCGGGCACGAAGGCGCTCGCGACGTGGCACGCGACCCGCACCATCCAGGAGTGCCGCGAGGCGTGCGGCGGCGCGGGCTACCTGTCGGAGAACCGGTTCGCGGCGCTGAAGGCGGACACCGACGTGTTCACGACCTTCGAGGGCGACAACCACGTGCTGCTCCAGCTGGTCGCCAAGGGCCTGCTGACCGACTACGCCAGCGACTTCTCCGACCTCGACCAGTTCGGGATGGTGCGGTTCGTCGCCGGTCTCGCCGTCGAGACGGTGCTCGAGCGCTCACGGGCGCACAAGCTGCTCGAGCAGCTGCGCGACGTGTTCGGCGGGGACAAGTGGGACCAGGACGCGGGACTCCTGGACCCCAACTACCACCGGGCGATGTTCGAGTTCCGCGAGGAGCACATGATCGGCGGTGTCGCTCGCCGGCTGAAGCGCGGCATCGACGCCGGGATGAACCCGGGCGAGGTCTTCTCGCGAGTCCAGGACCACGTCGTGGCTGCTGCGCGCGCCCACGTCGAGCGGCTGGTCCTCGACGCGTTCCTCGATGCGGTGGCCGAGCAGCCGGACGGCGACCTCAAGACGGTGCTCAACCTGGTCTGCGACCTGCACGCGCTGTCGTCGATCGAGGGAGACCGGGCCTGGTTCATGGAGCACGGGCGGCTCACGACCCAGCGCTCCAAGGCGATCTCCCGCGAGGTCAACGAGCTGTGCCGCCGGGTCCGACCCGTCGCCGGCGACCTGGTGCGCGCGTTCGGGGTGCCGCGCGAGATGCTGCGCTCCGAGGCCCTGCTGACGTGGGGAGACGAGTGAGGACGCAGCTGAGCCGGATCCGTGGCCTCGGCGGGTGGGACGACGACCCGCTCTGGGCCCACTTCTACGACTGGACGGTGGAGCACCGCCGCCTCGGCGGCCTGGTGTGGCGGGTCGGCATCCAGAGCGACCTCCAGCGGTTGTACGACGCCGCGGCCGAGATCGGGCGCCAGCCCGCCGGCGCGCGGGTGCTGGACATCCCCTGCGGCGGCGGGGTCGCGCTCCGTGGCCTCCGGCCCGACCAGGGAGTGCAGTACGTCGCCGCCGACATCGCGCAGACCATGCTCGACCGGACCGCGCGGGCTGCCGAGCGGCGCGGCGTGGCCGACCAGGTGGAGCCCCGGGTCGCCGACGTCGGTGACCTGCCGTTCGAGGACGGCTCGTTCGACCTCGTCGTCTCCTTCACCGGCCTGCACTGCTTCCCCGACCCGGCCCGCGCCGTGATCGAGATGGTGCGGGTGCTCAAGCCCGGCGGCGTGCTGACCGGCAGCGCGCTGCTCAACGACAGCGGCCTCCACCACGAGCCGGTGCGGCGGATCGGGCGGGCAGCCGGGCTGCTCGGCCCGGGCTGCACCGGGCCCCAGCTGGTGAGCTGGCTCGACGGGCAGGGGATGGCGGACGTCGTACTCGACCGGAGCGGAGCGATCGGTTACTTCCGGGCGGTCCGGCGCGGCTAGCGCGTCGTACCTGACCTACCTGTCGTAATTCCGCGAACCTTCGACATCTAGGTCAGGTAGGACGAAGCCTCAGGAGGACGAAGGCCTCAGTGGGCGTGCTCGGCCGGCGGGACGAACCGCTTGAACGACGCGTCGATCTCGAGCTCGGCCTCGGTGCGGCCGACCCAGTCGGCGCCTTCGACGGACTTGCCGGGCTCGAGGTCCTTGTAGACCTCGAAGAAGTGCTGGATCTCGAGGCGGTCGAACTTCGGGACGTGGTTGATGTCGCGGATGTGCTCCATCCGCGGGTCGCTGGTCGGGACGCAGAGCACCTTGTCGTCGCCGCCCTTCTCGTCGGTCATGCGGAACATGCCGATGGCGCGGCAGCGGATCAGGATGCCCGGGAAGGTGGGCTCCTGCAGGAGCACCAGCGCGTCGAGCGGGTCGCCGTCCTGGCCGAGGGTGTCCTCGATGTAGCCGTAGTCCGCGGGATACATGGTGGAGGTGAAGAGGAACCGGTCGAGGCGCATGCGACCGGTCTCGTGATCGACTTCGTACTTGTTCCGGCTCCCCTTGGGGATCTCCACGAGGACGTCGAACTCCAGCACTTGTTCCTCCACTCCGCGGGGCCCGCGGCAGGCCCGTTTCCACTACTGGGAGCATCCTCCCGCAGAATGTGCCCGAACGCGCAGTCGAGAGGGGCGGGACCGTGGCAGAGCGTGACCCGGACCACACCCGTGGGTCCGTCGTCGGCTGGGTGTCCGCGGCCCTCGCTCTGCTGCTGGTCGCCGGGGTCGCCGGCTGGCAGCTCGGCTGGCTCGACCGCTTCCTCGGCGACGACGGCGACCGGCCGGTCGACCCGGCGTCGGTCGCCCCGCCGCCCGGCATCGACGTGCCTCCGGTGCGCGAGCCGCGGGCGGTCGCACCGGCGGCCGACGCCGCCCGGCTCGACGTCGCGGCCGTCGATGCCGCCGTCTCCGGCCCTCTCGCCGACCGCGACCTCGGCCGCAGCGTGCTCGCCGCCGTGGCGCCGCTGACGGGCGGCAGCGCTCGCTTCTCCTACTCCTCGTCCGGCGCCGACCTCGCCATCCCGGCCTCGACCACCAAGATCGTGACGTCGGCGGTGGCCCTGTTCCTCCTCGGCCCGGACCACGTCTTCGAGACCCGCACCGTGCTCCAGCGCGGCGGCGGGGCACCGCGGCTGGTCCTGGTCGGAGGCGGGGACCCGTACCTGCTGAGCCACCAGCAGTCCCAGTGGGGCACCAGCACGGAGGCGACGTTCGCGCCCGAGAAGGCCGACGTCGTCACGCTCGCCCGCCGGACCGCGCGATCGCTCCGCGACGACGGTGTACGACGAGTGCGGATCGGCTACGACGACAGCCTGTTCACCGGACCGACCGGCAACCCGCACTGGCGCGCCGACTACATCCCCGACGACATCGTCTCTCCCATCACGGCGCTCTGGGTCGACCAGGGACGCGACCCGACCGGCTACGGCCGGGTCTCCGACCCGTCCCTCACCGCCGCCGCGGTGTTCGCCGAGGCGCTCGCCGACGCGGGCATCACCGTCGTCGGCACGCCGGAGGCGACGGTCGCCGACAGCGGTGCGGGCGAGGTCGCGTCGGTCGGCTCCGCGCCGCTCGCGCAGATCGTGCAGCGGGTCATCGAGGTGAGTGACAACGAGGCCGCCGAGGTGCTGCTCCGGCACGCCGGTGTCGCCGACCAGGGCGACGGGTCGTTCATCGGTGGCCAGACGGCAGTCGAGAGAGTGCTGCGCGCCAACGGCATCGGGCTGCGCGGCAGCGTCCTGTACGACGGCAGCGGCCTCTCGCGTGAGAGCCGGATGTCGCCGCAGCTGCTCGTCGACGTGGTCCGCTGGGCGGCGTCCGACGACAACCCCGACGTCCGTCCGGTGATCACGAGCCTCCCCGTCGCCGGATTCACCGGGTCGCTGGCCGACCGCTTCGACCAGGGCGCGGCCGCAGCGCCGGGTCGGGTGCGCGCCAAGACGGGCACCCTCACCGGCGTCACCTCGCTCGCCGGCATCGCCGTCGACCTCGAGGGGTCGCTCTTCGTCTTCGCGATGATCGCCGACAAGGTCCGGCCCGACCGGGGCGGACTGGCCCAGATCTCGATGGACAACGCCGCCGCGGCGCTGGGCGCCTGCTCCTGCTCCCGCTGAGCCCGAGGACGCGCGCGTCGGCGTACCGCTGCAGGCCCGCCCGTAGGCTTCTTCACATGACGAGCCAGGACGTGGACCGCGTGGACCCGGACGCGGGTCCGCCGATGGTGGACTGGGCGCTCGCCGTGTCGCTCGGGTCGATGCTGGCCGGCGACGGCCCGACCGTCACCCGCGCCGAGGCGGACGCCGTGGTCGCCGAGCTCCGCGCGGGCGCCACGCGGAGCACCGGCCTGGTGCGGGACTTCACCGGGCTCGACGCGGCGGCCGGCACCGCGCCGATCCTGGTCGTCGACCGGCCCGGCTGGGTGCGGGCCAACGCCGAGGGGTTCCAGGTCGCCACCGGCCCGATGATGCGCACGCTGGTGGAGCAGCGGGAGCCGCACCGGATCGCGCAGGCCGTGGGCGCCAAGCTCACCGGGGCCGAGGTGGGGGCCCTCCTGGGCTTCCTCGCGAGCAAGGTGCTCGGCCAGTTCGACCCGTTCCACGGAGATGCCGGCCGGCTGCTCCTGGTGGCCCCCAACATCGTGCACGTCGAGCGGGAGCTCGCCGTCGACCCGTCCGACTTCCGGCTCTGGGTGTGTCTCCACGAGGAGACGCACCGGGTGCAGTTCACGGCGGTGCCGTGGATGCGCGACCACCTCTTCTCCGAGATCGAGGAGATCAGCGACACCCTCGAGCCCAGCTCGCTCCTCGACGGGGGCCTCGAGCGGATCGCCGAGGCGATCAAGAGCGGCCGCAACGGCGGCAGCATCGTCGACATGTTCAGCACTCCCGCGCAGCGGGAGATCCTCGACCGCGTCACCGGCATGATGTCGCTCCTCGAGGGCCACGCGGACGTGGTGATGGACGACGTCGGCCCGCAGGTGATCGGGTCGGTCAAGGAGATCCGCGCCAAGTTCACCAAGCGCCGCCAGGGCATCGGGACCCTCGACCGCATCCTGCGCCGGCTGCTCGGCATCGAGGCGAAGATGGCCCAGTACCGTGACGGCGCCCGCTTCGTCCGCGCGGTCGTCGACAAGGTCGGCATGGACGAGTTCAACGCCGTCTGGGCCGAGCCCGCCCACCTGCCGTCGAAGGCCGAGCTGAGCGACCACGACGCCTGGGTCCGGCGCGTGCTGAACTAGGGCCATGCCGCTCCACCCCGCCGTCGCCGCCTGCCGACGGGGCGTCCGGAGGGTGCTCTCGGGGCTCGAGCCGGGGGACGCCGTGGTCGTCGCCTGCTCCGGCGGCGCCGACTCGCTCGCCCTCGCGGCCGCGACGGTCTTCGAGGGCCACCAGCAGGGCCTCCGGGTGGTCGGCGCCACCGTCGACCACGGCCTGCAGCCGGGCTCCGCCGACCAGGCGGCCCGGGTCGTCGCGCAGCTCGCCGGGATGGGCGTGGACGAGACCGTCACGATCCGGGTCGACGTCGTCGCGGCCGGCCAGGGCCCCGAGGCCGCCGCCCGACAGGCGCGGTACGACGTCCTCGAGCAGCTCCGCGAGCGCCTCGGCGCCGCGCTCGTGCTGCTCGGCCACACCCGCGACGACCAGGCCGAGACGGTGCTGCTCGGCCTCACCCGCGGCTCCGGCCCGCGATCCCTGGCCGGCATGCGGCGGGCGTTCGACCACTACGCCCGGCCGCTGCTCGACGTCACCCGCGACGACACGGTGACCGCCTGCCAGGTCGAGGTGCTGGAGCCGTGGGACGACCCGCACAACGAGGACCCCGGCTTCACGCGGGTCCGGGTGCGCCGTACCGTCCTGCCGCTGCTCGAGGAGCAGCTCGGCCCCGGCGTCGCGGCCACGCTCGCCCGCACCGCCGACCAGGTGCGCGACGACGTGGAGGCGCTCGACGCGCTGGCGCGGGCGGCGTACGACGAGCTCCGGGCCTCTGCAGGCCCGACCGGCTCGCCCGAGGAGGCGGGGCTCCCGCTGATCGAGCTCGCCGAGACGCCCCGGGCGATCGTCTCGCGCGTGCTACGGCTCGCCGCGCTCGAGGCCGGAGCCGTCGACGGCGAGCTGTTCCACGTGCACGTCCGCGCCCTGGTCGACCTCGTCGCCGGTGATCTGCGCGGCGAGGTCCAGCTCCCGGGGCACGTGACGGCCTATCTCGACCGCGACCGGCTCCTCTTCCGCCGGACCGCTGTGTCATCCTGAGCGACATGGACTCTGGGGCGGTCGAGAGCGACCTCGTCGAGGTGTTGTTCACGGAGAAGCAGATCCTCGATCGGCTCGGTGAGCTGGCGGCGGAGATCGAGCGCGACTACGAGGGCAAGGACCTGGTGATCGTCGGGGTCCTGCGCGGCGCGGTCATGGTGATGGCCGACCTCGCCCGGGCCCTCGGCCGCCACGTCGAGATGGACTGGATGGCGGTGTCGTCCTACGGGTCGGGCACCAAGTCGTCCGGCGTCGTCCGGATCCTCAAGGACCTCGACGCCGACATCACCGGCCGGCACGTCGTCATCGTCGACGAGATCATCGACACCGGACTGACGCTGTCGTGGCTGACGTCCAACCTCGGCTCCCGCGGCCCCGCGAGCGTCGAGATCTGCACGCTGCTCCGCAAGCCGGAGGCGCTCCAGATGCCGGTCGACGTGAAGTACGTCGGCTGGGACATCCCCAACGAGTTCGTCGTGGGCTACGGCCTCGACTACCGCGAGCGCTACCGCAACCTGCGCGACATCGGCACCCTGGCGCCGCACGTCTACTCCTGACACCGAGCCTGCCGGGACGCCTCGGGTAGCCATTTCGGGCCAGGAGCGTCGTACCCCTGGACGGCTGTCGATCGTTGCGACCTCTGTCCTACCACCGGGCTGCGACACTGAAGCAGTACGGCGGCAGGTAACGTCGTCGGATCACAAGTTCCCGGGCCTCGACAAAGCAGGCCCGGGGTCGGGGTCCCGGTGGACCCGGTAGGAGCGGATGAGTCTGTGAAGCGCGTGTTCAGGGGTCCCTGGATCTGGATCGTCGTAGCGGTCCTTGCCGTCCTCCTTGCCCTGGAGTTCCTCGCGCCCGGCGGGGGGTACGACGAGGTCTCGACCTCCCGCATGAGCCAGTACATCGCCGACGGCGAGGTCAAGGAGATCACCTTCATCGATGGCGACCAGACCATCGAGGCCACGCTCGACTCCGGTGTCCGCGACGAGAACGACAAGGTGATGGCCCACTACATCCAGGGCCAGCAGGAGACGATCCTCGCCGCCGTCGAGGAGCAGCTCGACGCAGGCACGATCGAGAAGTCGAACTCCGAGAACCCGCAGCCCAGCCTGCTCGGCTCGATCCTCGCCACCCTGCTCCCGTTCGCGCTCATCATCTTGCTGTTCATCTTCTTGATGAACAACGTGCAGGGCGGCGGCAAGGGCGTGATGCAGTTCGGCAAGTCGAAGGCCAAGCTGATCAGCAAGGACATGCCGAAGACCACCTTCGCCGACGTCGCCGGCTGCAACGAGGCGATCGAGGAGCTCGGCGAGATCAAGGAGTTCCTCCAGGAGCCGGCGAAGTTCCAGGCCGTGGGCGCCAAGATCCCCAAGGGCGTGCTGCTCTACGGCCCTCCGGGCACCGGCAAGACGCTGCTCGCCCGAGCCGTCGCCGGCGAGGCCGGGGTGCCGTTCTACTCGATCTCCGGCTCGGACTTCGTCGAGATGTTCGTCGGCGTCGGTGCCTCCCGGGTGCGCGACCTCTTCGAGCAGGCGAAGGAGAACGCTCCGGCGATCGTCTTCATCGACGAGATCGACGCCGTCGGCCGCCACCGCGGCGCCGGCATGGGCGGCGGTCACGACGAGCGCGAGCAGACCCTCAACCAGCTGCTGGTGGAGATGGACGGATTCGACGTCCGCGGTGGCGTCATCCTGATCGCTGCCACCAACCGCCCCGACGTCCTCGACCCGGCACTGCTGCGCCCCGGTCGCTTCGACCGCCAGATCGGCGTCGACGCGCCGGACCTGGCCGGCCGCAAGCAGATCCTCGAGGTGCACGCCCGCGGCAAGCCGCTCGCGCCCGACGTGGACCTGATGGCGGTGGCGCGTCGTACGCCCGGGTTCAGCGGCGCCGACCTGGCCAACGTGCTCAACGAGGCGGCCCTGCTCACCGCGCGCAACAACCAGAAGCAGATCGTCGCGACGGCGCTCGACGAGGCGATCGACCGCGTCATCGCCGGCCCGCAGCGCAACTCCCGCCTGATGTCGGAGAAGGAGAAGCTGATCACGGCGTACCACGAGGGCGGCCATGCCCTCGTCGCGGCGGCGCTGCCGGGCACCGACCCGGTGCACAAGATCACGATCCTCCCGCGCGGCCGGGCGCTCGGCTACACGATGGTGCTGCCGGACGAGGACAAGTACAGCCAGACCCGCAGCGAGATGCAGGACAAGCTCGCCTACATGCTGGGCGGGCGGGCCGCGGAGGAGCTGATCTTCCACGACCCCACCACCGGCGCCGGCAACGACATCGAGAAGGCCACCAGCCTGGCCCGCGCGATGGTCACCCAGTACGGCATGACCGAGCGGCTCGGTGCGATCCAGCTCGGTGAGGCCAACGGCGAGCCGTTCCTGGGTCGCGACATCGGCCACACCCGCAACTACTCCGAGGACGTCGCGGCGATCATCGACGAGGAGACGAAGAGCTTCCTCACCGTCGCGCACCAGGAGGCCTTCGACATCCTCGAGGAGAACCGCGACGTGCTCGACGCACTCGTGCTCGCGCTGCTCGACAAGGAGACCCTCGACAAGGCCGAGGTCGCCGCGATCTTCGAGCCGCTGCGGCGGCGTCCGGCGCGCCCGGCCTGGACCGGGTCCCCGACCCGGGTGCCGTCGACGCTCCCGCCGGTCGAGATCCCCGAGGAGATCCGTCAGCGGGCGGCGATCAACAGGGTCAACGGCGCCAACGGCACCGCCCCCGAGGACGAGGAGGAGGCGGGCGCCGTGCTCACCCCGCCCGGTCCGGGCGGCGACGTCTACGGAGGCTCGCCGGTCGCTCCGCCGACCGATCCGAGGCCGCCCAGCCCGCCGATGGGCGCTTGAGGGCACCGGTGGCTGATCCCATCCACACGCCGGACCGCGACCCGGCCGAGGTCCCGCCGTACGACCACGCGCGCGCCGAGGCTGCCGTCCGCGAGCTGCTGATCGCCGTCGGGGAGGACCCGGAGCGTGAGGGCCTGCTGGAGACGCCGGCCCGGGTCGCCAGGGCGTACGCCGAGCTCACCGCCGGGCTGCGACTGCGGCCGGAGGACGTGCTCACCACGACCTTCGACCTCGGTCACGACGAGATGGTGCTCGTGCGTGACATCGAGCTGTGGTCGATGTGCGAGCACCACCTGGTGCCGTTCACCGGAGTCGCGCACGTGGGCTACATCCCTGCCGAGACCGGCAAGATCACCGGCCTGTCCAAGCTGGCGCGGCTGGTCGACGTCTATGCCAAGCGTCCGCAGGTGCAGGAGCGGTTGACCACGCAGATCGCCGATGCCCTGATGCACCTCCTCGAAGCCCGCGGCGTGATCGTCGTGATCGAGGCTGAGCACCTCTGCATGACCATGCGCGGCGTGCGCAAGGCTGGCGCGCGCACCATCACGTCTGCGATCCGCGGCTCCATGCACAACGCCGCCACCCGCAACGAGGCGATGAGCCTGATCATGCATGGGACTCGCTGAGAGTCAGGTCTTCGGCCCGAAGCGGTGCTCGCGGAACTCCTCCTCCGTCGGAGGATCCGGCCACGAGTGGCCACAGAGACAGCGCGCCGGGTCGGTGGGGTCGGGCAGGTGGGTGCCCGCGCCCTCGTCATAGGTCGGGGGCACCCACTCCGCCGCCATCAGTCGTCGTCGATCTTGAGGGTGATCGTGCCGGTCGGGTGAAGGTTGACGTGCATCTGGTAGGTCCAGTGCAGTGGGAAGCCTCGGAAGGCTGCCGAGACGCGCCACTTGTCGTAGACGGAGATCCACCAGCCGGCCTTGGTGTCGCCGGTACGTCGCTCATCCCAGCAGTCCTCGACCTGGACGTCGTAGCCGATGGCCGAGCTGTAGCCACACCGCCACGTGTTCTTGTAGATCTCAGGGAAGCGCGGACCCGTGATCCAGCAGTAGGTCCCCCTGATCTCTTCCTTCCAGTTGACGTAGTAGAGCCCTCGCTGGACGGCAGACCAGTCCTTGCACCAGAACTTGTTGCGAGGGAACGGTGCCCACCGAGGCGCGGTGACGGGTTGCCGGTAGCGGTCGGTCGCTCGGAGCGTGACCACGCGCCGGCAAGGGCCCGGCCGGTCGTGGGCTGCGCGCTTCTTCCTGCAGATCGGGTCCGGCAGATCGCCGTACTTCTTCACCAGGTGGAGGGGACGACCGCGCTCCGTCGTGGACGACACGTCGACGAGACCCGCCGTCGACTGATGGGCGGTCGTGAGTGGAAAAAGCAACAACGTGAGGAAAACAACCAAGGTGCAGCGCATGAGGCCTCCCGAGTGATCGACACCGCCGCCGAACCGGATAGTTCGGATTGGGACAGTTCAGAGTGGGACAATCAGAACATCCGGAGCAGGCCGTGTCAACGCCACCCCGACGGCCTGTGGACGAGGGCCTGCCCAGGTCGGCGGCAGGTCGGCGGCGCGGCGGGATAACCTGCCGCGCATGACGGGTAGGCCGGCAGCGCCGCTGGTGATGGGGGTCGTCAACGTCACCCCGGACTCCTTCTCCGACGGCGGGCGCTTCGTCGACGCCGAGCGCGCGATCGCCCACGGACGACGGCTGCTGGCCGACGGGGCGGACGTCCTCGACGTCGGGGGTGAGTCGACCCGGCCGGGCGCGACCCGGCCGCTGGTGCGCGACGAGCTGGACCGCGTCGTACCGGTCATCGAGGCGCTTGCCGCCGACGGTGCCACGGTCTCGGTCGACACCATGCGGGCGGAGGTCGCGGCTGCCGCGCTCGCCGCCGGTGCGCGGATCGTCAACGACGTCTCCGGCGGGCTGGCGGACCCCGAGATCCTCGAGGTCGTCGCCGGGACCGGCGCGACGTACGTCGCCATGCACTGGCGGGCGCACAGCGACCGGATGCAGCAGTTCACCTCCTACGACGGCCCCGTGGCCGCTGCCGTGGCCGACGAGCTCCGGTCCCGGGTCGCCGCCATCCGGTCGGCGGGCATCGCGGACGACCGCGTCGTGCTCGACCCCGGCATCGGCTTCGCCAAGACGCCCGACCAGAACTGGGAGCTGCTCGGCGGGATCGGGCGCGTCCAGGAGCTCGGCTTCCCGGTGCTGCTGGGCGCCAGCCGCAAGCGGTTCCTCGGCGAGCTGCTCGCCGGGGCCGACGGAGCGCCACGCCCCGTCGACGAGCGAGAGCTCGCCCACGCCGCGGTCGTCGCCCTCCTGGCGAGGGCGGGCATCTGGGCGTTCCGCGTCCACGACGTCCGTGCGACGTGCGACGTCCTGGCCACGGTGGCCCGCATCGAGAGGGAGAGATGAGCAGAGCAGCCGAGCTCGACGAGCTGAGCGTCCTGGGGATCGAGATCTGGGCCCACCACGGCGTGTTCGAGCACGAGCGGCGCGACGGGCAGCTGTTCGTGATCGACCTGACCCTGGGCGTCGACGTGTCGTCGGCGGCGGCCTCGGACGACTTGCGCGACACGATCGACTACGGAAGTCTCGTCGGCGAGGTGACGGCGGCTGTCCAGGCGGAACCGGTCGACCTGATCGAGACTCTCGCTACGCGGATCGCCGGTGTCTGCCTCTTGGACGCTCGTGTTGAATGGGCTCGGGTGACCGTGCACAAGCCGGACGCGCCGATCGAGGCGACGTTCGCCGACGTGCAGCTGACGATCACCCGACACCGACCCCCGACATCCCCCGGAAAGGGAGAGGCCGACGATGAGTGAGAGCCCGAACCCGAACATCATCGATGCCGACACCCTGACCGGTGAGATGCGGCCGATCCGCCGGGTCGTCGTCGCGCTCGGATCGAACCTCGGCGAGCGCCTGGCCAACCTCCAGGGCGGGATCGACGCCCTCGCCGACACCCCCGACGTGTGGATCACCGGCATCTCGCCGGTCTACGAGACCGAGCCGATCGACTGCCCGCCCGACTCCCCGACGTTCCTCAACGCGGTCGTCCTCATGGACACCACGCTGTCGGCGCACCGACTGCTCGACCGGGCGCTGGCGATCGAGGACGCCTACGACCGCGACCGCAGCCACGGCCACCACGCGCCGCGCACCCTCGACGTCGACCTGGTCGTGGTCGGCGACCGTCGCAGCGACACCGACGCGCTCCGGTTGCCCCACCCGAAGGCGCACGAGCGGGCGTTCGTCCTGCAGCCCTGGCTGGACCTCGAGCCCGACGCCGAGATCCCGGGCCTGGGCCCGATCTCGGTGCTGCTCGACAAGGCCGGCACCGAGGGCCTCACCCGCCGCGACGAGCTGGTGCTCGAGTACGACGAGTGAGGGACCAGCCGGAGCCGGACCCCGCCGCTGACGGCCCCGAGGGCCCGGAGCCGCCGCTCGGCACCCTGCGGCCCACGCCTCTGGGCGTGATCGTCGGCTGGGCGGTCGTCGGCCTGGTCCTGGGCTGGGCCCTGCACCCGGTGAGCGACCGGCTCGACCGGGTCCCGCCGCTGGTGACCTGGGGCCAGCCGCTGGCCCTGTTCCTCCTCGCCGCGATCCTCGGATACGTCGCGTGGGCGACCTGGCGGACCGTCCACGTACGCCGCGAGCGGCTGCTCCCGCACCAGGCCGTCAACCGGCTCGTGCTGGCCCGCGCCTGCGCCCTGGTGGCCGCGCTGGTCGCGGGCGGCTACCTCGGCTACGGCCTGAGCTGGATCAACGACCCGGCCGAGCTGGCCGACGACCGGCTCTGGCGCTCGGTCGTCGCAGCCGTCGCCGGGCTGCTCGGCGTGGTGGCGGCGCTCCTGCTCGAGCGTGCGTGCCGCATCAGAAGCTCTGGTCACACCCCCTGACGCGATGTGACCTGGGTGGTTGCGGCGCGAGCGCCACGCATCACGCGTTCCGGCGGCGTTACCGACGCTTGACGGACAAACCCGGTACGCCTGCGCGCCGGTGCCTTGCCGGAACACGCGTTGCGTGTCGCTCGCATCCACAACCTCACAGGTCACATCGCGTAACGTCAGCCACATGACTCAGCCTGCGGCCAACTCCCGCCGTCGCCAGCGGTCGACCCGTCTCGTGGTCGCCGTGCTCCTGCTGCTGGGGGCCGCCGCTGCGGTCGCCGGCACCGCGGTCAGCGGCTCGTGGCTGGCCACGACCGTCGCCGGCGGGCTCGCCGTGCTGCTCGGCGCTGCCGCCACCAAGATCACCCACAGCGAGCTGCTGGCGTCGCGCGTCGACGCCGCGCGCGACCGGGCCGAGCAGGCCCAGGCGTTCCGCGTCCTCGACGAGCGTCGCTCGGCGGAGGGCGTCGAGTTCGCCGCCGACATGCAGGGGCAGGTCGCGAAGCGCGACGCGATCGTCTCCCGGCTCGAGCGGCGCCTCGCCGACACCGCCGAGGAGCTCGCCGACGCCCGCCGCAGCCTCACCGAGGTCGAGGAGCAGCTCGCCTACGCGGAGCGCGAGAACGGCAACCTCCGCGAGCGCCTCGGTGACGCCGAGGACCGCGCCACCCAGGCCATCGTCCGGGTCGCCGAGCTCGAGGTCGAGGTCGACATGCTCACCGCCCAGTGGGAGGCCGCCGAGGCCGCCCTCGTCGCCCAGCGGATCCCCAAGGGCGCCTGACCCGAGCCGAGGCCGCCTTCAGGCCTTGAGCGACGCGCGGAGTGCCCGGTGCACGCCCGCGGGCGTGAGCACGCCGACGAACCGCGGGCCGTCGGTCACGCCCACCAGGGGGCGGTCGTCGCGCAGCATCAGCGCGAGCGCCTCCTCGAGGGTGGCGCCGAGGGCGACGGTCGAGGCGAGCTCGGCGGCCTTGACGCCGTCGACCGGCTCGAGGTGGTCGGGCTCGATCCGGGTGACGGAGAGCCGGCGCAGGCCGCGCTCCGCACCGACGAACGTCGCCACCTCCTCGTTCACCGGGCGCGCCAGCAGCTCCGCGGGGGTCGCGTGCTGCAGCAGCCGCCCGCCCTCGGCGAACACCGCCACCCGGTCGCCGAGGAGGACGGCCTCGTCGATGTCGTGGGTCACGAGTACGACGGTCTTCCCGAGCTCCTGCTGCAGCCGGCGGAACTCCTCCTGGAGCCGGCGCCGCACCACCGGGTCGACCGCTCCGAACGGCTCGTCCATGAGCAGCACGGGCGGGTCGGCGGCGAGCGCCCGCGCCACCCCGACCCGCTGCCGCTGACCGCCGGAGAGCTGGTGGGGGTAGCGGTCGCCGTACTGCTCGGGGTCGAGCCCGACCAGTGACAGCAGCTCGTGCGCGCGGGCGCGGGCGGTCGCCTTGGACTCGCCGTAGAGCAGCGGGACGGTCATGACGTTGGTCGTGATCCGCTGGTGCGGGAAGAGGCCGACCTGCTGGATCACGTAGCCGATCCCGCGGCGCAGCCTGACCGGGTCGGCGTGGGTGACGTCGCGGCCCTCGATCTCGATCACGCCGGTGGTCGGCTCGACCAGCCGGTTGATCATCTTCAGCGTCGTCGACTTGCCGCACCCCGAGGGGCCGACCAGGCAGACCAGCTCCCCGCGCCGGACCTCGAGGTCCAGCTGCTGCACCACGACCCGGCCGGCGTACTCCTTGCTGACACCGGTGAGCCGGATCATCGACTCGTTCGGTCGCTCGGGCGCGATAGCGTCCATGCCGTGACCCTACTGGCAGCAGCGCGGGAACCGAGCTGCTACAGCGCGTTCGTCAACGAGTGGTGGTGCGCCCAGTACGTGGAGGACCGGCGCGACGACATCGTCGCCGCCACGACCGAGCACCTCCAGATCACCGTCGCCGCCGTCGTCCTCGGGCTCGTGCTGGCCTTTCCGCTGGCGCTGGTGGCGCGCCGATACCCGAGGCTGGAGTCGACGGTCCTCGGGATCTCCACGGGTCTCTACACGATCCCGTCCCTCGCCCTGCTGCCCCTGTTGGTGCCGTTCACCGGGCTGTCGGCCAAGACGGTGGTCATCGGGCTGGGCCTGTACGCGCTGACCGTCCTGGTCCGCGGGTTCCTCGACGGCTTCCGGTCGGTGCCCGACGACGTCGTCGAGTCCGCGGTCGGTCTCGGCTACGGGCCGACCCGGCTGCTGTTCAAGGTGCAGCTGCCCCTCGCCCTCCCGGTGCTGGTCGCCGCGATGCGCGTGGCGACAGTGTCGACGGTCGCGCTGACGACCGTGGGCACGCTGGTGTCGTACGGCGGGCTCGGCGACCTCATCGCGCACGGGGTCCAGCGCAACTTCCGCGCCGAGCTCGTCACCGCCGCCGTCCTCTGCGTGCTGCTGGCGGTCCTCCTCGACCTCGTCCTGGTCGTCTCCCAGCGGCTGCTCACGCCCTGGGCCAGGCAGGCGGCGCGATGAGCCTCTTCGAGCTGACCTGGCAGTACCTCACGACCGCCGGGAGCTGGACAGGCTCGGGCGGGCTGCTCGACCGGCTGGCCGAGCAGCTGCTGCTGACCGTGACCGCTCTGATCCTGGGCCTGCTGATCGGGCTCCCGGTCGCGCTCTGGCTCGGCCACGTCGGACGGGGCGGCTTCCTCGCGATCAACATCTCCAACATCGGTCGCGCGGTCCCGACCTTCGCCCTCCTCGCCGTGCTGGTCACCGCCGACTGGCCGGGTCCGGCGCAGCTCGGTCCCTACGGACGGGCGGGGCTCGCGACGCTCATCGCCCTCGCTCTCTTCGCCCTCCCGCCCCTCGTCACCACGACGTACACCGCGATCCGCGAGGTGCCTCACGACGTGCTCGAGGCGGCCGACGGGATGGGGATGTCGGGCGTCCAGCGGTTCTGGCGCGTGGAGCTGCCGCTGGCCCTGCCGCTGATGATGTCCGGGGTGCGGCTCGCGCTGGTCCAGGTGTGGGCCACGGCGACCATCGCCGCGTTGGTCGCCGGGCCGGGCGTCGGGGCGATCATCGTCTCCGGGTTCGCCCGCAACCAGTACAGCGAGGGCGTCGGGGCGGCCCTCGTCGTGGCCGCGGTCGCGCTGGTGCTGGAGGTCGCCGCCGCCGGCGCCCAGCGGCTGGTCGAGCCGACGCGCGAGCGGGCGGTCCCGACCAAGATGACGACCGTTGTCGGCGCTTCGCTCTAGGGTGTCGCCAGGCGCCCCGGGTGCGCCAGGCGGGATCTCCGCCGACCGGACACGCGCGGCGCCCGCCGCGGGACACAGAAGGTAGACACTCATGACCCTCCGCCGGACGCTCATCGCCGCTGCCCTCTCGTGCGGCCTCCTCGTCACCGCCGGGTGCGCCGGCGACGACCTCACCGAGGACGACGACAACAACGAAGCCGCCTCGGGCGACGGCAAGGTCGTGATCGCCAGCCAGAAGTTCGACGAGGCCGCGCTGGTCACGGCGATGTACGAGGAGCTCCTCGACGACGCCGGCTACGAGGTCGAGACCCTGCTCGTCGACACCCGGCCCAACTACCTCGGCGAGTTCCCGGGGTCGGTCGACGTCGTCCCGGAGTACGTCGCCGGGCTCGGCGACCAGCTCAACACCGACGCCAACGGCGAGGACGCCGCTCCGATCAGCAGCAGCGACCTCGACGGCACCCTCGACGCGATGCAGCCGCTGCTCGAGGACAAGGGCATCACGTTGCTCGAGCCGTCAGAGGCGGCGTCGCAGAACGCGTACTTCGTGACGCAGGAGTACTCCGACGACAACGGCGTCACCAAGCTCTCCGACCTCGACGGCGAGTCGATCAAGCTGGCCGCCGCGCCCGACTGCGAGGGCCGCGACGACTGCGAGGCCGGGCTGACCGGCGTCTACGGCATCGACATCGAGTTGCTGCCGCTCGGCTACGCATCCCCGCAGACCTACCAGGCCGTCCTCGACGGAGAGGCCCAGCTGGGCCAGACCGGCACCCTCGACGGCACCCTCGACGACCAGGGTCTGGTGCTCCTCGAGGACGACCGGGGCATCCAGCCGGCCCAGAACCTGGTCCCGGCCGTCTCCACCGCCTTCCTCGAGGACCACCCGGACGTCGAGGAGCCGCTCAACGCGCTGATGGCCGCGCTCGACAACGCGACGCTGGGCGAGCTGATCGCCCGCGTCAGCATCGACCGGGAGTCGCCGGACGACGTCGCCGAGGAGTTCCTCGAGCAGGAGGGCCTCATCGGCTGAGTCGCCGCGGCGGCTGCGCGCGTCAAGATTGGCCGACTTCCTCGCGCGCTGCCGTGCGACGGGCCACACTTCGATCCATGGAGTGGTCATGCCTGGCTTGCGGCTCGGTGTGCCCGGACGGTCATCAGTTCTGCGGGTTCTGCGGCGCGCGTCGTACGGCGGCCGCCGGAGGCGGTGGCGAGGTCGACGACGTGCTCCGCGCCCTGGTCGGGGAGCAGCTGCGCGCGGCGCTGCTCGAGCGCGGTGGTCGGCTGCCGGAGGAGCGCCGGCTCGTCAGCGCCCTGTTCGCCGACCTCTCGGGCTTCACGTCGCTGGCGGGGCGGCTCGATCCCGAGACGCTGGCCATGGTCGTCGACCCGATCCTGGCCGCCCTGGTGCGGATCGTGAAGCGTCGGGAGGGCTACGTCGGCTCGTTCGCCGGGGACGCGCTGCTGTGCTACTTCGGCGCCCCCGTGGCGCACGAGGACGATGCCGCCCGGGCGGTGCGCTGCGCGCTGGAGATGCTCGAGGAGTTCCCCGCGCTGCTGGCGGCCGCGCCGGAGGAGGCATCGACCCTGTCGTTGCGGATCGGCATCGACACCGGAGCGGTGATGGCCCGGTTGGTGGCCGGCGACATCAAGACCGACTACAACATCCTCGGCAACTCGGTGAACATGTCGCAGCGGCTGCAGTCGAACGCCCCGATGGGTGCGCTGGTCGTGGGGGAGACGACCTACCGGCTGACCGTCGACGACTTCGACTACGAGGACATCGGCCCGTTGCAGGTGAAGGGACGGACCGAGCCGCTGCCGGCGTACCTCCTGCTCGGCCGTCGGGAGCGCAGCATCCAGCGCCGGGTCCAGCTCAGCGTCGTCGTCCACGGCCGCGACGCCGAGCTCGCAGCGATCGCCGCGGCCGAGCAGCCGGGGCCCGCACGGGGCGTCGTGCTGGTCGCCGATGCCGGCACGGGCAAGAGCCGACTGCTCGAGGAGGCCCGCGCCCGATCGGGACTCCCGTGGTTCGAGGGTGGGTGCACCGTCGAGGGGAAGGACCAGTCCTACCGGCCGTGGGCCGCGGCACTGGCGCCCCTGACGTCACCGACGGGCGGCCAGCTGCCCGAGGGCCTGCGGATCCTGGTCGGCCGTGACCTCGACAGCGAGGTCGGCGAGCTGCCCCCGGCGGTCCGACGCGACGTGGTCGCCCGGGACGTCGCGGCCGTCCTCCGCGCTGCTGCACCCGCCGTCGTGGTGCTGGAGGACCTGCACTGGGCCGACCGGCCCTCCCTCGACCTGCTCGACGACGTGCTCTTCGAGCTGGGGGACGCGGACGTCCTCGTGGTCGCGACCTCGCGCGAGAAGGTGTCCGCGATCGCCGAGCTGGTGCCGCTCGACCTCGCCCCGCTGTCGCCCGACGACGTCGCCGCGCTGCTCGCGGACGTGCTGGGCGGGGACCCGCCCGACGACCTCGTCGACGAAGTGGTCCGGCGGTCCGGTGGCAACCCGCTCTACGTGACCGAGCTCGCCCTGGCGCTCCGTGACCGCGGCATGGTGTCGCTCGTCGACGGGGGCGTGCTGGTCACCGCCGCCACCGAGCTCGCGTCCGCGCTGGACGTGGTCCCGGACACCATCGAGGGCCTCATCGGTGCGCGGATCGACGCGCTCCCGGCCGCCCAGGAGCGCGCGCTCACGATCGCCGCCGTCCTGGGCGCCCCGGTCACGCCGGACCTGGTCGCCGCCGTCACCGCCCGCCTGGCCGAGCCGTACGGCGAGGTGCCGGGCGCGCTCGACGGGCTCCGCGAGAGCCGGCTGCTCGACGGGCAGGACTTCGTGCACGCACTCGTCCAGAGCACGGCGTACCTGCGGACGCCGCGCGCCCGCCGTCGTCAGCTCCACCTGGCCGCCGCCGACATCGGGCCCGACCACGTGCGCCCGCCGGCACTGGCGGGCTACCTCGCGCGCCACCTCTACCTCGCCGGTGCTGAGGAGCGGGCGCTGGTCGCGCTCGAGGACGCCGTGGCGGAGGCTCTCGCCCGCGGCGCGCACGAGGAGGCGCTCGTCCACCTCTACCGCGACCTGGAGCTGCGCCGGGGCGACGGCGTCGATCCTGCACGCCGCGCGGTGCTGCCGCAGCGCCTGGTGGCCGCGGGCGAGCTGCTCGAGCTGCTCGGCCGGTACGCCGAGGCCGAGCCGATCTTCCGCGAGGCGATCGACGCCGGGGCCGGACCGGTCGCCTTCCGCGGTCTCGTCGGGTCGCTGCGGCGCCTCGGGCGGTTCGAGGAGGTCACCGTCATCGTCGACGACATCCTGGACTCGGACGACGTTGCCGAGACGCTCCGGGTCCGGCTCAGCTGGGAGAAGGCCGCGGCACTGGCGGCACTCGGGCGGGTGGACGACTCACTTGCCGCCCTCCTGCCCGGCGACGACCCGGCTGCCGAAGCTCGTCAGGACCTCATCCGGGGGTACTGCCTCATCCAGCGGTCGGACCCCGATCGCGCCGCAGCGGTCCTCGAAGCTGCGATCGCGGCGCTCGAGGCCGTCGCCGATGTCGCGTCGGTGATCCACGGCCGACGCAACCTCGGCTGGGCCCGGTCTCAGCAGGGCAGGCGCGAGGAGGGCATCATCTTGCTCGAGGAGGCGCTGCAGCTCGCCCGGCGCACCGGTCTCGCCGAGGAGGTGATGACCTGTCTGCTGAACCTCGGAGCCGTCGCCGGCGAGGCCGGTCACAACGAGCTCGAGCTGCACTACGCCCGTGAGGCCGTGACCCACAGCGATCGCATGCGGCACTCGTTCAACCGGGCGGCGACGCGCAACAACCTCGCCTGCGCACTCATCGAGGCCGAGCGTCCGGATGAGGCCGTCGATGTCGCCACGCGTGCGCTCGAGCTGGCCCGACAGCACGACCTGGCTGGCGTGATCGGGGGGATCCTGCACACGCGCGGCTTGGCTCACCTCAGGCGAGGCGACCGCGCCGGAGCGGTCGCCGACGCCTCCGACGCCGAGCCGCTCGTGCAAGGGACCCAGTTCGAGGACGAGGTTCGCTCACTTCTTGACGAGATCGGCTCGGTCCCGCCCAGCGACTGATCGCCGGGCGCCGCCGTCGACGACATCAGGGGCAGGCGTTGATCCGCGCCCGCGGGACACCGTCTGCAGGGGCGGTGTCGTAGGCGAAGCTGTGCGAGCCGCTCGGCCAGAGCCAGCCGTAGTCCCAGGTCTGCTCGTTGCTGCGGCACCACGTCGAGGTGAAGACCGACTTGGACCCACCGGTGAAGGCGAGATCCACCGCCGTGAAGCCGCTGAAGAAGACCCGCTGGGCGGGGAACTCGATCCGGGTCCCCTGGCGCACCCCGTTGATGTTGTAGATCGGCTTGATCGCGGCGTGGTAGCTGCTGACGGTCTGACCGTTGTAGGTGAAGGCGACCTTGTACCGGTAGTCGGTGAAGAGCGTCGGGCAGTTCGCCGAGGTGAAACCGGTCGCGGTGAACTCGGCCTGTGTGAAGAGCGCACCGCGGGGCTGCGGCAACTTCGTGAACGTGCCCGAGATATGGGGGTCGAGGCACGTGGTGCCGGTGAGGTCCTCGGCGGCGTGGGCAGCGGGAGCGGTGGTGGTGACCGAGAAGAGGCCGGCCGCGACGAGCGCGACGACCGTCAGGAGCGCGAGGCGCAGACGATGGAGCATGGCGAATCTCGATTCAGGAGCGGGAGCATCAACAAGTTCCAGGGTGCTCGTGCGGGTCGCCCGCGCACATCATCCGACTGAGTGATTCTGGGTAAGGAATGGAACGTGTTCCATTCGCCCCGTCAGCCTGATCTGCCGGTCAGCGCTCGTGGTCGCGCACCGCGATCGCCTCGGGCACCACGGTGGCCGGGTCCAGCCCCGGTACGTCGACGCGGACCGATCCGTCGCTCAGGGTGACCCGGGGGAGTGGTCCCCCGAGGCCGCGCGCGTAGGAGCTGACCAGCACGGCGTCCGCCCGGCGGTCCTCCTCGACCAGCCACCCGACCAGCCGCTGCGCCGGCGGCAGGGTGCTGCCGGTCAGCGATCGGCCGGGTCCCCAGATCTCGCGGACCCCGGTGACCAGCAGGTCCCACCACTCGTCGGAGCACTCGGGGACGTGCACGAAGTACTGACCCATGTCGCCGGGCAGCACCCGCTCGCGGAAGACCTCGGTGACCCCGGGCGCGCCGTACGCCTCGACGGAGTCGAGCGCCATCCGCTTGGTCGTCCACCGGTCGGTGAGGTCGGCGACGGTGGCCCGCTGCTGGGTGATCGAGGTGCCGTCGTCGCGCACCCGCCACTGGTAGACGACCTCGGGCAGGACGGCGATCCGGCCGGCGCGGAGATAGGCGTCGGTCGTGGCGGGCTGGTCCTCGTAGCGGATCCGCTCCGGCCACGCGAGCCCCGCGCGGTCCCAGAAGTCACGCCGGAAGAGCTTGTTCCAGGCGAAGACGTCGCCGAGCAGCTCCGGGAAGTCGTCGATGGCGATCGCGCGCGCCTCCGCGTGGAACCGGTCCATCCAGCGCAACCGCGTCCGCCGCTCGCCCTCGAGCCGCACCACGTTGCCGGTCACCAACGGCGCGTCGTGGTCGCGGGCGCCCGCGACCAGCCGCTCGAGCGCGCGGGGCGGCATCAGGTCGTCGGCGTCGCAGAACCCGAGGTACTCGCCGCGGGCGTGCCGGATCCCCTCGTTGCGTGCGGCGCCGAGCCCCCCGTTGGCGATGTGGACGACGCGCACCCGCGGGTCGCGCTCGGCGTACGCATCGGCGATCGCGCCGGAGTCGTCGGTCGCGCCGTCGTCGACCACGACGACCTCCAGCTCCGGCAGGGTCTGCGCCAGGAGGCTGTCGAGGCACGCCGGGAGGTACGCCGCGACGTCGTACGCCGGCACGACCACGCTGACCGTCGGGGTCGACCTGCGGCGCCTGAACACACCACGACCGTACTCAGTGCGCACGCGTCACACCTGCGCTGCCCGGTGCGGGTCCGTGTAGTCCATGTCACTCGCCCGTGACCTGTCGGGCCGACATCGGTTGCACCTACGCTTGCGTTACATCGAATGAGCAAACGTCCGGTACCCACACCGGCCCGCACATGGCGGGTGGTCGGAGGGATTGGAACGAAAGGTTCGAACAGATGACGACGATGATGCCTGCGCCCGGTGCGCTGAGCGTTGGCGTAGTGGGTGCCGGCAAGGTCGGCGCCGTCCTGGCCGCCCGACTCCGCGAGGCCGGACACACCATCACCGCCGTCGCCGGCGAGTCCGACGCGTCCCGCGACCGAGCCGCCGCCCTGCTGCCGGGCGTCCCGATCGCGAAGCCCAGCGCCGTCGCGCGCAGCGGTGACCTGCTGCTCCTCACCGTCCCCGACGACATGCTCCCCAACGTCGTCCGCGTGCTCGCCGACTCCGGTGCCCTGCACGAGGGCCAGTACGTCGTCCACACCTCCGGTCGCCACGGCCTGGCCGTCCTGGCGCCGGCCGCTGCCGTCGGCGCGAAGGTGATCGCGCTCCACCCGGCGATGACCTTCACCGGCACCGCCGTCGACCTCGAGCGCCTCGACGGTTGTGTCTTCGGGCTCACCGCCGGTGCCGCGGAGCGCCCTCTCGCCGAGCAGCTCGTCGCCGAGCTCGGCGGGCGGGCGACCTGGGTGCCCGAGGAGATGCGCACGCTCTACCACGCCGGTCTCGCCCACGGCGCCAACCACCTCGTCACCCTCGTGACCGAGGCGATGGAGCTGTTGGCCGCGGCCGGCTCCGACGACCCGGCGAGCACGCTGCGTCCGCTGCTCGAGGCCGCGCTCGACAACGCGCTGGCCCACGGCGACGCCGCGCTGACCGGCCCGATCGTGCGCGGCGACGTCAAGACGGTCGCCGCCCACCTCGAGGACATCGAGGCCAACCGGCCCGACACGCTGCCGTCGTACGTCGCGATGGCGCGGGCCACGCTGGACCGCGCGGTCACCGACGGCCGGGTGCTGCCGATCCGCGCGCACCGGATCGCCACGCTCCTCGACGGTGCGATCGTCAGGACGACGCACCGCGCGGAGCGCTGACCTTGTCCACCGTGGTGAAGGCGCCCGTTGTCGCGCGCACGCGCGCCGACCTGCTCGACCTGCTCGCCGACAAGCGGGCCGCCGGCCCGGTGGCGCTCGTGCCGACCATGGGCGCCCTGCACGAGGGCCATGCGAGCCTGGTCCGGCTCGCCCGGGAGCGGGCCGGCGCTGACGGCGCGGTGGTCGTGTCGATCTTCGTCAACCCGCTGCAGTTCGGGCCGAACGAGGACCTCGACCGTTACCCGCGCACCTTCGACGCCGATCTCGAGCTGTGCGGCCGCGAGGGCGCGGACGTGGTGTTCGCGCCGGAGGTCGCCGAGATGTATCCGGGGGAGCCGATGGTGACGGTCGACCCCGGCCCGCTCGCAGATCTCCTCGAGGGGCGCACGCGGCCGGGTCACTTCCGTGGCGTGCTCACCGTGGTCGCCAAGCTCTTCGGGCTGGTCGGACCGGACGTGGCGATCTTCGGCGAGAAGGACTACCAGCAGCTGGTGCTGACCCGCCGGCTCGTCGCCGATCTCTGCATCAGCGGGAGCCGGGGCGCCCTGGAGATCGTGGGTGCGCCCACCGACCGGGAGGACGACGGCCTGGCCCGGTCCAGCCGCAACCGCTACCTCGATGCCGAGCAGCGCCGACAGGCCGCGGCCCTGAGCCGGGTCCTGCACGCGGCGCGCCGCGAGGCGACGTACGGCGTGGAGGCCGCTCTCGACGCCGCCCGGGCCGAGCTCCGGGAGGCCGAGGGCGTCGACCTCGACTACTTCGAGATCCGGTCCCCGGACCTCGCCGAGCTGCCGGAGGACCCGGCGCTGATCGCGCCCGGCGCACCCGCCCGCGCGCTCATCGCCGCCCGGGTCGGCACCACCCGTCTCATCGACAACCTGGCCGTCACCATCGGCGGACCGGACAGCCAAGACCCGACCGAGGGGAGCAACTGATGTTGCGCACCATGATGAAGTCGAAGATCCACCGCGCCACGGTCACCCAGGCCGACCTCCACTACGTCGGGTCGGTCACCGTCGACGAGGACCTGCTGGAGGCGGCCGACCTGCTGCCCGGCGAGCTCGTGCACATCGTCGACATCACCAACGGCGCCCGGCTGGAGACCTACACGATCGCGGGCGAGCGCGGGTCCGGCGTGATCGGCATCAACGGCGCCGCCGCGCGGCTCGTGCACCCGGGCGACCTGGTCATCCTGATCGCCTACGGCCAGATGACGACCGAGGAGGCGAAGGCCTACCAGCCGCACGTCGTCTTCGTCGACGCCGACAACACGATCATGGGCACCAGCGCCGACCCGGCGGACACGTTCGACGACCCCACCCTCCGGCGCGGTGACCTGACCGCCGCCGGTGCCTGAGTCCCGGACTCAGCCCCGGACCCAGCCCCGGACCCGGTCCCGAACTCGGTAGCCTGCACGGATGCCTGACACCCCTGCAGCGACGCGGCGCCTGCCCGGTCGGCTGACGGCGCCCTCGCCGGGGTGGACGACGCAGGCCGACGTGGTGATCATCGGCTCCGGCGTCGCCGGACTCACCGCCGCGCTGCGACTCCGCGAGCACGTCGGCACGGTGCTGGTGGTGACCAAGGACGTGCTCAACGCGGGCTCGACCCAGTGGGCCCAGGGCGGCATCGCCGCGGCTCTCGGGCCCGAGGACACCCCCGAGGAGCACGAGCTCGACACCCTCGTCGCCGGTGCCGGTGCCTGCGACCGGGACGCGGTGCGAGCACTGGTCACCGAGGGCCCGGCCGCCGTCCACGAGCTCATCGCGCTCGGCACGAACTTCGACCTCGACGCTGCCGGTGAGCTCTCGCTGACCCGGGAGGGCGGTCACCACCGCGACCGGATCGCGCACGCCGGCGGCGACGCCACCGGCGCCGAGATCCAGCGGGCACTGATCGCCGCCATCGAGGCGGCGCCCGACATCGAGGTCATCCAGCACGCCCTGGCGGTCGACCTGCTGCTCGGCCCCGACGGCGGCGTCTCGGGCGTGACGCTGCACGTCATCGGTGAGGGCCTCCGCGACGGCGTCGGCGCGGTCCACTGCCGCGCCGTCGTGCTCGCGAGCGGCGGTCTCGGCCAGGTCTTCTCCCAGACCACCAACCCGGCCGTGTCCACCGGCGACGGCCAGGCGATCGCGCTGCGGGCGGGCGCCACCTTGCGCGACCTGGAGTTCGTGCAGTTCCACCCCACCGTGATGTACCTCGGACCGGACTCCCGCGGCCAGCAGCCCCTCATCTCCGAGGCGGTCCGTGGCGAGGGGGCGTTCCTCGTCGACGGTCCACCAGAGGACGGCGGCACCCGGTTCATGCTGGGGGTGCACGAGCTGGCCGACCTGGCGCCCCGCGACGTCGTCGCCAAGGCGATCATGAAGCGGATGCTCGAGACCGGCCGGCCCCACATGTGGCTCGACGCCCGGCACCTCGGACAGGCGTTCTGGGAGAAGCGGTTCCCGACGATCCTCGCGACCACGCGCTCGCACGGGGTCGACCCGGTGACCCAGCTGATCCCGGTCGCGCCCGCGTGCCACTACGCCTCGGGCGGCGTCCGCACCGATCTCGACGGCCGCACCGACCTCCCCGGTCTCTACGCCACCGGCGAGGTCGCCTGCTCCGGCGTGCACGGGGCCAACCGGCTGGCGTCGAACTCGCTGCTCGAGGGCCTGGTGTTCTCCCGGCGGATCGCCGCGGTGCTGCCGGGTGAGCTCCGGCCGTGGTCGGACCCGGTCACGGACGAGCGCACCGCCGGCCTGGTGACCGGCGCCGCGCGGCGCGACCTGCAGGAGACGATGACCTCGCGGGTCGGCGTGCTCCGCTCGGCCGACGGGCTGGGCGAGGCGACCGCGCTGCTCGACAAGCTGAGCGGCAACGCCGCGGAGCAGGTCGACCAGGACTCGTGGGAGACCACCAACCTGCTCACCATCAGCGCGGCCCTCGCCGACGCCGCAGCGCTGCGTGAGGAGACCCGTGGCTCCCACTGGCGCGACGACTTCCCCGAGCGCGACGACGACCGGTGGGCCGGTCACTTCGACGTGTCGATGACCGACGGCGTGACCACCGTGACGTTCCACCCCGCCGCAGCCACCGACACCGACCTGTCCCCGCACGGAGCGAGCGAATGACGCTGACCCGAACGCCGTACGGCGATCTGCCGCGCGCGCTCCTCGACGAGCTCGAAGCCGCCGGCCTCGACCCGCTGGCGATTCACGCGCACGTCGCGCTCGCGTTCGACGAGGATCTCCCCGGCGGGGCCGACGACGTGACGAGTGCCGCGATGCCGGCCATGGGATACGCGGTCGCGGACTTCGTCGCCCGCGAGCCGGGCGTCGTGGCCGGCCTGGCCGTGGCCGAGCTCGCGTTCCGGTACGCGTTGGACCAGGAGGTCGAGATCACCGGCCGGGTCGTCGACGGGACCCGGGTGAGTCCCGGGGACGTCGTGCTGACCGTCGCCGGCCCGGTCAAGGGTGTGCTCACGGCCGAACGGACCGCCCTCAACTTCGCGACGCACCTGTCGGGCGTCGCGACGGCGACAGCGGCGTGGGTCGACGCGATCGCCGGGACCGGTGCCCGCGTGCTCGACACCCGCAAGACGTTGCCCGGCTGGCGGGCGCTGCAGAAGTACGCCGTCCGCTGCGGCGGGGGCGTCAACCACCGGTTCAGCCTGGTCGACCGGGCGATGGTCAAGGACAACCACGCGGTCGCGGCCGGCGGGGTGGTCGCCGCCTACCAGGCGGTCGTCGCGGCGAACCCGGGACTGCGCGTCGAGGTCGAGGTGATGGACCTCGACGAGCTGCGAGCCGTCCTCGACGCCGGATGCACCGAGGTCCTGCTCGACAACATGAGCACCGAGGACATGCGCGAGGCCGTCCGGATCAACGAGGAGGCCGGCCGCCCGGCCGCCCTGGAAGCGTCCGGCGGGCTGACCCTCGACCGGGCCGAGGAGGTCGCAGCCACCGGCGTCGACTTCATCTCGGTCGGGGCGCTGACGCACTCGGTCGACGTGTTCGACCTCGGCCTCGACTTCCGGGCGGGATGATCCATGACCCTCCTGGCGGCTGACATCGGCAACGCGCACACCGTGCTCGGGATGATCCGGGACGGTGAGGTCGGGTCGCACTGGCGGGTCGCCACCCACGAGCACCGCACCGCCGACGAATGGGCGGTGCTGCTCCGCGGCCTGCTCGGCCCGAAGATCGCCGAGATCACCGGGATATCTGTTTGCGCGACGGTGCCTGCGGTCTTGAATTCATGGCGCGAGATGCTGGCACGGCATTTCTCCGATATCCCTCATCTCGTCGTCGAACCGGGGGTGCGCACCGGGGTTCCTATCCTCGTCGACAATCCGCGCGAGGTCGGCACCGACCGCATCATCAACGCGCTCGCCGCGGCCAATGATTTCGGCGGGCCGGCGATTGTCGTGGACTTCGGTGGAACTGCGACGACCTTCGACGTGATCGACGCCGAGGGTCGGTACGTCGGCGGCGCGATCACGCCCGGCATCGAGATCTCGCTCGAGGCGCTCGGCACCCGGGGCGCACAGCTGCGCATGGTCGAGCTGGTGCGGCCCCGTGGGGTGATCGGCAAGAACACCGTCGAGGCGCTGCAGTCCGGGATGCTCTTCGGCGTCGCCAGCCAGGTCGAGGGGATGGTGGATCGGATCATCGGCGCCCTCGGCGTGGCGGCCGGAGACGTCCACGTCGTCGCCACCGGTTATCTCGCCGATCTGGTCGTCGACGAATGCAGGTGTTTCACCGACCATTCCCCGTGGCTGACGCTGCGCGGCCTGGAGAAGGTGTTCGTCCGCAACGTGAAGTAAGGGCTCAACCCGTCGGGCTAAATGACGCCGACTTTCCTTTATCGGGCCCATGAGGCACTATTCGATTAGTCGTTTTCAAGAGGGGGGCGGCTATCACCGCGAGGAAGGCTCCAGCCATGGCACAGCGCGTCAACATCGTTCTCGTCGACGACATCGACGGTTCCGACGCAACAGAGACGGTCGCTTTCGGTCTCGACGGCTCGTCCTACGAGATCGACCTCAACGAGAAGAACGCGGCCAAGCTGCGCGACGCGCTCGCGACGTACGTCGGTCACGCCCGCAAGGTGAGCACGGGTCGGCGTACCCGCTCCACGGCGAAGGCCGTCGCGACCGGTGCCTCGGCCAGGGAGATCCGCGACTGGGCCCGCTCCAACGGCTTCAAGGTGCCCGACCGCGGCCGGATCCCCGCCGACGTGCGCGAGGCGTTCGAAGCGAAGAGCTGAGCGGCGCCCGTTCGCTCTCAGCGGACGAGATTTTCTGGCTCCACGGAACGCGTAGGCTGTTGATCGGGTTGTACCCGTCGTACGCCCCGTGACGTGTGGAGGAGCAACAAGATGTTCGAGCGGTTCACTGACCGAGCCCGCCGGGTGGTCGTGCTGGCCCAGGAAGAGGCCCGCATGCTCTCCCACAACTACATCGGCACCGAGCACATCCTGCTCGGCCTCATCCACGAGGGTGAGGGCGTCGCCGCGAAGGCCCTGGAGTCGCTCGACATCTCGCTCGAGGCGGTGCGCGCCCAGGTCGAGGAGATCATCGGCCAGGGGCAGCAGGCGCCGAGCGGTCACATCCCGTTCACGCCGCGCGCCAAGAAGGTCCTCGAGCTGTCCCTGCGCGAGGCGCTCCAGCTCGGCCACTCCTACATCGGCACCGAGCACATCCTGCTCGGCCTGATCCGCGAGGGTGAGGGCGTCGCCGCCCAGGTGCTGCAGAAGCTCGGCGCCGACCTCAACCGGGTCCGCCAGCAGGTCATCCAGCTGCTGTCCGGCTTCCAGGGCAAGGAGTCGGGCTCGGCCGCGGCGTCGACCGGCAGCAGTGGGAGCGACGCCCCGTCGTCCTCGCTCGTGCTCGACCAGTTCGGCCGCAACCTGACCCAGGACGCCCGCGAGGGCAAGCTCGACCCGGTCATCGGTCGCGAGCAGGAGATCGAGCGGGTCATGCAGATCCTGTCCCGCCGCACGAAGAACAACCCGGTCCTCATCGGCGAGCCCGGCGTCGGCAAGACGACGATCGTCGAGGGCCTGGCCCAGGACATCGTCAAGGGCAACGTGCCCGAGACGCTCAAGGACAAGCAGATCTACACCCTCGACCTCGGCGCGCTGGTCGCGGGCAGCCGCTACCGCGGTGACTTCGAGGAGCGCCTCAAGAAGGTGCTCAAGGAGATCCGCACCCGCGGCGACATCGTGCTGTTCATCGACGAGATCCACACGCTCGTCGGTGCCGGTGCGGCCGAGGGCGCGATCGACGCCGCCAGCATCCTGAAGCCGATGCTCGCGCGCGGCGAGCTGCAGACGATCGGCGCGACGACCCTCGACGAGTACCGCAAGTACCTCGAGAAGGACGCCGCGCTCGAGCGCCGGTTCCAGCCGATCCAGGTGGCCGAGCCCTCGATCGCCCACACGATCGAGATGCTCAAGGGCCTGCGCGACCGCTACGAGGCGCACCACCGGGTGACCATCACCGACGAGGCGCTGGTCTCGGCAGCGACGCTGGCCGACCGCTACATCTCCGACCGCTTCCTCCCGGACAAGGCGATCGACCTGATCGACGAGGCCGGCTCGCGCCTGCGCATCCGCCGGATGACGGCGCCTGCCGACCTGCGGGAGTACGACGACAAGATCGCCGAGGTCCGCCAGCGCAAGGAGGCGGCGATCGACGGACAGGACTTCGAGGCCGCGGCCCGCCTGCGCGACGAGGAGAAGCAGCTCATCCTGAAGAAGGCCGAGCGCGAGAAGCAGTGGCGCGCCGGCGACATGGACGAGGTCGCCGAGGTCGACGAGGAGCTGATCGCCGAGGTGCTGGCGGTCGCGACCGGCATCCCGATCGTGAAGCTCTCCGAGGAGGAGTCGACGCGACTGCTCAACATGGAGGACGAGCTCCACAAGCGCGTCATCGGCCAGGAGGAGGCCGTCAAGGCGATCTCGCGGGCGATCCGGCGTACCCGTGCCGGCATGAAGGACCCCAAGCGTCCCGGTGGCTCGTTCATCTTCGCCGGCCCGTCCGGCGTCGGGAAGACGTGGCTGTCCAAGACGCTGGCCGAGTTCCTCTTCGGCGACGAGGACGCGCTGATCCAGCTCGACATGTCGGAGTTCTCCGAGAAGCACACCGTCTCGCGGCTGTTCGGCTCGCCTCCGGGCTACGTCGGCTACGAGGAGGGTGGCCAGCTGACCGAGAAGGTGCGGCGCAAGCCGTTCTCGGTCGTGCTCTTCGACGAGGTCGAGAAGGCGCACCCCGACATCTTCAACAGCCTGCTGCAGATCCTGGAGGAAGGTCGCCTGACCGACAGCCAGGGCCGGGTGGTCGACTTCAAGAACACCGTCATCATCATGACCACCAACCTCGGCACCCGCGACATCTCCAAGAGCGTCAACCTCGGGTTCGGGCAGGGCGGCGGCGAAGACGCCTACGAGCGGATGAAGGCCAAGGTCAGGGACGAGCTCAAGCAGCACTTCCGGCCGGAGTTCCTCAACCGCGTCGACGAGGTCATCGTCTTCCCGCCGTTGACCCAGGATCAGATCGTGCACATGGTCGACAACATGATCGCGGGGGTCGAGCTGCGGCTCAAGGACCGCGACATGAGGCTCGAGCTGACCCAGGCGGCGAAGAACCTGCTGGCCCAGCGGGGCTTCGACCCCGTGCTCGGCGCGCGGCCGCTGCGTCGCACGATCCAGCGCGAGATCGAGGACGTGCTCTCCGAGAAGATGCTGTTCGGAGAGGTCGGCGCCGGTCAGATCGTGCTGGTCGACGTCGACGGGGAGGGTCCGACCGCGACCTTCACCTTCGAGGGCCAGAAGATGAGCGAGCTGCCCGACATGCCGCCGCTCGAGACCACCGCGGTCGAGGGCGGCCTGGACGGACCGGCCAGCGCCCCCGTCGAGGGCGGCCCGACCGACGTACCCCGCTCCGCGGGCTCCGCGGGCGAGTAGCAGGACACGCGCGATGGCGTCCGATCACCGTCACTTGATGACGGGGGTCGGACGCCGTCCCGTTTTTGCTCTCGGCCTTCTGGTCGCCGTCCTGGCGCCGACGCTCGCCGGGGCGCCGTTCGACGCGTCCTCGGTCGTCACCGCCGCACTCCTGGCCCTGGCGATCGCGCTCACGAGCAGCGTGGGCCGGACGGCTCTGCCCGTGGGAGCGCGTCCGGTCGCGGCCGCTCGAGCCGCGGGCTCGGCGTCGTACGTCGCCCGGCGCGTCAGCGACCCACAGGTCTCCCCGCGCCGACCGCGCGCTCCTGAACCGGCCTAGCGCTCGCCCTCGGCGAGCACGACGGCCCTTTCCCCTCTCCCGTTCAGGAGCACACCCATGTCCGTCCTCGATCCCCTCTCCCACGCGCTTGCGGCGGTCGTCGCGGGCGCCCATTCCGGTCTGACCGCTCTCGGCGCCGACCCGTCCGCCGGTACCACCTGGCTGTTGTGCATCGCGGTGGTCGTCGCGGTGGTCAGGCTCGCGCTGCTGCCGCTGGTCGTGCGCGGCGTGCGGCAGACCCACGCCGCGGCGCGGGCGAGGCCGCACCTGAAGAAGATCGCCGAGCGCTATCGCGACCGTAGGGACGCCGAGAGCCTGCGGAAGATGATGGCAGAGCGGCGGGTGGTCTCCTCCGAGCACGGCGTCTCGCGCCTGGGCTGCCTCCCGCTGCTGCTGCAGCTGCCGATCTGGCTGGCGCTCTACCAGCTGCTGGCGGATGTCGCGGCCGGGACGCCGGTCGGACCGATGGACGCCGGGCTCGCGGCCTCGCTCGGCGGTGCCACCGTGCTCGGGGTGTCGCTCGCCGGACGTGGCTACCTCGGAGCCGGTGGGGCGCACCTGGCCGTCGTTGCCGGTTTGGCCGCGGTGACCGCAGCCGTCACCTTCGTGACCCAGCGCTACCTGGTCGCCACCACGATCGTCACGGACGACCTGCCCGAGGCGGTGGCGAGTGCGCAGCAGCTGATGCCGGCGGTCGCGACGGTCGGCATCCTCGTCGCCGGTGGCGTGGTGCCGGTGGCGCTGCTCGGCTACTGGCTGGTCAACGCGCTCTGGACCATGGGTCAGTCGGCGGTCGTCTGGCGCTGGTTCCCGACGCCGGGGTCACCCGCTGCCCTGCGAGGGCGCGCCTGATCGGAGGGGCTGGCGTGAACCTGCTTCACGCCAGCCCCTCCGTTCGGGGGAACCCGGGCCGAGTCACGGCAGTGCGTAGCGGCCGTCGCCACCGGTGACGACCAGGCCGTCGTCCAGCAGCGAGGCGAGGCAGCGCTCCCGCTGGGCGGCGATGTCCCACGCGGCGTCGAGCTGCTCCTTCGTGACCGACCCGGGTGCGTCGCGGAGGACGGCGAGCAGGCGGCCTCGGCACTGGCGGTCGGTGCCGGCGTACGTCTGGACGGGCCGGGGTGGTCCGTCGTACGCCGGCCGCCCGGCGATGTGCCACGCGCAGAGGTCGACGACGGGGCAGGCGTCGCACTTCGGGCGGTCCGCGGTGCAGACCAGGGCGCCGAGCTCCATGACCGCGACGGACCAGGTCGCGGCCGTGGGCGGGTCCTCGGGCAGGAGCGACGCGGCGACCGACCGCTCGGCCTTCGTGACCGAGCGGGCCGGGAACTCGACGCCCGTCACGGCCCGGCCCAGCACCCGGCGGACGTTGGTGTCGAGCACGACCTGCCGCTGCCGGTAGGCGAACGCCGCGACCGCGGCCGCCGTGTAGTCGCCGACGCCGGGGAGGGCGCAGAGCGCGTCGTACGAGTCCGGTACGACGCCCTCGTGGTCGGTCACGATCGCGACCGCCGCCGCGTGCAGGCGCAGCGCTCGCCGCGGGTAGCCGAGCCGTCCCCAGGCGCGCACCGCCTCGCCGCTCGGCTCGGCGGCGAGGTCGGCCGCGCTCGGCCACCGCTCCAGCCACTCCTCGTGAACGGGCAGCACCCGCGAGACCGGCGTCTGCTGCAGCATGAACTCCGAGACCAGCACCGACCAGGCCGATGCCGACGGGCGCCGCCACGGCAGGTCCCGGGCGTGCGCGTCGTACCACTCGAGGATCGGGGCGACCAGTGGGTCGGAAGGGAGTGTGGTCATCGCAACGATTGTCCCCTGTGTCGACGCGCCTCCGCCGCACGGACCCGACTGCTGCCTAGCCTCGGACCATGCCGCCGCTGACCCGTGGCCCGCTGCCGGCGGGTGTCTACTGGCGCCGCCGGGTCTTCGTCCTCGCGCTCGCCGCCACCTTGGTGTTCGTGATCGCGAGCGTGCTGGGTGGGGGCAGCGACGCCCAGGACGACGACGTACCGGCCGCCCAGCAGGCCGCGGGCGACGTCGAGGCGTCGGAGACGATCACCGTCGACCACCGCAAGAAGGGTCGCAAGGGCAAGCGCAACCGCAACCGCGGTGCCGTGGTGGGCCCGAGCTACGACCCCAACGCGCTCGTGGAGCCTGACGGCAACTGCGACCCGGCCGACGTCCGGATCACCCCCCGCGTCCAGTCGGCGGTCGCCGGTGCGCCGGTCCTGATCGGGCTCAGCGTCCGGACGGTGCAGGCTGATGCGTGCTACTTCCGGATCGGCTCGGACAAGGTCACCATCAAGGTCAGCCTCGACGGCAGGGAGGTCTGGGCGTCCCGGGAGTGCCCGGGCCCGGTGCCGACCGACTCGGTGGTCGTACGACGCATGGTGGCCACCCTCGTCGAGATGCAGTGGACGCCCCATCCCGTCGGAGCCCGCCGCGGCCGCGAGTGTCCCGGCGCCGACGAGTGGCTGCTGCCTGACGACTACACCGTGACCACCGCCGCTCTCGGGGGCGAGCCGGCGGAGACCGACTTCGAGCTCACCGCACCGGTGGCGGAGACGAAGCCGCCCGACCCCAAGGGCGACCGCAAGGGCGAGCGCGGCGACCCGGCCGGAGACCAGCAACGCGACGAGCAGCGTGAAGAGCAGCGTGACGAGGACGAGCGGGGGGACGAGCCCACCGACACCTCGACCGACGAGCCACGGCGCTAGGTTTCGAGACCCGCGGTCGCTGCTGCAGGAGCAACAGACCATCCGGGGCGTCACCGACCGGCTCGAGTTCGTCCTGGTGGACCGGGGTGTGACGGCCGCCGCTGACACTCTCGGCCGAACCAATGGGGCCGAGGTCTGCCGCGTCCGTGGGACGACAACCAGCCGACCCTCGGTCCGATCCGTCACGCCGGGCGGCAATAGCGTGCTGCTCCGCGAGCACGCAGGGGCGCCAGTAGCGGGCGACTCTTCGAGCGGGAGTGGTTATCGGGGAACATCGGTTCAACCTGCTGGTTGACCGGATGTTCCCCAGTCCTTGGAGATCCTCGTCGCCGAGCCGAAAGAGGCGTGGGGACTCGGCAGAGCACTGCGGTTCCGGGTCAAGAGGGACACCCAGTCAGACGTACCGTTCGAGGATCGTCGACTCGGCGAGCCGGGACAATCCCTCGCGCACGCTCCGTGCGCGGAGCTCGCCGACGCCCTCGACGGCCTGGAGGTCGTCGATGCCGGCGGAGAGCAGCTTCTGCAGGGTGCCGAAGTGGTCGACCAGCCCTTCGACGACACCGGCCGGGAGCCGGGGGACCTTGGTCAGCAGCCGGTAGCCCCGCGGCGCGACGGCGCCGTCGAGGTGCTCTCCGGCGCCGATGCCGAGTACCCGCGCGACGGAGGCCGGGTCGACCAGCTCGGTCGCGGAGAGCCCCTCGAGCTTGCCGAGCAGCTCGTCGGGCTCGCGGCTGCGGCGGCGGGACGGCACGTAGTCGCGGATGACCAGCTCGCGCTCGATGTCGACGCCGGTGATCAGTTCCTCCAGCTGCAGCGCGAGCAGTCGCCCGTCGGTGCCGAGCTCGAGCACGTAGTCGTCGATCTCGCGGGCGATCCGGGTGACCATCTCGAGCCGCTGGGCGACCACGGCGACGTCACGCACCGTCACCAGGTCCTCGATCTCGAGCGCCGACAACGTCGCCGACACCTCGTCGAGCCGCAGCTTGTAGCGCTCCAGCGTCGCCAGCGCCTGGTTGGCGCGGGACAGGATCTGGCCCGAGTCCTCGAGCACGTGCCGGGTCTCGCCGACGTACGCCGCGATGATCTGCATCAACTGCGACACCGAGATGACGGGGAAGCCGGTCTGCCGGGCGACCCGGTCGGCGGTGCGGTGCCGGGTGCCGGTCTCCTCGGAGGGGATGGTGTGGTCGGGCATCAGGTGGACCGCCGCGCGGATGATCCGGGTGATGTCGCGGTCGATGATGATGCCGCCGTCCATCTTCGCCAGCTCGCGGAGCCCGGTGGCGGTGAAGGGGACGTCGAGCTCGAACCCGCCCGTCGAGATCTGCTCGACCGTCTTGTCGTTGCCGAGCACGATCAGCGCACCGGTGCGGCCGCGCAGGATCCGCTCGAGGCCGTCGCGCAGCCCGGTCCCGGGTGCGATCGATGCCAGCGTCTCGCGGAGGCGCGGGTCACCCGGCCGGTCAGCCACAACGAACTCCCATCCCTAGCCGGGTCGTCACCCGGTCGATCGCAACCCTAAGGGGTCCGCGGCGGCGCGGGCGGGAGTTATCAGCCGTCGACGACCTTGAGGGCGCGGTCGAGGTGGAGCAGGCGGAGGGCGGTGCGGACGTCGGGCGCCTCGACGACCCGCATGCCCTCGACCGCACGGAACGATCCGGGCGAACTGGGCTCGGCCGGCACGACCGCGAGCTCGAACCCGAGCCGGGCTGCCTCGGCCAGTCGCTGCTGCACGTCGCGGACCCGGCGCAGCTCGCCGGACAGGCCGATCTCGCCCATGGCGACGACGCCCCCGGGTGCCGGGCTCAGGTAGTGGGAGGACGCGAGCGCGACCGCGAGGGCGAGGTCGGCCGCCGGCTCGGTGAGCTTCGCGCCGCCCACGGTGGAGGCGAAGACGTCGCGCTGTCCGAGCCCGATGCCGCAGTGCTGCTGGAGGACCGCGAGCACCATCGCGAGGCGGGAGCCGTCGACGCCGGACGTCGTACGCCGAGGGCGCTCCTGCGTCGCCGGCGCGACCAGGGACTGCACCTCTGCCAGCAGCGGCCGGCGGCCCTCCATGGTCACCGCGACGCAGGTGCCGGCCACCCGCCCGTGGTGGCGCTCGACGAAGATGCCGGTCGGGTCGGTGACCGCGGTGATGCCCTCCGGACCGAGGTCGAAGCAGCCGACCTCGTCGACGGGACCGAACCGGTTCTTGACCGCGCGGACCATCCGGAACCGGCTGCCGGACTCGCCCTCGAAGTGCAGCACCACGTCGACGAGGTGCTCCAGCACCCGGGGGCCGGCGATCGAGCCGTCCTTGGTGACGTGACCGACCAGCACCACGGTGATGCCGCGGGTCTTGGCGACGCGCACCAGCGCGTTGGCGACCTCCTTGACCTGGGTGACGCCGCCCGGCACGCCGTCGACGCCCGAGGCGCCGATGGTCTGCACCGAGTCGACGACGACGAGCTGCGGGCGGACCTCCTCGATGTGGGTGAGCACGGCGCCGAGGTCGGTCTCGGCGGCGAGGTAGAGCTCGTCGTGCACGGCGTCGGTGCGGTCGGCGCGCAGTCGCACCTGCGCCGCGGACTCCTCGCCGGTGACGTAGAGCGTGCGCTGGCGGCGGGCAGCGGTGCGTGCGGCGACCTCCAGCAGCAGCGTGGACTTGCCGACGCCGGGCTCGCCGGCCAGCAGCACGGCAGCACCCGGAACCAGGCCGCCGCCGAGCACCCGGTCGAGCTCGGGCACACCGGACGCCGCGTGGATCGCCTGGTCGGCCGGCACCGACCCGATCGGGACGGCGGGCGTGGTCACGGGGGCGGCCGTCGTGCGGCCCGAGGGTGCGGCACCGACCTCGGCGACCGACCCCCACGCCTGGCACTCGCCGCACCGCCCGACCCACTTGGCGGTCGCCCAGCCGCACTCGGAGCAGCGGTAGGTCGCGCGCGACGGGGCGGGGCGGAGGGTTCGCGAGCTCGTGGCCATGCCCCGACAGTAGGGGCGACGTCCGACAATATGTTCGAATGCGGCATGCGTGTCGCTCCCCGGCTCCGCAGTCGCTCGGCCAGGACTCGGCCAGGCGCTCGGCCGGGCGCACCCGGCCGTATCCTCGACACTCCAGCAGTTCCTCGACCGCGCGGAGCACACAGTGCCGTCACGACAGCCAGCGCCGCTGCCTCCGACCCTCGCCGACGTCGCCGAGCGGGCCGGGGTCTCGCGGCAGACCGTGTCGAACGCCCTCAACAACCCCGACCTGCTGCGTCCCGAGACGCTGCTGCGGGTCCAGGAGGCGATCCGGGCGCTGGGCTACCTGCCCAACCGCGCCGCCCGCCACCTCCGCACCCGGGCGTCGCACCTGATCGGGCTGCGGATGTCGCCGGCGCAGGAGTTCACGGCCAACGCCGCGATGGACCGCTTCGTCCACGCGCTGGTCGAGGCGTCGCGCGAGGCGGGCTACCACCTGCTGCTCTTCTCCGGCGGGCCCGGCAAGCCGGACACCACGGCCGCCGACCTGGTGCGGGGCTACGACGACCTCCTCCGGTCCACGGCCGTCGACGCCTTCATCGTCACCGACACCTACCTCGGGAACCCGCAGACGCGGTGGTTGAGCGAGCGGAGGGCGCCCTTCGTCGCGTTCGGCCGACCTTGGGCCGATCCCGACGCGACGCATCGCTGGGTCGACGTCGACGGTGCCGCGGGCGTCGTACTCGCCACCGAGCACCTGATCCGGCGCGACCATGACCGGATCGCCTGGATCGGCTGGGCGGAGTCGTCGTTCATCGGCCAGGACCGGCGGTCCGGCTGGGAGCGGGCCATGGCCGCCGCCGGCCGCTCGACCGATGGTCTCGCCGTGGGTGTCGCCGACACCGTGGCCGGCGGGCGCGAGGCGAGCGCCGCGCTCCTCGACGAGATCCACCCCTCGGCCATCGTCTGTGCGTCCGACACCCTCGCGGTCGGCGTCCTCCACACGCTCGCCGAGCGCGGGCTCTTCCCCGGCCGCGACGTGGCCGTGGTCGGGTTCGACGACTCCCAGGTCGCCCAGGTGGTGCCGCCCGGCCTGACCTCGGTGCGGCAGCCGCTCGAGCAGGTCGCGCTGGAGCTGGTGCGGACGCTCGAGTCGCTGCTCGCTCGTGAGCCGTACGACGGCCGCGGGGTGCTGCTCACCCCGACGCTCGCCGTGCGGGGGTCGTCGGGGTGATCCGGCGCGCGGGCCGCCCGGTCAGAAGTCCTTGGACCAGAGGTTGACCGCGTAGTCGACCTCGAGCCCCTCGTGGCTGCGCAGGACCTCGTCGGCTACCTCGGGCTTGAGCTCGATCCGCACCACCGCCTCCAGGTCGGCGCGGGTCTCGAACCGCCAGCCCATGTCGACCGGCGTGCGGGTCCAGCTGCGCTGCGACCAGAACCGCTCGACCTCCGGCGGGGCGGGCAGGTGCGGGTAGCCGCGGCGGAACCAGGCGCCGAAGGTGGAGCGCGACCCGTCGTTGTCGATGACCAGCGCGGTGCCGCCGCGCCGCACGACCCGGTCGAGCTCGGCCAGACCCGGCTCGCAGCCCGGGCCGAAGAAGTAGGCCCAGCGCACGTGCACCACGTCGACACTGGCGTCGGGCAGCGGGACCGCTTGGGCCGTCCCGAGCCGGACGTCGACCGCGGCCTCGCTGCGGGTCCTGCGCTGCGCCAGCCGCACCAGCCCCGGGTGCGGCTCGACACCGACGACCGACGCGGCGGTCTCGGCGAAGCGCGCCAGGTGGAAGCCGGACCCGCATCCCAGGTCGAGCACGGTGCGCCCGCTCCAGGAGACCCGTGCCTCCATCGCCGCCCAGAGCCGCCCGTCCGGATCGGCGGCGCGGTTCTCGAGCTCGTAGGTGGCCGGGTGCTGCCAGATGTTCGGGCTGGGCACGGCGCCCGCGACCGGCCGCTCGCTCAGCGCGGGACCCACCTTCGGACGAAGACCCGGACGATCAGATACGGACGATGCCGTCGGGCGTCTGCACCTGCGCGGCGAGGATGCCCGGCGTGCCGTGGGGGGCGACCCACTCGACCTTGACGTCCTCGAGCGGCGCCTCGACGCTCTCGCCGAGCCACTCGCTGACCCGCTGCGGGTCGCCGGCGATCTCGATGCCGGCGAGGGAGAAGGAGCCGTCGGCACCGGCCGACGGGTGCAGCTCGCGCGGCACGTCCCACTGGATGAAGAACGGGAGCTGCGGGTCGGCGATCAGGCCCTGGATGCCGATCTGCTTCCACTTGAGCTCGGTGCCGTCGGGGCGGTGCCGGCTGCCGATGACGGCCGCGCGGCCGAGCCGCTCCTCGACCGGCGTGATGTCCGGCACCGAGACGACCCAGCCCAGCCAGCCGCCGCCGAGCGCGGAGCGCGCTCGCACGGCCTGGCCGAACGGCGCCTTGTCCGACGCCGGGTGGTCGAGGCACTCGACGACCTCGAGGTAGGTCGCGTCGGCGAGCGGCAGGATCATGTTGCGGGTGCCGAAGCGGGGGTGCACACCCCCATCGAGGAAGTCGCGCCCGAGGGCGGCACCGAGGCGGGCAGCGGTGCCCGCGAGTCCGTCCGGGCCGGCGGCGTACGACAGGTGGTCCAGGCGCATGTCAGACATTCTGAGCGTGCGCTGTCCGGCGACGGGAATCGGGGTCCGGTTCTCTTGACGTGAAGATTCAGCGATCGGCCGGATGCAGCGCCAGCGCCGAGCGCGACCGCAGGTGGGCCTCGCAGTGGCGCGCGAGCTCGTCGTACGCCGGCCGTCCCATCAGCTCGACCAGCTCCGGCTCGTTGGTGACGTAGACCGGCTCGACGGCGACGTGGGCCTCGGTGTTGCCCGAGCAGTACCAGTCCAGGTCGTGACCCCCGGCACCCCAACCGCGGCGGTCGTACTCGGTGATCGTGACCTCGGTGTACGTCGATCCGTCCTGCCGCTCGACATTGCGGTAGAGCCGGCGGATCGGCAGCTGCCAGCACACGTCCGGCTTGGTCTCCAGCGGGTTCCGGCCCTGCTGCAGCGCGAGTCCGTGGAGCGCACAGCCCGCACCCGTGGGGAAGTCCGCGCGGTTGTGGAAGACGCAGCCGCGCTGCCCGTCGACCTCGATCGCCTTGGTCTTGCGCTCGCCGTCCTCGTCCTTCTCGATCCAGTCCTTCTTCTTGACGGACCCGTCGGGGCGGCGGGGATGGAACTGCCACTGCTCCGGGGTGAGCTGCTCGACGTACGACGCGACCCGCCGCTCGTCGTCCTTGTCGCTGAAGTGGGCGCCCAACGTGCAGCAGCCGGTGTCGGGAGAGTCCGCGTAGATGCCGTGGCAGCCCTGGCCGAAGATGCAGGTGAACGACGAGGTCAGCCAGGTGAGGTCGCAGCGCATCACCTCGGTCTCGTCGGCCGGGTTGACGAACTCGACGAACGCTCGGGGGAAGTCCAGGTCGACCTCGGGCATTGGTCAAACGTACTCGGCCGTGGTTCCGCGTCGTCGCCGCTTCCCGGCAGTGGGATGGGCGATACGGTGGTCCCATGCGGCTGGGCGTGCTCGACATCGGATCGAACACCGGGCACCTGCTCGTGGTCGACGCCCACGACGGCGCCGCCCCGCTGCCGGCGTTCTCGCTGAAGCAGCCGCTGCGGCTGGCCGAGCACCTCGACGCCGACGGTGCGGTCAACCAGACCGGCATCGACGCGCTGACGTCCTTCACCGCCGAGGCGCTCGTGGTCGCCGAGGAGAAGGGCTGCGAGGCGATGCTCTCGTTCGCCACCTCGGCTGTGCGTGACTCGCGCAACGCCGACGCGGTGCTCGCCCACGTGCGCAGCGCCACCGGCGTGAAGATCGAGGTGCTGTCGGGGGAGGACGAGGCACGGCTGACGTTCCTCGCCGTACGACGCTGGTTCGGCTGGTCGGCCGGCAAGCTGACCGTGTTCGACATCGGCGGCGGCTCGCTCGAGATCGCGACGGGCGCCGACGAGCGTCCCGACGTCGCGCAGTCGCTGCCGCTCGGAGCCGCGCGGCTGGCGTCGTCGTACTTCTCCGAGCCGGTCGACGAGGCCGGGCTGAAGCGGATCCGTCGGACCATCCGCGCCGAGATGGCGAAGGACGCGGGCCAGGTCCTGCGGACCGGTACGACGCACCGCGCCGCTGCCACCTCCAAGACCTTCCGCTCGCTCGCGCGGATCTGCGGCGCGGCGTCGTCGACGGACGGGCCGCTCGTGCCGCGGTCGCTCGCCCTGGCCGACCTGCGCGAGTGGATCCCCAAGCTGGTCGTGATGTCGCCGGCCGAGCTGGCCGACCTGCCCGGCGTCTCGCTCAGCCGCACCCACCAGATCGTGCCCGGCGCGATCGTCGCCGAGGCGTGCATGGACATCTTCGACCTCGCTGCGCTGGAGATCTGCCCGTGGGCCCTGCGCGAGGGCGTGATCCTCGAACGCATCGACAAGCTCGGCAGCGATGTCGGGGCCGGGCCGGGCTGAGGCGACGGCTGACATGTCCGGACCGGGACGTCCGAGGATCGGGCTGTCGACCTCGTCGGTGTATCCCGAGTCGACCGCCCACGCGTTCAGCTGGGCCGCCGAGGTCGGCTACGAGGCGGTCGAGGTGATGGTCGGCATCGACGCACTCTCGCAGCAGGTCGTCGCGATCCAGCAGCTCGTCGACCACCACGAGATGCCGGTGTGCGCCATCCACGCGCCCTGCCTGCTCTTCACGCAGCGGGTCTGGGGCACGGAGCCGTGGGGCAAGCTCTCGCGCTCCGCCGAGATGGCCGCGGCGGTCGGTGCCGAGGTGGTCGTGGTGCACCCGCCGTTCCGCTGGCAGAAGGACTACGCCCGCGACTTCGTCAACGGCATCGCGGCCCTGGAGGAGTCGTCCGGGATCGCCTTCGCCGTCGAGAACATGTATCCGTGGCGGGCGTCGCGCCGCCACCTGGAGATGTACCTCCCCGGGTGGGACCCGTCGGCCGAGCCCTACGCCAACACCACGATCGACCTGTCCCACGCGGCGATCGCGCACGCGCCGCCGATCGAGATGGCCGAGCGGCTCGGCTCCCGGCTGCGGCACATCCACCTCACCGACGGGACCGGCTCCGCCAAGGACGAGCACCTGGTGCCGGGGCGGGGAGCGACGGGCGCGGCGGACTTCCTCCGCCACCTGGTCGACACGGGGTTCGACGGGGAGGTCGTGCTCGAGATCAACACCCGGCGGTGCACGACCCGCGAGGAGCGGGAGGCGGACCTCCGGGAGTCGCTGGAGTTCGCGCGCGAGCACCTGGCGCCGCGCGAGGCGGGCGCGGGTCGTCGTACGGCCGGATCGGACGCGGGGGAGACGATCGCCGGCCCGTGAGCACCAACGCCCGTCGCGGCCGGAGGCCCGGCCGCCCCGACACGAAGGCGGCGATCCTCGTCGCCGCGCGGGAGCGGTTCGCCGCGTCCGGCTTCGGCGGTACGACGATCCGCGCGATCGCCACCGCCGCCGGTGTCGACGCCGCCCTCGTCCACCACTACTTCGGCTCCAAGGACGACCTGTTCGTGGCCGCGCTCGAGCTGCCGGTCGACCCTCGCGCGGTCATCGGCGCCGCCGTCGCCGGGCCGGCCGAGGAGGCCGCGGAGAAGCTGCTCCGCACCTTCCTGTCCGTCTGGGACGACCCCGGCTTCCAGCCGGCCCTGCTCGCGACCGCACGGCGGATCCTCGAGCCCGGCGGCGACAAGCTGCTCCGCGAGGGGTTCCTCCCCGTCGTACTGCTGCCGGTCGGGGAGCAGCTCGGCATCGACCGGCCCGACCTGCGGATGCCGCTGGTCGCCAGCCAGGTGATCGGCCTGATCGTCGCCCGCTACGTCGTCCGCATCGAGCCGATCGCGTCCCTCGAACCCGAGCGCCTCGTCGCGATCTACGCACCCACGGTCCAGCGCTACCTGACCGGCCGGCTGCCCTGAGTCGGGTCGCGACGGCCTGCGCCCCTTGATTCCGCCGCCCACCAGGAGCATTATTCATCACATGATGAATAATGCGGTGGAGGTGGCGAGCCTGACCGTCGTCCGTGGTCGGCGCGAGGTGCTGCACGGGCTCGACTTCACGATCCCGGTCGGCCAGGTGACCGGCCTTCTCGGGCCCTCCGGGTGTGGCAAGTCGACCCTGATGCGGGTCCTGGTCGGCGTCCAGGCAGGTGTGACCGGCACGGTCACGGTGCTCGGCGAGCCGGCCGGCTCGAAGGCGCTGCGGCACCGGGTCGGCTACGTCACCCAGGCGCCCAGCGTGTACGACGACCTCAGCGTCACCGAGAACCTCGCCTTCTTCGCGCGCGTGCTCGGTGCCGACCGCGCCGAGGCGACCCGGTGCATCGAGGCGGTCGACCTCGTCGACCATGCCGACGACGTCGTCGCCCGCCTGAGCGGCGGCCAGCGGTCGCGCGCCAGCCTCGCCGTCGCGCTGCTGGGGAACCCGAGCATGCTCGTGCTCGACGAGCCGACGGTCGGGCTCGATCCCGTGCTCCGGGAGGACCTGTGGCAGATGTTCCACCGGCTCGCGGACGACGGGGTCGCCGTACTCGTCTCCAGCCACGTGATGGACGAGGCCGAGCGCTGCGACCGGCTGCTCCTGATGCGCGACGGCGTCTTCATCGCCGACGGCACCCCGGCGGAGATCAAGCAGAAGGCCGGGGTGGACGACATCGAGCGGGCGTTCCTCGCGATCGTGCGAGGCGAGGCGGCATGAACCCCCGCATCACCGTCGCCATCGCAGCCCGCGTGCTGACCCAGCTGCGCCGCGACCACCGCACCCTCGCGATCATGCTGGTGCTGCCGTGCCTGTTGATCAGCCTGCTCTGGTGGATGTTCGACGACCTGCCGGGCGACACCTTCGACCGGCTGGGGCCCGCCCTGCTCGCGATGTTCCCGTTCATCGTGATGTTCCTGGTCACCAGCGTCACCACCCTCCGCGAGCGCTCGGGCGGCACCCTCGAACGGCTGCTCGCGATGCCGATGAGCAAGCTCGACTTCCTCTTCGGCTACGCGATCGCGTTCGGGCTGATCGCCGCCGCGCAGTCGGCGCTCGCGGTCGCGCTCAGCGTCGGCCTGCTCGACCTCAGCATCGAGGGGCCGGTGTGGCTGCTGACCGTGGTCGCCGTCGGCGACGCCGTCCTCGGCAGCGCCCTCGGCCTCTTCGTCAGCGCGTTCGCGCGCACGGAGTTCCAGGCGGTGCAGTTCATGCCGGCGCTGGTGATCCCGCAGATCCTGCTGTGCGGCCTGTTCGTGCCGCGGGCGGCGCTCCCGGAGATCCTCGAGGCGGTCAGCGACGTCCTGCCGCTCTCCTACGCCGTCGACGCGATGCAGCAGCTCACCGCCTCCGCCAGCACCGGGGAGGTGTGGACGGACCTCGCGGTCGTGGCGGCGTACGCCGTCGCGGGGCTCGCTCTCGGAGCCGGCACCCTCCGCCGTCGCAGCCCATAGCCCCGCGAAGTGTCGAGGTTGAGCGCTCGAGGTGTCGAGGTTGAGCGCTCGAGGTGTGACACTTCGGCAGACCGACCCCGATACCTCGACGCCGCAACCCCGATACCTCGACGCACCAACCCTGACACTTCGGCGGTTACTCATGAGTCACAACGCCGAAGCGGCATCCGCTGGGCGGTCGTCGTACCGTTGTTCGTATGCGACCCGTGCGTGATTCGCTCCTCCTCCTCTCGCGCAGCCACACCGTGAAGCGGCTCATCACCACGCTCCCTGTGTCGGCCGCGGTCGTCCGCTCCTACGTCCCGGGCGAGCGCGCCGAGGACGCGGTCGCGGCGTCGGGCGAGCTGGCGGCCGAGGGCATCGACATCACCCTCGACTACCTCGGTGAGGACACGACGGACGTCGAGCAGGCAGAGGCGACGGTCGCGGCGTACCTCGAGCTCCTCAAGCAGCTCTCCGCCAAGGGCCTCGCGCGCCGGGCCGAGGTCAGCGTGAAGCTCACCGCCATCGGGTTGGCGCTCGACGCCGACGTCACGCCCGGCGGCGGCCGCAAGATCGCCCTCGAGAACGCCCGCGCCATCTGCCGCGCCGCGCGCAACGCCGGCACGACGGTGACGATCGACATGGAGGACCACACCACCACCGACCGGACGCTCGACATCCTGCGCGAGCTGCGCAAGGACTTCCCCGAGACCGGTGCCGTCCTGCAGGCCTACCTGCACCGCACCGAGGCCGACTGCCGGGCGCTGGCGTACGCCGGCAGCCGGGTCCGTCTCTGCAAGGGCGCGTACGACGAGCCGTCCGAGGTCGCCTACACCGATCCCGACGAGGTCGACAAGGCCTACGTGCGCTGCCTCAAGATCCTGCTGGGCCACACGGGTGCTGACGGCGACTGCTACCCGATGATCGCCACCCACGACCCGCGGCTGATCGAGATCGCGTCGTCACTCGCGAGCCGCTACGGGCGCGCGCAGGGTACCTACGAGTTCCAGATGCTCTACGGCATCCGCCCCAACGAGCAGCGTCGGCTCGCGGCCGCGGGCGAGACCGTGCGGGTCTACGTGCCCTACGGCACCGAGTGGTACGGCTACCTCATGCGCAGGCTCGCCGAGCGGCCGCGGAACCTCTCGTTCTTCCTGACGTCGCTGGTCAGGAAGAGCTGACCATCCGCTGCAAGCCCGAAACGCGAAACCCGCTGCCTCTTGCGGGCAGGACCTGACATCCTCGGACCATGAAGCAGACCGCCGTCATCGGCGCCGGAGTGATGGGCGAGACCCTGTTGTCCGGCCTGGTTCGCGCCGGCCGCCGCGTCGACCAGCTCCTCGTCGGTGAGAAGCGGGAGGCGCGCGCAGCCGAGCTCGAGGAGAGGTACGGCGTCGCGGTGGTCTCCAACGTCGACGCCGCTGCCAAGGCCGACACCGTCGCACTCGTCGTGAAGCCGCAGGACATGGCCGACGTCCTCGACGAGATCGCCGGCGCGCTCCGCCCCGGTCAGCTCCTGGTGTCGCTCGCGGCCGGCATCACCACCGCCTTCATCGAGTCCCGCGTACCGGCGGGCGTCGCCGTCGTACGGGTCATGCCCAACACCCCGGCGCTGGTCGACGAGGGGATGTCGGCGATCTCCGCCGGCTCCCACTGCGACGAGGAGCACCTGGCCGAGGCCGAGGCCCTGATGGCGTCCGTCGGCAAGGTGGTCCGGGTCCCCGAGAAGCAGCAGGACGCGGTCACCGCGATCAGCGGATCCGGTCCGGCCTACATCTTCTTCGTCGTCGAGTCGATGATCGAGGCCGGCGTGCACCTCGGCCTGCCGCGGGCGACCGCGCACGAGCTCGTCGTCCAGACCCTGGTCGGCTCGGCCCACATGCTCCGCGAGACCAACGAGCATCCCACCGTCCTGCGCGAGCAGGTCACCTCGCCGGGTGGCACCACCGCCGCCGCCCTCCGGGAGCTCGAGATCCACAAGGTCCGCGCCGCGTTCCTCGCCGCCCTCGAGGCCGCGCGCGACCGCTCACGCGAGCTCGCGTCCGGCTCCTAGCTGCTACCAGGCCTCGACCCGTAGTTCCGGCACGCGCTGGAACTCCCGGAGGTTCCCGGTCACCAGGGTGAGGTCGCGGGAGCGGGCAACGCCGGCGATGAGTACGTCGTACCCGCCGATCGGCGTGCCCAGCCGGGCGAGCTCGGAGCGGATCTGCCCCGAGTGCCACGCCGCCTCGGCGTCGAGATCGATCAGGTGGAGCGCCGCAGCGAGTCGCTGGACCTCGGTCCGGTTGGCGTCGGGCGCGCGCGACCTCGCCGCGCCGTAGGCGAGCTCCGCGATGGTGATCGCCGAGACGGCGACCTCACGCATCTCCCGCAGCCGGGCGCGCGCTCGTGGATCGCGGCCGCGCAGCACGGTGATGCACACGTCGGTGTCGAGCAGGTGGGTCACAGCCCGACGCGCTCCTGCGCTTCGGGCTGGTCACGCTCGCTCATGAAGTCGTCGGTGACACCGACGCGGTGATCGAAGAAGTAGTCGATCCGACGGCCCGCCGGCACGATCACCCGTGCCTCGCCGTCGACGATGATCTCCACCTCGGTGACGTCATCCGGGAACGCCACAGACTTCGGCAGCCGGACGGCCTGGGTGGTGTTGCTCAAGAACAATTTGGTCGAGACCACGGTTCCTCCTTGTATCTACAAAGAGTATATCCCCGCGCCCTCCTCCTACGCCCAGCCCAGCTCGGCCAGCGACCTGATCCGCGCGACCCCCCGCACCTCGTCCGCGCGGTAGCGCCCGACCCGGTCGACCAGCACTCCCGCCATGCCGGCGGCGCGGGCGCCGTGGATGTCGTGGCGCAGCGAGTCGCCGACCATCACCACGCCCTCGGGGTCGACGCCGAGCGACGCGCACGCCACGTGGAACGCCCGGGCGTCCGGCTTCGCGGCCGGCAGTGAGGACGACGCGTAGACGGGCACGTCGTACGACGCCAGGCCGGTGCGGCTCACCTTCTCCTCCTGTGCCCCTTGGTCGCCGTTGGTGAGGATGGCGACGGGTAGCCCCAGCGCCCGCACCCGGGCCAGCGCAGGGCCGGCGTCCTGGAACGCCGACCACGCGGCGCGGAAGCAGGCGAGGTAGCCGCCGATCACGTCGTCGGCGACGGCATCGTCGCGCAGGTCCCAACCCTGGAAGAACGCGCGGATCCGCGCGCGCCGCTGCTCCAGGTGGGAGATCTCTCCGCGCTGGTAGCGCTCGTAGTGGAACGCCTCCAGCGTGAACCAGCGCTCGACGTGCTCCTCCAGCATCTCGTCGAGCCCCAGCCCGGCGAGCCAGACCCGGAGGCCACGCTCGACCGCGCCGCGGTGGTCGACGAGGGTGTCGTCGAGGTCGAACAGCACCCCGGTCACGGGCCTCCCGAGCCACGTCGCCGCTGTCTTCCCCGTCACGCCTGCCATTTTCGCAGCCGCCGCCGACAGCTGGGCATGCGCCCGCCGCGCCGACTCGAGCGGACCGGGAGGCCTTGTGCCCTCGCTGCAACGGCGTAATCTTTATTACATGACAACTGAGGAGATCCGCGGCTGGTTCACCGGCCGCCTGCCCGAGGGGCTGTTCGAGGAGCTGGTCGAGGTCGTCGCCGACCGCGAGGAGATCACCGTCATCGGCCGGATCCCGGCTCCGGACGTCGCCGCCGACACCTCGGACGCCGAGCGCGACGCCACGGTGCAGGGTCGGATCGCGGAGTTCCGCGAGCGCACCCGCGGCGACCGCATGAAGGTCGCCCGCGAGGCCGAGCGCCGCTTCGACCGGAAGGTGTCGTGGGGCGTCGAGTGCGACGAGACCCGCGCGCTCTTCACGCACGTCGCGGCACCGGTGATGACCCGGCTGCGCCAGCCCGAGCGACGGGTGCTCGACCTGCTTGTCGCCGGCGGCGTCGCCCGCAGCCGCAGCGACGCGCTCGGCTGGTGCGTGCGGCTGGTGCAGCAGCACGCCGACGAGTGGCTCGAGGAGCTGCGCGCGTCCCTGGTCCAGGTCGAGGAGGTACGCCGCCGCGGGCCCGACGCGGCGGCGGACTGACTAACAGGTTAGTTGGTGAGCCCCAGCGCCACGAGCACGACAGCGAGCAGCGGAATCACGCCCTGCTTGAGCGCCGCGGACGCGTGGGACGGGCTGGACACGAGCAGCACGATGGCGGCGGCGGCCATCGATCCGACGCCCGCCAGGACCAGCGCAGGGCCCACGTCCTCGGCGCCCGAGGCGGTCAGCGCGATGCCGAGCCCGGCCAGGACGGCCAGGAACAGGTTGTAGAAGCCCTGGTTGAAGGCGAGCTCCTTGGTGGCCTCGGCCTCCTCGGCCGAGGTGCCGAAGACCGCACGCGTGCTCGGCTTCGTCCACGCCAGCGACTCCATGAAGAAGATGTAGACGTGGAGCGCGGCGGCGAGGCCCGCGAGCACGAGTCCGACGGTCAGCATGGGGGCAGCGTCCCACAGGGGTACCTTGCTCGCCATGACGATGGTGTCGTGCGCGGGCCGGGCGAGCGTGGTCTTCGACCCTTCGCTGACGGAGTACGACTTCGGGCCCGAGCATCCGATGGCGCCGATGCGGGTGGACCTGACGATGCGGCTCGCGGCCGAGTGCGGGGTGCTCGACCACCTCCAGCAGGTGCCGGCGCCGATGGCGGCCGAGGACCTGCTCGCCACCGTCCACGAGCCTGCGCTGATCGAGGCCGTCCAGCGGATGAGCACGAGACCGGGACCGGGGGAGGAGCTGCGCGGCCTCGGCACCGACGACAACCCGGTCTTCCGCGGCATGCACGAGGCGGCCGCGCACATCGTCGGCGCCAGCCACGAGGCGTTCCGCCGGGTCTGGACCGGTGAGAGCCTGCACAGCGCGAACGTGACCGGCGGGCTGCACCACGCCATGCCCGACCGGGCGAGCGGGTTCTGCATCTACAACGACGTGGCGATCGGCATCCGGTGGCTCCTCGACAACGGCGCGCAGCGGGTGGCGTACGTCGACGTCGACGTGCACCACGGCGACGGCGTCGAGGCGATCTTCTACGACGACCCGCGGGTGTTGACGATCTCGCTGCACGAGTCGGGCCAGTTCCTCTTCCCGGGCACGGGCTTCCCGGCCGACACCGGTGGGCCGGACGCCGCCGGGAGTGCGGTCAACGTCGCACTGCCGCCGGGCACCAGCGACGCCGGCTGGCTGCGGGCCTTCCACGCGGTGGTGCCGCCCCTGCTGCGCGAGTTCGCTCCCGACGTGCTGGTGACCCAGCACGGCTGCGACTCCCACGCCGACGACCCGCTGGCGCACCTGATGCTGAGCGTCGACGGCCAGCGGGCGGCGTACCTCGCCCTCCACGACCTCGCTCACGAGGTCGCCGGCGGCCGCTGGGTCGCCACCGGTGGCGGCGGGTACGCCGTCGTCGGCGTGGTCCCGCGCGCCTGGACCCACCTGCTGGCCGCTGTCTCGGGCCGGCCGCTGGACCCGGGCCTGGCGGTGCCGGAGGCGTGGCGTGAGTACGCACTCGAGCGGTACGCCGCGGACGCGCCGCGCCGGATGACCGACGGCAGCCCGGCTGACTACCGCCGCTGGGAGGAGGGGTTCGACCCCGAGGCATGGCTCGATCGGACGGTTCAGGCGACCCGCTCCGCCGTCTTCCCGCTGCACGGTCTCGACCCTCAGCCCTAGGCGCGTCAAGCCGACACGCCGAGTTCACAAAAGTTGCAGAGGTGAATCTCTTCCCCATGAGTCACATCTGGCTCTATTCTCACGCCTAGGCGTCCGCAGTTCACGGCTGGGGAAGGCGGTGACGGACGCGCAGAAAGTGTGGTCAGCCATGGCTTCGTCCCAGGAGCGATCTGAGTCCCGCCCGGACCCCAAGTTCCTCACCATCGCCGAAGTGGCGACCATGATGCGCGTCTCCAAGATGACCGTCTACCGACTCGTGCACAGCGGGGAGCTGCCCGCCGTCCGCGTCGGCCGCTCGTTCCGGGTCCCGGAGAGCGACGTCGACGACTACCTGCGGAAGTCCTTCTACAACGCTGGGTAGCGCTCGCACCTCCACCAGCGGCGCGCGCGGCGATGGGACGTTCCTCTCATCTCCGCTCCTGATTCTCCAGTCGCTCTCCCGCGCGGCTAGGCTGTGCGAGTCGTCCGACCACCCTCGGTCGGGCTATGTCGAACGGCCGGGCCGCGAGGTCTGGTGTTTTGGAGAGGTTCCACGTGGGTTCTGTCATCAAGAAGCGGCGCAAGCGTATGGCGAAGAAGAAGCACCGCAAGCTTCTCAAGAAGACGCGGGTGCAGCGCCGCAAGCTCGGCAAGTGACCCACGCCCCGCGACGGGGCTGGTAGTCGTTCGTTGGCTGGGGGAGTCGGGAGTCGTTGGGTATGAGCGGTCGTACCGTTCTCGTCACCGGAGTTTCGCGTGACCTCGGCCGCACCTGCGCTCGCTCGCTTGCGAACGACCCCTCGGTCGACCGCGTGATCGGCGTCGACGTGATGCCGCCGCGCGGCGACATCGGCGACGTCCAGTTCGTGCGCGCCGACATCCGCAACCCGGTGATCGCCAAGGTGATCGCGCGGGAGGACGTCGACACCGTCGTCCACATGAGCGTCATCGCCACCCCCGGCTCGGCCGGCGGGCGCGGCACGATGAAGGAGCTCAACGTCATCGGCACCATGCAGCTGCTCGCCGCCTGCCAGAAGGCCGAGTCGCTGCGCACGCTCGTCGTGAAGTCGACGACCACCGTCTACGGCGCGAGCAACCGCGACCCGGCGATGTTCACCGAGGACCTCGAGCCGCGGCGGCCGGCCCGCACCGGCTACGCCAAGGACGTCGCCGAGGTGGAGGGCTACGTCCGCGGGTTCGCCCGTCGGCGCCCCGACGTCACCGTCACCACGCTGCGCTGTGCCAACGTGATCGGCCCGCGCGTGGTCAGCCCGGTCACGTCGTACTTCCGGATGCCGGTGATCCCGACCGTCCTGGGCTTCGACCCCCGGCTGCAGTTCCTCCACGAGTCCGACCTCAACCGGGTCCTCCGGCACGCGGTGACCGCCGGGATCCACGGCACGTTCAACGTCGCCGGCGACGGCGTGCTGATGCTGTCGCAGGCGCTCCGCCGACTGCAGCGACCGGGGGTCCCACTGCCCGGCCTGGCGTTCGGCGGGCTCGGGTCGGCGCTGCGCTCCGCGCGGCTCGCGGACCTGTCACCAGAGCTGGTCGCCTTCCTCACCTACGGCCGCGGCGTGGACACCTCCCGGATGCGCGCCGAGCTCGGGTTCGAGCCCCGCTACTCCACCGCCGAGGCGTTCGGCGAGTTCGCCTCCACCCTGCCGCCGACCGGGGGCCGCGCCGACCGGGTGCTTGCCGCTGTCGCCGAACGCCTGCCCGAGGTCGACGACCAACCTGGCGACCGCCCGCCTGCTCTGACCCTTGCCGGAGGCAGCGATGGGTGACGCCGACATCATCCCGATCGGCACGCGCGGCCGCCCCGGCCGCGCCACGGGCACCCGGCCGTCCGCAGCCGCCCGCAACCTGGCGGGCAAGGCTCGCGCAGGCACCCCGAAGTCCAAGGCGTCCGACGACAGAACGCCGGCCGACAAGGGGTCGAATGCTGCGTCGAACCCTGCGTCGAACCCTGCGCGGGACACGGCACCGGACGCAGCCTCGGACGCAGCTTCGGGCGCAGCTCCGGACACGGTCTCGAAGACCGCCGGCGCGACCCGGGGCGACGCCACCCGGCCGGCACCACCGGCCGACCGGCGCACGACCGAGTCGGTGATCCCGCTGCTGGGCGATGACGTCCTCCCGCTCACGCCGAAGGAGTCGGCGGCTCCCGCGATCGCGCCGCGGCTCACGGTCTCGGAGCGCGAAGGGCCCGGCATCCCGATCAGCGACTGGCTGTCGGCGCTCCAGGCCGCCGCCCGCGAGGTCTTCGGTGAGCAGTGGGAGTCCCAGCTCGCGCACTTCCTTGCGTTCCTCCGTCGCCGTCTCACCGGCGACTACGTCGTGGACGAGTTCGGCTTCGACCCCGAGATCACCGAGCGGTTCTTCCTCGCGGCGCTCCGCCCGATCGCGGACAAGTGGTTCCGGATCGAGGTCCGCGGTGCGGAGAACATCCCAGCCGACGGCGGCGCCCTGATCGTCTCCAACCACTCCGGCACGGTGCCCATCGACGGACTGATGACGATGGCGTCGATCCACGACCAGACGGGCCGCCATCTCCGGCCGCTCGGCGCCGACCTGGTCTTCCGGCTCCCCTTCGTCGGCGCGGTCGCCCGCAAGGGCGGCGCCACGCTCGCCTGCTCGGAGGACGCCGAGCGGATGCTCGCCGGCGGCGAGCTCGTCGGCGTCTGGCCGGAGGGCTTCAAGGGCATCGGCAAGCCCTACTCGCAGCGCTACAAGCTGCAGCGGTTCGGCCGCGGGGGCTTCGTGTCCGCGGCGCTCCGCACCCAGGTGCCGATCGTGCCGCTGTCCGTCGTCGGCGCGGAGGAGATCTATCCGCTGGTCGGCAACGTCCCGGCCCTGGCGCGGCTGCTCGGCGTGCCGTACATCCCGATCACCCCGCTGTTCCCGTGGCTCGGGCCGCTCGGCATGGTGCCGCTGCCCTCGAAGTGGCTGCTGGAGTTCGGCGAGCCGATCCGCACCGACGAGTACGACGACGGCGCCGCCGAGGACCCGATGCTCGTCTTCAACGTCACCGACCAGGTGCGCGAGACGATCCAGCAGACGCTCTACAGCCTCTTGATGCAGCGCAAGAGCGTCTTCAAGTAGGCAGCTCGGCTGTGCTCGTCTGAGCTCTAGTTGCCCAGGAGGCCGTCGACGAGTCCGCCGACGCCGCTGACGACCCCGCTGACCGTGTCGACGGTCCCGGCCAGCTCGCCCGCCTGCTCGCCACCGATCTCGTCCTTGATCTTGTTGCCGAGGTTGCCGAGCGGGCCGGTGACCTCCTCGGGCTCCTCGACCGGGTCGATGACCTGCGGTTCTACGGCGGTGTCCTCGGCCGGCGGGTTGGTGCCGCCATCGACGTCGCCCTGCTCGTCGGACTTGATCGACCCGGACGGCTCCTCGCCGGCCTGGGTCTCGACCTCGTCGCGGAAGTCCTCGATCTCGACCGTGTCCGCGCTGGTCTCGAAGCCCAGCAGCCCCGTGACGAGCGCCACCGGCGCGGCGGCGGCGAACTCCGGCAGCTCGGTGACGCCGCCCTCGCCGCAGGAGGGGCAGAGCTGGAACGCGGCGTTGTCGGCCTGTGCCACGGACTGGGCAGCCGTGATGAGGGCGGGGCGGGCGTCCGCCGGCACCACGTCGCCGAGGGCGTCGAGATCCCCCATCGACCGGGCGGCGAAGGACCGCAGGTCGCCGATCGCAGCCTGGTCGCCGGTCGCGGCGTAGTCGTCGAGCGCGAGCCCGGTGGCCTGGTTGGACTGCTCGGTGAAGTCCTGCAGGGTCTCCGCGACGGCGCTGGCCTCAGCGCCTTCGGCGGTGAGCTGCTGGGCTTCCTCCAGCCGCTGCTCGGCGTGGGCGATCAGCGTCTCCGCCTTGGCGGCGTCGTCGGACTGGAGGTTCGTGTGGGCGTTCTCGATGGCCCGCTTGACCGGGTAGAGCGCGTCTCCCGGCAGCGCGGCCTGGGACGCCATCGCCATCGAGCCCGATGCGGCGACGATCGCGAAGCCACCCAGCACCGTGGCCATCCGCCGCTCGCGGGTGCCCTGACGCTGCTTCGGCGTGAGGCGCAGGCGCAGCGCGGCGTCGACCGGACGGGCCTGGCGGGCGGCCTCGACCACCAGCTGGCTGCGCAGGTCGGAGACGAAGTCGGCGCGGGCGGTGACCTCCGGGACGGTCCGGAGGGCTCCGACGACCTCGAGCAGGTCGACGTACGCCTCCGCGGTGGCGCGCTCCGAGGCAGGGGCTGACAGCAGCGCGTCGAACTCGTCGGCGCGGCGCCTGCTCACGAAGGCCCCGGTCATGCGTGCCATCCTCGGTCGGTGTCGTGGTTCCTGCGGTCGTGGCCAGCCGCCACCGGCGACTGGCTACACCCGTTGAACGACGGCGACGGAGCGTTGGTTACGCCCGATCGGGTGTGACCTGCCTGCTCCATGCTGACTAGACGGTGATAGTCCGAACGGACCATGCCGGGAACCGTGCTCATCGCAGGCCCTCCGGCATCAGCTTGGCGAGGTTGCGGACGCCGCGGAGCTGCAGCTGCTTGATCGCGCCCTCGCTCCGTCCTAGCACCTGTGCGGTCTCGGCGATGCTCATGCCCTGGAGGAAGCGCATGACCAGGCAGTCCTTCTGCTCGTTCGGCAGCTCGGTGAGCGCCTCGAGCAGGATCTCGTTGGTCAGGCTCGCGAGCACGGCGTTCTCCGGGCCGTCGGTCGTGTCGTCGTGCTGGCCCATGTCCTCGGTCGTCATCTCGAGGCGAGTGCGGCCGGCCTTGAAGTGGTCGGTGGCGAGGTTGCGGGCGATCGTCATCAGCCAGGCGCCGAAGTCCTTCCCCTGCCAGCGGAAGGACGCCATGTTGCGCAGCGCGCGGAAGAAGGTCTCCGACGTCAGGTCCTCGGCGACGACGACCGACCGCGTGCGGTAGTAGAGGAAGCGGTAGACCGACGGCTGGTAGTGGTCGTAGAGCAGGCCGAAGGCGTCGGCGTCACCCCCGCGCGCCAGCTCGACCAGCGCGATGAGCCGTTCGCGCTCCGCGGGTGACTCCTCCGACGACGCGGCGAGCTTGGCGTCGCCGAAGCCGCTGTCGCGGTCGGCGTCGGGGCCGTAGGACGTGTCTGCCTCGCTCAGCAGCCACCCGAACGGCGAGGGGCGTCCTGCGGCGGGCGAGGGGGCGCCGCCGGCGAGCGCCAGGGCGGGAGCGGCGGGCGGCAGCAGAGCGGACGCGACAGCCGCGCGCAAGGTCGCAAGACCGCGCGTGATGTCCTTGTCCAGGCTCACTGGTTTCCCTCCCAGGTTGACGCCCCTGAAGCGATCCTAGAGCCGATCCGGCCCCAGTGAAACCGGAATGGTCATGACGGGAGCGTGTAATCAGATCTGATCATCTTCTCGATCAGCGCAGGTGGCGCCGTACCTGCCTCCGGACGAGCACGGTCGCCACCGCCGCACCGGACGCCGCGGAGCCGACGACGAGTCCCGCCCGGGCCGCCTTGCGCCCCGTCCGGTAGTCGCGGATCCGCCACCCGTTCGCACGGGCGTGGGAGCGCAGCTTGGGGTCCGGGTTGATGGCACAGGGGTCACCCACCAGCGTCAGCATCGGCAGGTCGTTGTAGGAGTCGGAGTACGCCGAGCACTGGGCGAGGTCGAGTCCCTCCCGCTCGGCGAGGGCCTTGATCGCCTCGGCCTTCGCCGGACCGTGCAGCATGTCGCCGACCAGGCGACCGGTGTAGACGCCGTCCTCGTGCTCGGCGACCGTTCCCATCGCGCCGGTCAGGCCCAGTCGCCGGGCGATCACCTGGGCGATCTCGATCGGGGCGGCGGTGACCAGCCAGACGCGCTGGCCCTCGTCGAGGTGGAGCTGCGCGAGGGCGCGGGTGCCGGGCCAGATCCGGTGCGCCATCGCCTCGTCGAAGATCTCCTCGCCCAGCTCCTCGAGCTCGGCGACGGTGTGGCCGGCGATGAAGGCCAGCGCGGAGTTGCGCGCCTCGGCGACGTGCTCGGGGTCCTCGACGCCGACGAACCGGAAGTACGCCTGCTTGTAGGCCGCGCCGACCAGGTCGCGGGTGGTGAAGAACTTGCGGCGGTAGAGGCCGCGCGCGAGGTGGAAGATGCTCGCGCCCTGCATCACCGTGTTGTCGACGTCGAAGAACGCCGCGGCGCGGGCGTCCGCGGGCGTCGCCAGCGCGGTCTCGACCTCGGCGGCGGACGCAGCGGCTTCGCCCGCGAGCTTGGAGCGCTGCTTCAGGTTGAGCCGCTTGGCGCGGTCGGAAGGCGCTGCCATACGCAGAAGAGTAGTAGTGACCGATGATTCACGGAGGCGTGAGTCCCGGCGCCCGACCTGCGTAGGATCGCGGTCATGTCTGTCCCCGACGTGGCTGGCCTCGTGAGCACCGCCGCAGCCGAGGCAGGCGACCGGCTCGCGGTCGTCGAGGCCGGTGGTCGCGGGATGACCTGGACCGAGCTCGACGCCGAGGTGACCAGGGTCGCGAGCGGCCTCGGCGCTGCCGGCATCGTGGCCGGGCACCGGGTCCTCCTGGCGCTCGGCAACCGGATGGAGTTCGTGACGACGTACCTCGGTGTCCTGCGCGCGCAGGCCGTCGCCGTACCGGTCAATCCCGGCTCCACGCCCGACGAGCTGGCCCGGATGCTGGCGGACTCGGGTGCGCGGCTGGCGTTCGCCGATCCCGACACCGTCGCCCGCGTGCGCACCGCCGTCGGCACCATCGCGGAGCGCGACGGCCGGTCGGTGCGGACCGTCGTCGTCGGCGTGGAGCCCGCCTCCGGCGAGCAGTCGTACGACGCGCTCCGGGCGGTCGAGCCCCGGGACGTCCCGCCGCTGCGGGACCCGGAGAAGCTCGCGGTGCTGCTCTACACGAGCGGCACGTCCGGGCTGCCGCGCGCGGTGATGCTGACCCACCGCGCCCTGATCGCCAACATCGAGCAGGTGGCCGCCGTCGAGCCGCCGATGATCCACAGCGACGACGTGGTGCTCGGGGTGCTGCCCCTGTTCCACGTCTACGGCCTCAACGCGGTGCTCGGCGGGGTGCTGCGACACCGCGCCAAGCTGGTCCTGGCCGCCCGGTTCGACCCCGAGGGCACGCTCGACCTGATCGAGGACGAGGCCTGCAGCGTGGTGCCGGTCGCGCCCCCGGCGTTCGCGTACTGGCGCAACATCGACGGCCTCGAGGAGCGCCTCGGTCCGGTCCGGCTGATCCTCTCCGGCTCGGCGCCGCTCGCGGCCGACGTCATCGACGAGTTCGTCGACCGCACCGGGGTCCCCGTGCACCAGGGCTACGGACTCACCGAGGCCGCGCCCGTGGTCACCACCACCCTCCGCTCGGAGAAGTCCGAGCGGGGCTCCGTGGGCGGGGCGCTCGACGGCATCGAGCTGCGCCTGGTCGACGACGACGGGGGTCCGCTGACGGGTACCGACCTCAGTGACCCCGGCGAGATCGAGATCCGCGGCGCCAACCTCTTCAGCGGCTACTGGCCCGACGGCGCCGACGGACCGGCCGCCGACGGCTGGTGGGCCACCGGCGACGTGGGGGTGCTCGACGCGGCGGGCGGCCTGCACCTGGTCGACCGGGTCAAGGAGCTGGTCATCGTCTCCGGCTTCAACGTCTATCCGACCGAGGTCGAGTCGGTGATCCTCGAGGTGCCGGGCGTGCGGGAGGCCGCGGTCATCGGCACCGAGGACGAGCTGACCGGTGAGGCAGTCGTCGCGTACGTCGTACCGACGGAGGCGGGAGCCGACCCGGAGGCCCTGACGGCTGCCGTGCAGGCGCACTGCGGCGACCGGCTGGCCCGGGTCAAGCAGCCGACCCGGCTGGAGATCGTCGCCGAGCTGCCCCACACCGGCACCGGGAAGGTGCAGAAGGGCAGACTGCGCGGGCAGGAGCGCCGCCGCGCCCTCGGGCTGCTCGAATGACCCGCGCCCCTGAGCCGCGGGTGACGTTCTACACCCGCCCCGGCTGCCACCTGTGCGACGACGCACGGGTGCTCGTCGAGGCGGTCTGCGCTGAGCTGGGCGAGGACTACGTCGAGATCTCGATCGAGAGCGACCCCGAGCTGCAGCGCCGGTTCGCCGACGAGATCCCGGTGACGTTCGTCGACGGCCGGCGGCACGACTACTGGCGGGTCGACCCGGCGCGCCTCCGGAGGGCCCTCGCCCGATGACGTCCGCCACAGTCTAGATTTCGGGGCGTGATGGGGCAGCCGCGACGCGTCTGGGCGATCGCGGGCATCGCGGTCGTCCTCGCGGTGCTGCTGCTGAGCCCCCGCTTCGGTCGCGCCGACCCGACGGGTGACTACCGCCCCGTGCTGGCGCCGGACGGGCTGGCGATCGGCTGCTACCCGCTTCCCGGTGGCGTCACGTTCGACTTCCCGTACCAGCTTCGCAGCGACGGCGACGTCGAGGTCGACGGCGAGCTCCGGCGCGTCCTCGTCGCGCAGTACGACGAGATGGGCGAGGCCGCGGCGCTCGACGCGATCGTCGCGGACTTCGCCGAGGCCGGGTTCGTCGAGTCCCAGCGGCCGGCGCCGCCGTACGACGCCGTGCTCCGCCGGCCGGGCGGCGCCAGGGCCGATGTCGTGCGGGTGACGGTCGAGCCGCTCCCCGGGGTCGAGGAGGACATGATCGTCCGCGGCACCTTCGAGCTGGACCTGCCGGTCGCCGAGGTGGGCTCGGACTCGCCGGACTGCGAGAGTCCGCAGTCGACGAAGCGCTGGGACGACGAGTGACCGCCGCCACCGACCGGGTGAGCAGGGTCGCGGCCCGGCTGCCGCGCCCCGACGTGCTGCTGATCGGGCTGCTGGGCGCTCACGTCGTGCTCAAGCTGCTCATCTATCCGCTGACGATGGACGCCCCGGCGTACAACGACGAGCAGCAGTACTACGACGGCGCCCGCGCCCTGTCCAACCTGCTGCGCGACACCTTCGCCTTCACCTCGCCCGACGGCGCCGAGCTGGAGCGCAACGTGGTCGCGTCCGGCTGGTTCATGCCCGGCATGGCGATCGTGATGACGCCGCTGTTCGTCGTGTTCCCCGACGCCGGGGACCCGCTCTGCCGCGCCTACCTCGGGCTCGCGAGCCTCCTGGTGCTGCTGTGGGCGGTGCGGTCGGTCCGCCAGCGTCTCGGCTCCGGGTACGCCGCGCTCCTCGTCGCCTTCCCCGCCCTGCTGCCGAGCTGGGTGCTGATGTCGTTCACCGCGTACGGCGACCCGCTCAGCGGGGTGGTCCTGATCGTGCTGGTCGCCCACGTCGTCGACATGATCCGCAAGATGCGCGCCGGGGAACCGCCGGCCTGGAAGGAGGCGTGCCAGCTCGGCCTCCTGGCGATCGCGGTGCTCTACCTGCGCTCGAGCACGTCGATCGTCCTCGCCGTCCTCGGCTGCGTCACGCTGGTTGCGGCGCTGCTGCTGCTCAAGGGCGTCCTGCGCTGGCGGGCCGTGGCCGCGGCCGGCCTCGCCGGCGTGGTCTTCGTGCTGCTCCTCGCGCCGTGGTCGATCGCCGCGTCGAAGGCGCTCGACACCCGGGTGGTCACCACCACGACGGTGCCGATCTCGCTCGCCAACACCTTCGGCGACCGGGAGCGGGTGTGCTTCGGCAAGTGCGACCCCGACAGCTACCTGTGGTTCCGCCCGCTCCGCTACGCCCGGGAGGTCGCCCGCGCCACCGGTGCGTCCGAGGTCGAGGTCGAGAAGCAGATGTCCGACTACGCCCTGCGGGACCTCGACCGACGCGAGTACGCCCGCCAGGCGTGGTGGAACATCGGCTCCTACTTCTTCATCCCCGCCAACTTCACGCGCTACATCGAGCCCGTGGACGGGCGGGGCCCGGTCGGGGTGGTCGGCCAGCGGGTCGTGTGGTGGTCGACGTACGCCTACTACGTGCCGGTGCTCGTGCTGATGCTGGTCTCGATGCTCTTCGTCCAGCTCCGGTCGCTCGAGGCGCAGATCCTGGACACGCTCACGAAGGTCGCGCTGCTGGCGCTCTTCGTCCAACCGTTCGTCCACATCGCCGGGTCGCGCTACTGGACCACCGCCGGGCCGCTGTTCATCGTCGCTGCTGCCGGCTTCGTCCGGGAGTCCTACGTACGACGAAGCCACGCCCGTCCGGTGCGGGAGCGGCTCGAGGGCACCGACGCCCGCCTCAGCCAGTGGCTCAAGCCGATCCAGCTGACGCTGTCGGGGGTGTTCGCCCTGGTGATCGTGGTGCTCGGCCTGATGGCCATCTGAGGGTCGCTGCACCGCCTCATCTAGAGTGCGCGCATGCCCGATCCCACCGACTCGGACGTCACGGAGCGGCGCCGGATCGCATACGTCTTGCCCGTCTTCAACGAGCAGGACAACGTCGCGGTGTTCCACACCGCGCTCACCGAGGCGACCGCTGCTCGGAGCGACCTGGACTTCGAGTTCGTCTACGTCAACGACGGCAGCCGCGACGACTCGCTCGAGCGGCTGCTCGAGCTGCGCGCCAAGGACCCGCGGGTCACCGTGCTCTCCCTGTCGCGCAACTTCGGTCACCAGCTCGCCGTCACCGCCGGCCTCGACCTGCTGGCCGAGGACGCCTCCGCGGACGCCGTGATCGTGATGGACACCGACCTCCAGGACCCGCCTGCGGTCAGCGTGCGGATGCTCGACCTGTGGGAGGACGGCGTCGACGTCGTCTACGGCCAGCGGCGCAGTCGCAAGGACACCGTCTTCAAGCGGAGCACGGCGTACCTCTTCTACTGGGTGCTCGACCGGCTCGCCTCCATCGAGATCCCGCGCAACGTCGGCGACTTCCGGCTGATGGACGCCAAGGTGGTCGCCGAGGTCGCCCGCTACCGCGAGCACGGCCGGTTCCTCCGCGGCATCGTCGCCGACGTGGGCTTCCGCCAGGAGGCGCTGCTGTTCGACCGGGACGAGCGGTACGCCGGCGAGACCGGCTACCCGCTCCGCAAGATGCTCAGCTTCGCCGCCAACGGCATCCTCGGCTTCTCCACCGCTCCGCTGCGGCTGATCAGTCGGATGGGGATCCTCATCTCGCTGCTGAGCGTGCTGCTGGCGCTCTACGTCCTCTTCGTCCGCCTGTTCCGCCCGGACCAGTCCGTGCCGGGGTGGGCGTTCCTCGGCGTCGGCATGTTCCTGCTCGGCGGCATCCAGCTGATCATGATGGGCGTCATCGGCTCCTACCTCGGTCGCGTCTACATCGAGGCCCAGGACCGGCCGCTCTACTCGCTGGCCCTGGTCGCGCGCGACGGCGCGCCGCCCCATCCCCGCCGGCACCGGGACATGGGTCAGGACGATCCCGGAGTGCTCTCCTGACGCGCCTCGACAAGCTCGGCGGGCGGGGCTGGACCGCGGTGCGGTTCGCCGGGGTCGGCGTCGTCAACACCGCGCTCGACTGGGCGCTGTTCCTGGTGCTGCACGACCGGCTGGGGATCACCCTCGCGAACTTCTGCTCGTCGAGCGCGGGCATGGTGTTCAGCTTCGTCGTCAACGGGCTGTTCACCTTCAGGGCCGCGCGGCTGACGCTGCGCCAGGCGGTGCTGTTCGTGGCGACGACGGGCACCGTGATGTGGGTCGCGCAGCCGCTCCTCATCCACGGCTGGCTGTGGGTCCTGGAGCCCGTCCTCGACGACGGTGACCTGCGGCTGGCGGCCGCCAAGCTCGCCTCGATCGCGTGCAGCCTGGTGCTCAACTTCGCCGCCTACCGGTTCGTGGTGTGGCCCATCACACACCATGCCGAGGCGGAGGACGGCCACTAGATCTCGTCCCTCGATCCCGGGGCGGGGCCGTGATTTGTTCTCCCATTCACAAACTCTTAAAGTGATCTGGCCGGACCCGACCGCACCGGGATCCGGCTGGAAAGTAGAGCAGTGACCGCACGGAGTTCGAGCGAGACGACCCGGGTGATCCCGGAGGCGACGGTCGCGCGCCTGCCCGTCTACCTGAGGGCCCTGACGGCCCTCGCCGACGCCGGCATCCGCACCTGCTCGAGCGAGGACCTCGCGACCGCGGCCGGCGTCAACAGCGCCAAGCTCCGCAAGGACCTCTCCTACCTCGGCAGCTACGGCACCCGGGGTGTCGGCTACGACGTCGACTACCTGCGCTACCAGATCGCACGCGAGATCGGCGTGACCCAGGACTGGCCCGTGGTCATCGTCGGCATCGGCAACCTGGGCCACGCCCTGGCCAGCTACTCGGGGTTCCGCAGCCGCGGCTTCCGGGTCGTCGCCCTGCTCGACGCCGACCCCGAGCGGCACGACGAGATCGTGGCGGGCGTCGCCGTACGGCCGTTCGCGGACCTCGAGTCGATCGCCCGTGAGCACGCCGTCGCGATCGGCGTCATCGCGACGCCGGCGGGCTCCGCCCAGGACGTCGCCGACCGGATGGTCGCGGCGGGCATCACGAGCATCCTGAACTTCGCCCCGGCGGTCATCGCCGTGCCCGAAGGCGTCGACGTACGCAAGGTCGACCTGTCGATCGAGCTGCAGATCCTCGCCTACCACGAGCAGCGCAAGGCCCATGAGCACGCGCGCGAGGACGACGTCGCCGCAGCCGCAGCCGCAGTCGGAGGTGACGTATGAGCGTCCTCGTGGTCGGCATCTCCCACAACTCGGCCCCGGTCGCCCTGCTCGAGCGGGTCGCGCTCGACGACGACGGCGTGCAGAAGCTGATGGCCGACGCCGCCGCCTGCGACCACGTCGCCGAGGCGACGGTCATCGCGACCTGCAACCGGGTCGAGATCTACACCGAGGTCGACCGCTTCCACGGCAGCGTCGAGTCGCTCTCACGGTTGCTCGTCGACCGCGCCGGAGCGACGACCGAGGCGATGCTCCCGCATCTCTACGTCCACTACGACGACGGCGCGATCTCGCACCTGTTCCAGGTCGCCGCAGGACTCGACTCGATGGCGGTCGGCGAGGGCCAGATCCTCGGCCAGACCCGCGAGGCGCTTCGCCGCGGCCAGGAGCTCGGCACCGTCGGTCCCGCGCTCAACACGCTCTTCCAGCAGGCCCTGCGGGTCGGCAAGCGCACCCGGGCCGAGACTGCGATCGACCAGGTGGCGCCGACCCTGGTGTCGGCCGCCCTCGACCAGCTCGACGGCGCGGCCGATGCCGTCCGCGGCAAGGACGTCGTCGTCATCGGCGCCGGAGCGATGGCCGGACTGGCCACCGCCACCGTCGCGCGGATGGGCGCCGGGCGGGTCGCGGTGGTCAACCGGTCGCTGGAGCGGGCGCGGCGCCTGGCGACGCAGTACGACGCCCGGGCCGTCCCGATGCCAGAGCTCGCCGAAGCCCTGGCCGACGCTGACGTGCTCATCACCTGCACCGGTTCGTCCGGCACCCTCGTCAGCCGCGACCTGCTGGTGAAGGCTCGTGCCGAGGTGGAGGGGCGGCCGCTCGCGATCGTCGACCTCGCCCTGCCGCACGACGTCGACCCGGCCGCCGCCGACCTGCCCGGGGTCACCCTCGTCGGCCTCGCCCAGCTCGCCGAGGCGCTCCACGACGGGACCAGCGGCGTCGAGGTGCTCGAGGTCCGCCGGATCCTCGGCGAGGAGGTCACCGCCTTCCTCGCGGCCCGACGCCAGGCCAGCGTCACGCCCACCGTCGTGGCGCTCCGCTCGATGGCGACGTCCGTCGTCGACGCCGAGATGACCCGCCTCGAGAGCCGGCTCCCCGACCTGGACGAGCAGGTCCGCGCCGAGATCCGCCACGCGGTGCGCCGGGTCGCCGACAAGCTGCTCCACGAGCCGACCGTGCGGGTCAAGGAGCTCGCCAACGAGCAGGGCGCGGTGTCCTACGCGGCCGCGCTCGCCGAGCTGTTCGCGCTCGACCCCGAGGCCGTCGACGCCGTCACCCGGCCGATCGGCGTGCCCGAGGAGGGTGCGCCATGACCGGCACCGAGTCCGTCGCCACCGAGCGCCGCACGCTGCGCGTCGGCACCCGGCGCAGCCTGCTGGCCATGACCCAGGCAGAGCAGGTCGCGGCGCTGGTCCGCGACCGGCTCGACGTCGACACCGAGCTGGTCGAGGTCACCACCGAGGGCGACCGAAGCCAGGCGTCCGGCACGCCGCTCCAGGGCAGCTCGACCGGCGTCTTCGTCGGTGCGCTCCGTGAGGCCCTGCTGGCCGGCCGGATCGACCTCGCCGTGCACTCGCTCAAGGACCTCCCGACCTATCCGGAGCCGGGGATCACCCTGGCCGCCGTACCCCAGCGCGAGGACCCCCGCGACGTCGTCGTCGCCCGCGACGGGCTCACCCTCGGCGAGCTCCCGGCCGGCAGCAGGGTCGGCACCGGCTCCCCGCGACGGGCCGCCCAGCTCCATGCCCTCGGCCTCGGTTTGGACGTGGTCGCCATTCGTGGCAACGTCGACACCCGGATCGGCAAGGTGCGGGCAGGAGAGTGTGACGCGGTGATTTTGGCGCGGGCCGGGCTGGCCAGGATCGGGCGGCTGGACGAGGTGAGCGAGGTGCTCGACCCTCTCCAGATGCTGCCCGCACCCGGTCAGGGTGCGCTCGCGGTCGAGTGCCGGGCCGACGACCCGCTCGCCGACCTGCTGACCGTGCTCGACGACCCGGCGACCCACGCCGCGGTGCTCGCGGAGCGCGCCACCCTCGCCACGCTGGAGGGCGGCTGCTCCGCCCCGATCGGCGCGCTGGCGGACGTCGCCGAGGGCGAGGACGGCCCCGAGCTGTGGCTGCGGGCCGTCGTCCTCTCGACGGACGGCGCGCTCGCCGTACGACGCTCCGCCTCCGCCCCCCTGACCGACAACGCCGCTGCCGCCCACCTGGGGGCGCAACTGGCGCAAGAGCTGCTCGACGAGGGCGCCGACCAGCTCGACTCCGCTCCCGGAACGCCTGACCCCGCCGCCCCCACCGCAGGATCGACAGAGGTGCACAACGCATGACGCGAAAGACAGCTCAGACAGCCACCACCCCGGCTGCCAACGCTGCCAAGACAGGAGCCACGGCCAGCCCTGCCGGCGGCGTGGCGTTCGTCGGCACCGGCCCCGGTGACCCGGAGCTGCTGACCGTGCGGGCGCTGCGGCTGATCGAGGAAGCCGACGTGCTCATCACCGAGGCGCCGGAGCACCTCGACCTCGTCGCCCGCGTGCGGGGTGCGGCCGCCCATGGCCCCGCCGGCACTGCAGGTCCCGCGGGCCCCGAGGTCGTCGACGGTGGCTTCGGCGAGGACGGCCAGCCCCTGACCCACGCCTCCCGCGCCAAGGTGGTCGTGAAGCAGGCGAAGCGCGGGCTGCGCGTCGTACGACTGCTCAGCGGCGACCCCTTCCTCTACGCCTCCGGACCCGAGGAGGCCCAGGCCGTCGCCAAGGCCGGCCTGGCGTTCGAGATCGTCCCCGGGGTGTCCTCGGTCGGAGCGGTCCCGGCGTACGCCGGCATCCCGCTCACCACCAAGGACCACCGCGAGGTCACCGTGGTCACCTGTGGCGACCGGGTCGACTGGAGCCGATACTCCACCACCCCGACGCTCGTGCTGCTGTCGGCCGTCGGCCAGATCGGTGAGATCGCCAAGGAGCTGATCGCTGCCGGCCGGTCGCCGGAGACGCCGGTCGCGATGACCCGCGTCGGCACCACCACCGAGCAGCAGACGGTGACCTCGACCCTCGCCCGGATCTCCGCCGACGCGCGCGCCGCCCGGATCGCCCCGCCGGCGATCACCGTGGTCGGAGCCGTCGTCGACCTGCGCTCGGCCCTGTCCTGGTTCGAGACCAAGCCGCTCTTCGGCTGGCGGGTCCTGGTGCCCCGCACCAAGGAGCAGAGCGCGACCCTGTCGGCGCGGCTGCGCCACTACGGCGGCGTGCCCGAGGAGGTGCCGACCATCTCGGTCGAGCCGCCCCGCAACCCGCAGCAGATGGACAAGGCCGTGCGCGGCCTGGTCGAGGGTCGCTACGAGTGGATCGCGTTCACCTCGGTCAACGCGGTCAAGGCGGTCCGCGAGAAGTTCGAGGAGTACGGCCTCGACGCCCGTGCCTTCAGCGGCCTCAAGATCGCCGCCGTCGGCGACAAGACCGCCCAGGCGATCGCCGCGTGGGGCCTGCGCGCGGACCTGGTGCCTTCTGGCGAGCAGTCCGCCGCCGGGCTGCTCGAGGACTGGCCCGAGTACGACGAGCAGCTCGACCCCATCAACCGGGTGTTCCTGCCGCGCGCCGACATCGCCACCGAGAACCTCGTCGCCGGCCTGATCGACCTCGGCTGGGAGTGCGACGACGTCACGGCGTACCGGACCGTGCGCGCGGCGCCGCCGCCGGCGCCGACCCGTGACGCGATCAAGACCGGCAAGTTCGACGCCGTCGTCTTCACGTCGTCCTCGACCGTGCGCAACCTGGTCGGCATCGCCGGCAAGCCGCACCCGTCGACCGTGATCGCCGTCATCGGCCCCGCCACGGCCAAGACCGCCGAGGAGCACGGCCTGCGCGTCGACGTCATGTCGCCCAAGCCCGACGTCGACGTCCTCGTCGAGGCCCTCGCCGACTTCGGCGCCGCCCGCCGGGCCGCGATGGTCGAGGCCGGCGAGCCCGTCACCAAGCCGAGCGACCGCAAGGCCTCCGGGCGGCGACGCAAGGCCGAGTAGCTCGCCGACGCGGGCCGCGCCGGGGATTCCTGCATGGGCGACAATGGCCGCATGAGCGACCTCAACCCGCCCGTCGTCCGCCCCCGCCGGCTGCGCACCACCGCTGCGATGCGCGAGCTGGTGGCGGAGACGACCCTGCGGCCGTCGCAGCTGGTGCTGCCGTTGTTCGTGCGGGAGGGTGCGGACGAGCCGCGTCCGATCTCGTCGATGCCCGGGGTGGTCCAGCACTCCCGCGACAGCCTCCGCAAGGCGGTCGCGGAGGCGGCGGAGGCGGGGATCCGGGGCGTGATGCTCTTCGGGATCCCGGAGACCAAGGACGCGGTCGGGTCGGGTGCGATCGACCCGGACGGCATCCTCAACGTCGCGATCGCTGACGTCGTCGCCGAGGTCGGGGACGCGGTGGTGGTGATGAGCGACCTCTGCCTCGACGAGTTCACCGACCACGGGCACTGCGGCGTGCTCACTGCCGACGGTCGGGTCGACAACGACGCCACCCTGGCGGCGTACGCCGAGATGGCGCTCGCGCAGGCGGCGGCCGGCGTCGACCTGGTCGGTCCGAGCGGGATGATGGACGGCCAGGTCGCCGTGGTCCGGACCGCCCTCGACGCGGCCGGCCACACCGACACCGGCATCCTCGCCTACGGCGCGAAGTACGCCTCCGCCTTCTTCGGGCCGTTCCGGGAGGCGGTGGACTCCTCGCTGCAGGGGGACCGCCGCACCTACCAGCAGGACCCCCGCAACGGCTTGGAGGGCATCCGGGAGGCCGTGCTCGATGTCGAGCAGGGCGCGGACATCGTGATGGTGAAGCCCGCGCTGGCCTACCTCGACGTGATCCGCCAGGTCCGCGACGCGCCCGAGCTGCGCGGCGTGCCGGTCGCGGCCTACAACGTCAGCGGCGAGTACGCCATGGTCGAGGCCGCCGCCGCCAACGGCTGGATCGACCGGGAGCCCGCGATCCTCGAGACGCTCACCGCGATCCGGCGAGCGGGTGCGGACGTCATCTTGACCTACTGGGCCGTCGAGGCCGCCGCCCTGGTGCGCTGATCCCCTCTCACGACGAAGCGCCCCGGACCAGGAGGTCCGGGGCGCAACGTTGAGTCTGGCTCAGAGTCCGTAGGAGCTCAGGCACTGCTCCTTCTTGACCGGGTCGAGGAGGAACTGCGCGTTGCACTGCAGCTGCGCCTGGACCTTGGTCAGCGAACCGAGCAGGCCGTCGATCAGCTGCTCGAGCGGCTCGTCGAGCGGCGTGCCGGTGTCGGGGACGTTGTTGCCCTTCGGGTCGAGGGCGTTGCCGCCGCCACCACCGCCGCCGCCGCCCGGGTTGCTCGGGTCGATCGGCTCCGTCGGCTGGGTCGGCTCCGTGGGCTCGGTCGGCTCTTCGTCGTCCACCGGAACGTAGTCGTCGCCGGAGAGGTCGCCACCCGAGCCGCCGCCGAAGTTGTCGGCGCCGTTGTTGGTGCCCGGGTTGTACGACGGGGCCTCGGGGACGATGTAGCCCGCCGAGGTGGTGTTGTTCGGGATCGTGGTGAAGTCGCCCTCGAGGTAGGCGTCCATGATCGACAGCACCAGGTCGACGTACGACTGGCTGTGGTTGTAGCGGAAGACCGCCGAGCGCTGGCCGACGACCGTCGAGAGGTCGTCCTTGCCGGAGCAGAGGTAGACCGCGGTGGCGAGCGCCGCGTCGTCGATGTCCTGCGGGTTGCGCTTGGCGTCGCCGTCAGCGTCCAGGCCCACGATCGACCAGGTCGACGGGATGAACTGCATCGGGCCGATCGCGCGGTCCCAGCGGGTGTCGCCGTCGAACTGGCCGGCGTCGGTGTCGCTGATCGCCTTGGTGCCCTTGCGGCCGTTGAGCGCGACGCTGTAGATGCCGGGCTGCGCCACGCCTTCGTCGTCGAGGACGTTGCCGCCGAAGCGACCGTGGTTGGACTCGACCCGGCCGATGGCGGCCACGAGCTGCCAGGTGAGGTTGCAGCTGTCGTCGGCCTTGTTGATGATCGCCTCAGCGCGCTGGTAGGCGGCGAGCGCGGCCGACGGGATCTGGTTGGTCGACGCGGTGGCGACGATGTTCTGGGTGTTGCCCGACGGGCTGAGCTCGTCCGGGTCCGACACACTGGCCGGCACGTCGTACTCCTCGTCCGACACGCTGGTGCCGTCCGGCAGCGAGCCGTCCGGCTCCTGGCTGGCGGAGACAGCGGGGGTGACCCCGCCGATGCCCGCGACGCTGGCCGTCCAAGCGGCTGACAGCAGCGCGAGCGGAACGATCGTGGCGACCCTCTGCAGCCGTCCCAAGCGTTTCCTCGACATTCGGACTCTCTCCCCGGCCAGTTGTCAGGCCCCAAAATTCGGTCACGCGAGACTCTCCCCAGTGACCGGACTCGCTGTGTCGTCGCGCCTGCTCCCACGGGTGCGACAACAGACAGAACGAATGGTGTCACATACACGTTACGGGTGTCACACGATCCATTTTTAGGTGCCAGCGGCGTGGCACACCCCACAGTACCCAGGAGCGGCGTAGAACAGACTGCCCCCGAGGAGGGGATCCGTCGTCCGATCGGCCACAATGAATCGGTGACGCCCGCCCCGACGCCCCGCTCCGAGGAGCTCTTCGCCCGAGCGCGTGCCGTGACCCCGGGCGGGGTGAACTCCCCGGTCCGCGCGTTCAACGCCGTCGGCGGCACCCCCCGCTTCATCGCCTCCGCCCGCGGTCCGTGGCTGACCGACGTCGACGGCAACGAGTACGTCGACCTCATCTGCTCGTGGGGCCCGATGCTGCTCGGGCACGCCCACCCCGAGGTGGTCGCGGCGGTCCAGGCGGCGGTCGCCCGCGGCACGTCGTACGGCACGCCCACGGAGGGCGAGGTGGCCCTCGTCGAGGAGATCATCGGTCGGACGCCCGTCGAGAAGGTGCGGCTGGTGTCCTCCGGCACCGAGGCCACGATGTCGGCGATCCGGCTGGCGCGCGGCTTCACCGGCCGTGACGTGGTCGTGAAGTTCGCCGGCTGCTACCACGGACACCTCGACGCGCTGCTCGCCTCCGCCGGCTCCGGCCTGACGACGTTCTCGATCCCCGGCACACCGGGTGTCCCGGCGTCGTCGACCGCGCTGACCCTCGTGCTGCCCTACAACGATCGGGCCGCGGTGGAGGCGGTCTTCGCCGAGCACGGCTACCGGATCGCCTGCCTCATCACCGAGGCGGCCCCCGGCAACATGGGCGTCGTCCCGCCGGAGCCCGGGTTCAACGGGTTCCTCGCCGAGATCTGCCGCCAGCACGGCGCCCTCTTCGTCAGCGACGAGGTCATGACCGGGTTCCGCGTCTCCGCGAGCGGCCAATGGGGCACCGACGGCGCCGTGGAGGGCTGGCGCCCCGACCTCGTGACCTTCGGCAAGGTGATGGGCGGAGGGCTGCCGGCCGCCGCCTTCGGAGGCCGCGCTGACGTGATGGCCGCGCTCGCGCCGGACGGCCCCGTCTACCAGGCCGGGACCCTGTCGGGGAACCCGATCGCCACCGCCGCCGGCCTCGCCACGCTGCGGCTGGCGACCCCGGAGGTCTACGACCACATCGGGGCCGTGGCCGACACCCTCCGCGACGCCGTGGCCGAAGCGTTCGCGGCGGCGGGCGTGGCCCACGTGATCCAGTCGACGGGATCGATGTTCTCGGTGTTCCTCACCGACGAGCCGGTCCGCGACTACGCGGGTGCCTCCCGCACCGACGCCGCCGCGTACGGCGCCTTCTTCCACGCCATGCTCGACCGCGGCGTGCACCTGCCGCCCTCGGCGTACGAGGCCTGGTTCGTGTCCGCCGCCCACGACGACCGCGCGGTGCAGACCGTGCTCGACGCCCTGCCCGCGGCCGCCGAGGCGGCCGGGGCTCGCCAGTCCCGACCAGCGAACGGAGACAGCTGATGGCCACGCCCGACACCGTCGTCCACCTGGTGCGCCACGGGGAGGTCCACAACCCTGACGGCGTGCTCTACGGCCGGCGCGACGGCTTCCACCTGTCCGACCTCGGGCGGGACATGGCCGAGAAGACGGCGGCCTCGCTCGCCTCGCGCGACATCACCGTGCTCCGGTCCTCGCCGCTGGAGCGGGCCCGGGAGACCGCCGCCCCGCTCGCGGACAAGCTGGGCCTCGAGATCGGGATCGAGCCCCGGGTGATCGAGTCGACCAACCGGTTCGAGGGCCTGACCTTCGGTCGTGGCAACAACGCGCTGCGCAACCCGCTGCTGTGGCGCCACCTCTACAACCCGTTCAAGCCGTCGTGGGGCGAGCCCTACAAGCAGATCGTCAGCCGGATGATGGCGGCCGTCCACGACGTACGCCGTGACGCGCTCGGTCACGAGGGCGTGCTCGTCTCCCACCAGCTCCCGATCTGGACGACCCGCCTCCACGCGGAGGGCCGGTCGTTCCTGCACGACCCCCGGCGCCGGCAGTGCACGCTGTGCTCGGTCACCTCGTTCCACTTCGTCGGCGACAAGCTGACCCAGGTCAGCTACCACGAGCCGGCGATCGACCTGATCCCGAAGGGCGACCGCACCGCGCCCTTCTCGGCCGGCGACGCGCCCGTCGAGAAGCGTCCCGAGGGGTCGTTGCCGCCAGAGGAGCCGGAGTCCTGAGCATCGTCCGCCTCGCCGCGCCCGCAGTTCTCGGGGCGCTCCTCCTCACCGGCTGCACCGACATCGTGGGCACCGGCGACGGCGACTACGTCCCCGGCGAGGGCAACGTCACGGAGGTGGCGCCCGGCGACCGCGAGACACCGGTCGCGGTGAGCGGCGAGACGGTCCAGGGCGACCAGCTCGACCTCGCGGACCTGCGGGGCCGCGTCGTCGTGGTCAACGTCTGGTGGTCCGGTTGCGGCCCGTGCCGCAGCGAGATGCCGATGCTGGTCGACGCGCAGTCCGAGCTGCCGGCCGACGACACCGCGTTCGTCGGGATCAACATCCGTGACCTCGCGCCGGAGAACGCCGCGGCGTTCGAGCGCGACCTCGGGGTCGACTACCCGTCGATCTACGACCCCGGCAGCGAGACGCTGGACGAGTTCGGCCGCTACCGGCCGGCGTCGATGCCGTCGACGGCGATCCTCGACCGCGACGGCCGGGTGGCGGTGCTCATCAGCGGGGAGATCCCGTCCGAGACGACGGTCGTCACGCTGGTCGAGGACCTGCTGGACGAGGACCCCGACGGGTCCGAGGGCTCCGATGGCTGACTGGTTCCAGTCCCAGGCCGCGGCCGGGTCGCTGACGCTCGCCGTGCCGGTCGCGATCATCGCCGGCCTGGTCTCCTTCTTCTCGCCGTGCGTGATCCCGCTGCTGCCGGGTTACCTGTCCTACGCGACCGGGCTGTCCGGTGCTGACCTGGCATCCGGCGAGGCCACCCAGCACCGCTGGCGGATGCTCACCGGCTCGGTGCTGTTCGTCCTCGGCTTCGCGGTCGTCTTCGTGCTCCTCGGCGCGGCGTTCGGCGGGATCAGCTCGCAGCTGCGGTCGCGGCAGGACGAGATCGCGATCGTCCTCGGCGTGATGCTCATCGTGCTCGGGCTGGTGTTCGCCGGGGCGGTGCCGTGGCTGCAGCGGGACTGGCGGATCCACAAGGTTCCGGCGGTCGGGCTCGGGGCGGCGCCGCTGATCGGGGCGCTCTTCGCGATCGGGTGGACGCCCTGCATCGGCCCGACGTACGGCGTCATCGCCAACCTGACCTATGCGGACGCGACCGCCGCTCGCGGGGCGCTGCTGTCGCTCTTCTACGCGCTCGGCCTCGGGATCCCGTTCATCCTCGCGGGGCTCGCCTACCGGCGCACCCTCGGCGCCGTCGCCTGGGTGCGGCGCCGTCAGGTGTGGGTGATGCGGATCGGCGGCGCGTTCCTCGTGCTGCTCGGCGTCGCGATGGTGACCGGGTGGTGGGACCACCTGGTGCAGTGGGTGCAGATCCAGCTGGTCGACTACGGCGAGACCGCCGTATGAACACCCCACGGCGTTCTTCGCCTCCTCCGCTTCGCTCCTCCGGCAAACAACGCCGCGGGGACCCCGTTTCGGTGGTGACGACCGAAGAGGACGCGGCGGGGCGCCCCGTCGGCCGGGGCGAGCTGACCGCGCGCGAGCTGCTCCGGTGGACCTGGCGGCAGGTCACCTCGATGCGGACCGCGCTGGTCCTGCTGCTCCTGCTCGCGCTCGCCGCGATCCCCGGGTCGGTGGTCCCGCAGGCGGGAGTCGACCCGATCGCGGTCACCCGGTGGAAGGACGAGCACCCCCGGCTCACCCCGATCTACGAGAAGCTCGACCTCTTCTCGGTCTACGACTCGATCTGGTTCTCGGCGATCTACCTGCTCCTCGTGCTGTCGCTGGTCGGCTGCATCGTGCCTCGGCTCTTCGTCTACGCCCGGGCACTCCGGGCGCAGCCGCCGCCCGTCCCGCGCAACCTCTCCCGCCTCCCGGACCACACGGCGTACGAGACGTCGGTGCCGGCCGACGAGGTGCTCGCCCGGGCCCGCGCCGTGCTCGGCAGGCGCTACCGGCTGCGTCCTGACGAGGGGGACGCGGTCAGCGCCGAGCGCGGCTACCTCCGCGAGGCCGGCAACCTGCTCTTCCACCTGTCCGTGCTCGTCGTGCTCGCCGGCTTCGCGATCGGCGGGCTGTTCGGCTACCAGGGCGGCGTGATCCTGGTGCAGGGGTCGACGTTCGGCAACAACCTCACCCAGTACGACGACTTCGACCCCGGCGGTCTCTTCACGCCGGAGCAGCTCGACGAGTTCGACTTCACCGTCGAGGACTTCGAGGTCGAGTGGGTCGAGAGGGGCTCCGGCGCCGGCACCGCGCGCGGCTTCCGGGCGGGGCTGTCCTACCGCGAGGCTGACGGTGCGGACCAGGAGTACGACCTGCGGGTCAACCACCCGTTGTCGATCGGCGACACCGAGGTCTTCCTCATCGGCCACGGCTACGCGCCGGTGATCACGGTCCGCGACGGCGAGGGCAACATCGCCCACACCGGACCGACCGTGTTCCTGCCGCAGGACCAGTCCTTCGTGTCGTTCGGCGTGGTCAAGGCCGCCGCCGCCCAACCGGACCAGATCGGGCTCGAGGGCCTGCTCTACCCGACCTTCTACCTGTACGACGGCGACCCCGCCTCGGTCTTCCCCGACGACCGCAACCCACTCGTGTCGATGCTCGTCTACAGCGGTGACCTCGGCCTCGACGACGGCGAGTCCCAGTCGGTCTACGTCCTCGACAAGAGCGACGCCACCGCGGTCACCAGCGAGGACGGCAAGCCGTTCCGGCTGGACCTGTCGGTCGGCGAGACCGTCGAGCTCCCCGACGGCCTCGGCTCGGTCACGTTCGACGGCGTCGAGCCCTGGGTTCGGGTCCAGATCAGCCAGACGCCCGGCAAGGAGGTCGCGCTCCTCGGCGTGATCCTCGCCCTGATCGGACTGTGCGGGTCGCTCTACATCCGGCCGCGGCGGGTCTGGGTCCGGGCCTGGACTGTGGCGGTCGACGGCACGGGGGACACAATGGCCGGCAGGACGACGACCATCGTCGAGGTCGCCGGGCTCGACCGCTCCGGCAACGGCGACCTGGACGAGGTGCTCGCCGGCGTGGTCGCGGCCCTGAAGAGGGAAGCACCGCAGCAGGCAGCGCCGCAGGACGAAGGAGATCTGGCCCGATGACCAACGCTGCGTGGGAGACCCTCGGCAACCAGGCTGTCGCCGCGGCCGGGCTCGCCTACTTCGTCGCGCTGCTCGTGCACCTCGCCGAGTGGGCGGCGCTGCGCCAGCCCGCCGTGCGTGAGGCAGCGCTCGTCGGCGCGGAGACGGAACCGTCCGTCGCCTCGAGCGGCGACGAGCACCCCGTCCGACGTACGGCGAGCGAGCGGGTCGCGTTCCTCGGCCGGCTCGGCTTCCTGGTGACCTGCATCGCCGCCGGCGCCCACCTGGTCGCGATGGTCGGGCGTGGCATGGCCGCGGACCCCAACCGGGTGCCGTGGGGCAACATGTACGAGTTCACGGTCTCGGGCACGTTCGTGGTGACCCTGATGTACCTGGTCCTCCACCGCCGGTTCCGGCTCGACTGGATGGCGCCGCTCGTGGTCGCCTTCGTGCTCACGACGTTGATGGTCGCCGTGATCTGGCTGCACGAGCCGGTGCAGCCGCTGATGGAGTCCCTCAACTCCTACTGGCTGGTCATCCACGTCGTGTCCGCCGTGATCGCCACCGGCGCGTTCACCCTCGGCGGCATCGCGTCGATCATGTACCTCGTCAAGATGCGCGCCGGGGAGTCGGGCGGCGGCTGGTTGGGCCGGGTGCCCGGCCTCGACGCCCTCGACAAGCTGGCCTACCGCGTGCACGCGTTCGCGTTCCCGGTGTGGACGTTCGCGGTGCTCATCACCGGCCCGATCTGGGCGCACGAGGCGTGGTCGCGCTCCTGGAACTGGGATCCCAAGGAGGTGTGGGCGTTCATCACCTGGGTGGTCTACGCCTGCTACCTCCACGCTCGCGCGACCGCCGGGTGGAAGGGCCGCAATGCGGCGATCCTCGCCCTGGTCGGCCTCGGCACGTTGTGGTTCAACTTCATCGGGATCAACTACTTCTCCTCCACCAGCCAGCACTCCTACGCCATCGAGGCGCCAGGGGTGCCGGGGCTGCCGGGGCTGCACGAGCCGCCGGGACTGGTGGACCGGTCGCCGGTCCTCGAGTAGCTCAGCTGTCGTCGGGCGGGTTCAGCCGCTTGCGATCGAGGTCGCGCAGGAAGTCCTCGTCGTCGTCCGGCGCCACCGGCCGGGGCGGCGCGCTGGGCCGCCTCGGGCCCTTGGGCCGGGGGATGCTCGGCCGGCCGCCCTGCCCGCGCTCCTGGAGCGCGCGCGCGACGAGATAGGTCACCGTCGCGAAGACCAGGACGACCACCAACAGCTTGAGCACACCTCCAGAGTAGGTCCTCCCTGGTCAGCGGTGGTCACGGATTGAGAACAGTCCCCGTCGGCCACCTACCCTGGGCGGGTGAAGGAGTTCTGGATCTACACGTTGCTGCGCCTCGGCCTGTTCGCCGGTTCGTTCGGGATCGTGCTCGGCATCTGGCTGCTGGCGATCAGCGGCGGCGACTGGTCGTCGCTCGTGCGCGACGAGGTGGACCGCGCGGTCTTCTGGTCGGTCATCGTGGCGTTCATCCTCAGCGGCGTCGGCTCCTACTACCTGCTGCGGCAGCAGCGGGAGGGTTTCGCGGCCAAGGTCGAGGCGCGCGCCGGCAAGGTGACCGATCGACTCGCCGAGCAGCGCTCCAAGGAAGACGCCGACTGATCAGCTCCGCGGAATACCCGGTCAACGTCCTCTCCCGCGGGCCTCGGCCGCCGCCCTCAGCCGACCGCGAGCCCGATCCCGCAGCCGACCGCCCACACCAGCTCGGCGAGGCCGGTCTGCTGGAGCACCGGGATCAGCCCGGGCCCGGCGGCCCCGCCGAGCACGATCCGGCAGGCAGGACCGGCCAACGCCAGGAAGGGCAGGCCGAGCAGCGCCCACGGCGTCGCCAGCACCGCCACGCCGACGAGCGCTCCGGCGGCGAGCAGGACGAGGGTGGCGAAGAACGCTCGGGTACGACGGTCGCCGAGCCGGACCGCGAGCGTGACCTTGCCGGCCACCGTGTCGGTGGGGATGTCGCGGAGGTTGTTGGCGACCAGGATCGCGCAGGCGAGTGAGCCGACGCCGACACCGGCGACGAGCGCGACCCAGCTGTTGTCGTCCCAGGTCTCGGTCTGCACGTAGGTGGTGCCGACCACGGCGACCAGGCCGAAGAACACGAAGACCATGACCTCGCCGAGGCCGAGGTAGCCGTAGGGCTTCGAGCCGCCGGTGTAGTACCAGGCGGCGAGCACGCAGAGCAGGCCCACGGCGACCAGCCACCAGGCGGTGGTCGCGGCGAGGGCGAGACCGGCGATGCCGGCGACGCCGAACGCCAGGAACGCCGCCCGCTTCACCGCGCCCGGCGTGGCGAGCCCTGACCCGACCAGCCGCAGCGGTCCGACCCGCTCGTCGTCGGTGCCGCGGATGCCGTCGGAGTAGTCGTTGGCGTAGTTGACCGCCACCTGCAGCGCGAGGCTGACCGCGAGGGCCAGCAAGGCCTTCCACCAGACCGCTTCACCGTCGTACGCCGCGACGCCGGTGCCGGCGACGACCGGCGCGACTGCGGCGGGGAGGGTGCGCGGACGGGCGCCGGCGAGCCAGTGGGAGGGGGTGGCCATGATGCTGGGATTCAAGCAGGTTGCGTCACGCCCTGTGCCGCCAGGTGCCGCTCCGCGGCGCGGGCGGCGGGATGGATCAGGACCGCGGCGACCAGCACGATCGCGGCGATCACGAGCCAGCCCGGCGTGCCCCAGGACATGGCGAGGAACGTGTAGAGCGCCGGGGCCCACACCGAGCCGAGGGTGAAGCCGAGCTGGGAGACGCCCTGGTACTCCCCGCGGCGCTCGGGGTCGGACAGCTCGGCCTGGAGACCCCACTCGCCCGCGGAGTTGAACAGCTCGGCGCCGGTCACCGTGACGTGCCCGATCCAGACCAGGGCGATGGTGACCCAGCCGATCGTGTCGTGGGTGACCATGACGATCCCGCAGGAGAGCACGAAGAAGAACGCGCCGCGGCGCTGCGCCCGGAGGGAGTCGGTAACGGTGGTGATGCCGCGCGCGGCGGCCACCTGGAGGGCGACGGCCATCACGGTGTTGGTGCCGAACAGCCAGGCCAGCAGCACCCGGGGTGCGTCGGTCTCCTCGACCAGCCAGAGTGGGATGACGACGTTGAGCAGGATCTGGTGGGTCGACAGCACGCCGCCGAGGATCGCCATCGCGACGTAGCCGCGGTTGCGGAGCGCGCTCCGTCGCTCGCCCGAGGCCTCGAGCGCCGCCTCGAGCGGCGGCTCCGTGTCGACATGGTGGGCTGCCCGCGGCAGCCGGGCGACCAGTGCGGCGTTGAGCAGCAGCAGGCCGGCGGTGATGACCGGAACCATCCGGATGACGTCGTCGCTGTTGGTGGCGAGCGCGATCCCGGCCAGCAGCGCGCCGAGTGTGTAGCCGACGTTGCGAGCGGCTCGGAAGTAGGCGTTGGACCGCACCCGCTCCTCGCGGGGGAAGACGTCGAACCGGTAGGCGTTGCGCGACGCGCGGCTCGCGGTCTGCACCAGCTGGAGGCCGATCATCATCGCCACGAAGGACGTCATGTCACCGATGGAGAGCCAGACCAGGTAGAGCAGGGCCTCGAGCAGCGAGCTGAGCGCCCACACCCGCTTCGCGCCGTACCGGTCGCTGAGCTTGCCGAGGGGGACCGCGAGCGCGAACGTCGCCACGCCGGCGATCGACAGGCCGAGGCCGACCTGGGCGGCCGAGAGACCGACGATCTGGGTGAAGAAGACGGCGCTGCCGGTGAGGAACACGCCGTCGCCGAAGGCGGAGAGGACGGACTGGGCGGAGAGCCGGCGGACGAGCGAGGTCGGGCCGGCCAGGCGGAGCAGCTTCGCCGGCAAGTATCTTGACATCAAGAGAAGATTACGTCGGCTCGGGCGCGAGGTCCACCTCGGCCCCGGTCCCGGTCCCCGGCTCCTCCTCGAGCGGGAAGTGCTGGTCGCGGAACCGCTCGGCCATCCGCACTGACGGCACCAGCCCGATGGTCGCCACGACCACGATGCCGGCGATCACGAGCCAGCCCAGGCCGCCCGCCCACGACAGCGCCAGCCACGTGTAGAGCGCCGGCGACCACTGGAACCCGAGCGCGCTGCTGACCTCCTGGACCCCTTGGTACTCGCCGCGTCGCGCCGGATCCGACAGCTCCGCCTCGAACGACCAGCTCGCGCCCGAGATCGCCAGCTCGGCGCCGGTCACCGTGAGGTGGCCCAGCCACACGAGCAGCACGGTGATCAGGCCGACGGTCGAGTGCGTGACCATCGTGACGATGCACGATGCGATGAAGAACGCCGACGAGACGTAGGTGTAGCGCAGGGCGTCCTGCAGGTTCCGCACCCCCTTGGAGGTGTACGCCGGGAGGAAGATGCAGAGCACCGTGTTGGTCCCGAACAGCCAGGCCAGCAGCACGTGGGGGGCATCGGTCGCCTCGACCAGCCACAGCGGGATCACGATCTGGAGCAGGACCTGGTTGGTCCACAGCACGCCCATGAAGAACGTCGTCAGGATCCAGCCGACGTTGCGGATCGGTCCGGGTCCGGTGGGCTTGACCCGACGCTCGCCGCTCGCGACCCGGAGGTCGTGGGGAGCCGCCGGCAGCCGGGAGACCCAGAAGGCGTTGGCCAGCATCATCGCCGCCGCGAAGAACGGCGTCCACCGGATGACGGTCAGGCTGTCGGTCGCGAGCGCGAACCCGCCGATCATGGCGCCGAGGGTGTGGCCGACGTTGAGCCAGGAGTACATGTAGGCCTGGGTCTCGACCCGCTGGTGGCGCGGCAGGACGTCGAGCACGTAGGCCTGGTGGCTCGACGCCCCCAGCGACCCGAACAGGGCGAAGACGATCGCGACGGCGACGTACTCCTGGAAGCCGGAGACGAACGGCAGCGCGCAGAAGGCGCCGGCGCGGCCCAGTGTCGACAGCGCCCAGATCCGCTTCGGCCCGAGCCGGTCGACGACCCGGCCGGCGGGGTAGGCGAAGAGGAATTCCGCGACGCCCATGATCGTGAGTGCGATGCCGACCTTGCCGGCGGACATCCCGACGACGAGGGTCAGGAAGACCGCGCTGCCGGTCATGAACGTGCTCTCGCCGGTCGCGAACAGCATCGACTGCGTCGCGAGCCGGCGTGACAGCGGCGTGGGTGGGACGAGGCGGCGGAAGAACCCGCGCTGGTCCCCCGGGAGCGTCATCGTCACGGGACGCATTCCACCCCAGGGCGCCGACACCCGGCCAGCGAATATCGCGGACGCCCTAACCTCGTGCGCATGGCCGACCTGACACCCGAGGGAGCGCCGGCCGAGGTGGTCGAGCAGCTGCGCGGGTGGCTGGCCGGCCCGGCAGACCGACGCCTCGTCGTGGCGACGTCCGGCTCGACCGGCGCCCCCAAGCGGGTGGCGCTCACGCGGGACGCGGTGCTGGCCTCCGTGACCGCCTCGGCCCGCCGGCTCGGGGCGACCGGTCCCTGGGTCCTGGCGCTGCCGCCGACGTACGTCGCGGGCGTCCAGGTCGTCGTCCGCTCGCTGGTCGCCGGGCACGAGCCGGTGCTGCTCGACACCGCGGCGAGCGTGGCGACAGGGTGGCCCGGGGACGAGGGGTGGTTCGTGTCCCTCGTGCCGACCCAGCTGGGACGGCTGCTCGACGACCCGGCCGCATCGGCGGCGCTCCGTCGGGCCCACACCGTGCTTCTCGGCGGGGGGCCGATCGACCCGGCCCTGCGCCGGCGTGCGGCCGAGGCAGACGTGCGGGTGGTGGCGACGTACGGCGCCGCGGAGACCGCGGGCGGCTGCGTCTACGACGGCCTGCCGCTGGACGGCGTCGCCGTCGCGGTCGGCGAGAGCGGACGGATCCGGATCGGCGGTCCGACCCTCTTCGAGGAGTACGTCGGCGACCCGGTTCTCACCGCGCAGACGCTGGTCGACGGCTGGTACCTCACCTCCGACGCCGGCCGGATCGACGAGGACGGCCGGCTGGTCGTGCTCGGTCGGGTCGACGACGTGGTGGTGAGCGGAGGAGTCAACGTGCCCGCCGTCGCGGTGGCCGCCCGGCTCCGCGAGCACCCGGCGATCTTCGAGGCCGAGGTGCTCGGTGTGCCGGACGAGGAGTGGGGCAACCGGGTCGTCGCCTTCGTGGTGGGGTCGGTCGGACTGCCCGAGGTGCGCGACTGGGTCGCCGAGGTCCAGCCCCGCGCCTGGGCGCCGCGCGAGGTGTTCGTCTACGACGAGGCCCTGCCGCTGCTCCCCAACGGGAAGCCCGACCGGCAGACGATGCTGGCCGAGGCGGCGGAGTGGGAGGGCGGATGAGGGTGGTGTCGATCCCGATGCGCACCCGCTTCCGCGGCGTGACCGTGCGTGAGGCGGTGCTGCTGCCGGGCGCTGCGGGGTGGGGGGAGTGGAGCCCGTTCCTCGAGTACGACGCGCGCGTCGCCGAGCCGTGGCTGCGCTGCGCGGAGGAGGCCGCGGCAGGCGACTGGCCCGAGCCCGTCCGCGACGCCGTACCGGTGAACGTGACGGTGCCTGCCGTCGGTCCCGAGCAGGCGCACGCGATCGTCACCCGCGGCGGCTGCCGCACGGCGAAGGTGAAGGTCGCCGAGCCCGGGCAGGCGCTCGCCGCCGACGAGGCCCGGCTGGAGGCGGTGCGCGACGCGCTGGGCCCGGACGGCCGGATCCGGGTCGACGCCAACGGCGGCTGGTCGGTCGACGACGCGGTCGCCGCCATCGGCGTGCTGGACCGGGCCGCGGGCGGCCTGGAGTACGTCGAGCAGCCGTCCCCCTCGGTCGAGGATCTCGCCGCCGTCCGGCGGCAGGTGTCCGTGCCGATCGCCGCCGATGAGTCGATCCGCCGGGCCGAGGATCCCTACCGCGTCCGCGACCTGGCCGCCGCGGACATCGCCGTCCTCAAGGTGCAGCCGCTCGGCGGGGTGCGGGCGTGCCTGCGGATCGCGGAGGAGATCGGCCTGCCGGTCGTGGTGTCGTCCGCGCTCGAGACGTCGGTCGGGATCGCGGCGGGCGTCGCGCTGGCCGCGGCGCTGCCCGAGCTTCCCTACGCCTGCGGGCTGGCCACGGTCCAGCTGCTGACCGACGACGTCGCCGTCGCACCGATGCTGCCGGTGGACGGCGTGCTCCCGGTGACCCGGCCGGTGGTGGACGAGGCCGCTCTCGACCGGCTCGCTGCGCCGGCCGACCGGGTGGCCTGGTGGCAGGCGCGGTACGACGAGGTCGGCGCGCTGCGGCAGGATCGCTCGTCGTGAGCGGGATCGGCGGGATCAGCGGGGTCGACCTCGGCGCCGCCGTCGTCGCACGGCTGGTCGCCTCGGCGGTCGACGAGGTCGTCGTGTGCCCCGGCTCGCGCAACGCGCCGCTCACGATGGCGGCCTGGGCTGCGGAGCAGGCGGGCGGGATCCGGTTGCACACGCGGATCGACGAGCGCGGCGGCGGGTTCCTCGCGCTGGGACTGACGAAGGTCCACGCGCGGGCCGCGGTGATCTGCACCTCCGGCACCGCCGTCGCCAACCTGCACCCGGCGGTCCTCGAGGCGGCCCATGCCGGCGTCCCCCTCGTCGTCGTCTCCGCCGATCGGCCAGCCCGGATGAGGGCGACCGGCGCCAACCAGACCACGGACCAGGTCGGGATCTTCGGTCCGCTCGTGCCGACGTACGACGTCGCGGAGCTCGCCGACCTCGACGCCGTCCCGTGGGACGCGCGGGGGCCCGTCCACGTGAACGTCCGTCTCGACGAGCCACTCGTGCCGGACGGGTCGTCGTACCCGAGCTTCCCGCCCCGGATCCGGCAGGAAGGGGGCCGAAGCCCCAGGTACGACGGTCCGGGGCTGCCCCGCGGCCCGCGCACCGTGGTCGTGGCCGGTGACGACGCCGGTCCCTGGGCGCGGCTGCTGGCCGAGCGGTCCGGCTGGCCGCTCCTCGCCGAGCCGTCGAGCGGCGCCCGGCGGGGAGCCAACGCGATGCGGACCTACCGGCTGCTGCTCGCCACGGAGCTGGGGGCGCAGGTCGAGCGGGTGGTGGTCCTCGGCCGACCGACCTTGTCGCGGCCGGTCACCCGGCTGCTCGCGCGCGAGGACGTCGAGGTGCTGGTCGTCCCCGGTCCCGGGGTGTGGCCCGTCCGCCCGCCGGGCTCGATCACGCTCGAGGGGCCGCCCGGCGCCTCCGAGCCGGAGCACGCGGACTGGCTCGAGCGCTGGCAGCAGGCCGACCGCGAGCTGGGCCGGAGGATCGACCGGCTGCTCGCGGAGCAGCCCGGGCTCACGCCGTACGCCGTCGCGGCTGCGGTGACGGCCGCGCTGCCGGCCGAGAGCCTGCTCGTGATCGGCGCGTCGAGCCCGATCCGCGACCTCGACATCGTGGAGCCGCCCGCACCCGTCGGCGAGCGGCGCAAGGTGATCGCCAACCGCGGTCTGGCCGGGATCGACGGCACGATCAGCACGGCGATCGGCGCCGCCCTCGGCCGACCGGAGAGCAGTCGCGCGATCGCGCTGATGGGCGACGTGACGTTCCTCCACGACCAGTCGTCACTGGTGCTCGGGCCGGACGAGGTGCGGCCCGACCTGACGATCGTGGTCGTCAACGACGACGGTGGCGCGATCTTCTCCATGCTGGAGCAGGGTGCACCGGAGCACGCAGCCTCGTTCGAGCGGCTCTTCGGCACGCCGCACGGCGTCGACCTCGGCGCGCTCTGCGCCGCGACCCGCACGCCGCACCTGCGGGTGACCTCCCGGCCGGAGCTCGACCAGGCGCTCGCATCTCCGAACGGCGGGATCGAGGTCGTCGAGGCGGTCGTCGACCGCAGCACCCGCCGCGACCTCGACGCCCGGATCCGGGCGCTGGCGACTCCTTAGCGTCCGGGATCAGCCGATCAGCCGATCCGGCCCAGGATCGGCTCGGACTCGATGATCCCTTCCTCGCTCGGCCTGGCGCCCTCGCCGAACACCTTGGCGTGCTGGCGGGCGCGGAGCTCGAGGTGGGCGTCGCGAGGCTTGTCGTAGCCGTAGCGCTCGCGGGCCTGGGCGGGGGTCAGCACCTCCGCTCGCTCCGGCGCCACGCCCAGCAGGACCGGCGCGGCGACGGACACCGTCATCGGCGAGATCAGGCGGAGCAGCTGGACCTGGACCCTGCCGCTGAGCGCGGCGAGCCAGAACGCGATCCGCAGCACCGGCCGGATCAGCGCGTCCGTCAACCGCGACTGCTTCAGCCCGCTCTCCTCGCGCATCCACCGCGGGAGGGTCGCGATCGTCCCCTTGCGCAGGGCGAAGGCGACGCCCCAGCTCACGGGCGCCAGGAACCAGGGCAGCTGGGGCAGCATCACCCTTGCGTCGAGCAGCTGGTGCATCGCCTGCTTGGCGATGTCGCTGCCGAGCAGCTGGGGCCGCATCCGCTCGTAGTAGGCGCGGAGCTCCTCGCGGTTGCGCGGGATGTCGGCCGGGTCGCAGGTCTGCAGCTCGGCGGCGACCGCGCACTCGGCCCAGTACTGCGCCTCCTCCTCGGCGCTCAGCTTGCCGGGACCGTAGCGCTCGTAGGCGAGCAGGATCGAGTGCCAGCCGGTGAGCTGGATCCACAGCTGGCTGTCGGGGTCGTTGGCGTCGTACGCGATGCCGGTCACCGGGCAGGTGCCGATCCCCTTGGAGTGGATCTTCACCAGCACGTCCGCGGCCTTGGAGGTCTCGCGGCTCGAGCCGAACGCGACCAGCGCGAAGTACCGCAGCGTCCGGTCGTAGCGGGTCCGCGGCCGGTCGAAGATCGCGTGGGTCTCGGTCACCGACGCCACGAGGGCCGGGTCGAGCTCCTCGACGACCACCGCGCGCTGGAAGCCGATGGTGAGCGAGGTCGGGTAGGACCACACCTTCCAGGTGACGGAGTCGGGCCCGAAGAAGCCGTAGTCCTCGTGGGGCTGCACGTTCTGACGTCTCATGTCACTATTACTACACAACTGTAGTAATTACGGAAGAGGCGGTGAGGGAATCCACCGCGACCGGGCGGGGACCTGGCGAGCGATTAAGGTCTCCGCTGTGTCGAGTCCCCCGCGTCAACGTCGCCCGTACGCCGCGCGCGTGCCGATCGACGTACGACGCGAGCAGCTGATGGACGCAGCGCTCGCCGTCATCATCCGTGAGGGGTACGGCGGCGTCTCGGTCGATGCCGTGGCCAAGGAGGCCGGGGTGACCCGGCCGGTGGTCTACGGCGCGTTCGAGAGGCTCGGCGACCTGCTGACCGCGCTGCTGGACCGCCAGCAGGTCCGTGCCTTCGGGCGACTGCTCGAGGCGATGCCGGACGACGGCGACCTGAGCGACCCGGTCGCCCTGGTGACCGTGGGGATCGAGCGACTGGTCACGATGATCCGCGAGGACCCGGACACCTGGCGTCCGATCCTGCAGCCCCCCGACGGCCTGCCGGACGTGGTGATGAAGCGGATCGAGGCGGACCGCGAGCAGATCCGCGGGGTGTTCAGCTCGTTCATCGCGGGGGTCAGCGCATCCCAGCCGGGCCCGCCCCTCGACGCGGACCTCTACGCCCACGCCATGGTCGCCGTCTGCGAGCACTTCGGTCGGCTGCTGATCGACGACCCCGACCGGTTCAGCACCGAGCGGATGGTGGAGGGGGCGACCCGGCTTCTCACGATGCTGTGGCGATGAGGGTCGACCCCGGCCACCGGGGAGAATGAGCCGGTGGAGATCGCGTTGCTGCTCGTGGCCATCGCCGTCACCGTCCTCGCGGTCACCGCGATCTCGGGCCGGTCGGGGATCGCGGCGCCGATCCCCCTGATCCTCGTCGGGTGGACCGGGTCCTACCTGCCGGGCGTGCCGACGATCCACCTGGAGCCGGAGGTCGTGCTGCTCGGGCTGCTGCCGCCCCTGCTCTACGCTGCCGCGCTCGGGACCTCGCTCGTCGACTTCAACGCCAACCGCCGGCCGATCCTGCTGCTGTCCGTCGGTCTGGTCGCCTTCACCACGGTGGGCGTGGCGTTGGTGGTGCACGCGATCCTGCCGGAGGTCGGCTGGCCCGCCGCGTTCGCGATCGGCGCCGTCGTCGCACCGCCGGACGCCGTCGCCGCGACCGCGATCGGCCGCCGGATCGGCCTCCCGCGCCGGATCGTCACCATCCTCGAGGGTGAGTCGCTCCTCAACGACGCGACGGCGTTGGTCGCCCTGCGCACCGCGATCGCAGCCATCGGCACCACCGCGACGGTGGGCATGGGGTCCGCAGGGGAGATCGGGCTCGACTTCCTCGTCGCCGCCGGTGGTGGGCTGCTGATCGGCATCCTCGGCTACCTCCTCGTCGCGAAGGTCCGACGGCACCTGACGGACCCCGTGCTCGACACCGGCATCTCACTGGTCGTGCCGTTCGCCACCTTCATCGCGGCCGAGGAGATCCATGCGTCCGGGGTGGTCGCCGTCGTCGTCGCGGGCCTGCTCCTCGGCCACAAGGCGCCGATCCTGCAGACCGCCCAGTCGCGGATCGCGGAGCGGACGAACTGGCGGACCTTGGCGTTCATGCTCGAGAACACCGTGTTCTTGCTGATCGGCCTGCAGGCCCGCTGGCTGGTCGACGACGTCCGCGCCAGCACCCTCCCGGCGGGCACGATCGTGAGCGCATGCCTCGCGACGCTGGCCGCGGTCGTCGTACTCCGGATGGCGTGGGTGTTCCCCGTCCGCTACCTGCTGATCCGTCCCGGCCCGGACCCGGTGACGGGACGCCCGCCCCCGGCGTCGTACACGTTCCTGGTCGGGTGGACCGGGATGCGCGGCGTGGTCACCCTCGCCGCCGCGTTCGTCATCCCCGAGACCGTGCCGCACCGCGAGGTGCTGCTGATGATCGCGTTCACCGTGGTCGCCGGGACCCTCCTGCTGCAGGGCACGAGCCTCGGCTGGCTCGCGCGCCGGTTGAAGGTGCCGGCACCCGATCCGATGGACGACGCCCTCGCCCGCGCCACCTTGCTGCAACAGGCCTCGAAGGCCGGCCACGAGGTACTCGAGGAGCTCGACGGCGATGACCCGTACGGCGTCGCCGACCTCATCCGGCAGCGCATCGAGCAGCGGAACTTCGCCGCCTGGGAAAGGCTCGGCACGACCGCGGGCGAGGAGAGTCCTGCCGCGCTCTATGCCCGGGTGCGCGAGCAGATGATCGAGGCCGAGCGGCGGCGGGTGCTGGAGATCCGGTCCACCGGGTCCGTACCGTCGGAGGTGGTCAGCGACGTGCTGGCCATGCTCGACATCGAGGAGTCCATGCTGGACGCCGCCGAGCAGGAACGAGCAGTCGTGGAGGCAGAGCGCGTGCGCAGACCGGCCGGCGAGGAGTGCGAGCACCTGGTGTCCGTCCCGCTCACGGATCCGTCCGGCGAGGTGGGCTGCGCGGAGTGCCTTGCGATCGGGAGCCGCTGGGTGGCGCTGCGGATGTGCCTCACCTGCGGCACCGTCGGCTGCTGCGACTCCTCACCGCACCGCCACGCCACCGCGCACTTCCACGAGACCGCGCACCCAGTGATGCGCTCCGTGGAGCCGGGCGAGACCTGGCGCTGGTGCTACGTGCACCACCTCACGGCCTGAGAGCGTCCTCCAGGGTCCGGGCCGGGCGGCCGGTGACCTTCGCGACGTCGCCCGTCACCGCTGCGACGGACCCGTCGGCGATCGCGGTGTAGGTGCTGACCCACGCGTCGAGCTCGAAGTCGGCGGCGTCGGGATAGGCCGCGCGCCGCGACGCGTAGGCCTCCTCGATCGTCTCCTCCTCGTAGCGCAGCTCGCGGCCGACCGCTGCCCCGACGCGGGCGGCGACCTCGGACATCGTCAGCGCCTCCGGACCGGTGAGCTCGTAGGTCGCGTCGACGTGCGCCTGCGGCGCCAGCAGTACGGCGGCCGCCACCTCCGCCACGTCCGCCCGGGCGACCGCCGCGACCCGCCCGTCGCCGGCCGGCCCACGGATCACGCCGGACGCATCGGCGAAGTACGGCAGCACGTCGGCGTAGAAGTTGTCGCGAAGCAGGGTGTAGCGCATCCCCGTGCGCGCCGCCGCCTCCCGGATCGCCTGCTCGGTGTCGCCGTGGTCCCGCCCCAGCGTGAACGTCGCCTCGGCCCCCGCGCCCACGAACGACGTGTAGACGAGATGACGCACGCCCGCCGCCGCAGCCGCCTCCACCATCGTCCGGTGCTGCTCCCGGCGGGTCGCCGACTCGGCGGCCGACACGAGCAGCAGCATCTGTACGTCGGCCAGCGCGGCCTCGGCAGCGGCGCGATCGTCGTACGACGCCTGCCGCACCGCCCCGCCCACGTCAGGAGCCCGCGACGGGTCGCGCACGACGAGGGTGGGGGACTGGTCTGCCAGCAGGCGGGCGACCTGCCCCCCGAGGGCTCCGGTGGCACCGGTGATCGCGATCATGCCCCGCTCAACCTGCCCGGGTCCCCGCTGATTCCGCGAGTTCTGGACGGCGCCCGCCGACGGCCTCCCGAGCCTGCGACCGCCGAGCTTGTCGAGGCGTCCCGGAGCATGCCGATGGCCCCGCCGTGGCTTGGGCGGGTGTCGGAGCGTGGTGGTTACTCCTCGGCCGGGTCGGCCGGGTCGGCCGGGTGAGCGGGGTCGGGCGGTGTGGCTGATGCTGGGGCTGGTGGGGTGCCGAGGGCGGTGAGGTCGTAGGTGCCGGTGGGGTCGACCAGCCATTGGTGACTGTTGTCGGCTGTCCACAGGTAGGTCCCGGGACTGAGGACTCGGCAGGTGATGGTGCCGTGGGTCTTGAACCGATGATGACCTCGGCATCGGGGGGACAGGTTGCACTTGCAGGTCGGCCCGCCCTTGTTGTGCGGAACCACGTGGTCGAGGTCGCAGCGCTCGGCGGGTCGGTGGCAGTAGGGGAAGGTGCAGTGGTGGTCGCGCAGCTCGACCTCGCGGCGGATCCGGTCGGGGATCTCATAGGAGTCCACCGGTTGGTGGCCGTCGAGGTCGATCACCGGCCGCACCATCACCGTGGTCCCGGGCATGGTGCCGAGCCATTGCTTGACCTGCTCGACCGAGATCGGAGTCCGGGTGTTGGCGACCCGCCCCACC